>Ga0210388_10002230_pt1 | contig 15113 bp, 14 predicted proteins | sample IncBWC19OmetaG_FD_155485 | JGI IMG/M metagenome (GOLD analysis project Ga0210388, IMG submission 155485) | Forest soil microbial communities from Barre Woods Harvard Forest LTER site, Petersham, Massachusetts, United States - Inc-BW-C-19-O ...
TATCCAGATATCAATCCGCTCACTGAGATGGTGGATCTGATGGGGGCTTCACGCGCGTACGGCCTGAATAGCTCCGCAGTTCAGGCGACCAAAGCCATGATCAGTTCGTCGCTCGACATCTTGAAATAGAAACTCCAGGGAAGGGAAAGAATGCAAGCTAATTTGTTATCCAATGTCGATGCAGCCAGCGCAAATTCCACCATCTCCACTACACCTTTCGCTGCTTCAGGGGCCGGGGCTGCGCCGCCCTTCTCCAGCCTGCTGAAAACAGCGATGGAAAACGTGCAGAACCTTGAGAGTGAGGCGTCCTCCGCAACGCAAGGGTTGATGAATGGAAGCGGGGTCGACGTGCATCAGGTGATGATCGCAACCCAGAAGTCAGATATGGCATTCGAGATGGCTTTGGCTGTGAGGAACAAGGCCGTGGCGGCTTATCAACAGGTCATACAGATGCAGTTCTAAGTTCTGATAGCACACCCTCCACCACCCATCAACAAGCGCGGGAAGACTTGAATGGACGACAATCGAAAGTTGACGGACGCCAAAGGCTCAAAGAGCCTGGATGAATACGCTGTCACAGTTGTGTCCACCGTCAAAAACTGGCTGGAAAAACTGGAGCCGGCGCAGAAGAAATGGTTTGCCAGCGCGACGGTCTTTACCGTCCTTTGCGTGGCAGTCATCGCGTGGTATGCAACTAGAACAGATTGGCGCACCCTCTATGCGGGCCTCGAGCCCGGAGACGCGCGGCAAATGGCGTCCGAACTTACAGCAGCCTCGATTCCCTATGATGTCTCACCCGACGGATCGGCGCTTCGGGTTCCGGTTGAATCGCTGGACAAGGCCAGGCTGACGACCACCGCCAAAGGTGGTCCACGCAGCGGAAGGATGGGTTTCGATCTTTTCGACAAGCCAAACTGGATCGGTTCGGAGTTCGAGGAAAAGGTGAATTATCAGCGCGCTCTCGAAGGAGAACTCGAGCACACCATCAATACATTGTCTGACGTTGAGAACGCTCGGGTGCATCTTGTGATGGCACACGATTCTCTCTTCAACGAAGAGCAGAGAGATGCAAAGGCATCTGTGGTGTTGAAGCTGCGCAAAAGGGAGCTATCCCAGGAAGAGGCGGAAGCGATTCGGAACCTGGTTGCAAGTGCCGTGGACGATCTGCGTCCGGAGCGCGTTGTGCTTGTAGATACTGCGGGACACCAGGTAGGAAAGAAAAGCGGCGGCGCAGAGATTGAGGCACATGAGGAGGAACTCGCAGCCAAAATCGTGGGGACTCTGGAGCCTGTCGCGGGCGTCGGCAACGTTCGGGCCTCGGTAAATGTGGAATACGATACCAGCAGCGCGGACGAAGTCGATGAAAGCTATGACCCGAACAATGTCGTCACTCTGTCCATGCAGCGTTCCGAGCAAACTGCCGGAGGGCAGCCGGCGGCCTCAGGGATACCCGGCACGGCAAGCAATGCTCCGAACGTCCAGCCGCCGTTATATCCGAAATCCTCTTCCGACATTCAGAGTCAGAAGCAGGAGAGTGGAACGTACGGAGCATCAAAGAGAGTTCGTCATATCGTACAAGGCGCTGGAAGGTTGCGCCGTCTTACTGCCGCGGTTTTGATTAGCCAGCAGAGAGTGGCGACTGGTAAACAGGTCAGCTGGCAACTTAGATCCACGGAAGAGATGAGTCATCTTGCTGAACTCGCCCGAGCAGCAATCGGATTCGACCAATCACGGGGCGACGTAGTCAGTTTGGAGAGCCTCCCGTTCGAAGATCAAACGCCGCCTCAGCCATCACTTCAAGAAAGGCTGCTGAATGTGGCTGCGGTCTCTCAACCCGTCATGAAATTCGGCGTCATTCTGACGGCGATGCTTGCCCTTCTGATCTTCGTCGTGCGTCCGATGATGCGAAGAGTTCAGGATGTTGGAGCAGTGAAAGCTCTTCCGGGTTCGAAAGCTGCAGCGTTGAGCACAGGCCAATCGACCCTGTCTGAAAATGGAGGACAGGCGGCATTAGAAGAGCAGCGCGTGCAGGCCCAGTCTGTTTTTGAATCGGTAACTGAACACTTACGTCGTGAACCCGCCCAAAGCACGCGACTCCTCCAAAGTTGGATTCACACTGAATGACAACCGCAGGTACTGCCTCAGAATTGAACTCTCCGGCGAATCGCCAGCAACATGGAGCGCAGTCGTCATCTACCAGCCTGATGCCACCAAATGCTGCCCGTCGAACGCTGTGTGCCGGCCTGCCGGGAATTCGGAAGGCTGCCATCTTCATGATTGCGATGGGCGATGAAGTTGGGAAAAAAATTCTTCAAAATCTCCCGGAGCTCGATGTACAACGGCTGACCGAGGAACTGGCGCAGTTGAAGAATATCCCACCCGACCTTTCGTTTGCCGTAGTTGAAGAATTCTATGAAATGCTCGAGACCCAGCGATACATGATGCATGGGGGAATCGACTACGCAACTAAGTTGTTGGTCGATTCATTTGGCAAGCAGCGCGCGGAAGATCTTATGGACCTCGTCAAACGTGCACATGAGGCCAATCACGGCAATCTCTCCATGCTACAGAGAGTAGATCCACTCCAGCTCGGCAAGTTCCTTGATGGAGAGCATCCACAGACCGTGGCTCTCGTACTCGCCCATCTGGATCCGAAGCGCGCCTCTCAGGTCCTCGAGAGTCTTGGAGAAACCCATCGGGTCGATGCCATTCGGCGACTGGCCGCCATGCGCCAATTCTCGCCGGAAATGGCGCAGAAGGTTGCCCTCATCCTTCACAAGCGGCTGGAAACCGTTGGAGAAAGCAGCCGGAAAGCGTATTCGGGATTCAAAGCTGTCGCAGATCTGTTGAACCGGCTTGAGGCCGAGCATGCGAAGAAGATTCTGGAGCGGATCGAGGAAGACAACCCTGAGATGGGGTTGAACATTCGCAACCTCATGTTCACCTTTGAGGATCTGGTTACAATTCCGGCGGCCAGTATGCGAGAGATTATCTCCGCCGCGGACAAGCGGCAGCTCGCTTTGGCTCTTCGCGGGTCGAAGGACGACCTACGCGCTCATGTTTTCCGCGCTATGTCATCACGTGCCGCTGAAATGCTGAGGGAGGATATGGAAGTCCTTGGACCCGTTCGAACGCGCGAAGTGGCCGGAGCTCAGCAGGAGATCCTGAACCTTGCGCGTCAGCTCGAGGGAGACGGTAAGGTCATTCTCAAGCTGGAACAGGGCGACGATCTGATGATGTAGTCGTTCGACAACGCCACCGCAAGGAAAATCTCATGACGACCGAAAAGCTGAAGATAGTTCCTCTCGAATATGCTGCGATGGGAAGCCAGCCACACCATTCCATCGATCCCTCACTCGTTCCCGACGAGGGATTGGAGAATGACCTTGCGCAGCTCTTAGCTGGAATTGAGCGACTCGATGGAGAAAAGGCAGAGATCCTGCGGGGGCGGGAATTGGAGATACATGCAGCACGTTCCGCGGGTTATGAGACGGGAAGGCAAGAGGAGCGAGAGCAGCATGAGCAGAACTCGCGCGCTATCCGCGATGGCTTGGCAATGGCCATCGAGCAGTTTGCTGCGAGTCGGGATACCTACGTCGCCGAAGTCGAACGGGAAGTGGTACGACTCGCGCTTGCCATCGCAGCCCGCATCCTGAACCGCGAGGCCCAGATGGACCCGCTCCTTCTTTCCGGAGCGGTAAGAGTGGCACTCGGTCAACTTTCTGAATCGACCGAGGTTCAACTGCATGTCCCACGCGCAGAAGCAGAGGTATGGACAGAAATGCTTCGCCTTATGCCCAATCTTCCCTTGCGTCCAGCGGTCGTTTCAGATGACGGGCTCCGCGCCGGCGAATGCAAGATGAAAACACAGCTGGGTACAGTTGATCTTGGTATCAGTGCACAACTCGAAGAGATTGAGCGAGGATTTTTTGATCTTCTTGAACACCGAACGAAAGTTTCTCATGCCGAGATCGCATAGACCGGAAACGCGCACCCCGTTGCTAGACGCTTATTTCTCTCGCCTTCCGCATGCCCCGGTTTTGCGTTGGAGAGGCCGAGTCCACGAGGCTTCCGGGCAGACGATTGAGTCAATCGGACCGCCGTGTTCATTGGGCGAATGCTGTGAGATTGTGGACGGCGCAGGTACGCGACATCTCGCAGAGGTCATCGGTTTTCGCGGCCAAAGTGTTGTGTCGATGACGGTCGAGTCTCCCGACGGCGTTCGGTTTGGAGACGATATCAGTAGCCTTGGCGCATCCCCTTCTCTCGAAGTCGGCGACCTTCTGGTCGGTCGGGTCTTGGATGCCATGGGTTCTCCCATTGATCGGCTGGGCGGCCTCGGCAGAACAACCGCTATACCTCTCTCCAGTAAGGTGCCGGCGCCGCTTGACCGTCAGCCCATCCGGACACCTATCGGGACCGGGATCCGCGCATTGGATGGGCTACTCACCGTTGGCCGTGGACAGCGTGTAGGCATCTTCGGTGGCTCAGGAGTTGGAAAGAGCACGCTCATCGGCATGATGACGCGAAACAGCGAGGCGGAGATCATTGTTGTTGGACTCGTTGGCGAGCGTGGACGCGAGGTTGGCGAATTCCTCGACGATTCTCTGGGCCCCGCAGGCCGCCGCCGAGCGGTGGTCATCACGTCGACCTCTGACCAATCGCCGATTCTGCGGATGCGGGCGGCCCTCGCCGCGACGAGCGTTGCAGAGTATTTTGCCGGGCAGGGAAAACATGTGCTCCTGGTACTGGACTCGCTGACACGCTTTGCGATGGCGGCTCGCGAGGTAGGGTTAGCTGCCGGAGAGCCTCCCACGGCCAAAGGTTATACGCCTTCGGTATTTCATAAGCTCGCTCATCTAATCGAGAGAGCCGGACAGTTTACGACGGGAAGCATCACTGCGTTCTACACCGTACTCATGGAGGGGGATGATCAACAGGATCCACTCGTAGACGCTGTTCGTGCGCTGCTGGACGGTCATCTGGTATTGTCACGAAACCTAACCTCTGAAGGTTGGTATCCACCGATTGAGGTGCTGGACTCTGTGAGCCGCCTGATGCCCTCAGTTGCATCACAGGAGCATAGACTTGCTTCTGCTGCTGTGCGTCGAATGCTTGCCGTTTATGCCCGATCCGAAGATCTGATTCGCATCGGAGCATATAAGCAGGGAGCGGACGTAACTCTGGATCTAGCGATTGCCACGCGCCCGCAAGTCAGGTCTTACCTGATGCAGGACGCAACCGAGCGTGTCTCGTTTTCATCAGCAGTTGAGCGACTCATAACACTCGCGGCCAGCTTATAACGTGACGACTGCATTCGAACGTATTTTGCGAATTCGCTCTTTGCTCGAGGATGCGAGTCGCGCCGATCTCGAAAGGCAAGCACATCAGGTCACGCGCGTTGAGGAGGCACTCCGACGCGAGGCAGAGGCTGTCAGCCAACTGTGCGTTGAGGGTTTCGCTGAAGCCCTCAAAGTGTCCGAAACCCATGCGACGCCAATAGAGCGCGGTTGGATTGTAACGGAGGGGGGCCGGAGATCCCTGGTCGAAATTGAGCGGCAGATAAGGATCCAAAAGATCCTGCAGCTTAAGACGTTGGCTCAAAGGGAAAATCAGAAGATGTTTGACTTCCGCCAGGAATTTCTGAGGAGGAGAAAGGAGCGCAGGCAAATCGAAATTCTCGTACACGCGCAGATACAGCTGCGAAGCGGCCATGAGCAGAACCGGGAGCAACGGGCGCTGGACGAATGGTTTGCGTCCACCTGGTTGCGGATTAGGCGTGTTGAGAAGAAGCACTGATTCGAACGAATCTTTCCCTGTTATGAGAACTTCCTCATCTCTTCTTTCCTCTGGCACCGTTCGATTGGCAGCGCCCGTGCAATGAGGGCGGTTGAGGTTTCATCGTGCCGCTCGCAACCAGTCTGTGCGACATTAAAGCCCCGGACAAAAGAGATGTTACTTCTCCGATTGCGCGGTATGTTTCAACGTCAGACATCAAGTCTGAGGTCCGTGCAGATTTCGGATCGGTCCTGGCCGGACAACTCGGCATCAGCGATATCCAAAATCAACCGAAGGCGGACGGCCCTGATCTTGGGAAGTCACAAGGCATTGAAGGAGATGATACTCGCACATTATCGTCGGTTTCTCGCCCGCCAACCGAGTCAGTGGATCGGGACGCAAGTAGAATGCAACCACCAGGCCCGCAGAAAATCCAGACTCCCATCAAATCAGCCGAATCTGATTTAGCGCAAGCTGTATCGAAAGCTGGGAGCGCATTTGCTGAGCAGTCAAGAGCGATACTGGCATCTCTCGTATCTCAGGTTGGGAGACCGCTCTCTGAGGGGACTCCCGTCAAACAGCCTCCTTCTCAGAAGATAAAGAGTCAAAACGAGGCCATAGAGCCCGCGGCGCAATCTCCACGGCAGACCCGTCCTGAATCAAAGGATGTGAAAGATTCGCCGCCGGCCGACATTCATTCGGCGTCTGGCTACCATCTGGAGTTGCTCACGAATCTGCACCCGGAGAGTGAGATTTTAATCGCGTGGAATGCCAGCAATGATCATTCCTTAAGTGTTAACCCCGCCACTTCGATCTCCTCTGGCGCGAAGGTCGGAGGAGGGGTTGTGTCTGAGACCCTGTGGCCTGTTATCCAGAGCAGGGAAATCTCTGCCAGCCAGTTGCCGCAAGCAGAACGAGAGATCAAAACCTCAGGGGGTCAAGAACGTTCGGTGCCAGACGCGTCAGGAGATGCTCCACCTGCTGCTGCAGCAGAGTTGACAGCAACCTCGCAGGATGGCCAAAGCGTTGGGTACCGGGCGTTGAGCTTGTCTCACGGCCAAGCCGGTGGAAGTCCTGACTCGCTCATCGGGTTCGCACAACCCCACTCCAACATGAAAGGAGCGGCGGATGCAAAAATCCTTCGCAACTCAATCTCCTCGATTATTTCCGAAACAGGCGACACAATCAATGCCTCCGAACCAACATTCACGTCGAAAAACACGGCCCCCGTCTCACACACGGATCAGACTTCAGATGTTGACCCGTTTCAGCGCCTGGACAGCGGTATTTCATCGGGAACTGTTCTTCATGTCGCGTCGAACCGCGTCGAAATAGGCGTCCATGACCCCGCCATGGGCTGGCTGGAAATTAAAACCCAATCGAACGCGGGTCAGATTTCCGCTGCGCTGGTTGCCACGTCAAGTGAGAGCCACGCCAATCTGGCTGCTCAACTTCCTTTGCTCAATCAATACCTCTCTGATCATGAAGTGAAGGTCAATCACATCGGAGTTGAACAGCACCCAACCGGTATCAGCGGGGATCGAGATGCAACTTCCCGGCAAGACAGCCGAAGCGGAGAGCGAGGGCGGGAGCATCGTCCACCCTCAACCCCCGAAGGTGAAATCTCGCTTCTGCGGTCTCCATCTGGATGGAACGAAGATCTTGAAGTAAGTCCATTGTCATACATCAGCGTTCACGCATAGCGGAGCAAAAAAAGAAGAGGTTCGAGAATAAATGCACATTCAAACGCATCGACCACAGACTTCGCCCTTTGAGGTCACGCAAACCACATCTTCGATGGCGACGAAGCGAAGCGGGGTTTTGGCCACGGCGGCGACGTCCTCCTCGCCATCCTCCTCATCGAGTTCGACATCCACGGCAGCGATCACCGCAAATGATTTCCTCCAGCTTCTGGTTACTGAATTACAAAATCAGGATCCGACCGCGGACACCGACCCCAACGAGTACGTGAATCAACTCGTGCAGGTCAACAGCCTTCAGCAGCAGATCCAGATGAATCAGACGATGGATGGCGGACCAACCCTGACAGGTTCCAGCAACGGGCTGTTACAAGAACTGATGCAAATCAACCAGACCCTGGGCAGCAGCAGCACGTCAGCCGGTACGGCTGGTGCTGCCGGATCAGCAGCACCAGGTAAGGCGTCGGTTATCGGAGGCAATCTGAGCGCAGCTACGAACCAAAAGATGCAAGCCGCTGCGGAGAAAGTTGCGAACGGGCTCGCACCCAAGCCGAATGAAGCGACTGGTGGCGGTCAGATGCAAGCATTCGAACAGTTTGCTGCTCGCCTTAAAGCGGACCAGCAAAAGAAGTAGAAGCGAATTGCGCGCGAACGGCAAGCAAGGAACTCGCAACATCCCAAGGAGAAGAATATGTCATCGTTTTCCATCCCGTTAACTGGTCTTGAGTCGTCTTCAACAGCTCTCAATACCATCGCCAACAATCTCTCCAACATGAACACTACAGCTTTCAAGAGTCAGAATGTCAGCTTCAGCGATCTGTTCTACCAGCAGATTGGAGATTCGGGATCGGGGGATGAACTGGAAGTAGGTGCTGGAACCCAGGTTGCTGCTACTTCGACGGACTTTACTGAAGGGAGCATCAATTCAACCGGGAGCGCAACCGACGTAGCTTTGAATGGCAACGGATTCTTCGTTCTCAAGGGCGAGGGGGGTAGTGAATATACGCGTGACGGCAGCTTTACGCTGAGCCCCACGGGGTATCTGACCAACCAAAGCGGACTGCAGGTCATGGGATATCCGGTTGTCAACGGCGTGGTGAATACCAACGCTCCGCTGGCGCCGATCCAAATACCGGTAGGCCAGGTCGAACAACCGGCCGCAACAGCGAACATGTCGGTTACAGCCAATCTGGATGCATCCGCTGGAGTGGGATCGGCCTTACCCGCACAAGTCACTCTCTATGACTCACTCGGCGTGGCGCACGTCGCGACTGTCAACTTCACGAATACGGGAACCAATACATGGAGTTATGACATCGCTCTCCCCGCCGGCGATGCGGCCGGGGGGGCCAACTTAACCGGGACTCTGACATTTGACTCCAGCGGAAACCTAACGGCGCCGGCGGCAAACGTGGCGGGCGTCAGTTTCACCGGCCTGACAGACGGCGCCAGTAACCTGAGCTTTAACTGGAACCTTTACGGTTCAAATGGCAAGCCCACGATTACCCAGTTTGCTGCTGCTTCCGCTGCTTCATCCACTTCGCAGGATGGTTATGCCAGTGGCGCATACCAAAGCTTCACGGTAGATCCAAATGGTCTGATTTCCGCGACGTTCAGCAATAATCAAACGTCACCGGTAGGTCAGCTCGCACTTGCAAATGTCACCAACACTGAAGGCCTCTCTGTGCTCGGCGGCAATAGCTATGAAACCACTCTAGCCTCTGGCTCGGCCAATGTTGGCGTGGCTGGCGCGGGTGGGTTGGGAACACTTCAGGACGAAGCGCTGGAGCAATCGAACGTAAACATCTCCACGCAATTCTCAGATTTGATTGTTGCCCAGCAGGCATACGAGGCAAGTTCCAAGGCAATCACAACTTTCGACACGGTTTCTCAGGACACCATTAACATGATCCACTAGGCAAAGCACGGGCGGAATGATTGATCCGTTCTGCCCGCGTCCGCCATCCTTAAAGCTCTCTAATTTGATCCGACCTGATTTAGGTCAGCCGCATGCAGAGTGAAGGGCATGACGGCATCAGGGCCTCAAGCAGTTGCATCCGAGCTGACAACCAATTCCTCTCCAGGGCCAGAAGGAGCAGGATCTGTCCTGGTCGAGCACGAGGACGATCGCACCGCTTTGACGTCCTTCTTCTTCTCCGAAAAAAACCAGGCTCTTGCAGCGTTGCCTCTTCAGTTGGACGTCTCCATTCCAATTCCTGAGTTTCGAGTTGCGGATTTATTGTCGCTGACCAAGGGAACTGTACTTGAGAGCAATTGGTCCCATGCCGAAGACATCCCGGTTTGGTGCGGAGGGGCGCGGCTAATGTGGACCGAGTTCGAGGTTATTGACGACGTTCTTGCGGTGAGAGTGACACGTGTCGGTTAAACCTTCTCTTCCTTCGCCGTCATTGCCATCGGTCGACGACCAAGTTCACTTGCTGCCCAATCCGGTGAATCAGGTAACACCCGGATGGCTGACAAAACTAATGGGCCTTCTTGGCAAGAAACTCCATGCTGCGGAGCGCGCTCTCTGTATCGAAGGGCAGGTGGCTGTGGGAGGGAAGAAGTCAGTGACATTGATTGTCTGTCATGGCCGAAGGTTCCTTCTAGCTTCGTCTGGCGATGCGATAGCTCCACTCATTGAGGTGCAACCTCTTACACGCCGATCTGCTCAGGCGAAAAGCAAGGAATAGTTCAAGTGTACCTACCTACATTGTTTGGCGCCAAGTTGCTTCCATTGCAATCGGTCGATACCCACGTGCCGCAAAATGGCTCTGTTCCCTGGACCATTCTCTTCACGCTTACTCTGCTCACGCTTTTGCCTGCCATCGTGCTGTCAATGACACCCATGGTGCGTTTGCTGATTGTCTTTCATTTTTTGCGTCAGGCACTTGGAACGCAGACGGCGCCGAGCAACCAGGTCCTGATAGGACTGGCGCTAATGATGACTTGGTTTCTGATGCAGCCGGTGCTCTCTGATGTCGAAGCGCAGGCAGTCCAGCCGTTCCAAAATGGGCAGATTACAGGATGGGAGGCGATCAAGCGAGGTTGTGATCCACCCAGGCTGTATATGCTTCGCTACGCTCGCGAAAAAGATCTTGAGCTTTTTACATCTGCTGCCTTGATATCTAGGCCAAACCGCCCGCACGACCTTCCTTTGCGGGTAGTCGCACCGGCTTACATGTTGTCGGAACTTAAGGCTGGTTTTGAGATTGGCGCAATTCTCTTCCTCCCTTTCCTTCTGGTGGACATGGTTGTGGCGTCCGTTACAACTTCGATTGGCATGTTTCAGTTACCGCCCGTCGTGATCTCAACTCCACTCAAGATTCTGCTCTTTGTCATGGCTGACGGATGGAATCTGCTGGCTGGGTCACTCTTGAAGAGCTTTTAAGAAAAGCAGGATATGACGACAACATGGGAATCGATCAGGTAGTGGAGATCATGAGGCATCTGTTGCGAGAGGCGATGGTCGTCAGTGCGCCCATCCTGATCGCGGCAAGCTTGACCAGCTTTGGGCTAAGCCTCGTGCAGACGTTAACCTCCCTTCAGGAGCAGACGCTTACCACCGTCCCGCGTCTACTCATCGTCGTAGCTATCATCCTGATCGGTCTGCCTTGGTTCGCCAGGCAGCTAGTCGGATACACGATTATGCTCTTCACCGAGCTGCATCGCTACGTGGGGTAACATCATGATCGTTTCGGTACCGCCTTTGAGCTTTCGTGCTGACTGGGTGCCCTTTCTCGCAGCTATGGTTTTGGTGATGGTGCGCTTGAGCGGCCTGATGGTCTTCGTTCCGATTTTTTCATCGGAGGCCATCCCAGTCCGCACAAAAGCGATCTTTGTGTTGATCTCGTCATTCCTGCTTGCGCCGGTGGTCGCGGCACTTCCGCTCTCCCGCGCCGAATTAGGCATACGCTCCATCATGGGTGAGCTCGGCATCGGACTTGTCTTTGGCATACAACTTTCCCTCCTGAACGAAATCGTTCTGTTTACAGGTCAGGTGCTCGGATTCCAGTTCAGCTTTTCACTCGTCAACCTCCTGGATCCGTATTCGCCGGTCCAAACACCGCTGCTGAGCCAGATGCTCTCACTCTTCGCCACTCTGACACTGTTGGCGTCTGGGCTTTACCGTGAAATCCTCGCAGCATTTTTGCGTACGTTCGTCGACGCCCCCCTTGGGGCCGTGACGTTGAGCGGCCAAAGTGGCCTCACCATGATGAGTGCGCTCAGCGGGGTCTTCTTTGCCGGCCTGCAGCTCGCCGCTCCGGTCGTGGCTGCGACGATTCTGGTTGAGATCACGGTTGCCATGCTTGGAAAGCTCTCTCCTCAGTTGCCGGTAATGATGGTTGCAATTCCAGCAAAGACTTTGGTCGGCTATGTGGTCTTGATCGGCTCGCTTGCCTTATGGCCGCGATTTATCAGCCGTCATTTTTCAGCACTCCTTGACAGCGTTCAGTCTCTTATTCGGCATGCTGTGAGCATGGCATGAGTGGAGATCGCACCGAACGTGCTTCCCCGCGAAAGCGTCAGAAGGCCGCTGAAAAAGGAGATCAAGTCCACAGCCGCGACCTCGTCTCCGCCGTGGCAATGCTCGCCGGTGTCCTCGCTCTCGGTGCAGTTGCAGAACGATGGGCAGGCCAATGGATCTCGATGTATCAGGCCTTTCTTGCCTTGGGAGAATCTCGGGGCTGGCAGTCGGAAGGGGTGGCGGAAAAAGTAATGGCTATTCGTCAGATATCCATGATTCTGCTCTTTCCGATGATGATCCTTTTTGCTGCGGTAACTGTGGGCGCTCTTCTCGCAAACATGGGTCAGAGCGGGGGCGTGCAATGGAAGGCAGACGCGTTTCAATGGAAGTGGCAGCGGATCAACCCCTCAGCAAATATCCGAAATCTGATCTCGTCGCGCAGCATGGCGAGACTGATCAAGTCTCTGTTTCCTGCGGGAATTCTTTTGTTCTTTGCGATTCGCAAAATTAGCGACTCGACGGTGATGCCCCCCCTTGGTACGCAGCAACTTCCGGGAATGTTTACCGCTGCGTATGCAATCTCGCTCGATACAGCCTGGATTCTCTTTGGGTGGTCGGCAGTCGACTATTTTATGGAATGGCGCAGTTGGGAATCGCGCCAAAAGATGTCGAAGCAGGAGGTGCGCGAGGAGCACAGGCAGAACGAGGGTAGTCCGCAGATCCGCGGGAAGATCAAGTCTCTCCGGCGCCAGATGCGTCGGCGTCAACTCAAGGCGGATGTAAGGCGCGCCTCGGTCGTCATCACCAATCCTGCACACTATGCGGTTGCCTTAAGTTTCAGCTTCGAGACGATGGAACCGCCCAAGATGCTTGCCAAGGGGCGCGACATACTGGCGGCCCAGATCAAAGAGGAAGCGCGATGGGCCGGAGTTCCGATCGTTGAAAACCCTCCTCTGGCACGTACTCTCTATCGGCATCTCGAACCAGGCCAGGCCATCCCTTACAACCTATATGCAGCTGTAGCAGCGATTCTGGCCTATCTCTATCGCCAACGGGTTGAAGGTCAACTGTCCAAAGATCGTGCATCCCGAAGCGCTCCGCACACTGGATATCCGACTAACAGCAATGCCACGGCAACAGAAGCAACTGTCCGCCCCGCGCCTAAGGAGCAAGCATGAACGCCCATACCTCTCTCGCCCCACAGCCTTCGGACGTTTCTTCATCGCAAGCCGGATCTGAGGGGAGCCGTCGAGGAAAAGCCGCGAAAATGGCGAAGGATCTGGCTCTTCCGATAGGTGCGATCAGCGTGATCTTTGTCATGCTGATTCCCATTCCGGCCGCATTGATGGATCTCTTGCTCGCCTGCTCGATGGCTGCTTCGGTGGTGGTTTTTCTCTCCGCAGTGCAAGTTCGAAAGGCGGTTGACTTTTCGGTCTTCCCAACGCTGCTGCTTCTATTGACCCTCTTCCGTCTTTCGCTGAATATTGCTTCAAGTCGTCGCATTCTTCTGCATGGAAGTGAAGGCACGACAGCAGCCGGCAGAATGATCGAGGCCTTCGGACAATTCGTTGTCGGAGGTAACTACGTCGTTGGATTCGTCCTTTTCGCGGCCTTGATCGCAATTCAATTCTTGGTGGTGAGTCATGGCGCCGTCAGGACCGCGGAGGTGACGGCGCGTTTCACCCTCGACGCGCTGCCCGGCAAACAAATGGCCATTGACGCGGACATGAATGCTGGGCTCATCGATGAAACTACCGCCCGTACCCGACGGCTGGCGGTGGCGCAGGAAGCGGAGTTCTACGGGGCGATGGACGGCGCAGCGCGCTTCAACCAACGCGATGCGCTGGCGACGATCTTGATCACCGGGATCAACATCATTGCCGGGCTGCTGATAGGAACGATCCAGCAGAACATCGCTCTTGGTGAAGCGGTTCGCACGTACACCATCCTAAGTGTTGGAGACGGGCTGGTGACTATGATTCCTTCACTGCTCGTTTCCGTCGCGGGCGGCATGGTACTTACTCGCGCGTCCTCAGCCGGCGCCCTGAGCACCGAGATTGGTTCGCAACTCCTGCGCAAGAGGATCACACTGTTCGTCGCGAGCGCCGTAATGGCGGCTCTGTGCTTAATCCCCGGCCTGCCCAAGCTGGCGTTTCTTTCTCTCGCGGTCGTCCTCGCGTGGCTGGGGCGCCGCGCCGAGCGAGACCCAGTTGCTGAGATTGTGATCACCGGAAAAGAACCGAAGATCGCGGACAAATCTCAGATCGAGACGTTAGGCGCACTTCTCAAGATGGAAGAGCTGAGTTTAGAGATCGGCTTTCAGCTCATTCCCTTGGTCGATGAGAAGCAGGGCGGCCAGATGCTAGGACGAATCCGTGCGCTGAGGCGCCATCTGGCTGGTGAACTGGGCTTTCTCATTCCGCCTGTTCACATTTCGGACAATCTGCGTCTCAAGCCGCGCGAGTACGTTCTATCACTGCGCGGTATCGAAATCGGCCGCTGGCAAACCGAGGGGAACTCCCTCCTGGCTGTTAACGTCGAGGCGCAGACGCGCCCGATACCAGGGAGGGAGACGCGCGAACCAGCGTTTGGTGTGGCAGCACGCTGGATCGTGCCAACGCTTGAAGATCAAGCCACTGCCGCAGGATATTCCGTTGTCGATACCGTAACTGTAATAAGTACTCATCTTGGGGAGCTGATTCGAAGGCACGCCCATGAGTTGCTGAGCCGGGCGGAGACAAAGAGGCTGCTGGATGCCGTCAACGAGACCCACCCCAAGCTGGTCGAGGAACTCGTTCCAAAAGTGATGAGTCTGGGGGAAGTGCAGAAAGTATTGCAGCAGCTATTGCGCGAACAGGTCTCGATTCGAGATCTTGGCACCATTCTAGAGGCTCTCGTGGATGCGGCGGCCGCAAATAGGAGTCTTCCCTATCTGGTAGAGGTGGTAAGGCAAGCGCTCGGGCGCCGCATTCTCCAACCTCTGCTGCACGCAGATGGAAGCTTGCACGTTCTTTTGCTCGACCCGGCGGTTGAGGACGAATTGGTTGCGAGCCTGCAACCGGAGAGCATGGCTCGACTGCTGAGTGACAGGAAATCGTCCGGTGCATCCCCATTGCGGCGAATCGCCGATTCTTTGAAATCTTTAATAGGCTCACCTTCATCTTCGG
>Ga0210388_10002231_pt1 | contig 15113 bp, 8 predicted proteins | sample IncBWC19OmetaG_FD_155485 | JGI IMG/M metagenome (GOLD analysis project Ga0210388, IMG submission 155485) | Forest soil microbial communities from Barre Woods Harvard Forest LTER site, Petersham, Massachusetts, United States - Inc-BW-C-19-O ...
GCAGGTGCAGGACGCGTTCTTCGACTACGACGCATACGATATCCGCGGCGATGCGCAGGCGGTGCTGGCCAAGGACGCTTCGTTCCTGGTGAGCCATCCTGACATTAGGGTGGTGATCGGCGGATACTGCGACGAGCGCGGCTCCAACGAGTACAACCTGGGGCTGGGTCAGAACCGCGCCGACGCCGCCAAGAATGCGCTGGTGACCGCTGGCGTGGCCGGAAACCGCATCCGCGTGGTGAGCTATGGGAAAGAGAAGCCGTTCTGCTCGGAGTCGACCGAGGAGTGCTGGCAACAGAACCGGCGCGCCGGGTTTACGCTGGACAGATAAGAAGCAGGTTACAGATTTCAGATGACAGTTGGCAGTTGTGGTCTCCCATTCGGCTGTTCCCGCCAGACCGGCGACGGTAAACTGTAATCTGTCAACTGCAATCTGTCATCTGAATTCCTCACAGGTGCACAATGAAGATAGCCAAGACCTTTCGCAATCGCCTCCTTGCCATCGCGGCCGTCGCTTTGGCGCTTACCGCCATTCCCGTACCTGCGCGCGCCACATCGAAGGAAATGATCGAGCTGCAAACGCAGGTGCAGCAGCTTCTGGACATGGTGCAGCGGTTGCAGTCCACAGTGGACGCGCGCTTCGGCGTGATGCAGCACCTGGTGGAGCAGACCGCGGACAGCGCCAACCAGATGAACGCGACCATCAACACCCTGCAGCTAAAGATCAATGCGCAGACCGAAGCTACGGGCGGGAAGCTCGACACAGTTTCCGGCCAGGTGCAATCGCTGAACGACTCATTTGATGAGCTGAAGTCGCGGCTGGCCAAGGTGGACAAGTCGCTGGCGGATTTGCAGGCGCAGTTACAGGTCATGCAGACGCCCGGTGCCGGAGCCGCGCCCGCAGGACAGTCTCCTGCGGACCCCAATGCTCAGCCGCAGGGCGGCGGCGGTGCGCCTGCGGCCAGCGTTGCGCCTCCGCTGAAGGAGACGTTCCAGGCCGGCGTTCGCGATTACAACGCGGCGCATTACGACGTGGCCACCAGCGAGTTTCAAGATGTACTGCACTACTATCCCATGGATGACCTGGCGGGATCGGCACAGTTCTACCTGGGCGAGATTGCGTATCACCAGGAAGACTACGCGGATGCAGTGAAGGCCTACAGCGCAGTGCTGGAGGGGTTTTCCGGAAGCTCCAAGGCGCCCGCGGCGCAGTTGAAGAAAGGGTTGGCGCTGCTGCAGTTGGGGAAGAAAGACACCGGCGTCCATGAGCTGCGGGCCCTGATTCAGCGCCATCCGCAGACGCCGGAAGCGGACCAGGCGCGCAAGAAACTAAATGGCCTGGGTGTGCGCATCAATACGCAGTCGCCCGCACACTAAGGCTGCTCGCGGCGCTACTCGATTTCCATGCGTTCAATGAGACCTGCGCGGATGGTGTAGGCGTGGTGGACGATGGTGTCGAGCAATAGATTGCCGCCCAGATCGCGAACCACCTGGTGCACTTCGACGACGAATCGGCCTTGCAGGTCCTCTTCGATTTTCAGCGGTTCCACATGCGGATCAAGGATTCCCCATTGGCGTTTCCAATAGGCGCGCACACCTTCGTGGCCATGCACGTAGCCGCCCTCCATCCCATTGTGCCAAACGACATCTGGATGCATGAGCGCGAGCACCGCGTCGATGCGACGGGCGTTGAAATCACGATAAGCGGCGATCAGGATTTCTCGATCGCCGCTGGTCGCATCGTTTGTCATTTGAACCCTACTGCAGGCTGGCCATCAGGCTGTCGAGGGCGGACTGCGGGGGACGCAGCATCGACTCAGGAAGCTGCCCGAGCGGCTCATCCACAATGTTCAGCAGATCGATGAACGTGGGCTTCTTGGTGTCGATGTAGAAGACGCCGGTGAGGATTTCATTTTTCGCGTGCGCTTCCATCAGCGTCTGAACGGACTTCACCTTGTCAGTCGGGTCAAAGTCCTCGTGCAGCTTTTTCAACCGCAGGCTGGAGCCGTCATGCATCTCGACTTCAAACACTTCGCCGGAAGCATAGTCGACTTCGATCTCGTCGAAACTGGCGACAAAGTCGATTTCGTTGATGGGATCGTCGTTGTCCTGCATGAATTTGTAGCTCTTGGTTGAGCCCTCGTGATCGTTGAATGTAACGCAGGGGCTGATCACGTCGAGCATCACGGTGCCCTTGTGCGCGATGGCGGCCTTCAACATGGAGAGCAACTGTTTCTTGTCGCCGCTGAATGAGCGGCCGACAAACGTTGCGCCCAGTTGAATCGCCAGCGCGCAGGTATCGATAGCGGGAAGATCGTTGACGACGCCGGTCTTGAGCTTGGAGCCGAGATCGGCGGTAGCAGAAAACTGGCCCTTGGTCAGGCCGTAGACGCCGTTGTCTTCGATGATGTAGATCATGGGCAGATTGCGCCGCAGCAGGTGAACGAACTGGCCCATGCCGATGGAAGCGGTGTCGCCGTCGCCGGAGACTCCCAGCGTGGTCATTGTGTGGTTGGCCAGGATGGCGCCGGTCGAAACCGACGGCATGCGCCCGTGCACGCTGTTGAAGCTGTGCGAGCGGCTCATGAAGTAGGCGGGGCTTTTGGACGAGCAGCCGATGCCGCTCATCTTCATTACGCGCTCCGGCTCGACGCCCATCTGGAACATGGCGTCAATGATGCGCTCGGAGATGGCGTTGTGTCCGCAGCCGGCGCAGAGCGTGGTTTTGCCGCCGCGATATTCGAGGACCGGGAGGCCGATGTGATTCAGTTTAGGTGCTGGTGCTGCTGTTGCCATTTACCAATTCCCTTCTGCGGTAAACCCTGGTTCGTGTTCTCCCACGTTAGCGACAAAAACAAAGACGTCGCGAAGATGGGGCACCCGGCATTTACCAATTCCCTTCTGCGGTAAAATCAGGTTCGTGCTTTCCCACCCATTCCGCAGAAACCGCGGAATGGATGGGGCACATACACATTTATGGGGCACCCATACATTTACGAAGCGATTGCGCCTTCGTGTACTTCCACATCTTCGGTGTGTTCGGCGGCGTTGACTCCGAGGCCTTCCTTGGCGGCAAACTCCTCGGTGACCGTCTGCGCGTCGATGGGCAGTCCGTTGAAGTGCAGAATGCTGCGCAGCTTGACCACCTGCTCGGCAGGAAGATCGAGCTTCAAAAGGCTTTCCAGTTGCGCATCGCGGTCCTGCTCGACCACGTAGACACGCTCATGCGAAGCCACGAAGTCATGAATTTCGTGCGCAAACGGATAGGCGCGAATGCGCATGTAGTCCACGTCGGTCCCGTATTCCTTTTTGATCTGGTCCATGCTCTCGCGGACGGCAAAATCCGAGCTGCCGAAGGCGAGAAAGCCAACATTGGACGAGCCGTTCTTCACCGTCACTGGCGCGGGAACCATCTTGCGCGCGTTGTCGAACTTTCGCGCCAGGCGCTCCATCACAGCAACGTAATCGTCGGGGCGCTCGGTGTAAGCGGCGGTGTCGGTGTGACCGGTGCCGCGCGTAAAGTAGGCTGCCTTGGGGTGACGCGTGCCGGGCAGCGTGCGCCAGCCAATGCCGTCGCCGTCCACATCCCTGTAGCGCGCGAATCCGCCCAGCCGGTCCAGATCTTCCGCGGTAAGAACCTTGCCGCGATCGAGGGGCTTATCAGGATACGCGAACTTCTCCGACATCCAGTTGTTCATTCCCAGATCAAGATCGCTGAGCACGAACACGGGAGTCTGAATGCGCTCCGCCAGATCGAAGGCCGCGTAGCCAAATTCGTAGCATTCCTTCACGTTGCCGGGAAGCAAGATGACATGCCTGGTGTCGCCATGGGAAAGAAATGCAACAGAAAGCAGATCGGCCTGCGAGGTGCGCGTGGGCAGGCCGGTCGATGGGCCGGTGCGTTGCACGTCAAAGATGACGCCGGGAATTTCGGCGTAGTAGCCGAGGCCGGCGAACTCCGCCATGAGCGAAATGCCCGGGCCTGAAGTTGCCGTCATGGAGCGCGCGCCGGCCCAGCCTGCGCCGAGCACCATGCCGATAGCCGCGAGCTCGTCTTCAGCCTGGACGACCGCAAAGGTCGCCTTGCCCTCCGGCGTTACGCGGAATTTTTTCAGCAGGTCAGTGGTGGCTTCAACCACCGAAGTCGAGGGCGTAATGGGATACCACGCAACCACCGTGACGCCGGCGAAGACCGCGCCCATGCCGCAGGCGGCGTTGCCGTCGATGATGATTTTGCCGGTGGTCTTATCCATCCGTTCGATGAAGTAGGGGTCCTGCTTGGTGAACTTCTCCGCCGCGTAATCAAACCCTGCCTTCACCGCGTTGAAATTCAGCTCGAAGACTTTCACCTTCTTGGCGAACTGCTTGCGCAGTCCGCTTTCCACGACAGCAAGATCGATGGTGAGCAACTGCGCCACCGCGCCCACGTAGACCATGTTCTTGACCAGCTTGCGCAGTTTGGCCTCAGGGCAGATGGCCGCGGTGATCTTGTCGAACGGCACGGGATAGAACGAGACGTCGTCGCGATACTGCTTGAGGTTGAGGTTCTCCTCGTAGATGGCAATGCCGCCTACGGGCAGGTCCAGCGTGTCCTGCTTCGCTGTTTCAGGATTGATGGCGATCAGCACTTCGGCATCGCGCCTGCGGGCCACGTAGCCGTCTTTGCTGGCGCGGATGGTGTACCAGGTGGGCAATCCGGCAATGTTCGACGGAAACAGGTTCTTGCCGCTTACTGGAACCCCCATCCCGAAGATGCTTTTCAGCAGCACGCTGTTGGCGGATTGCGAGCCGGACCCGTTCACCGTTGCTACGTTGATGCTGAAGTCGTTGATCACGCGGTTGCGTGGTTTGGTTGCGCCATTGAACTCATTCGGCGCTGCCTGGCTTGTCGCCATGGGTCGGGATTCCCTTCAAAAGAATTCTGTTGTTTTGGGATTCACTCGCGTAAATCGCCGGTACCTTTGCCCCTGATGGACATTTACTCGATGCTCATAAAGTCGATCGAACAAGGCAGAGAAAACTACAATTGCTCCCTTGTGATTATAGTCACTTCTCAAATCCGGCGTACCAATTCGCGACCCGCGCGTTACCCCTTTGAGTCCTGACGAAAGTGGTATTGCGGTTGGATTCCGGATTTGGGCTTAGGAAGAAGGCGGTTGAGCGATCGAAGGGCATTCGATCAGCGGTGTCCCACCCTTTCGCCGGAAAAAAGCGAAAGGATGGGACACGGGGATTTTTGGGGCTCGAATCGCGGCGCGTAAACTACTTATCAATCAATTACTTAACGGAGGAATAATTGAAGGCTTGGTTATTCCGACCGCAACGCCTTCATGGGCTGAACAGCCGCAGCCCTTCGTGCCGGAACCCAACTGGCGAGCATGGAAGCGGTCAAAAGCACTACCGCAACCGCTCCAGTAGCAACAAAATCCATGGAACCAACGCCGTAGAGGGTGCTGTGCAAGGTTCTGCCCACCATGTAGGCGCCGGCAAGTCCCACCGTGAGGCCCACGGCGGCCAGTAGAAGCGCCTCTTTCAGGATTAGTTTCACGACGTTGCCCCGACTGGCGCCGAGCGCCATGCGCAGCCCGATCTCGTGCTCGCGCTGCGCAACGGTAAACGCCATCACCCCATAGATTCCCACCGCCGCCAGCAGCAGAGCCACCACGGCGAAACTGCCAAACAGAATCATGGTGAAGCGGTCGCTGGATAGCACGAGGCTCTTCATTTCGTCCATGGTGCGCGGCTCCGCCACTGCAATCTGCGGATCGACGGAATGTACCGCCGCCGCAATGGATTTGGTCATGAGCGCGGGATCGCCCGTTGTGCGCACGCCGAAGTTCGCCGATGGCCAGGGAATCTGCCAGAACGGAATCTCCATCTCCGGATTGTCATCGCGGAAATCGCCGTTACGTACGTTGTGAAAGACTCCGACGATTTGCCAGGTGATGTAGGGGCCGAGCTTGGTGACGCCGGGAATAAGTTCTTCGACATTGACGCGCTGCTCGAGGGGATTTTTGCCTTTGAAGTATTTCTTGACGAATTCTTCGTTGACCATGGCCACGTGCACGCTACCGGCGTTGTCTTGGTCAGTGAATGCGCGTCCGCGCTCCACCTGAATGCCAAAGGTCGTGAAGTAATCCGGCGTGACCATGCCGAAGCGGGTGAGCGGCCGCTGCGAGGGATCGGCCAAATCCGGCTGGCCGGCAATGGTGAAGGGCATGCCGAAGCCCGGCCCGAACAGCGGCAGGCCGACGGACACGGAAGCATCCTGAACGCCGGGGACGCCCTTGATGCTCTCCAGCATTTGCTGGTAATACGCGGTGATCCGCGCCGGGTCTTTGGGCCGCGCATCCGGAACCGGCAGAGAGAAAGTAAGAATGTGCGTTGTGGTGACGCCCAGGTCAACGCGGGTGAGGTTCCAGAAGCTGTGAATGGCGAGGCCTGCCCCGGTGAGCAGGGTGAGAGCCAGCGCGAACTCGCCGATAACGAGAATCCTGCGCAAGCGATGCCGTCCTGCGCCGGTTCCGGAACGCCCGCCCTCTTTTAGCGCTTCAGCGGGATCGACGCGCGTCGCGTACCATGCAGGCGCGCAGCCGAAGAGCACTCCCGCCAGCATGGATGCGACCAGCGAGAACATCAGCACGGGAAGATTCAAGCTAAGGTCAGCCTCGGATGGAAGCGTGCCCTCCGGCATAACCGCAATCAGAGCGCGCAGGCACGCCAGACCCACGCCGATTCCCAGCACGCCGCCGGTCAATGCGAGCAGCAGGTTCTCGGTAAGGAACTGCGCAAAAATGTTGCGGCGAGATGCGCCCAGCGCTGCCCGCAGCGCCACTTCCTTCTGCCGCGTGGTCCCCTTGGCAAGCAGCAGGTTGGCCACGTTGACACATGCGATAAGCAGCACAAAGCCCACTGCGCCAAGCAAGACCCAGAGCGTCTGAATGCGGTCTTTGGACATGAAATCGTTTTTCAGCGGATCGACGAATGCGCCCCAGCCGGTGTCGCTCTTGGGATACGCCTTGGCAATATTCGCGGTAACAGCGTCCATGTTGGCCTGCGCCTGCTTGATGGTCACGCCCGGTTTTAAGCGCGCCATGGCCAGCAGCCAGTGGAAGTCGTGATTGAGCTGCTCGGGTTTGAAGGCCAGCGGCGCAACCAGTTCCTGGTTCAGCCGATCGGTGACGCCCGGCGCCAGCACGCCGACCACCGTGTAGGGATTTCCATCGATTTGCATGGTCTTGCCGATGATGTGCGGGTCGGAGCCAAGCCGCTTCCACAGCTTGTTCATGAGGACGACTTCGTGTTCCCTGCCGAGAGTTCCCTCTTCAGGAAGGAAATCGCGGCCAAGAATAAACTTCACGCCCATCATCTTGTACATGCCGGGCGATATGAATTGCCCTTGAACATACTCCGGCTGATCTTTCGTTGCCAGGTTGAAGCTGCCGCCGGAGAATGCGCACAGATCGGAGAACACGGTGTTTTGATTCTTCCAGTCGGTAAAATCGCCGGCGGCAACGCCGTTGCGGTCGCCCTGAATCTTTGACCACACCATCACCAGTTGATCCGGCTCCGGGTACGGCATGGGCGCCAGCAGTGTGGCGTACACCACGGTGAAGATGGCTGTATTGGCGCCGATGCCCAGAGCCAGCGTGAGCACAGCCGTGAGCGTAAATACGGGCGACTTGATGAACTGCCGCAGTGCGTAACGCAGGTTTTGAAGCAGGGTTTCCATCGGTGCCTCCAGCGGATGAGTTGGGCCTGCGGAAAAGTGGGTGCTTTCGATGCCTGGAAAAGTTGGGTAAAACCTGGGCCGGGTGTTGCAATCGGAGACGTGCAACTACTGATAGACGACGGCTACTCCCGTTTGGCTTGCGGGCCGGCAAATTCGGCGCGAATCAAGTGTTACACAACATAGTGTTACTGACAGTAACACAACAGAATGGTAAGCGGGAAGATCGATTTTGCCTATCCCGATGGACGGAGTTCTCGCCCGGGGCCGCGGCGTGGCGTTATGCATGGCTTTCTTTACGCAGATCGCGGCATCCCGGTTCTCGCACCCATTGTCAATTTAGACAAATCACTCGGCTGAATTGTTCCCGGACGCGTGTGGTTGCGTTGCAATTCGCAGCGAGTCCCTGTTCCAGCGCACCAGCAACGTGGACGCAATGACCACCAGGGCCAGGGTGAGGCCGATCCAGAGACCGTAGATGCCCCATTTGAGGATGAAGCAGAGTGTGAGGCCGAGCGGGAGGCCAATAACCCAGTAGCCGACCAGGTTGGCCCACATGGGGACACGCGTCTCGCCCAAGCCTCGCAGTGCTCCTGTCGAGACGGTTTGAATGCCATCGAAGATTTGGAACGCGGCAGCCAGAAACAGCAGCGCCGGACCGACGGCCATGACCTGAGCATCCGTGGTGTAGAGCGCGATAAGCGGGCGGGGTGCGACCAGGAAAACTACTGCGGCGCAGAGCATGAAGCCGGTCCCCAGGGCGAGGGCAAGCCATCCGGCGCGGCGAGCGCGCGCGGGGTCGCCGGCACCGACAGCATGGCCTACACTCACCGCCGCCGCTGCCGACACGCCCAGCGGACCCATGTAGGAAAGCGCGGCGTAGTTGAGCGCGATTTGATGCGTAGCAAGAGCGACGGGCGTGAGCCAGCCGGCGGCCAGAGTAGCTAGATTCCATGCGCCGACTTCAGCCAGAATCTGTCCCGCTGCTGGAGCGCCCAGCATCGTCAACTGCTTCAACATCGTTGCGCTCGGACCGGCCCAGTGCCGGAACAGCGGATGTCCGCGGCTGCGTTCGTAACGCCACGCAAAGCCAATCAGCGCCGCGGCCATGAAGATGCGCGCAATGACTGTTGAAAGCGCTGAGCCATCCACACCCATGCGCGGCGCGCCCCACTTGCCGTAGATGAGAACCCAGTTGCCGAACCAGTTGATGAGGTTGGCGCCCACAAACGTCACGGTGACCACGCGCACCTGTCCGACGCCTTGCAAGTACCGCCGCGAGCCGCCGTAGATGAGCAGCGGAAGCGTGCTCCAATTCAGGATGCGCAGGTAAGTGCCTGCGGGACCGGCGACTGCGGGGGAGATTCCGAAACGGGCGTAGCCAAAGCTTGCCAGCCAGATGGCCAACATGGTGATGGGCGCGACGATGATTGCGAGATAAATGCCTTGCGCCAGCCAGCGATGGCAGCCGTCGTAGTCCTTGCGGCCGTAGGACTGCGATACCAGCGTATCCAGGCCGAGAAGAAGGCCATAGCCGAAGAGCGACGGAGTGTAGAAGACGGCGTTGCCGAGAGCGACCGCACCTATTGCAGCGGGGCCGAGGCGGCCCACCATCACCGTGTCCACCACGCCCTGCGCCATCCAGCCGAGCTCGCTGAGGACAACCGGGACGGCGAGCGTGACAAGGGCCCGCAGTTCGACTCGCCACGCTGGGCTCGACTGATTCATCTTTCCAATCTAACCGGCGGGAACGCGGTGAAGTGATGCCGCGTGCCCCATCCTTCGCCTCTTTTCTGGCGAAGGATGGGATACCTCAATCTCGATCGGGAAACGCCGAGCTGGCTTATCCCTGCGTACGGCTCCACGGCACGGCCGACCGCGGTTCGACTCGCCTTGTCGTGACAGTCACTTTGGCCGGCGTCAGTTCGGGCCCGTCCCAGCCATCTTTCACAGCTTCAATGTGAATCTCTCCCGGCCGACGCGTCGCCTGCACAATCACCTGTGCCAGCCCGTTGAATAGCGACCGCTTGGGTTCCTTGTCACTCTCCTGGCAGTTGGGGTCGCCGTTGCCCACGCCGATAAGTTTCCCCTCGCCGGAGACGTTGAACGCGATTGCATTGTTTGCCGTCGGAACCGCGCGCCCTTCCTTGTCCAGCGCCTCGACCTTTAGGATCACCAGATCTTCCCCATCCGCATTAATCTCATGCCGGTCCGCCGTAAGCCGGATAGCCACCGTAGGCCCAGTCGTCTCGCGCTTTTCAGTAATCACAACTTTGCCGTCCTTCGATCCCCGCGCCTCAATTGAACCCGGCTCATACTTCACCTTCCACTCCACGTGGCCCAGATGCGGAACCTTCTGGCTGCCCTGGCTCTGCCCGTTCACGAACAACTCCACATCGTCCGCATTCGAGTAGACCCACACCGGAATCATGTCGCCTTCCCTGCCCTCGAAGCTCCAGTGGGGAAATAAATGCAGCGCGGGCTCCTTTCCCCACCAGGCTTTGTAGTAATAGAAGGTGTCCTTGGGGAATCCGCACATGTCCACGATACCGAATTGCGAATTGATCGATGGCCATCCGTACGGCGTGGGCTCGCCGCGATAGTCGAAGCCAGTCCATGCGAACCCGCCCGCTTCCCAATCGCGGGTTCCGTAGAACTTCCACCACTCCTCGGCCGTCTCGCCCCAGGTAACCACGCCGTTGAAGTTCGTGACGGTGTTGCGCATCGGGTCAGTCGAGTACATGCCGCGAGTGGAAATGGCGCTGGAAGTTTCCGACCCGAAGATAGGCCGCTTGGGATGCTGCTTGTGATAGCCATCCGGCCGATCGAGCCCATAGTTGAAGCCGATGATGTCGAATGCGTCGGAGACACCCTTCTGATTGTCGCCATTCACAGCCGCTGAAACCACGCGCGTGGGATCGAGTTCGTGGCAACGCTGCACCATGGTCGCGCCGATCTTCGCACCCTGCTCCGCCATCGGGCCTTGCAGTTCCCACTCCTCGTTGCCGATGGACCAGATAATGATCGAAGGCGAGTTGCGATAGCGCTTGACCATCACCTCAAGCTGCGCCAGGCCTTCAGGATTCGAGCTCATCTGCCGCGTCTCGCACATCATCATCAGGCCCATGCGGTCGCAGCCCTCAACCCACTCCGGCGTCGGCATGTTGTGCGAGGTGCGCACCGCGTTGCAGCCCATCTCCTTGAGCACGGCAAGGCGGAATGTCTGCAAGCGGTCCGGCACGGCAGCGCCTACACCTGCGTGATCCTGATGGTTGCATGTGCCCTGAATCTTGAGTGTCTTGCCATTCAGCGAGAAGCCCTTGTCGGCGTCGAAGATCGCCGTGCGCACGCCGAAGCTGATGCGCTCTGCATCGCGTGCCTTGCCGCCCGCTTCCACGGTCACAATGGCGGTATAAAGATTCGGCTCATCGACGGACCACAACGCCGGGGTGGCTAGATTTGCTGTCGTTAAGAACGCAGCCTGCGAATCCGCGCGAATCGACTGCGCCAGCGACGCGGCAGTGGCCACGGTCTTGCCCGCCGCATCGAGAATCTGCCAGCTCACCTTGGCGTTCTCCACCTGCGTGCCCTGGTTCTCAACCACCGTCTCCAGCGTCAGCGCGACGGAGCCTTCGCTCACCTGCGTGCGCACCGTACTGTCCCACTTGCCCAGGTGCAGCGCATCGGTCTTGGTGAGCCACACATGGCGGTAGATACCGGCTCCCTCGTAGAACCAGCCATCGCCGAACGCTGCGTCCACACGAGCGACAATGTAATTTCTCGCGCCATAGGCCAGAAAGTCAGTCAGATCGAAGCTGAAGGGCGCGTAGCCGTTGTTGTTGCGGCCGATGAAGCATCCGTTGACGAAGATAATCACATCGCGAAACGCGCCATCGAACTCGATCGCAATCCGTTTGCCTAGGTCGCCGGCAGGAACCTCGAATTCGCGCCGGTACCAGCCCACGCTGGTGTCGGGATAGCGCCGGCCAATCGGCTTGAAGCCGTGCGAGTTCTGCTCCTTGTCGTCGATGAACGGCAGCTCCACCGCCCAGTCGTGAGGCAGGTTCAGCGTGCGCCATTTCGAGTCGTCGAACTTGTCCTTGGCGAAATCGAAGTCGCCGGTCTTGGCAAAGTCGCCCTGTCCGACGCCGAATCCGAGATCCTTCGCCGGATCGTTGCCGCTGCCAAACTGAAACTTCCAGCCGAAGTCGAACAGCAACTGCTCGCGCGGCGCCACAGCAGCCAGGGCCGCGGCCGATGCCGCATCGGCGGAGCCGGCAAGGAGAGCCGCAGTCCGCGCCCACGCCGAGCGCGCCAAAATAGAAGAAGCCGAAAGAGCCGCTGCGGAACATAGCAAATCGCGACGGGATATACGCGTCATGAAATCCCCTTTCAATGCGCTGGCCAATGCGTTGCCAGGTCGCGGAAACGCTCAACTCAAAGCGGCAAACAATCCCGAACTATAAACCAGACCGGCACCCATAGTAAACGATTTCACGCCGCACCGGCACGACGCGGGACCAGGCATTGAGATCGGTCGCGGGCGGTCCGGTTCGCGGAGCCATTATGGTAGATTCAAGAAGATAGACCACGCCCGCGGAGAGATGGCCGAGTGGTTTAAGGCGCACGCTTGGAAAGCGTGTGTACTTTAACGAGTACCGTGGGTTCGAATCCCACTCTCTCCGCCAAGACCTATTTGAACCCCTAATTGATTCAAATAGGATTATCCCAACAAACCACTCAAAATAGATCACTTTATCGATTTCCTTCGAGCCTTACCTGTCTTACGAGTACCTGTTTGTCGTTACGATTTAAGGCCTAAAACCATAACACATAGAAATCACCATACCATGAAAAAACCCTAGCCGAGCTTAGGGGCTGTCATGGTCGCTAACTCGGTCTGGTTACCGTCAGGGCATCTTGTGATCTCGCAGGTAGTCGTTAATGTCATCCACCGCGAATTGTATTCTTCCGCGGAACCGGCTGTGTGGTAGGCGGCTAGCCGCAGCCTCGGCATAGACATGCGCCTTCGAGCAGCCCAGCGCGGCTGCGACCCAAGGTACACCGACCATCTGGGGGAACGGGGACGCGGGATCGTACGCCGCCTTCTTCCGGCGCTTGCGCGTCTTCTTCTCGCCTTGGCAAAGGTGCTGTCTTTATCGGCGCCACGGTCCAGAAGGCGGGCAAGGATTACACCGACGGCGAGAAGCCGATCAGGGCCGAGTTGCTGGATGATCCCTATGCACGAGCTTCCTTGCTTTACAGAATCGTGATGTGGTCTGGCAGACCAGGACCGGAATCCTGTCCTCTTAATCAATGGTGGTTCGGAACAGTACCAGGCAACGAACTCATCGATGGCATGCTGATATCCCCGCACTGAGTCGGGAGAACCAAGGCTCCGCAGGGCTGCGACTTTCGAGTGTTCCAGATCCGGTATACCAAGTTCGGTCTTTGGTCGGCTCCTCTTGCCCTTTGCCTTAGTCGTTGTCATTTACCTCATAGTTTCCTCCCTCCATGACGGCGGATGATGAGGTTAATCGGTCAGTGAGAACTGTGTCTTCTGTTGCATGTTCTATGTCAGCTGACTGATAGCCGGTTTTTCGGCCAGGTGGACTGACTTTGTAAATACCGGCCGACATTCCGGGTAGCGATCTGCGTCAGTGAGTGACTCGGCGATATTGCTTTAATGGTGAACCGCCGCCGAGGTGACAACGTCCGATCTGCGACCGAGAGATCGCGATCCGATGACCATAACGCGTCGCGGGTACCTATCGCAGGGACGAAATGATAATCTCCGGATTGCCGGTCGGATTGTGGGCGACACTTCCCAACTCCGAAATGCCGACAATATCCAGCAAAACGGTAGTGCCGCAATCGGCCCGACTCGAAGATTCAGTTGGTAAAAGGGTTTGGTGCGGTGTAGGCTACGCGTAATTCATCGACCGCGCAAGGAGAATCGAGATGGCCGTTTTCCGCCGCTTCACGAATCTGTTTCGCGGCCCCGCGATCGATCAAGGGATCTCCGATATCCGACCAATTACGAGAGAGCGCCTGACAGCGACAGACAGCATGATTCAGGTGCCTGCCCTGGTGCGGAACTTTCGTTACGGATTGCGCCAGTTACACCGGTCGCCCGGATTCGCCTGCGCGGCAATTTTCACCATTGCCCTCGGCATTGCCGGTAACGTCGCCATGTTCAGCATTGTTTGGGCGGTATTCCTGGCACCATTGCCCTATCCACACGGCGACAGGATGGTCGTCGTCTGGACTCACTATAAAGGGGAGCGCCAGGGGACCATCTCTGATGATTACGCCGAGTATGCAGCCGCAAACCGCTCCTTCCAGCGGCTTGATTTTGAGTCATGGAGCTCTCTGCATCTCACGAACGAGGATCACACTGAAGACGAAATCATTGGCTCAGCCATCACGCCTGGTTTTATCACCGAACATAGCGGACTCAAGATGGCGCTCGGCCGCGATTTCCGCCCAGATGAGGGGTTGCCCGGCACGGATCACGTGACCATTTTGGATCACAGCCTGTGGGCGAGCCGCTATCATTCCGATCCTGCCGTCATCGGGAAATCCATCGGCATCAACGGCGAGACGTACGTGGTCGTCGGAGTCCAGGCGCCGGCGCCCGGAGACCGCGGCGAAGGCAAGTTTTCCGTTCCCGTGATTGTTCCCCTTGGATCGCACCTGGGAATGATGGGCAACGTCTTTGGTCTCCTCAAGCCGGGCGCCACCATCGCCCAGGCGCAGGCTGAAATTGCCACCATCGACCGCCGCCTGGCTGCGAAACGCAATGGCGGCAAGGGTGCGGACGCCTGGTCCGTCAGCATTGAACCTCTGCACAACGACTGGCTGGATCCGAAGTTGGCGCGCAATCTGTGGCTCCTGCTGGCCGCCGTTGGGCTGGTGCTGCTCATTGCATGTGCAAACGTCGCCAATCTTCTGATTGCCCGCGGTGAATCGCGATCCCACGAACTCGCCCTGCGAAATGCGCTGGGTGCAAGCCGCGGCGCAATCTTCGCCCAACTGCTCGTTGAAAGCCTCACGCTCGCTTCCATTGGCGGCCTGCTAGGAATCGGCCTGGGCTGGGGTTTGATGAAAGTGGCCATGTCGCTGCTTCCTAATCTGGTGAATCAGACGTGGGAAGCAAAAGTGGGGATGAACCTCCCGGTTCTGGGGTTTGCACTCCTGATCACCCTGTTGACCGGTGTACTGGCAGGCTGCATGCCCGCGTGGAAAGCAGGCAAAATCAATTTGAGCGGCGCTCTGAGTCAGGGCTCCCGCTCCATGCTGGGCCAGTCGCGTTCCGGCATTCAGTCCGTGCTTGTCGCGGGGGAATTCGCGCTCGCTCTCACACTCCTCTCCGGTGCAGGCA
>Ga0210388_10002232_pt1 | contig 15103 bp, 10 predicted proteins | sample IncBWC19OmetaG_FD_155485 | JGI IMG/M metagenome (GOLD analysis project Ga0210388, IMG submission 155485) | Forest soil microbial communities from Barre Woods Harvard Forest LTER site, Petersham, Massachusetts, United States - Inc-BW-C-19-O ...
TTTTCGCGAGCGTGCCACTCGATTGCTGCGCTCCGCATGAGCCCTACTCTGCAAACTGGCCGGTATGAAATCGTTGAGACTCTCGGTGGCGGCTGGACTAGCCGGGTCGACAAGGCGCGCGATACCCTCATAGGCCGCACCGTCGCTCTGAAATCGTTTCTGCAGGGCTTCGGCAAAAACAGCGAGGAGCAATTCCTTCGCGAAGCGCAGACGATTGGGCGCCTTTCGCATAGCTCGATCGCCCAGCTATACGACGTCAGCACCGATAGCGGCGGGTCTCCATTTCTCGTGATGGAATTTGTTTCGGGGAAAAACCTCGAAGAATTGCTGGCGCAATCGCCGATACCCTTTTCGAGTGCGGCTGTGTGGGGCGCCGATCTCGCATCCGCGCTCGCCTACGCTCATCGGGCGGGAATCATTCATGGCGACGTCAAGCCCAGCAACATTCGTGTCACTGAAGGTGACCAAGTGAAGCTCGTGGATTTCGGCGTCGCGCGATTTGCTTCCCAGGTTTCCGGATCCGACCGCGTGCTGGGCACCCCGGCTTATCTATCTCCAGAACAAATTGAAGGACAGAAGCAGGATGGACGCTCCGATCTCTTTTCGTTGGGTGTCGTCCTGTACGAGATGATCACAGGTGTCCGGCCATTTGCTGGAAATTCGCTCGGAGAGGTTTGTGCGCAAATTCTTACCGACAATCCCGTTCCACCATCAAAGCGCAATCCGTCCATTCCAGCTGCCTTCGATCGAATCGTTGCGCGGTGTCTTGCGAAGAATGCTGATGAGCGCTACCAGTCTGGCAACGATCTGGCGCGCGCGCTTTATCTAGTCGCCCGTGCAGGAGACAAACTTTCCGCGCAGCCGAAACGTCCCTACTGGTTTATGCGCCCGGCGCATCCACGCGATCTACTCGCCATCGCGTCCGCGATCCTGCTGCTTGTAGGCGCTGTGACCGCCGCGGATTCTCTACGCGATTGGATTCGGACTTGGTCCGCACCGGCCATCGCCTCGGCGGTTCCGAATTCCCCGAAAGACGCAGGTTTTGCGACACATGACCTGAGTCCTTCGAATCCGCAAAATCCTGCCTTGAACGATAGCCTTCCGCAAAAGCCCATTCGCAAATCCTCAACCCAGAAGCGCAATCTGACGAACTCGGTGCCTCAGGCACGCGAGGATTCTTCCATCGATCCTCTCTTGGAGCGATCTCCGCTCCGCTAAGCAGTCCAATTTATTCTGGATTGTAAAGACGTTCGATTATCTCGAGGAAAAACCAGCGTTAGGCATTACTCGTAGCGCAGTGCTTCGACGGGGTCGAGCTTCGCCGCTTTCATCGCGGGCCAAACACCAAAAATCAGCCCAATGCTTACGCTGACAAGGATGCCGGTGGCTGCCGCCCAGATGGGCACGCTGCCGGGCCACTTCAATCCGAGACGCACAAGGATCACCAATCCGTTCACCAGAACGAGCGCAATGACACCGCCAGCCCCGGTCAGCGTCATGGCCTCGAGCAGGAATTGCCAAGTGATATCTTTGCTCTTCGCGCCGATGGCTTTGCGGATGCCGATCTCGCGTGTCCGTTCCGTCACGCTAACGAGCATGATATTCATCACACCGACGCCGCCGATGAGCAGGCCGATGCCGCTGAGGACAACAGTGGCGAGCGCAACCATGCCGAGAATGCTGTGGAACTGCTCGATTTCCTGCTGCGAAGTGTTGATCGAAAAATTGTTTCTGCCTTCGTAGGGAACGTTGCGGCGGCGGCGGAGAACTTCGGTTGCTTGGTCTACCGCTTGATCCAGTTGATTCGGGAAGGCTTGAAAACGGATCTGGTTTTCGTAAGCGCCGGGATAAATTTTGTGGAACGTGTTGTAGGGAATCAGGACGCGCTTGTCTTCGTCGTCCGCGCCGAACATGCCTTTGGGCTTTTCAACTACGCCAATGACGCGGAACGGCGAGCCATCGATCATGACGTCTTTTCCGACAGGCGAGCCCTCGGGAAAGAGGACGGGCGCAGCGTTTTCGCCGAGCATGACGACTTTTTCACGATGAAGGTCATCGCCTTCGCTGATGAAACGGCCTTCGAGCGTCGAGGCATTGGCGTAGACCTGGCCGAAATTCGGTTGCACGCCGCGGAAATCGATGGACGTCACTTCGCCGGATTTTGTGCGCACCTTGTGGTCTTGTTCCCACCAGGTGAGAAAAACCGTGACATCTTTAATTGCGGGACAGCGCTCTTGAAGGGCGACGGCATCTTCAAGCGTTAGAGGCTTGCGCTCGCGTTCGTCCTTGGGACGGCGACCGCCGTTATGCGGACCTTGCTCGAAGCGCGAGACAAAGCCCGTGTCAGCGCCGTACTGCTTGATGTTTTCCTGAACTTGCGCGTCGAAGCCGGTGATCAGAGCGGCGACGAGCATGATCACGCTAACGCCGAGGACCACTCCAAAAACGGTGAGGCAGCTGCGCAGTTTGTGTGCGCGGAGCGTGTCCATGGCTTGCTTTAGATTTTCGCCGTGTTGCTGTGCCATTGTTCTCTTGTGTGACCCCGGTTGCAGGAGTCAACGTTCCTCAGCCATCTGCCCGTAGTGCTTCGATCGGATCAAGCTTTGCCGCGCGCATCGCAGGGTAAATTCCGAAGAAAAGGCCAACCCCGGTCGAAACACTGAGCGAAAGAATTACGGCGCTCATGGGCGTACGCATAGGAATCGATGTCGCGGCGCGGGCGGCGGCGACGACTATGTAGGCCAAGACAATTCCGATCATGCCGCCCATGGCAGCCAACACCGCGGATTCCGTCACAAATTGAAGGATGATGTGTTTCTTTCTGGCGCCGAGAGAGCGCCGCAGACCGATTTCCCGGGTGCGTTCGGTGACGCTGGCGAGCATGATGTTCATAATCACGATTCCGCCAACGACCAGGAACACGGCCGTCAAACCAACGGCGACCATGAAGATGTTTCCCGTCAGTTGCTTAAAGAGGCCCATGATGGAATCCGAGCCGATGATTCCGAAACCGTCGGGCGAATCCCAAGTTTGGTGGCGCCAGGCGCGCAAGAGCATGCGCGCTTCGTCCTCAGAGGAGGCCATCATCTCGGCGTTGCCTGCCTGCATAAAGAGGGTGAGTGAATCTCTTTGGTTGCCCCATTCCTTGGAGTATGTGCCGAGGGGGATATACATGAAGCGGTCCTGCGATTGTCCGAAGGCGCTGCCGATGACAGTCGCGACGCCAACGACCGTATAACTGTGAGAACCCGCGCGGATGATCTTGCCTATGGGGTCGGTGTTGTAGAAAAATTTTCTTACTAAGTCTGCGCCGATGAAGGCTACCGGCGAGTGATGTGTTTCATCCGCCTCTGTGAGAAATCGGCCCGAGGCGACGGTCACGCTGCGAACGTCGGAATAGTTGGGCGTAACGCCCTCGATGTTCACATCTTCGAGAAGTTCGTTTCCGGAGCGCACATCGGAAGAGGTGCCGAGCACGGCGGCGATTTGGCTCGTGGTGCGCATTCCTTCTTTAAGCTTGGAGAACTCATCCTGGGTAATGAGCGGGCGCTTTTGCGCTTTGATCCATTCGTCATTGCTGGTGATGATGCCAAAACGGGTTAGAACGTAAACATTCGCACCGAGGTTGGCGACCTTGTCCGCAACGTAGAAAGTGAGGCCGTTGACGACGCTCATGACCGCGACGAGGGTGGTGACTGCCAGGATAACTCCCAGTAACGTCAAGAAACTACGCAGCTTATGGGCGCGGAGGGCATCGAGAGACAGTTTGAAAGTCTCCATCACGGTGACAGCCGCTCTGCGGAATCTGTTCAGGGAAAAAGGCGCAGCGGTTGTCTTCGGGATCAGCCGCCCGATGCTGCCCAATCGTTCAATAGGTGCTACGCCCAAACAGGCCTCCGCTTGCATAAGGTAATACGGGGAAGAGGGTCGATTCGTTCCCGATATATAGACGTGGGGAAGGGCTATTTGCTTTCATTAAATCTTGGCAACTTTGCATTGCGACTCATTCTAAAGGACTTAGACGGCGTTCGCTAGAAATTGTTAGAAGAGCCGTAGAGCCATAACCAGAGCACCGCAGCCAAAAGGAACAAAGGCAGCAGGTTCTATTTGTTTTCCGGGACTTACAGTTGACTCGAAGGCGGAGCCATTCCTGTCTGGAGTGCAACAATTGTCCTGGCGCAAGAATCAGAATTAAGATGTGCTAGCGGGAACCTTCCCGCTTGACGGTATGCGTTTACGAACCCTTATTCTCGTCGCCAGCCTGCTCCCGGCTTTCGCAGCCACTTCTTTGACTCAGGAGGCCGCTGCGCCTACGCCTCCTCAAACGGAGGCTGAAAAGAAGGCCTTGCTGGACTTGGTTCTGGTGAATGAAAAGAAGGGCGACCAGGCCATGAATTTCTACGAGCGTGTGGAACGCGTAGAGCTGCTTAAGAACTTGGGTGATCCGCAGCCTGGCGATGTCAAGATCTCCCGAGTCGTTCCCGCGGGAACCGGTGTCGACCACATTCCCATCGGCCCGGACGGCAAGCCTGCAGACCCTGACGCTTATCACGCGGAACTTGTGAAGCTCGAGAAGGCGCTTTCCTGGGCTGGGGACGATGGTCACGCCCAACATGACGCCTACGACAAAATTGCCAAGAAGCAAAAGGAGCGGGACGATCTAATTGATGCCACGCGCACCGCTTTCCTCTACACATATCTATCCACGGAAACGCGAGCGGGCCGCGTGCTTTACAAATACAGCATGGAACCGAATCCCGCTTACAAGGCTACTTCGCGCACCACTGCTATTTTTGCGAAGGTTCGCGGGTTCGTGTGGATCGATCCGGAAGCGGGGCAGCTGGCACGCGTGGAAGGCGAGGTCACCGGAGACATCGTGGTCGGGTTGTTTCTGGCGAAAGTTAATAAGGGCAGCCACTTCATGCAAGAGCGTTATGAAATGCTCCCTGGTTTGTGGATGCCCTCGTTTTCTCAGTACGACTTCGATGGCCGAAAGCTCTTCAGCACTATTTCCATCCACGAACGGACCTTTTATAGCCAATACCGCCGCATTGGACCTCCCAAAGAAGCCCTGGCGATGATTCGTGCCGAATTGGGCAAGCCAGGTGGCCCCGTCGCAGATCGCTGAAACTTTGTCCTGTATACTGGGTTTAAGGTACTAGAACTACCCCCCGGCCCTCGAGATATCGGAGGCTTTATGACCCGGTTATACAATTTTTGGAGTGCTCTCGCGTTCTGCGGGATGATTAGCTGTTCCACGTGTTTTGCGCAAAGTCCTGCTCCCTCGAACTCTTCGCCGTCGAGTCCCGTCCCGGCAATTTCGCCTGCCCCGACGCCGGATTCAACTGCGCCTGGCACACCTGAAGCGAAAAAGACCAAGAAAGTTTGGTCGAATGAGGACGTGAGCGGATTAACTGGCCCGATTTCGGTGGTCGGAAATTCGAAAAACCTTGGGAAAACAGGCACCGGGTCGAAGGCGGATCCCCAATACATTGCGAATACGAAGAAGGGACTTGCGAAGCTGCGGTCGCAGCTGGATGACGCGGACAAACAGCTTACGGATCTAAAGGATTTCAGCGAAGGGAAGGCGGCCACTACTTCCAGCGGCTACCAGATCAATAAGGGCTACAACCGCGAGCCGGTGGACCAACAAATTACCGGTCTGCAGGATAAGAAGAAGCAGCTTCAAGACAAGATCGATACGCTGCTCGATGAAGCGCGCAAGAAGGGCGTGCAGCCGGGCGACTTGCGGTAGCCGCTTCTGCGCTTTCGTAACGAGCTGGTTAGTTTCGCTAATCTCTTCGACAACGGTTTCAGGGCGCAGTAAAATTTGCGGGCCCGATTGGTGCGGGCAACTATGGGCCGCCGTTGGCACGTTTTTCGAGTCTTTCCCCTGCCACTTATTGTTACCGCTGCGGTATGGCTAGCTGCATTCGCTTCAAATTCTACCGGTGCGCAAAACGCTGCTTTTGATCTCGCGGGAAATCCAGTGGATCCACTCAAATCGGCCGGCGGAAAGATTGTCGTGCTGGTCTTCGTACGCACGGATTGCCCAGTTTCAAATCGATATGCCCCCACAATCCAGAAATTAAGTGCATCGCTGGCGGGTAAAGTGGCGTTTTGGCTGGTTTATCCGAGCAAATCGGAATCCTCGGAAATGATCCGCAAACACGAGCTGGAGTACGGTTACAAAGTTCCGGCGCTGCGCGATCCGCAACATTTCCTGGTGAAAGAGAGCCAGGTGGAAATCACGCCGGAAGTTGCGGTGTTTGACCCGCGCGGACATCTCGTCTACCACGGCAGGATTGACAATCTATATGAGGATATTGGGCGAGCGCGCGCTGTGGCTACAACGCATGAGTTAGAAGATGCGATTGCTGCCGCGCTCAGCGGCAAGAGTTTGGCTGTGGGAGCGACTCACGGCGTGGGATGTTACATTTCGGACGTGGAATGACGCGCGCGCCGCAAACCCTTTCTGGATTCTTGCTTGTGTTTGCCCTGGCTGCTGCTGCGTTTGCGGCGCGCCACGCCGCAGCCGAACGTCAATCGGCGCTGAAGCTGGCCGCTTCGCAAACCCAAGTCACGTTTAACAACGATATTGCTCCAATTGTTTTTCGGAATTGCGCGCAGTGCCATCATCCTGGCGAGGCGGGACCTTTCTCGCTGCTTACCTATGCGGACGTAAAAACGCACGGGCGGCAGATTGCATTCGTCACCAGTAAACATATCATGCCGCCGTGGCTTCCAGAACCGGGTGAGCTGAAATTCGCGGACGAGCTTCGTTTGACGGACGCGGAAATCGCGACGATTCAAAGATGGGTGGACCAGGGCGAGATCGAAGGTAATCCATCGGATCTTCCACCCCAGCCGACTTTTAGCGCAGGCTGGCAGCTTGGCAAGCCGGACGTGATCGTTCGAGCCTCGAAACCGTATTTGCTTCCAGCGGGCGGGAGCGATTCGTATTGGAATTTTGTATTTCGGACGCCGGTGCATAGCTCGCGATGGTTAAAGGCAATCGAAATCAGGCCCGGCGATAAACGACTTGTACATCATGCGAACGTCTTAGTGGACCGCGAAGAAAATGGACGCAGGCTTGAAAAAGAACCAGGGGCGGGATTCGGCGGAATGGAACTTGTCATTGAGTCGGAAGCGTTTGATCCGGACAGCCATTTTCTTTTCTGGAAGCCGGGCTCCCCGCCGTACGTCGAGCCGGACGGAATGGCATTGCGGCTGGACAAGAACACTGATTTAGTTTTGAACACGCATTTCCAGCCTTCCGGGAAGCCCGAACCGATGCAACCGACTCTCGGACTCTACTTCACGGACAAGCCGGCGACGATGCATCCCATTCTGCTGCAACTCGATAACGACCGCATGCTGGACATTCCGGCTGGGGAGAAGAATTTTCTGGTTTCCGACGATTTCACTTTGCCCGTGGATGCCAGCGTTTTGGCTATCTATCCACACGCGCACTACCTTGGAAAAGATATGCTCGGTTTCGCAACTCTACCGGACGGCACGAAGAAAACGTTGATTCACATCGGCAACTGGGACTTGAATTGGCAGGCGGTCTATCGATATGCCGAGCCCGTGGACTTGCCGGCGGGAACGACGATTTCGATGCGCTTCACGTATGACAACTCGGCCGACAATATTCGGAATCCCAACCAGCCACCTAAACGTGTGGTGGCTGGCAACCGAGCAAGCGATGAGATGGCGCATTTGTGGCTACAGGTACTGCCGAGAGAGTCTGCCGACGGCACCAGCGATCCTCGTGTGGCGATCCAGGAGGCGCTGGCACTGCACCATATCCAAAATGATCCAGGAGATTTCGAGGCGCACTACAACCTCGCGGCTCTTTTTCAAATGAAAGGAAATCTCTCTGGAGCGGTGCTGCAGTTCACGCAAGCTGTTCGCCTGCGCCCCGATGACCCCACTGCCAACAATGCGCTGGGCGCGGTGCTTTTGGCGAGCGGCAACGTCGACGGAGCTATCGGTCATCTGAATACCGCTCTCGCGGGTCGTCCCGACTATTTCGATGCGCACTACAACCTCGGGAATGCGCTGGCGTCGCAGGGCGACTTCCCGGGAGCGCTTTTGCATTTCCGCGCCGCCGTGCGGCTGAATCCCCAGGATGCAGGTGCCGAGGCAAATCTAGGCAGCGCGCTGGCAGAGACCGGAAACTTGAAAGAGGCGCGGCTGCATTTCGAGCGTGCCTTGGTGATCGACCCAAAGAATGAACTGGCCCGCGAAAACCTCGAGCAGCTGAACCGCGACTCGCACGATCATCCGAACTAGGATGGATCTTTCATCAGTGACAAAGGGCGGGGCCCTTACATGGTAAACAATCCCCGCCTACGAGGGAATTGTGGTGCTTCGGTCCTTGCTGGTGAGAAATGCGCACAGATGGGCGCGCCGGTAGAGATGAACTGGAGAACGACGCATACTCTTTAGCCAACTCTTTAATGCGCTTTGTCGTCAAAGTGTCCAGGCTGTTGTTATTCTCAGGCGCTCGGGGCATTTGCCGAACAAGTCACGCAACATTTTCTGTTTGAGTGTGTTTTGTAAAAACATAGAACGCGGAAATCATGAAACACGTGCTGCCCAGCTTCGTGTGTCGTAACGCGCTTCTCGCTGTCCTGATCCTCGGCCAAGCCTCCTCGATGGCAACGAGCGGGACAGCGCGCCGCCTTTCCCCTGAAGATCACGAGCAAATATTTGAAAAAGTCTGGAAAGATATCGATGTGCATTATTACGATCCGGAGTTCGGCGGCGTGAAATGGCAGGAAGTTCGCCAGCGCTATTTGCCGCTGGTGAAGGCGGCTAAAGACGATAAGGATTTTTATTCGATAGTCGACCGCATGACCGCGGAACTGCACGACGCGCACACACGTTTCAGTTCACCGGAGCAATGGGAAAATCGCAAGAAACACCAGGGCGTAAGCGTCGGTTTCCGGGCTGGCTGTGTTGAAGGCAAAGTCGTCGTGCTGGATGTTTTCCCCGACAGCAACGCTGCGCACGCTGGGATTCAGCCGGGAATGATCGTGATAGCGCTGGATGGACAGCCGATAGCGGAACGCCTGGCTGAGGCCACACCGAAAGTGTTGCCTTCTTCCACCGAACGAGTAACCAAGCTGCGTATCCTCAGCAATGTATTTGCAGGTTCGCTCGAGACGCCATTTACTGCGAGTCTCGAGCGCGCGAACGGCTCCTCGTTCGACGTAAAATTTGCGCGGCAGGTACTCTCCACGGAGCCCCGCGTTACGACTGCAAAATTGACTTCGGGCTTCGGCTACATTCGTTTCGACGAGTTTCATCCTTCGCTGGTGAAAGATTTTAAGGCGGCCGTCGAGAATCTGCGCACTACACCGGGGTTGATTCTGGATCTTCGCGGGAATCGTGGCGGCGTCGGGGCGACACTGGAAGCCATGGCGAGACTATTTTTTGACAATAAAACTCTGTTTGAACGGAGAATGAGCAGGAAACAGGTTACAGCCTCCGAGCGTGATGGCCACCGAACCAAAGAAACGCAGGTCTTCGTCGGCAAGGACGGAGGGCAGGTCTATTCCAGCCCGGTGGTGATTCTCGTGAGCGAGTATTCGGCTAGCGCGGCAGAAGTTTTTGCGGCGGGCATGCAGGATTCCGGGCGCGCGAAGCTTGTGGGAAGTCCATCGTGCGGCTGCGTGCTGGGCATCACGCATGACAGGGTCATGAAAGGGGGCGGGGTGCTGGAAATCAGCGAAATACTCTGGTTTTCTCCGAAAGACCGCAAGCTTGAAGGCGAGGGCGTGATTCCGGATAGGGTGGCCGTGCCGACGATTGCTTCGCTGCGAGAAAAGCGTGATTTGGTTTTAGAAGCAGGCGAAAAAATGTTGCAAGAGCTGGCGACTGCTCAGCGAAGTACCACTTCACACTGACCTAGTCTTGCGACGACTTGTAGTTGCGAACGGCTATTCCAAGCGCAAAGCACGCATAGGGTCAATCGATGCAGCGCGCCACGCCGGCAAGACGCAGGCAATTCCCGCAACGAGGAACAGGATTGAAGCGGCGACGATCAATGTAAGTGGATCGCGCGAACTTCCTCCGGCCCAAGAAGCAACCACGCGGTTCAGAATCACGCTCAAAGTCAATCCGACGGCGACGCCAATGCTGAGCATCGCTGCGGTGGAGCCGAGGACGAGTTTCACGACGGAGGCGGGGCGAGCGCCGAGGGCCATGCGAATGCCCAACTCTTGGGTGCGCTGAGTAACGCCAAAGGACACCACGCTGTAGAGTCCGGTGGCGGCGAGCACGAGCGCGAGAGCGGCGAAGATACCAAAGAGCGTGGCGATAAAGCGCTCACGTCCCCAGCCATCCGTATCGAGCCACCAGCCGAGCGTGTGGTCACGTCCAACCACGAGCTCGGAATTGACTTCGCGCAGCCGTTCTTTCACGGAACGAATGGCCGTGTTTGGATCTCCGCTGGCGCGCACGATGAACGCCTCATCCGTTGGCAAAATGAAACTATAGGGCAGAAAAATCGCGGGTTTCACGGGGTGATCCAAGCTGTCGTTTTTTGCATCACCGACTACGCCGACGACTTCGAGCCAATCGTCTGGAGATTGCGCAGAGAGCAGATTGGGTTGATCGATCTTGAGCATAGGGCTGCGAACACTTTGACCGATGGGATCGAGATCGCCGAGATATTGCTTCACAAAGGCTTGATTGACCATGGCTAGATGCGCGGCGCGCTTGGACTCGGCATCGTCGAAAATTCTTCCGCGTAGCAGAGGAATGCGCAGCGTTGAGAGCAACTGCGGACTGATCAGCGTCAGAACGGCTTGGGCGTCTGTGAGGGTCGGTTTGCTTTGAATTTCAATCTTTCCGTTGAAGCCTCCAAAGCCGGGGAACCACGTTGTGGAAACGCCCGCTTCCTCCACTCCCGGCGTTTGCGCGACGACCAGGCGAATCATTTCGTTCTCATTGATGCGCTCTTGCCAGGTCGTTGTGGCGCCTTTTGGTAAAGCGACATTCATTGCGAAAACATGGTCAGGGTCGAAGCCGAGCGGCGTATGCACCTTCGCTACGAACGTTTTCATGGCTCCGCCAGCGCCCGCGAGGAGCAATAGAGTCAGCGCCACCTGACCGGCTATCAAAAGGCGGTGCGTGTTGCGGCTGTGCGTGCTGCCAGTAAGCTTTGCGCTGCTTGCCTGAATGAGGGCGCCAAGCTGAGGACGCGAGAGTTGATAGGCCGGTGAAATGCCAAAGAGAATTCCGGTGAGCAGGGCAACCGCGGCGCTGAAAATCAGGACCATTCCGTTGACGTGAATCGCAGCTTCGTGCGGGAACGAGTAGTACGGCAGCATGGTGGAGAGGGCTTTGACTCCCCAGTAGGCGGCTAGGACACCGAGCGCAGCGCCTGTCGCAGAAAGAAGTACGGATTCTGTGAGGAGCTGGCGGATCAGCCGGCCGCGTCCAGCGCCCATGGAAGTGCGAACGGCCAGTTCGTGCTGGCGCGCCGTGCCACGAGCGAGTAGGAGGATCGAAACGTTCGCGCAGCCGATGAGCAGGAGCACGACCACGGCTCCGAATAGGAAGACAAGCGTCCCGGCGAAACGGCCCAGGACTTCTTCATTGAGCGAGACAATCTTGACGCGCCGGTCCTGCGGATAATTCTTTGGATCGTCTTTCGCAAAGCGGTCCACCAGCGATTGCATTTCCGCCTGCACGGCAGGATATTTCGTGCCGGGCTTCAGCTTGAGGAAGGAATTCCAGTAATAGTGAGGATCGGCACTGGGCATGGCGGGGAGGTAGACGTCGTCATCGCCCCAAGTGAAGCGCGGCGGGACGACGCCTATGACCGTGTAAGGTTTGTGGTCCAGCTCGATCGATTTTCCAATGACGTCATGGCTCGACCCGTATTGGCGTTGCCAGAAGAGATAGCTGAGAACGGCAACCGGTTCGGGGTTGCCACCGGGAGCGTCAGCGGGAGTGAATTCGCGGCCAAGCAATGGCGGAACGCCCATGTAGTCAAACATGTTCGGCGAATAGAGACCGACATTTACGGAGACGGGAAATTTGTCGCCAGTAAGATTTTCCCGTTTGCCGTCTTGCAGGAAGGCGTCTTCGACGGAGGAGGCCTTGAGAACTTCCTGGGCTTGGGTGCCGTTGACGATGAGGAGGGGACCGCGGCCATTTTTATCTTTCAGCTCGACGTGGACCATCCGCTTTGCATCTTTGTACGGGTAAGGATCGAGGAGCACGCCATAAATCACACTGAAGATAGCGGTGGTTGCCCCGATGCCGAGCATGAGGGAGAGAACGGCACTGATGGCAAATCCGGGCGATTTGAGGAACTGCCGAAGCGCGAAGCGTAAATCCTGCACTAGAGTCCGCATAATCACCTCCGCAAGGAGATCTACCTGTTAAGACGTTGCGAAGACGGTTTGGTTCCCTGAACTGGTAATAATTACACGAACTTTATTTTTCAGGCGGTGCGCGCTACCTCGTAGAGAAATTCCACGTGGGCGCGGACGGCGTCGTCCATTCCGGCAACCTTCGGATTGCTCGATTCAATTAGATAATACTCATCGGGGGCGTGAGCGCCGTTGCCATGTCCCATGCCGAAATGGCCAGCGGGAAGATGCAGGGGTTCGCCCGTGAACACGAAACCTGGCCAGGAACCGGCGAGACGCGGCAGGAGTACGGGATCAATTCCGTTCTTTTTGTATACCGCGATGGATGCGCGGATGATCGAGGAATCGGCGGGTGTGCTGGTAGGATCGTAGCCACCGCTCATGTTGACCTCGATATCTCCGAATCCTTTTTTGATGAGGTGAGCTTTGAGCGCGGCGAGTGATCCTGCTGCCGTCATATCCGGCACGAGTCGCATGTCGATCTTTGCTACGGCTTTACCCGGCAAAATTGTTTTGCCTCCTGGGCCGGTGTAGCCACCGACCAAGCCTTCGATGTTAATTGTGGGACGCGAGCAAAGGAGTTCGAGCGATTCCTGCCAGCTCACGTCGTGAACCCAATGGTCGACACCCATCTGCTGTTTTGCGTCAGCTTCGCTGAGACGGCGCGCGGCTTCCGCGATCATTTTTTTGTCGGCGTCGGAGAGAGGAAGCGCTTTGGCGGCGAACCCTTCGACCACAGGATCGTTTCCATCCGGTGAAACGAGCGATGCGAGCGCCTCGACAAGATGCCACGCGGGGCTGTCGACACGGGCTTTGTTGCTGGAGTGCAGGTCCTTCTTGGGACCACGGCCCCAGCGTGCGCCGCTCGAAACGAGCTCGAGTTCGACGACACCTTTCGCGCCGAGAGTCATAGTCACTTCGCCGTTCAGGCCCTGTGCTGCATAGGGCATGAAGACTGACGTGCACTTTTTCAGAGCAGCGGCGATTTCGGGCTTGTGCACGACTTGCGGAAAATGAGGGGAGCCGATTTCTTCTTCGCCTTCTGCGACAAAGACAAAATTCACGGGCATTTTCTTTCCCGCGCCGCGCATGGCGTGAAGTGCGGCGAGGAACGTCGCTTCGGGGCCTTTCTGGTTCACGGCGCCGCGCCCGATAACCACTTTGCCCAGGCCAGGCTTATCGACCAACGCGGCGGCGAACGGCGGCGAAGTCCACTCCGCGGGATCCGCCTGCTTCACGTCGTACATAAAATAGAGGCCGACAGTGCGGGGGGCGCCGGCGTCCAACGTGGCAAAAATTCCTGGTTGGCCGTCAGTGGGAACTTTCGCGACCTGATTGAATCCCGCGTCGCGCAGCATCTGCATGGTTAGATCGCAGCCTTCGGTCATACCGCGATTTTCCGCGGCGATGGAGGGCTGCTGGATCCAGTGCTGCAAACGCTGGACGGATTCGTCGTGGCGCTTCTCGATCTGAGCACGAATGCCGTCCATTTCGTCCGCGGCGATGGCTGGTGCCGCGGCGGCGTGCGCCCAGTTCGGCAGAGCGAGTGCTGCGGCACCGGCTACTGCGTTTTGCAGAAACAATCGCCGGCCGGGCTCAGCTTCGTTCTTGGCCGCGTTAATGCTCTGCTCGGACCCACTGCTCGCGGACTCGCGGCTATTGTCGTTCAGTCGTTCGAAGTCAGATTCGTTTCCCATGATTGCCTCCAGCTATCCAGAGTTTTTCGTGCAATCTTGCGATCGAGTCGTGCTTGAATCAGCCGTGCGCCTTATTCGTTTGTTCGGCGGCTTCCGGCAGCCACAGCCGTAGGACTTCTTCGGACTTTGGCTGAACTTCGCGAAACTGCATGCCCATGCCCATAAACGCGACCGAATAAACCACTCTCGCTGGCGCCTCGAAGGAATGAGTTTCCGTAAATATTCTCAAATGCACGAGCGTGCCATCCGGCAATGGATTAACCGTGTCGACATAGCAGCCGTTCAGACTCAAGTCGCTGATTCGCGATTTCATTCGCGCACCGGAATTTTCTTCCAGGAGTTCCGCCGAGGCGATGAAGGGATACCTTGGCTCGCGCCTTTGCTTTTGTTCCATGACTCCTCACCTCTTCAAGCAGGCGCGTATTCTATCCCCAATTGGCTGCGCTGCGTCCCAAAAACTCACTCCTAGCCTGGCCCGCCACTGCTTCGGACAGATCCCACTCAACAGGTAAGACATCACTGCCACTATGCATTCCAATGGCTTTGACCGGCGTGAACAGATAGAACACGCGGCTCCAATGGCGACGGCTGACCATTCACTCGTCATGTAAAATGTCACACAAGTTCTGACGGAGGGAATTCTTACATGAAGCTTTTGTTGCGGTTGATATTGTGCTCGGCGGCTCTTTTCTTTGCGACAGCTCTGCGCGCTCAGGATCCAGACCCGGAAGGCTGCAAAGACTCGCCGTTTGTTTCGCGTTTTCCCGGCAGCCGTATCGACTCGTGCGACAACAAGGAGTTTGACGAAGCGGAGATGCCGGTCGGCAGAAACAAGAACGGCGAGGAAGTCACCAAGAAATTCGAGGGGGAAGTTCACTCGTGGAACTACGACACGCGTGAAGGCACGAGCGATCTCCAACTATTCAGGAATTTTGAAACTGCGCTGAAGCAAGCTGGCTTCGTCATCGATTTTGAAGACAAGCCCGAGCGAATTACCGCACACAAGGGCAA
>Ga0210388_10002236_pt1 | contig 15085 bp, 14 predicted proteins | sample IncBWC19OmetaG_FD_155485 | JGI IMG/M metagenome (GOLD analysis project Ga0210388, IMG submission 155485) | Forest soil microbial communities from Barre Woods Harvard Forest LTER site, Petersham, Massachusetts, United States - Inc-BW-C-19-O ...
CGGCGCGCTCGGCAACGTCGTGGTGTCGCTGCGGCTCCCGAAGCCCGCGTCGCCGCCGCCGCCGACGACCGGCGCGGCCATCGACCAGGTCGGCTGCACGTACAAGCCGCACGTGCAGGCGGTCACCGTGGGGACGTCGCTGACGCTGGTCAACAGCGATCGCGTCCTCCACAACATCCATGGCAGCACCGGCCCGGTCCAGACGTTCAACGTCGCGATGCCGATCAAGGACCAGCGGCTGCCGACCAAGCTGACCAGGCCGGGCCTGGTGCGCCTGCAGTGCGACGCGGGCCACACCTGGATGAACGCCTGGCTCTACGTCTTCGAGCACCCCTACTTCGCCGTCACCGGCGCCGACGGGAGGTTCGAGCTCAAGGACGTCCCGGCCGGCCACTACACGGTCGAGCTCTGGCATGAGCCCGCCGACGGCAAGGGCGCGGGCGTGACGTCGACCGTCGAGGTGGACGTGAAGGACGGCGCCCCCGCAAAGGCGGACGCCGTCTTTGATCTCCGGGGACCCTGAGAGGGTCCCCAGACCCTCCCGCGACGGACTCCGCCGGGCAGAGCCCGGCTTCGTCCACGCGATCAGCTTCTGACTACTTCTTACAGGTGTCGGTGCCGACGGGGATCCAGTCCTTCCCCATCTTCATCTCGCCCGACCAGATCATCTCCTTGTCGCCCTTCTTGGTGTACGTCTCGCGGAAGCTGATCTTCTGGCCGCCCATCTGGCCGTCGCCGGTGAAGGTCAGCTTGTCGGCCTCCCAGCCGGGCGACGACTCGGTGACCGAGCCGCCCATGTTGTCGACGCCGAGCGAAACGTACTTCTTGGCCGCCGGGTCGTACCCCAGATAGCCCTTGGCGATGACCGGCATGGCGTGAGCCTTCGACTTCTTCTGGCTGTACTCGAAGGAGATCCAGAAGCTCTCCACGTCCTTCTTGCCCTTGAAGGTGGACTTGTAGTCCTGCTCCGGGCCCATCGGGCCGGCCGGCTGCTTCCCTTCGCACTTCCAGGTCGCCTCGAACAGCTTCAGCTGCTCCAGCTCGGCGGCCGGCTTCGGCGCGGGGGGCGGCGGCGGCGCAGCCGCGACGGCGGGCTTGGCGGCGGCCGGCGCTGGCGCGGCGGCGGTGGCCGGCTTGGCGGCGGCCGGGACCGGCGCGGGCTTGGCTGCGGCCGGCGCGGGGGCCGGGGCCGCGGCCGGCTTGGCGGGCATCGCCGCGGGCGGCGGTGGCGGCGGGCCAGCGCTCGGCGTCTGGGCGGCGGCGCTGCCGGCGACGGTGGCCAGCGCTGCAAATACGGCGGTTCCGATGGTTCGCAGATGTTTCATGGGGGACCCCTCCTGGCGCGACCATAACCGAAGCGGAAAATCGCCCCAAGCGGAAAGCTGGAGCTTTTCGGCCGAATTACCCGGGGCCGCCGAGCGCCTCGCGCAGCGATCGAACGAAGGCGCTCATTTCAGCGACGGGATCGCGCTTCTGGGCGGCGGCGCGCTCGACGATCTCCACGGCGGCGCTGCCGACGACCACGGCGTCGGCGAAGCTGGCGACCGCGCGCGCGGCGGCCGGGGTGCGGATCCCGAACCCGACGGCCACGGGGACCTTCCCGCCGCCTCGCTCGCGGATGGCGGCGACCTTGGCACGCGGCCCGTCGAGATCGGCGAGCGCCGTGCCGGTGATGCCGGTCATCGAGACGTAGTAGACGAAGCTGCCGGCCGCCGCGAGCGCCAGGTCGATGCGCGCGTCGGTCGAGGTGGGCGCCAAGAGCGGCACGAAGTCGAGCCCTTCGCGCGCCAGCGCGATCGGGAGCGCGCGGTCCTCGTCGGGCGGATAGTCGACGCAGAGGAGCCCGTCGGCGCCTGCGTCGCGTGCCTTGAGCGCGAAGACATCCACGCCCATCACCAGGATCGGGTTGGCGTAGCCGAACAGCACCAGCCCCACCTCGGGGCAGGCAGCCCGCAGCTCGCTGCAGAGCGCGAGCGCCCGACGCAGGCCCCCTCCCCGAGCGAGCGCGCGGTGCATGGCGGCCTGGATCGCCTTGCCGTCGGCCGAGGGGTCGCTCCAGGGGATGCCGATCTCGATGACGTCGGCCCCGGCCTCGGCGGCGGCGCGCATGAGCCGCAGGCTGGTCACCCCGTCGGGATCGTCGGCGGTGAGATAGACGATCAGCGCGGCGCGCTTCTCGACGCGGGCGCGGGCGAAACGGGCCGCCAGGCGCGGCGCCGAGCTCAAGCCGTCACCCCGAGGCGGGCCGACAGCGTCCCCATGTCCTTGTCGCCGCGTCCCGAGACGTTGACGATCATGACCGCGCCGTCGGAGAGCGTGGCCGCCACGCGCGGGAGCGCGGCGATGGCGTGGGCGCTCTCCAGCGCGCAGAGGATCCCCTCCGTGCGGGCCAGCAGCTTGAAGCCGTCGATCGCCTCGTCGTCGGTGACGGCCAGGTAGGTCGCCCGGCCGGTCTCCTTGAAGAACGAATGCTCGGGGCCGACGCCCGGATAGTCGAGGCCAGCGGAGATCGAGTGCGCCTCGGAGATCTGGCCGTCGTCGTCACACAGCACGTAGGAGCGCGCACCATGCAGCACGCCGACGCGGCCACGCATCAGCGTCGCCGCATGGCGAGCGGTGTCGATCCCGTCGCCGGCGGCCTCGACGCCGAACAGCTTGACCGACTTGTCGGGGACGAAGGCGTGAAACAGGCCCATGGCGTTCGAGCCCCCGCCGACGCAGGCGACGAGCGCGTCGGGGAGCTTCCCTTCGACCTCCTGGATCTGCGCGCGGGCCTCGCGGCCGATCACCGCCTGCAGCTCGCGCACGAGCAGCGGATACGGGTGCGGCCCGGCCACCGAGCCGATCACGTAGTGGGTCGTGCGGACGTTGGTCACCCAGTCGCGCAGCGCCTCGTTCATCGCGTCCTTCAGCGTCGAGGTCCCGTCCTTGACGGCGTGAACCTGGGCGCCGAGCAGCTTCATCCGCAGAACGTTCAGCGCCTGGCGCTCGACGTCGACGGCGCCCATGTAGACCTCGCAGGGGAGGCCGAAGAGCGCGCAGGCGGTGGCGGTGGCGACGCCGTGCTGGCCGGCGCCGGTCTCGGCGATGATGCGGGTCTTCCCCATCCGCCGGGCGAGCAGCAGCTGCCCGATGCAGTTGTTGATCTTGTGCGCGCCGGTGTGGCAGAGGTCCTCCCGCTTGAGGTAGATGCGCACGTTGCGCTTCGCCTCGCGTGAGACCTCGGCCGAGAGGCGCGCCGCGAACCCCAGCGGCGTCGGACGTCCGACGTAGTCGGAGAGCAGGCGATTGAGCTCCTCGGAGAAGGTGGGATCGCCGGAGGCGGCGGCCCAGGCGGCGGTCAGCTCGTCGAGCGAGGGGATCAACGTCTCGGAGACGTAGCGGCCGCCGAAGAGGCCGAAGCGTCCAGGAATCTGTACAGCGGAAGGAGGTGATGACATCGAGCGCGGAACTATATCGCAGCGCGCGCGGCCGCGATGAAGGCAGCCATCTTCGCCGGATCTTTCACCCCGGGCGAGCGCTCGACGCCGCTGGCCACGTCGACACCGTCGGGGCGGGTGGCCTGGATACCGGCCGCGACGTTCTCAGGCGTGAGACCGCCGGCCAGCAAGAACGGCCGTCGCGCCTGCTGCGCGATGAGTGGCCAGGGCGCAGGTACGCCGCCACCGCCGAAGCCCTCGACGAACGCGTCGTAGAGCCAGAGCGACGGCTTCCATCCCGCCGCGGCGGCGAACGAGGCCGCGTCGCGGACGCGAACGGCCCGAATCAGCCTCTTCGAGTCGAGATGAAGGTAGTCGCCGGGCCTCTCGTCGCCGTGCAGTTGCACCCGATCGAGACCGAGCTCCTCCATTCGAAACCCCAGGTCCTCCTCGGGCTCGTCGACGAAGACGCCCACCTTGAGAACTCCGGCCGGAATCGCGGCCAGGATCGGGCCGGCCTCGGCCGGATCGACGTAGCGCTTCGATCCCGGCCAGAAGTTCACGCCGATCGCGTCGGCTCCCAGCTCGGCGGCCATCTCGGCGTCCTTGGCCGTCGTGACGCCGCAGATCTTGATGAGCAGGCTCATGAGGCGAGCAGCGCCCGCAGCGCGGCGGTCGGATCGGGCGCCCGCATCAGCGTCTCGCCGACGAGGATGGCGTCGATGCCCGCCGCGCGCAGCCGGCCGACGTCGCTGGCGTCGCGGATCCCCGACTCGGCGACGATCACCCGCTCGTCGGGGACACTCGGACGCAGGCGCGCCGCCAGCTCGCGGTCGACGGTGAAGGTCCGCAGGTCGCGGTTGTTGATCCCGATGATGCCGGCGCCGGCCGCCACGGCGCGCGCCACCTCCTCGGCGTCGTGCGCCTCGACCAGCGCCTCCAGGCCCATCTCGCGCGTCGCTGCCAGCAGGGCCGCCAGGTCGAGGTCGCTGAGCGCGCTGACGATCAACAGGATCGCGTCCGCCCCCGCCGCCCGCGCCTCCACGACCTGGTAACGATCGACGATGAAGTCCTTGCGCAGGATGACCAGCTCCGAGGCCGCGCGGGCCGCCACGAGATCGTCGAGGCCGCCGCCGAAGAACGGGCCGTCCGTGAGCACCGACATCGCGCGCGCTCCGCCCGCGGCGTAGGCGCGCGCCATTTCGGCGGGCGCCGCCTTCTCGGCGATCCACCCCGCCGACGGCGACTTGCGCTTGAACTCGGCGATGCAGGTCACCTCGCCCGGTCGGCGCAGGGCGCGCGCCAGGCTGCGCGCCGCCGGCCGCCGCACCGCTTCGGCCTCCAGCGTGGCGATCGCGCGGCGCCGCTTGCGCTCGGCGAGATCGGCTCGGGTGCGCGCCAGGATGTCGTCGAGGATCATGGCGCGGGCGCGGGGCGCGGGGCAATCCGGCGCAGCGTCTCCAGAACGGCCAGCCCGCCACCGCCGGTCAGCACCTCGCGCGCCGTAGCTGTGGCGGCGCGCAGATCGGTCGCCACGCCGGCCACATAGATCGCGGCGCCGGCGGTCATCAGCGTCGCGTTGCGGGCCGCCTCCGGTCCGCCGCCGCGCAGGATCTCCAGCGCGATGCGCGCGTTGTCGGCCGGCTCGCCGCCGCGCAGGCCGACCGGATCGCTCTCGTCGAGGCCGAAGTCGGCCGGGCGCAGGTCGTGGGTGCGGACGCCGCCGTTCGCCAGCTCGGCCACGAAGGTGCTCCCCGCCGGCGCGAACTCGTCGAGGCCGCCCGCGCCGTGGACCACCATCGCGCGCGTCGACCCCAGGGCGCCGTGCGCCTCGGCCAGGATCTCGCAGCGCTCGCGGCTGAAGATCCCGTTGACGTGAAACTTCGCGCCGCAAGGATTCGTCAGCGGGCCGAGCAGGTTGAAGATCGTCCGCACACCGACCTCCTTGCGTGGCGCCCCCACGTGCCGGGTCGCCGCGTGGTGCGCGGGGGCGAACAGAAAGGCCAGCTTGGCCTCGCGCAGGCAGCGCGCCGCCGTCGCGGGGTTGGGGGCCGGGTCGAGCCCCAGCGACTCGATGACGTCGTGCGAGCCCGAGCGCGAGGACTGGGCGCGGTTGCCGTGCTTGGCCACCACCACGCCCGCCCCGGCCACCAGGAACGCCGCGATCGTCGAGACGTTGACCGACCGCGACCCGTCGCCGCCGGTGCCGCAGGTGTCGATGATGGGATCCGCGGCGAAGTCGACGCCGACCATGCGGGCGCGCATGGCCCGCGCTGCGCCCACGATCTCGTCGACCGTCTCCCCCTTCATCCGCAGCGCGACCAAGAGGCCACCGATCTGGGCCGGCGTCGCCTGGCCGTCCATGATCTCGCCGACCACCTCGGACATCTGGTCGGCGGTCAGGTTGTGGCGATCGATGACCCGGGCGAGCGCCTCGCGGATCGTCATGGGCGCCGCGCTGATCATGGTCGGCCTTTGCGTTCGATGAAGTTGCGGAGCAGATCTTTTCCCGAGGTCGTCAGGAACGACTCGGGGTGAAATTGAACGCCCTCCACCGGCAGCGTCTTGTGCCTGACGGCCATGATCTCGTTCTCCGCCGTTTGCGCCGTCACGTCCAGCGCGTCGGGGACGCTGGCGCGCTCGATCAGCAGCGAGTGGTAGCGCGTCGCCTCGAACGGATTCGGCAGCCCAGTGAAGAGCCCCTTGCCGTCGTGGGAGATCTGCGACGTCTTGCCGTGCATCACCCGGGCGGCGCGCACCACCTTGCCGCCGAACGCCTGGCCGATCGCCTGGTGCCCGAGGCAGACGCCCAGGATCGGGATCTTCCCCGCGTAGGTCTTGATGACCTCCAGGCTGATGCCGGCCTCGTTCGGCGTGCAGGGGCCCGGAGAGATCACGATGTGCGACGGCGCCAGGGTGGCGATCTCCGCCACCGGGATCTCGTCGTTGCGCACCACGCGGACCTCCTGCCCCATCTCGCCCAGGTACTGGACCAGGTTGTAGGTGAAGGAGTCGTAGTTGTCGATCACCAGCAACATCTAACGTCCTCGTCCTTCGGTCGTGGCCGACCCGCGCCGCGCGACCTCGACCGCGCTCAGCACCGCGCGCGCCTTGTTCACGCACTCGAGGTGCTCCTGGGCCGGCACGCTGTCGGCGACGATCCCGGCGCCCGCCTGGACATAGATCGTCTCGCCCAGGGTCACCAGCGTGCGGATGGCGATCGCCAGGTCGAGGTTTCCGGTGTACGAGACGTAGCCGACGGCGCCGCCGTAGATCCCGCGGCGCGACGGCTCGATCTCCTCGATGATCTCCATGGCCCGGATCTTGGGGGCGCCCGACAGCGTCCCGGCCGGGAAGGCGGCGCGCATCACGTCGGCGGCCCGGATCCCCGGCGCGGCGGTCCCCCGGATGTTCGAGACCAGGTGCATGACGTGCGAGTAGCGCTCGACGGCCATCAGCTCGTTGACCCGGACGGTCCCCGGCGCCGACACCCGGCCGACGTCGTTGCGCCCGAGGTCGACCAGCATGACGTGCTCGGCGCGCTCCTTTGGATCGTTGCGCAGCTCCGTCTCCAGCGCGGCGTCCTCCTCGGCGGTGGCGCCGCGCCGGCGCGTCCCGGCGATCGGCCGCACCTCGACCTCGGCGCCCTCCAGGCGCACCAGCGCCTCGGGCGAGGCGCCGGTCACGATCGCCTCGGGGAACTCGAGGTGGAACATGTACGGCGAAGGGTTGATGACCCGCAGCGCGCGGTAGACGTCGAACGGGTCGACCCCGGCCCGCGGCACCTGAAACCGTTGTGAACAGACGACCTGGAAGGCATCGCCCGCCAGGATGTACTCCTGGACGCGGCGCACGCCCGCCTCGTACTGCGCCTGGCTGACGTTCGAGCGCGGCGTCTCGGGGGCCGGCGCGGGCAGCGGCTCCAGCACCCGCAGCGGCGGCGCCGGGCGGGCCAGGCGCTCCAGCACCGCGTCGATCCGCGTGCAGGCATCGTCGTAAGCGCGTCCCGGATCGCCCTGACCATCCACGTTGACGTCGACCGCCGCCACCACCTTCACCGTCCCGCGCAGGTTGTCGAAGATGACGACCGTGTCGGTCAGCGCGAAGCAGATCTCAGGCACGCCCAGATCGTCGGGCTTGGTGCTGGGGATGCGCTCGAAGCCGCGGATCGCGTCGTAGCCGAGCCAGCCGACCGCGCCGCCGAAGAAGCGCGGCAGGCCCGGCGGCACCGCGGGCGCCAGCTTGGCCAGGTAGGCGTCGAGGAACTGCAGTGGCCGCTCGGCCCGCGCCCGCTCGGTCACCCGCATCTCGCCGTCGACCGAGGTCAGCACCTCGACGTCGGCGCCCCGCGCCCGTACGACCGCCCGCGGACGGACGCCCACGAAGCTGTAGGCGGCCCACTTGTCGCCGCCGACCACGCTCTCCAGCAGGAACGAGTAGGGCCCGCGGCCCAGCTTGGCGTAGGCCGAGACCGGGGTGTCGGTATCGGCCAGAACCTCGCGATAGACGAAGGCGATCCGGCCACGACGAGCCAGATCGAGAAAGCCTCCACGGTCGGGGACGAACGGCACTGGGCCGACCACCATACCATGGCGGTTTTGCGTCGGGGATCACGCCTGTGCTTACGGGCGTTTGGCCCAGCTCTTCTGTATCATGGCCGCCGCGAGCGCCGCCCCAACGTGTCCCCAGACTCCCCCTCACCCGGCCCCCGTACCCGCCGCTTCGTCGCCTGGACGCTTCGCCACGGCGCGCTGCTCTGGACCGTCGCACTGCTGCTGGCCATTCCGGCGGTCTGGCGGACCGTCACCCTCTACGGTCATCTGCGCAGCGACGTCGAGGAGCTGCTGCCCCGCGACGCGCCCAGCGTGGTGGCCATCGAAGAGCTGCGCCACCGCATGGCGGGGCTGCAGTACCTGGGCGTGATCGTGGACGTCGGGGCGCCCGACCAGCTGCCGGCCGGCGAACGGTTCCTGGAGGATCTGGCGGCGCGCGTCCGCCGCTATCCGAAGAATGAGGTCAGCGACGTGCGCACCGGCTACGCCGCCGAGCGCGCCTTCGTCGAGAAGCACGCCGGCAGCCTGATGGAGCTCGACGATCTGAAGACGATCCGCGCGCGGATCGAAGCGCGTCTGCACTGGGAGTACGGCAAGCAGACCGACACCCTGCTCGACGAGGACGAGCCGGCGCCGCCGCTCGACTTCGGCGACATCGAGCACAAGTACGCCGGACAGCTCGGGGGTGGGGATCTCGAGGGGAATCGCTTCTCCAACCGCCAGCTCGGTCTGACGCTGATGCTGATCGAGGTCGGCGGCTTCTCGACCAGCGCCGCCCAGGCCGGGGCCCTCATCCACAAGGTGGAGAGCGACATGCGGGCGCTGGGAGGGACCGGCGCCTACGCCCCCGGCATGCAGGTCGGATTGACCGGCGACGTCGCCATCTCGGCCGAGGAGATGGCCGCGCTGGTCCAGGACCTGACGCTCTCGTCGGTCCTGGTGGTGGTCGCCGTGCTGTTGGCCATCGTCCTTTTCTACGGCTGGACGCGCAGCATCCCGGCGCTGTTCCTGCCGCTGGCGCTGGCCGCGGTCTACGCCTTCGGGCTGGCCAGCCTGCCGCCCTTCGGGATCACCGAGCTCAACTCCAACACGGCGTTCCTGGGCTCGATCATCATCGGCAACGGGATCAACTTCGGCATCATCCAGCTCGCCCGCTACCTCGAGTCGCGCCGCCAGGGCAAGACCGTCGAGGAGGCGCTGGTGGTGGCGCTGTGGGGGACCCGCTGGGGGACGTTGTCGGCGGCGCTGGCGGCGGGCGTGGCCTACGCATCGCTGGTGGCGATGCAGTTTCGCGGCTTCCGGCAGTTCGGGGTGATCGGCGGCCTGGGGATGGCGTTCGCCTGGGGGGCGACGGTGGTGCTCATGCCGCCGCTGCTCGCCCGGCTCGACCGAGGACGGCACGCGCCTCGCGTGCGGCGCGTCTCGGGGCGTCTCGTGGGCGGGATCGCCCGCGCGGTCGGGGCCCGTCCGGGGCTCTTCGCCGGCGTCGCCCTGTTGCTGACGCTGGGGGCGGGCTGGGAGGTGCGGCACTTTGGGCGCGACCAGCTGGAGTTCGACTTCTCGCGGCTGCGGCGGCGCGACACCTGGAAGTCGGGCGAAGGGCACTGGGGCAAGCGAATGGACACCCTGCTCGGCCGCTACCTGACGCCCACGGTGATCCTGACCGACTCGGAGGCGGAGGCGCGGGCGGTGACCGCCCGGCTGCGCGAGCAGGCGTCGCACCCGCCGCTCGCCTCCATGATCGCCTCCATCCGGACCTACGACGACGTGGTGCCGCCCGACGAGGCGCTGAAGCAGGCGGAGCTGGCGGTCATCCGCCGGAAAATGACGCCCAACATCCGCTCCAACATGACGGCCACCGACCGACAGAAGCTCAATCGACTGATCGGGCTCGACGACACCCCGTCGACCACGCAGCCGATTCGTCCCGAGGAGGTCCCGGACGTCATCACCCGCGGGCTGCGTGAGCGCGACGGGTCGGTCGGTCGCGCGGTGCTGGTCTATCCCGACCCGGCGGAGAGCTGGTGGCGGGGCGAGACGATCGCCACCTTCGTTCGCGAGCTGCGCGCCGCCGCCGAGGCGCCGGTCGCGCTGGGCGGCCGGCCGGGACGGGTGGCGGGCGGCCCCGCGCTGTCGTTCGACATCATCTCGTCGATGGTCCGGGACGGTCCCATGGCCTCGCTGCTGGCGTTCCTGGGCGTGGTGGCGACGGTGCTCCTGATCTTCAGGCGGAGCCTGGCCACCCCCTTCGTGATCGGCTCGCTGATGGTCGGCGTCTTGTGGCTGCTCGCCGTCACGATGAAGCTTGGGATCAAGATCAACTTCGTCAACTTCATCGCCTTCCCGATCACCTTCGGCATCGGCGTCGACTACGCGGTCAACGTGATGGCGCGCTACCTGCGCGACGGCGGCCGCGACGTGGTGGCGGCCGTGCGAGGGACCGGCGGCGCCGTCGGCCTCTGTTCATTGACCACGGTGATCGGCTACTCGTCGCTGCTGGTGGCCCAGAACGTCGGGCTGTTTCTGTTTGGCCTGCTGGCGGTGTTCGGCGAGATCTGCTGCCTGACGACGGCGGTCATCGTGTTGCCGGCGGTGTTGATGCTGGTGCGTCCGCGATCGAGCCCCAAGCTCCCCGAGATCCCCTGGGACAGCGCCACGGCGGGCACGAACGGCAACGGGAACGGGAACGCCAATGGGGACGACCTCGATGGCGCGCCGCGCGTCGAGCTCGGCAGCTGAGTCGGAGCTCAGAGCCAGCCGAGGGCGCGACCGGCGACGACCAGCGCGGCGCCCCAGACGCCGGCGGCCACGTCATCGAGCATCACGCCGGCGCCACCGCCCAGGCGCTCCGCCGCGCGGGCCGGCCAGGGCTTGATCTGATCGAAGAGACGAAACGCCAGGCCGCCGACGATCAACGCGCGCCAGGTCGGCGGCGCGGCGATCCAGGTGACCAGCACGCCGGCCACCTCGTCGACGCAGACGATCTGCGGGTCCTTGTAGCCGAGCCGACGCTCGACGATGCCCGACGACCAGATGCCGACCAGCGTGACCACCAGCGCCGCCGCGGCGACCGCCCAGGGGCCGTGCGGGCGCACCAGCAGATAGAGCGGGATGGCGCCGATGGTCCCCGCGTGCCCCGGCATGTAGGGGACGTGGCCGCAGCCGAACCAGACGGAGATGACGTGCGCGGTGGTGTCGCGCCAGCCCTTGAGTGGCGGCGGCACCGGCGGCGGGGGCGCGCCGGGCGCCCGTTTCACTGCCAGAGCCGTTCGCGCTCGACGAGGTCGAACACCTCGCGGAGGATCGCCACGCCGTTCTTGGCCGTCGCCTCGTCGATGGTGAGGGCCGGCTGGATCCGGAAGCTGGCCGAATAGGCCATCGTCAGGAGACCGCGCTTGACCGCCTCGGTGAAGATCCGCTCGGTCACCCGGCGGGGGAGCGGCTCTTTGGTCTTCTTGTCCTTGACCAGCTCCATCCGGATGAGGAGCCCCTCGCCGTCGACGAAGCCGACGAACGGATAGCGATCGACGAACGCTTCCAGCTCGCGCTTGAGCGCGGCGCCCACGACGCGTGAGTTCTCCGTGAGGTCTTCCTCGTCGATGATCTTGAGCGCGGCGGCGCCGGCCGCCGCCCCCAGCGGGTTGCCGCCGTAGCTCGACGAGGAGCCGGAGGGGTTTCCCCAGGGCTTGGCCTGCGCGATCTCGTCGGTGGTGAGGAGGCCCGAGAGCGGGAACCCCCCGCCGAAGGCCTTGCCGATGGTCACCACGTCGGGCCGCACACCGGTGTGGTCGAGCCCCCAGCGCTTCCCCGTGCGCCCGAGCCCGGTGATCATCTCGTCGACGATGAGCAGCGCGCCGACCTCGTCGGCCAGCGCGCGCACCGCCGGCAAGAACTCCTTCGGCGGGATGACGTTGCCGGCCGTCCCCTGCATCGGCTCGACGATCACGGCCGCGACCTCGCCGGCGCCGGCGGTCTTGATCTGCTTGCGGCCGATCTCCGCGCAGGCGACGCCGCAGCTGGGGTACGAAAGGCCGATCGGGCAGCGGTAGCAGTCGGCGTACGGGATCTGATGGGAGCCCGGCACCATCGGCCCGAGCTTGTCCTTGAACGTCGAGCCCATCAGCGACAGCGCGCCCATCGTCTTGCCGTGAAAGCCCCCCCAGAAGCTGACCATCTCGTACTTGCCGGTGTGGCACTTGGCCAGGCGCAGCGCGCTCTCCACCGCCTCGGCACCGCCCGAATAGAGCTGCAGCCGGTGGACGCCCGGCGCCGGCGGCTTGGCCGCCAGCCGCTCGCTCAGCTCCACGCGCGCGCGCGAGGTGAACGAGCCGACCGACACCTTGGCCGCCTGCTCCTGCACCGCCTTCACCAGCGTCGGGTGACTGTGCCCGAGCGCGTTCACGTTGATGCCGCCGATGAAGTCGAGGTAGGCGTTCCCGTCGACGTCAGTGACCGCGCTGCCGCGCCCCTCCTCGACGACGATCCCGGCCATGAGCGCGTAGCCTTGCAGGCCCGGCGCGGCGTGGGCGTCCTCGCGGGCCCGGAGCGCGCGGCTCTCGGGTCCTGGAACGGCGGTGACGATGGAGGCCTTCTGGTTCTTCGGTTGGCTCTGGTTCATTGGGGGGGGCGGTGGGGGCGGACGCTCAGGCGTTCTTGATCGCTGGTGGAGCTGAGAATACGAAATATCGCTGCATCGGGTAGTTCCAGGCGTTGCTCACGATCACGGAGCTCATCACGCGGGCCAAGAGATACTCGATGTGGAGCACGTGCTGGAAGAGATACTCGCCAGCCGTGTTCAGCCCCAGGCTGGCCGCCGACACCAGCGCGTAGCGCCAGGCCTGGCTCGGCGCCGGAACGTCGGTGGTCTTGTAGGTAAAACGCCGGCCCAGCGTGAAGTTGGTGACGGCGCCAGAGAGCGCTCCGAGCGGCGTGGCCGCCACGGGGCTGAGCCCCAGGAGCTCGACGCAGGAGATCATCACCAGGTAGTCGGCACCGGTGCCGATGATCGACGCCGCGTGGTGGCGCATCCACTGCCAGATCCCCTTCGGCGCGCCCTCCGCCGAGCGGCCTGGCGGTCGATCGGTCAAGCGCTGCTCTAGACCATCCCGACCGGGACGTCGGGCTTCGTGGCCATGGCCTCGTCGTCGAACGGCGAGGCCGATCTCTTGGCCGCCTCGCGCTCGCGAAGCAGCGTGGCGATGGCCAGGAGGCGCTGCACGACCGAGATGTTCGCCACCACCGCCACGATCGACAGCGCCAGGAGAATTGGCACCTCGCGCAAGGCCAGCGACGGCGAACGGGCAAACAGCGCGCTGGCGAGCGGCGTGAACGCCGCGCCGGTCATCAGGTAAGCGCCCCGCTCGCCCCGGCGCATGGCGCCGCGCGGGGCCGGGACGCCCATCGCCTCGGCCTTGGCGGTCGTATAGCTGACCATGAAGGAGCCGATGATGGCGGCCAGCACGATGAACAGAACCTGATCGTGATCGCGGTAGTAGTAGACGAGGCCGCCGAAGAAGAACATCTCGCTGTAACGATCGACTGCGGCATCGACCAGCTCGCCTGCGTCCGACGAGAGGCCCATCTTGCGGGCCAGGAGACCGTCGATGATGTCGCCGAAGGCCGCCAAAACAGCCAGCGTCGCCCCCAGCCCAAACCAGCCACACCCGATCGCCACGCCCGCCCCCGCAGCCGGGATCAGCGAGCCCAGGGTGACCATGTTGGGCGTGATCCGGAGGGCGGCGATGAACGAGATCATCGGATCGATGATCCAGTAGACCATCTCCATCGTCGTCTTGTTGACGAACACGCTGCCGCCGTCGGCCTCGGTGCGCGCGTGGCGGACGCGACCGACCAAGGCCGAGCGGACCAAGTAGACGAGGAGAGCCGAGACGAAGAAGCTCGTCACGGCAATCGAGATGTAGAGGTCAGACACGCGCGCCGTCCTTTCGCAAAATCCGGTCCGAAACGTCGTCGCCCTCCAGCGCCGCCAGGCCGGCGAGCGGGAGCTCGCGGCTGCCGTCGCGGGCCGAGGCGTAGGCCGTCGAGATGAGCTGCACGCAGAGGAACGCCTCCTCCGCTTCGCGGCCGACGAACTCGCGCTTGGCGATCGCCGTCTTGAAGTCGTCGAACAGAGAGTTGAACCAGGTGACGTGGCTGGAGTCCATCCAGTCGGAGGAGATCGCCTGTCGCTCGAAGGTCCAGGTCGTGGGGCCGGCGCCGCCGACGCCCCGTTCTTGCACGGCCAGCTCGACGTCGTCGTCCTCGACGCGGATGGCGCCGTGCTCGCCGTGCAGCGTATAGAGGACCTTGCGAACGCCGGCGTTCCACGACAGGTGCGCCGAGGCGGTGCCGGTCGGGAAGCGCAGGCTGCAGGCGAAGTCGTCCTCGGTGTCGAACGGCCCCAGCGTCGCGGCCCGCGCGGTGATGCCGGTCGGGTACGACCCCAGCCACTCGAAGGCCAGGTAGAAGGTGTGGCTGCCGTGATCCATGGCGATGCCGCCGCCCGAAAAGCGCCGCTCCCGCCGCCAGTCGGTCCGCCAGCCGGTGACCCCCTTGGCGTGCGTGTTGCGAAAGGTCTGCAGCGTCACCAGGTGGACCTTGCCAATGCGGCCCGTCTTGAGCAGGCCGCGCACCGTCTTGATCACCGGCGCGTGCTTGTAATTGTGGCAGGGGAAGATCACCCGCTCGGACTTCACCGCCTGGCGCAACATCGAGCGCGCCTCGTCGATCGTCGCCGCCAGCGGCTTTTCGCAGAGAACGTGAAGCCCCAGCGACAGCGCCTCCAGGGCGATCTCGGCGTGGTCGCTGGGCGGGGTCGCGATGTCGACGAAGTCGATCTTCTTGGCCTCGGCCGCCAGCAGCGTCCGCGCGTCGTCGTAGAGGCGGGCGTTCGGCCAGGCGGCCTGGGCAATGGCCCGCTGGGCGGGGGAGATGTCGGCGATGGCGACGATCTCCACGTCACCGGCGCCGGCGCCCCGCTGCTGATACCCAGCCGCGTGCCCCTTCTCCATGATGAAGCCGTAGCCGATCAACGCACCGCGGAGCTTTTGCATGTGCAACTGGACCATTAAATGCCGCATTTCTGGTCGAAATAACAGATTCACCTACATCTAA
>Ga0210388_10002237_pt1 | contig 15083 bp, 6 predicted proteins | sample IncBWC19OmetaG_FD_155485 | JGI IMG/M metagenome (GOLD analysis project Ga0210388, IMG submission 155485) | Forest soil microbial communities from Barre Woods Harvard Forest LTER site, Petersham, Massachusetts, United States - Inc-BW-C-19-O ...
AGCAAGATTTTCGTCGTGTATCTGCAGGGCGTCGCTTTGTTCATGTTTTACGTGATTGGCATCACCGTGTTCTCAGCCACGCGCTCGCTCGAGCATTTCTGGTCCGGCATTCTTGATCCGGTCGGGCTCCTGCTGTTCAGTAACGTCACCCGCTACTGGACGGTCGTCGAGAAGAACACGCTCTTCATCACCTGGTCGCCTCGGCTCTCGGACGGCATTTTTCTCTACAACCGTCTGTTGTGGTCGGGTGTCGGCTGCGTGGCCCTTGGCACGGTCTGGGCTCTGTTTCCCATGTCGGTTGAAGCTCTCACCGCCCGCTCGCAAGGCCGCCGTGCCGCCCGTGCCAGAGAGCAGGATCTTGCCGAGGAGTCGGTGGTTCGCGGACGCGGCGTCGCGCCTCTTCCCACCGTCGAGCGGTCTTTCGGTCCTGCGACCACATTTGCGCAATATGTTTCTCTGACCCGTTTGCGCCTGGGCAACATACTCCGCGACATAGTGTTTTGGGCCATCGTCGTCCTGCTCATCGCGTTCGCGGTGAACAACGGATATTTCGCCGGACGCGTCGCCGAACGCAACGTCTGGCCCGTCACCTATCTCATGGTGCAGGCGGTCGAGGGCAGCGCGCTTCTGTTTTTTCTGATTGTGGCAGCGCTCTATGCCGCCGAACTCTTGTGGCGCGAGCGGGATACGCACTTCGACGGAATTCATGATGCTCTTCCCTTGCGCGAATCCACTGACTGGCTCTCGCGCCTGACCGCCGTCGTCGTGGTCGAGATCATTCTTCTTGGCGTCACCCTGCTGATCGGCATCCTGATGCAGACGTTCGCCGGTTACTACCACTACGAGATCACCCAGTACTTGAAGGAACTCTATCTGGTGACCTTTCCCCAGGTGCTGGTCTACGTTCTTCTCGCGCTCTTCATTCAGACTGTGGTGTCGAACAAATTTGTGGGCCACGCGATTGTTATCGGCATCTTCGTGATGACGATCGTTGTCTACACGTTTGGATGGGAGAACACCCTCTACCTGCCGGGCCAGGTGCCGCCTTACACCTATTCCGACATGAACGGCTATGGCCACTTTGTCCCCTCGCTGTTCTGGGCGAATACCTACTGGCTGGCCGTGATGGGTTTTCTGGGCGTTGCCTCCATGGCGCTCGCCCGGCGTGGAGCCGAGGATTCTCTGCGCGCCCGCGCTCGTCAGGCGATCGCACGCGCTCCCCGGCTCATACCAGCTGCTCTTTTCCTTGTAATTGCTGCCGCCGGCGCAGGTGGCTGGTACTTCTACAATGCCCACGTGTTGAACGAGTATCTCGATTCCAAAGCGCGCCGCGACATCCAGGCCGACTACGAACGCAAGTTCAAACAGTACGAAAATCTGGCTCAGCCCAAAGTGACCGCTGTCGACGCCAACATCAATATCTATCCCGAGCGACGTTCCTTTGACGGCAATATCCGCATGACGCTCGAAAACAAGAGCAGCCAGCCGATTGCGCAAATTCACGTCAGCGACGAAAGGCAGTCGGCCAGCAACATTCAATTCGACCGGCCCTTTCATCTGGTAAGCGCGGCGCCGCGGAATCTGTATTCGATTTACGCGTTGGAGCAACCGTTGGCGCCGGGCCAGACCGTGACTTTCACTTGCAACGTAGGTCATGAGAGCCACGGTTTCCGTGACGGCAACGAACTTCCAGAGTTTGCTTACAATGGCACGTTCTTCGATTCCGGATATGTCCCGTATATCGGATACGATGTTAATTTCGAAGTAGACGACCCCCGTCGCCGCCGCGAAGAAAAGCTGCCCGCGCTGGAAGAGATGGCTCACCGTGGCGATGCCGCCCACGATATCAACAACGTGTTTTTCCGTGGCGAATCCGATTGGGTCACCTACCACACCGTCGTCAGCACCTCGCCCGACCAGATCGCCGTCGCGCCCGGTTACCTGCAGCGCGACTGGCAGCAGAACGGCCGGCGCTATTTCGAATACAGCATGGGCTCAACCCACATCCTCGATTTCTTTGCCTACATTTCCGGCCGCTATGAAGTGAAAAAGGAGACATATCACGGTGCTGCCGGCGACGTTGCCCTTGAGGTTTACTACCATCCCACGCACACTTACGACGTTGATGACATGCTCGAAAGTTCGCGCGCCGGGCTGGAATACTACGAGCGCATCTATAGTCCTTATCAGTTCAAGCAGTATCGCATCTTCGAATTTCCGCGGTACCGCACCTTCGCCCAGTCGTTCCCGAACACGATCACTTATTCCGAAGGCATCGGCTTCATTGGCCGTGTCATCAAGCCTACTGATATTGATTTCACTTACTTCGTTACCGCTCACGAGCTAGGCCACCAGTGGTGGGCCCACCAGTTGGTCGGCGCCGACGCCGAAGGTTCGAACATGATGTCCGAAAGTCTGGCCGAGTATTCTGCGCTGCAGGTCATGGCGCACAAATACGGCCGCGACCTGATGCATCGATATCTCCGCCATGAACTCGATACGTATCTCCGCGGCCGCAGCGGCGAAGTCCGCCACGAGCCACCTCTGGCTCTGGTGCAGCGCGAGCCGTACGTCTGGTACCAGAAGGGCGGCCAGATTTTGTACACCATTGCTGACTACATCGGTGAGGACAAACTCAATCTCGCTCTGCACAATTTCCTGATGCAATATCGCTATGCTAACGCCACCAATCAGGTGGACGCCCAGGATCATCCGTCAAACGAGTCGAGCGCGCTCGACAGGGCTTACCCCGACACGCGCCTGCTGGTCGACGCCATCCGGGCGCAGACTCCGCCCGAGTTGCAATATCTGGTTGACGACGGGTTCAACCGCATCGTTCTCTACGACAACAAGGCCGTCTCTGCCACGTCGGAAAAAACTCCCGACGGCAAGTACAAGGTCACGCTCGAAGTGCAGGCGCGGAAAATGCAATCTGACGGCAACGGCGTAGAAACGCCTATGCCGCTCGCCGACTACATTGAAATTGGAGTTTTCAGCGGAAAGAAAGACGAAGAGAAGCCGCTCTATCTCCAGAAAGAAAAATTAACGGATGAACACAGGACGTTTGTGATCACAGTTGACCAGCAGCCCACCCTTGCCGGCATTGATCCTTACAACAAGCTGATCGATCGCAACTCTGACGACAACATGATCGACGTGGCCACCAAATGAAGGACGGGCTTTTCTCTATCTCTGTTCTTAAGCCGGTCTTTGTGCTACTTATGAGTTAATCATGCTCAGCGGGCCTGCATTTCGTCGCTGGCGTTGGAGGGTGGCGCTGGCTGCCGTCGCGCTGGCTGGCGGCGCATTGGCGGCATGCGGAGGCCTGTTCTTCAAGTCGACTGAACCAGTAAGCTTCAGCCGGGACATACGCCCCATCCTCAATCAGAACTGTGTTCCTTGTCATGGCGGAGTGAGACAGAAGAATGGCGTGTCGTTCATCTTTCGCGAGGAAGCGCTCGGGGTAGGGAAGTCGGGGCGACGAACCATCGTTCCCGGCAAGCCAGACGCATCGGAACTGATCGCCCGCGTGAGTTCGACCGATCCGGATGCGCGCATGCCCTATCACGGGCCGCCGCTTTTTCCTCAGCAGATTGCGTTGCTTCGTCGATGGATTAAAGAGGGTGCCAAGTGGGACGATCACTGGGCCTTCGTTCCTCCCAAACCGCAGCCATTGCCCGCGGTGAAGCATTCGGAATGGGCCCATGATCCGCTGGACCGGTTCATACTCGCGCGGCTCGAAAAAGAGAGCCTCACTCCTTCGCCGGAGGCGGACAAGGCCGCCTTGCTGCGCCGAGTCTCGCTGGATCTAACTGGACTGCCTCCTACGCCGGAAGAACAGGTGGCGTACCTGGCCGATTCCTCGCCGAACGCCTACGAAAAACAGGTCGACCGTCTGCTCGCCTCTCCGCACTACGGCGAGCGTTGGGCCGCGATGTGGCTCGACCTGGCCCGCTACGCTGACACCAAGGGCTACGAAGCCGATCGCAGCCGCCCCGGCATGTGGCCGTATCGAGACTGGGTGATCGACGCATTCAATCACAACCTGCCCTACGACCAGTTTGTGATCAAGCAACTCGCGGGCGATCTGCTCCCCAGCGCAACCTTCGAGGATCAGATCGCAACTTCGTTTCATCGCCAGACTCCGAACAACGATGAAGGCGGCACCGACGATGAGGAGTTCCGTATGATTGCCGCGATGGACCGGTCGGCGACGACGTGGTCCGTGTTGAATGGCCTGACGATAAACTGCGTCCAGTGTCACTCGCACCCTTACGATCCGATCCGCCACTCCGAATACTACAAGTCGTTGGCGTTCTTCAATACTTCTCGCGACGCCGACCTGCCCGAAGATACGCCCGTCCTGCACGTACCCAAGGACAAGACGAAGTATCCCGAAGCTGCGCAACTGCAACAACAGATTGCGCAGTTGACGCGATCGATGGTCGAGTCGGGACGCCACCTCGAGCAGCAGGCGCACTGGACGCCACTCCCCATCGCAACGGCCTCAGCCAGCGAGGGGATGGCCGTTCGGTGGGAGCTGCGTGAACTGGTCCGCTACATCGCAGACTTGAAATACGAAAAAATACCGCCAAAGAAAAAAGAAGACCTGCGCAAGGAGCTTCTCAAAGAGATCGCCGAAACCCAGGAGTTGGTTCGTTCCAAAGCGCAGGTCAAGCCTGTAGCGTTTCAGATTCGCGATGGAGAGATGCAGGCTGCTGCAAATACCCCGGGGAAAGCGGTGTACACGCTGACCGCGACGCCTCAGACGCCCATGATCGCTGCAATCCGCGTCGAGGTCTTGCCCGCGCACCCTGAAATCGCCCGCCACACGCCCGAAGAGGGGGTCATCGTCGATCAGTTCGATGCGTGGGTTATTCAGCGGACCGGACGGCAGGACAAGATCGCCTTCCGTTATTTCATTTCGGACTCAGAAGACAATCTGGAAGCGGCTGTGGAGCGACGCGTCGACCGATTGGAGCACAACTCCGCGGCAGACCCGCAGACCGGCGGCTTTGCGGCGAACCCTAAGCTCTTTCGTCCTCGCTGGTTGATTGCGGTCCCTGCGTCACCAGTAGAAATACCCCGAGGCGCCCGTCTGACGGTGAACCTCACGCAGGTCGGAAGCATCACCAGCAAGCCGGCTCTGGTGAAACGTGCGCGCCTTGCGACCGGCGCGGATCCCTTCTGGTCAGAACTGACTCACGATAATCATTTTGGCGCGGACTTTGAACAGCTTGCCAGTCTGACTCGCCAGTTGAACAAGATTCCAGGTGTTAAAACTCCAGTGATGGCCGAGGAGCCGGATTACGAGAAGCGAGAGACGCTTGAGTTCGATCGCGGAAACTTTCTCACTAAGATCGGCCCCGCGCTCGCACCGGATGTTCCCGGAATATTTCCCAAACTTCCCGCCAGCGCTCCCAGCAATCGCTTGACGCTGGCAAACTGGTTTTTCGCGCCCGGGCAGCCACTCACCGCGCGCACCGCCGTCAATCGCTATTGGGAGCAGCTTTTCGGCACGGGAATTGTCGAAACGCTGGAAAATTTCGGGAGCGTGGGCGAGGAACCGAGCCATCCTGAATTGCTCGACTGGCTCGCACTCCATTTTCAAAACGAGCTTCACTGGGATATGAAGGCGCTGCTGCGTGAACTCGTCACCAGTGCCACTTATCGTCAAAGCGCGAAAACAACTCCGGCGCTCTCCGAAAAAGATCCGCGTAATCGGTTGCTGGCGCACGGTCCGCAGCAAAGGCTCTCGGCGGAAATGGTGCGCGACCAAGCTCTGCTGGCAAGCGGCCTGCTGACTGATGCCATGGGTGGCCCTCCCGTCATGCCGCCGCAGCCCGAGGGCGTGTGGAACTCGGTTTATAACGACAGTAAGTGGGTGGACGCCAAAGGTCCCGATCGCTATCGCCGTGCTGTTTACACCTACATTAAGCGCACCAGTGGCTATCCCAGCTTTCTCACCTTCGATGGCTCGGATCATGATGTGAGCTTGGCGCGACGCATACCCACGAACACACCGCTGCAGGCTCTCGTCACCTTGAACGATCCCGTATATGAGGAAGCTTCGGAGGCGCTTGCGGTGCGCATGATGAAGTCGGCGGATACACTTGACGGGCGCCTGCGGTACGGCGCACGCTTAGTCTTGTCGCGCGATCCGACGGACGGCGAGTTGGAGACGTTGCGCATCTTGTACGAGAAGGCGCTCGCTCAGCCGGGCACGCCTTATGTAGTGACGGTCGCTGCGAGCGCAAAAGCCCGCATGGGAAGAGAAGTAGTGGCGTTGACCGCCGTGGCTAGTGTTCTATTCAATCTTGATGCGGCTTTGACCAGGTGATTCGGATGGCGAATTCAAAAGCGCGGACGAATGAACTGCAGATGGCATTATTGCAGGCACAGACCCGCCGCCATTTCTTGCGGACGCTGGGCAGCGGCTTGGGGACGTTGTTTGTAGGAACATCGCTGGCAAAGTACGCCGGAGCTGCCGACGATCCCGGCCGCTCCGAAACTCCAGCTCTCGATTTTACCCGCGATGCTTCCAGCCCACTTTCTGCCCTGCCGCCTCAGTTCGGGGCCAAAGTGCGTCGCGTGATTTATCTGCATATGGCCGGTGCGCCCAGCCAACTTGAGCTTTTCGAGTACAAGCCAGACTTGAAGCGGCTCGATGGCCAGGACTGTCCCGCATCTTTCTTGGCGGGCAAGCGCTTCGCGTTCATCAGCGGTGTTCCCAAGCTTTTGGGTTCGCAGTATCCGTTTCACCAGGTTGGACAAAGCGGGCATTGGCTTTCCGACCGGCTGCCGCATCTGGAAGAGCACCTAGACGATATTTGCTTCATTAAGTCGATGCGCACCGACCAGTTCAATCATGCCCCCGCGCAACTGCTCGTGCACACAGGCAACGCCCGCCTCGGCTATCCTTCACTCGGCTCGTGGGTGCTCTATGGTCTGGGAACGGAGAATCAGAATCTGCCCGGCTTCATCGTCTTGCTTTCGGGGGGCAAGTCGCCGGATGGCGGCAAGCAACTGTGGAGTTCCGGATTTCTCCCGAGTGTTTACCAGGGCGTGCAATGCCGATCGCATGGCGAACCGGTACTGTATCTGGATAATCCTCCGGGAGTAAGCCGCCCGCTTCGCCGCAGCATACTGGATGCGATCGATCAAATTAATCAGCAAACGTATGCCACGTTCGGCAATCCTGAAACTGTCACGCGGATCGCGCAATACGAGATGGCGTTCCGCATGCAAATGGATGCGACCGATGCCATGGACATCCGCAAAGAACCTGCCGACGTCCTCGCGAAATACGGGTCCAAGCCGGGCGAATCGAGTTTTGCCAACAATTGCCTGGTGGCGCGGCGCCTGGCCGAACGCGGCGTGCGCTTCATTCAGCTCTACCACTGGGGATGGGATTCTCACGGCGCGGATGCAAAGGAAGCGCTGAACCTCGGCTTTGCCGACCGTTGCCGCGAAGTGGATCAGCCAACCGCCGCGCTCCTGGCCGATCTGAAAGAGCGAGGAATGCTCGAAGATACTCTCATCGTCTGGGGAGGAGAATTCGGTCGCACCCCCATGCGTGAAAACAGGAACGGCCAGGAAATGAAGTATGTTGGCAGAGATCACAACCCAGGCGCGTTCACGATCTGGCTGGCTGGGGGTGGGGTTAAACGTGGAATCACTCACGGCCAGACCGACGAGATGGGATACGAAATCGTGAAAGACCCGGTCGACATTCGCGACCTGCATGCGACCATGCTTTATCTGCTGGGCTTCGACCATCGCAGGCTTAACTATTCCTTTCAAGGGCTCGACCAGAAATTGACCACGGTGAGACCGGCGCGTGTCGTGGCCGAGATTCTGGCATGAGTTCAGCTGCGAGCTCTTGGCCGACCAGTTTCCGAGGACCTCTGTACTCATGACCGCGCCGGGCCGCCGCATCTCCTGGATAGTTCTGGTCGCGCTGCCCGCTGTTTCAATCCTTCTAGTGCTGGTCGTGTTTCTTCCGCCTGACGGACATGAGCGGGCAGAGTGGGCGCAATTCATCGGGCGGAAGAAACCGTTGGCAGTGCACTTTCCCATCGCGCTCATGCTGCTGGTGCCGGCTCTCGAACTGGCCGGACGCAGCCCGCGCTTTTCTTATCTGCGACTGTCGGTTGGTTTTGTGCTGGGCCTTGCGACCCTTGGGGCCACTGTGGCCGCAATCCTTGGGTGGTGTCTGGCGCGAAGTGGCGGCTATTCCGGGCCGCTGTTGACGCAGCATATGTGGGGTGGAATATCGCTGGCAGCGGTTTGCTGCCTCTGCTGGCAATTGCGCGCGACCGTAGGCGAACGAGGCCCGGGCCTCGCTTACGCGATCGCGCTGGCGCTCGCTGTTGCCCTTGTGGCCTGGACAGGATACCGCGGCGGGCAACTGTCTCTGGGTGAGGATCACCTCACCGAACACATGCCGCCTGTGTTACGTCGCTCGCTTGGATTATCGACTCGGAGCGCGTCATCGATCGCCGATGCAAACATGTTTTATGGCGCTCGGATCGATCCCATCTTTGCGGCCCACTGTGTTACCTGCCACGGTGCCGGCAAACAAAAGGCAGATCTGCGGCTCGACAGCTACCGCGCACTCATGCGAGGCGGCAAGGATGGCGTGGTGATCAAAGCCAGAAACATTCAGGCCAGCGATCTCTTCCGCCGAATCACGTTGCCCTCGGGCCACGACGACTTCATGCCGAAAGGGAAACGGCCGCTGTCGCCCGATGAAGTGAAACTGATTGAGGCATGGATAATCGCCGGTGCATCCGACACGCTGCCCCTGGACGCCATTAAAGAAGCGCCCACTGGTTCGGCGCCTCCAGCGGCCGCGCCGGAGGTCACCTTTGAGGAGATTGATCCCGCCGCAGTTACAAAACTTCGTATCGGCATCGCACCCGCGGTTGCTCAGTTGCAAAAACAATTCCCCAACATTCTGTACTATGAATCGCGAGGCTCGGCGGACCTCCAGTTGAATGCTTCGATCCTAGGAACGAAGTTCGGAGATGCCGATCTGGCAGCCTTTGCGCCGCTCGCTGACCACATTACAATTGCAGACCTTTCTCGCACCGCCCTCACCGACCGCTCAGTTACCTCAATCGCGGCCATGAAACGGCTGCGCGTATTGCGCCTGATGAATACCGGCGTCACCGATGCCGCCGTGCAAGGGTTGGGCGGGCTGGATCAACTCGAATCGCTGAATCTGTTCGGCACACGCGTTACGCCTGTAGCTTTGCCGGTAGTCGCGAAGCTCCCCAAGCTGGCGCATCTCTACGTCGGCCAAACCACGATCTCACCAGGCGCGTCCGTCCCGAAAGAGTTGATGGGCAAGATCATATTCTGAATTCAGAGGCGAGAAGTTTGTGGCGGGAGAGCCACCTCCGCTGTCCAGGCAAGCGAAGCTCGCCGGCAGTCCATTAGTGGGCCTCAAATAAATAGAGCTTCAAACCGGGCTTGCTTCGCAGTTCGGCAACACCTTCATGCGTAACCCGCGTCTGTGTCAGGTTTAGCGACTGTAAAGTTTTCAGCTTCACGAGTTGCTTCGCTCCTGCGGAACTCACCGCCGTACCGGACAGATCCAGAAATCTCAGGTTAGAGAAGGCTGCCAGAGCCGGCATTCCCTTGTCGGTCACCTTCGTGCGTGCAAGCTCTGCATCCACGATCAGGTTGGCGACGGGCGCCAGCTGCGCGAGGGTTTCATCGTTGCAGCGCCCAGGAACGCTCGCGGTTCGCAGAATCAATCCATCCGTCGGATTCTGCGAACGTGGGACGAGCCCTATGCCCAGCGAAGACTCGAGATCAGAGATCATTTTCTGTTGCGGGCGGTAATCAGCAGTCAGCGGCGCCGTAACTGCTTTCTCCTCGCGGTCCGCTGGCACTTCTTGCTTCGCCGCGTCCGCGATATTCGGAGTCGCGCCTGCAGCAATCCACAGCTCGATGATTTTAATTTCCGCCGGACTCGGTGCCGGCTTGCCCGCTGCCGGCATGAAGTCCTTGTTATCCGGCGTTAGCTTGATGCGCCGCAACAGTTCGCTTTTAACTGGATCGCCTGGCAGGATGACTAGACCATCCTTGCCTCCGCGCATCGCGTTTTCGTAAGTGTCCAGACGCAGCTTGCCCTTGAACTTCCCAGCGTTGTGGCAGGTCACGCATCTCTCGTCGAAGATCTTCTGCACTCGCGTCGCATAAAAACTTGTCGGGTCAACCTTGGTGGGTGGCTCGTAGCCGAGCCAACGGCGCAGCGGCTCTGGCGAATGCTCCGTCAGGAAGGTTTCGCCGTGAGTCAATTTTCCACCCTGATCGCTGGTCCACATCAGCAGTCCGACGGTCGCGACCAAGGCCACCGCATAGGCACTTCGCTTCCAACCGCAGATTCCCCAGCAGGCGAGGGTCGCGGCCGCGAGCGCTGCCCCGCCCCACATGTGTCGCGTGACTAACGCTCCCTCATAGCCTCCGCTCCAGGCAAGCAGCCAGCCTAGCCAGGCGGAGATGATCGCGGCGGCCGCGGCGAGCCCCAATACGAATTCCGCTGCTTGTCGCAGGTGCGCCCGCTCTCGCGTCAGCGCAGCGCACTCGAGCAGCGCCACCAGCAACAAGAGGGCGATCGGAAGGTGCACGACAAGCGGATGGAACCGGCCCAGGAATTGCGCCAGATCAGCCCGCTGCAGCCCGTCTGGCGGAGCGTAGACCAACAGAATCCCCAGCGGCGCGATCGCAACGCAACCGATGCCAAGCATCCACGCGCGGACTCGAAGTGGCATGCGGATTCCGTTTACGTCCTGCGCAGGAGTGTGATTCGCCCAATGGGCAACCACTCGGCCACAAGAATATCGCCGTTGTGCAGAAATATAGCATCGTGAGGTGTGATGAATTTACCCGGCGTGAATTGCTGCCGCGTCTGGCTCCGGCGCGACCCTACTTCGCCGTTCTCCACTTTTCCGTCTCCCAGTTGCGCTACTACCTTAAACTCGCGATCGAGGATGCACACCTGACTGTCGAGATCGGGGCACACCATCCACTCGCCCTGGGTATGAAAATTGCACGGCATCCGCAGATGCTCTTCATCCTTGATCGTTCGTAAATGAGCACCGTCGAGCGCAAAAGTCTGAATGCGGCGGTTCCCGCGGTCGGCCACAGCCAGCAGTGGCTTCTCTCCTCGCGGGTCGAGCCACAATCCGTGCGGCGTGTCCAGTTCTCCGTCTCCGTGTCCCGGCTTGCCGACCTCGCCCAGGAAAGTTCCGGCAAGAGAGAAACGCAGCATGTGACTCGATCCGTAGCCGTCGCCGACAAAAAAATCTCCATTCGCCGCGAATGCGACATTCGTCGGAACGAAATCGATTGGCCGTTCCGAGTAATTCGCATCTTCGCGCGGATAGCCATGCACCCAAATCTCTTCACCGGTGAGCGAAGTCTTCACGACCCGGCAGCGATTAATGTCGCAATGATAAAGAAATTCGTCCTTACCCTCGCCCCGCAGCTTCAATCCATGTGCGCCACCCCGGAAGCCCTCTCCAAAGGCGCGAACGAATCGGCCTTTCTCATCAAACACGACGATCGCTTCGCCGCGCATACTCGATTTGTGCACGGTGTGCCCGACATAGATCAGCCCCTGCGCGTCCTGGCAAAGTCCGTGCGTATCGCCCCACACAAGCCCCTCAGGCGGCACCAGCCAGTCATGCACGCACTCATACGTGTGCGGCCCTGAACCCAGCACGGGAAGGCGCATGCCAGACTTGTCGGAAGTTTGAAGCGGGAAAGATGGGAGAACCGCTGCCAGGCCGGCGGCGGAACACGCGGTCAGAAATGAACGGCGAGTATGTTTGTTCATGGCGGTTAGCTCAAAAGACCGGTCACAACCTTCGCCGGAATCACTCCGGTGAATTTCTGGTCGAGGCCCTGAAACTTGAACGTGAGTTTCTCATGGTCAATGCCCAGCAAGTGCAGCAGTGTGGCATTGAAGTCGCGCACATGCACCGGATCGCGAACGATGTTATAGCAGTAGTCATCTGTCTCGCCGTAAGCGATTCCCGGCTTCGCGCCGCCACCCGCCAGCCACACGGTAAAGCAGCGCGGATGATGATCGCGTCCGTAGTTATCTTTGGAAAGGCCGCCTTGACTGTAGACCGTGCGGCCGAACTCTCCGCCCCAAATCACCAGGGTGTCGTCCAGCATGCCGCGGCGCTTCAGATCGCTGACCAGCGCAAATGAACCCCGGTCCGTAGCCGCGCAAAGTTTAGGCAACATGCCAACGCAATCCCCGTGCACGTCCCAACCGCGTTGGTAGATCTGCGTGAAGCGCACTCCTCGCTCGGCCATGCGGCGGGAGAGAAGACAGTTGTAAGCAAACGTGCCGGGCCTCTTTGCTTCTTCGCCGTAAAGCGCCCACGTGCTGGCGGGTTCGTCGCGCATGTCGGCCAGTTCCGGCACGGATGTCTGCATGCGGAACGCCATCTCATATTCCTGAATGCGCGTGTGTGTTTCCGGATCGCCAAGATCTTCGTAAGTGAGCTGGTTGATGGCATTCACAGTGTCAACCAACTCGCGCCGCGTTCCACTGCTCATGCCCTGAGGATTGTCAAGATAGAGCACCGGAGAGCCTTCCGACCGAAATGCCACGCCAGAATATTCGTTCGAAAGAAATCCGCTGCTCCATAACTTCGGAGAAATCGGCTGCTGATTGGACTTCGGAATCAAGGTCGAGTTCAGCACCACAAATGTTGGCAGGTTTTCATTCATGCTGCCCAGGCCGTAAGCCAGCCATGCGCCGAGAGAAGGCTTGCCTGGAATCATGTTGCCGGTGTTCATCAGCAAAATCGCCGGTTCGTGGTTGATGGCGTCAGTCTTCATCGAGTACACGAGCGCGAGGTCGTCCACCATTTTCCCGGTGAAGGGAAGCAGGTCACCTACCCATCGCTCTGACTTGCCCTGCTGCGCAAACTTCCAGTGCGATGGCGCAATCGGAAAACGCGCCTGGCCCGCGGTCATGCCCGTCAGCGGCTGGTTGCCGCGAACGGAGTCAGGCAAGTCTTTGTCGTAGAGAGCGCTGAGGCCGGGTTTGTAGTCCCACATATCCATCTGCGGGGGCGCGCCCGACATAAAGAGATAGATGCAGCGCTTCGCCGCGGGCGGAAAGTTCGGCAGGCGCAGGGATTCAGGATCAGGCAACGCGGGTCCCGGAGCACTGGCCGACCCGGCGAATAATTTGTCCCCCATGAGAACGGCGAGGCCGGCCCATCCCAGGGTCTTGCCCATGCGCCCGAGAAAATGCCGCCGGCTGGCCAGGCGCAACCATTCGTCGCGCAATGATCGTGGGACCGGCAGATCGTAGACCGACGGACCTTCGCCATGATCGTCGCAGCAAACATGCCCGGGGACAGGATTCTTGGATTTCATTTATTCACCACCGCATCCAAATTCAGTGCAGCGCTCGAAACCAGCATCCAGGCGGCCAGTTCCGGTGCCGGGATGGTCTGATCGACTTTACTCTCGCCGACGTTCAACAGCTGCGCCGCGGCTGATGGGTCCTTCAAGTAAGTTGCACGGAACTTTGCGAGCGCGCTTTCCAGCACATCTTTCTCCTTGGTGCTCCAGTTTCGAGCGAGGAGTACCCGACCAAGACAGTCCAACCGCGCATCCGCAGTAGAAGATTCGTGAATGACGCGTTCCGCCAGTTTGCGCGACGCTTCCAGCCGCAGCGGTTCGTTCATCGCCACCAGCGCCTGCAGCGGAGTATCGGTGCGCTGGCGCCGTGTGCACGCCGCGTCGCGTACCGGAGAATCGAACGTATCCATGTCGGGCATTGTCGCCATGCGCTTCCAGAATGTATAGAGACTTCTTCGGTAGAGCGCGTCCCCATGGTCCTGCACGTATTTTCGTGTGTTGCTGGCGTCGTGGCTTCCATCCCAGATTCCGGGCGGCTGGTACGGCTTCACGCTGGGGCCGCCGAGTTTTTCCACGAGCAAGCCGCTGGCTGCCAGTGCCGTATCGCGCAGCATCTCGCTATCCATGCGAAATCGCGGGCCCCGCGCAAGCAGGCGATTCTTGGGATCCTTTTCCAAAAGCTCGGGAGTAACCCGCGCCGACTGTCGGTATGTCGCCGACATCACTAGTTGCTTATAGAAGCGCTTCACATCCCAACCGCTGTCGCGGAAATCGACCGCCAGCCAGTCGAGCAATTCCGGATGACTTGGCCGCGCGCCCATCACGCCAAAATCCTCGGTAGTTTCTACAATGCCTGTGCCGAATAATTCCTGCCACATTCGATTGACCGTGACTCGCGCCGTCAGTGGATTTGCCGGGCTGACCGTCCACTCGGCCAATCCAAGCCGGTCCTGCGTCGCCCCTACAGGTAGCGGCGGCAGAAAATGCGGGACGGCCGGTCGAACCCGTTCCGTGCGCGCGTTGTAGACTCCGCGAGTCAGCATGTCAGCGTATGCCAGTCCGGGCGCTTCCTCGCTAACCAGCGTGATGTCGCCATCCTTCGAAAGCTGCGCAAGTTCGCTGTTGAGCGCCGGCAATTGCGCCGCCAGCGTTCGCGTGGGCTCATCGCGCTGTACAAAATAGAAATCACGAACCACTTTGAATTCATCGTCCGACCATGCGGAGAGCAGTTTCTGCACGATCTCCGACACATAGTCCTCAAACGGAACGCGCGCCGCTTCGTCGGGCGCAAGCTCGCGGCCATAGAAACGAAAATCCTGAAACGCCGACTGCCGCAGCGGGTCGACGTCCGGGAACATTCTCCCAAAAGTCATGGGAGCAGACGTCCGCACCGTGCCGGCGAGTTTGTCCTTGACGACTTTTAACTGCTGCGGACGGCCATCCACGTAAAGCTTCATGCCGTCGGCCTTGCCCGAGCCGGAGTACGTCGCGGTGATATGGTTCCAGCGGCCCTCGATCAAGACTGCATCCTTCGTCTCAACCGTAACCGCGTTGCGCGAATCCGCCGCGATCGTAAACGCCAGTTTGCGCTCGTTGATGCGTACCTGCCAGCCGCGAAAGTTCTCCTTGGCATTGGCGCGTGCGATGATGACACCGTCCGGCAGTTTGGTGTCTTTGGA
>Ga0210388_10002239_pt1 | contig 15076 bp, 13 predicted proteins | sample IncBWC19OmetaG_FD_155485 | JGI IMG/M metagenome (GOLD analysis project Ga0210388, IMG submission 155485) | Forest soil microbial communities from Barre Woods Harvard Forest LTER site, Petersham, Massachusetts, United States - Inc-BW-C-19-O ...
TTCGATTTCTCCTACACCCCCACTCATATATATATATATATATATATATATATATAAAAACCAGGGCCGTTTGGCCCTTTCCGAGTCGAAATCGAACTGCAGTGCTGCTTCCTGGTCAGTTTTGAAAAATGGCCTGTTTTGGCTTTTATGAAACCACAATTCATTAGTTTTTATAACTTACATTTTTATATTATATTTAGTGAGCATGGTCATCTGAATATAATGATAGAAGGAGGCAGAAGATGTATGCTTGAATTATACAGATTGCAACTTCGAATAAAATATATCCCACTGTAATTATTAGAAGGATGGATAGTGTTCTAATTGATCTAAATCATGCTGTAGCGCAATATACTCCTACTAATCTTAGAACAATATGTCCAGCTCTTATGTTAGCTGCTAATCGGAATGATAGGGTTGCTGGTCGAACTATAATTCTTGTTGTTTCAATAAGAACTAGGAATGGATTTAATCAGTCTGGTGCTCCATCTGGTAGAAAGTGGGCTACAGATGCTTTGGGCGCTTTAGTAAATGAAGAGAGAATTATTCTTAGTCATAGAGGGAGTCCTAGGGTTAGAGTAAAGATTAAGTGTCTTGATGTTCTAAATATATAGGGAATAATTCCTAGGAGGTTAATAAAAATGATTAGAGAAAAAAGGGGTGTGATAATTGTTCTTATACCTTTAATTCTAAATATGAATGTTCGTCTTAATTGACTCATGATAATTGAAGTGAATATAATTATTGGTGATGTTTTCCGCGCAGTTCTTATTCAAAACGATGTGTTTAGAATGTTAATGATAAGAAGGTTAATAATAATAAATATATTAGTTGATGGAAGGATAGAATTGAATACAAATGGGTCAAATGAAGAGAAAATATCTGTTATCATTCAAAACATGGAATATCCATTGAAGACTTTGAAGGTCCTTAGTTTATATTAACTTAATGTTTTATGATGATACAAGATCGTCTCATATTATTGTGGATAGAGGATTTAGAATGTAGAATCTGAAATAAAGACATGTAAATACTTGACCGATAATGATATAGGGGTCTTCTACTGGTCGTCCGCCAATTCATGTTAGAATTGCTCATGATGTAATTAGACATCAGAATAAAATTTGTCTAATTGGGTAGAATCTTATGCCTCGTTTGTTAGATGTTGAGGTAATAGGTAAAATAAATAAGATTACTAGAGCTGAGAATAGAGCAACTACACCTCCTAGTTTGTTAGGGATTGATCGAAGAATTGCATATACTCATAGGAAGTATCATTCGGGTTTAATGTGCACAGGGGTAACTAGTGGGTTAGCAAGTAGGAAGTTTTCTGGATCTGTAAGGATATTAGGGATAAATAAAATAACTATTATAAATCCTGATAAGGCTAAGATATAACCAAGAATGTCTTTAGATGAGTAGTATGTGTGGAATGGGATTCGTTCTCTATTGCATTCAATACCAATTGGATTGTTTGATCCTGTTTGATGGAGAAATAGAAGATGAAGAATTACGACAACTACTAGGATAAATGGTAGAATAAAGTGGATAGCAAAAAATCGATTTAGAGTGGCATTATCTACAGCAAATCCACCTCATAATCATTCTACTAGTATTTTTCCAATATAGGGAATTGCAGAGAATAGGTTAGTAATTACTGTGGCACCTCAGAATCTTATTTGTCCTCATGGTAGTACGTATCCTATAAATGCAGTAGCCATGGCTAGAATAAATAAGATTACTCCAAGATTTCATGTTTCTGCTAAGTGATATGATCCATAATAAATTCCTCGCCCTGTATGAAGATAGATGAATAGGAAGAATATAGATGCTCCATTTGCGTGAATTGATCGAAGAAGTCACCCGTAGTTAACATCTCGGGCAATATGAGCAACAGATGAGAATGCTATTTCAACATTTGGAACGTAATGTATTGCTAGAAATAAGCCGGTAAGAATTTGGATAATTAAGCATAGGCCTAGAAGGGAGCCATAATTTCATCAAATAGAGATATTATTTGGAGATGGTAGGTCAATTAGTGATCTATTTACAATTTTAATTGCTGGATGGGATGTACGAATTGGTTTAAACATAGGAGTAGATGAATGGGCGTAGGGGCCCTTTAGTAAGTATAGTTAGTTTTACTACGACAATTATTGTAAATAGAAGGATTGAAGCTAGTAAGATTAAAGTATATATGTTTGACCTTGTATATAGAGAGTTGAATCTATTAATGAAGGTAGTATGAATTGGTAATTTTATGTTTATTGATTTAGTGATAATTGTAAGGGATATAATTGATAAAGCTATTGATAGAATAATGTGTATTATAGATAGGTTTTGATTGGGTACGATTGCTACAAAGTATGAGAATATTACTAATATGCCACCAATGTAAATTAGGAAAATTAAGAATGCAACTCAGGATGATATTGAGTATGAGAATGTAATAGCTAAAAGAAGGGCTATAGCTAGAACTATAATTCCTAGAGATACTGGATTGAGAGCTATAAATATTGTAAATGCGATAGATGTGATAAGAAGGATCATAGAGGAAAGAATCATTTATAATTATAAGAATTGAACTTATTATTTAGATGTCAAAAATCTATGTGTACCGTACACTAATTTATAATTTAAGATCTTCATCAGTAAATACATAGGTATAGACAAATTCATACTACATCTACGAAGTGTCAATATCATGCGGCTGCTTCAAATCCGAAGTGATGGTTATTAGAGAAGTGGTGAAGATATGTTCGTATTAAGCATACTAAGAGAAATGAGGATCCGATTAAAACGTGAGCGCCATGAAATCCTGTTGCTACAAAAAATGTTGATCCGTATACTCTGTCAGAAATTCTGAAAGATGCTTCAGCGTATTCCCCTGCTTGAAGTACAGTGAAATATATTCCAAGGAGGACAGTAATAATTAGTGCTTGAATTGTATTTATTCGTCTATTTTCTAGAAGTCTGTGATGTGCTCATGTAACGGTAACTCCTGATGCAAGTAATACTGCTGTATTTAGAAGTGGTACCCTAAATGGGTTAAGAGGATATACGCCAGATGGAGGTCAGCAGCATCCGAGTTCTGGTGTGGGTGATAAGCTACTATGAAAGAATGCTCAGAAAAATGCGAAGAAGAATAATACTTCTGATGTAATAAATAAGATTATTCCTCATCGAAGTCCTGTAGTAACGTAGGATGTATGGTGTCCTATAAAGGTACCTTCGCGAATTACGTCTCGTCATCATTGAATTATTGAGATAATAATTAAAATTGCTGATAGGATTAAGCATGATGAGCCATGTCCATGAAATCATCTAGCAATTCCAATAGCTAATGTAAGAGCGCCAATTGATGATGTAAGAGGTCATGGTCTATATTCTACTAAGTGAAATGGTTGACGTGTCATTTATGATCTTTATTATTAATCTTTGTACTTGGAAGGTACATGTACTTTATATATACTAAGGTCATTTATAAGGGGTTTGTTAGACCATGAATAAATTTACAGTTTATTGCTTTAAATCAGCCACCTTATAATTGTCATTTTCATATGTATTTTATTGATGAGGATTTGTTTCTATTGGAAGGGGAGTAGAAAGTATTTGATTGTCTTCATCAGAATGATGCTGAGATTGTTAGAAGAATGATTCATGAAAGTGTGATTATTGCAATTCAATTTATTGGTGATAGATGAGGCATTTAAGGACCACCTATAAGGAGGTAACTTTAGCTTGACAAGCTAGTATTATTTATTAACTAGGTTCTTATGATATGTTTTTAATTCATGCTACAAATGATTTTATGTTGACAGATTCAATAGAGATTGGTATGAATGAGTGATTAGCTCCACAGATTTCTGAGCATTGACCATAAAATACACCTGGCTGATTAAGTGTAAATCTTAATTGATTAAGTCGGCCTGGGACTGCATCTACTTTTACTCCAAGTGCTGGAACTGTTCATGCATGGATTACGTCAGCTCCTGTTACAAGTATTCGGATTTCTATATTTATGGGTAGGACAACTCGATTATCTACTTCTAGGAGTCGAAATTCGCCTAGTGCTAGATCAGATGTTGGGACTATGTAGGAATCTATTTCAATATCTATGAAGTCTGTATATTCGTATCTTCAGTATCATTGATGTCCAATGGATTTAATAGTTAGACTAGGGTTTCTTGTTTCATCAGTGAGGTAAAGAATTCGAAGTGATGGTAATGCTAAGAATAAAAGAATAATTGCTGGTAAAATTGTTCATACGGTTTCAATTTGTTGGGCTTCTATTAAGTATCGATTTGTAAATTTATTAGTTATAATAGTATATAGTGCATATGAAACTACTGTTATTACTAGGGTGAGAATAATTAATGTGTGATCATGAAATGAAATTAGTTGTAATATGATAGGGGATGCGGCGTCTTGGAATAGAATTTGACCTCAAGTCATAAGATAAAATAATTATATCTATTAGTTTAAGTTGATGAAATAACTCCTGTTTCTGACATATTATGGAAGTCTAGGGGTAGAACATCATTTCATTCTATTGATGTAGGTATGTGTATTCTTGCTACTACAGACCGTTGTGATGAGAAAGCTTCTCAAAGAATATAGATGAATAGAAGTAGGGCAACAAGGGATAATATTGATCCAAGGGATGATACTACGTTTCATTTTATGAATGCGTCTGGGTAATCTGAATAACGTCGTGGTATACCTCTTAGTCCTAGGAAATGTTGGGGGAAGAATGTTAGATTTACTCCAATAAACATTATAATAAATTGAACTTTAGTAAGACGATCGTGAAGAGTTAAGCCAGAAAATAGTGGAAATCAGTGCGTAAATGCTGCGAAGATTGCAAATACTGCGCCCATTCTTAGAACGTAGTGGAAATGAGCAACAACGTAGTATGTATCGTGTAGAATAATATCAAGAGCTGAGTTAGATAAAATAATTCCTGTTACTCCTCCTGTAGTAAATAAAAAGATAAACCCAATAGCTCATAGTATAGGTGTAGAGTATTTAATATTTGTTCCGTGTAGAGTTGCAAGTCATCTAAATACTTTAATTCCTGTTGGTACTGCAATAATTATAGTTGCTGCTGTGAAATAGGCTCGAGTATCAACATCCATTCCTACTGTAAATATGTGATGGGCTCATACAATAAATCCTAGAACAGCAATGCCTAGTATAGCGTAGATTATTCCTAGAGTACCAAATGGTTCAAGTTTAGCTCTGTAGTGAGCTACGATATGTGAAATTGCTCCAAATCCTGGAATAATTAAAATGTATACTTCTGGGTGTCCGAAGAATCAGAATAAGTGTTGATAAAGAATAGGGTCTCCTCCGCCAGCTGGATCAAAGAAAGATGTGTTAAGATTTCGGTCTGTTAGAAGTATAGTAATAGCTCCTGCTAGAACGGGAAGGGATAAGAGAAGAAGGACGACTGTAATAACAACTGCTCATACGAATAGGGGGATTCGTTCTAATTGTATTCCTTTTATGCGTATATTGATTACTGTAGTAATAAAGTTAACGGCTCCTAGAATAGATGAAGCACCTGCTAAGTGAAGGGAGAAAATGGCTAAATCAACTGATGGGCCGGCATGTGCTATGTTTGATGAAAGAGGGGGATATACTGTTCATCCTGTTCCTGCTCCTTTTTCTACTGCTGCTGATGATAGAAGTAGTATTAGGGATGGGGGAAGAAGTCAGAATCTTATATTGTTAAGTCGTGGGAATGCTATGTCTGGCGCACCTAGTATAAGAGGAAGAAGTCAATTTCCAAATCCGCCAATAAATACTGGTATTACTAGAAAGAAAATTATTAGGAAGGCATGAGCCGTCACAATTGTATTATATAGTTGATCTCTTCCTAGAAATGATCCTGGTTGTCTTAGTTCTACTCGGATTAGAAGTCTTATTGCTGCTCCTATTATTCCGGCTCATACGCCTAAAATGAAGTAAAGTGTGCCAATGTCTTTGTGGTTAGTCGAGTATAATCATCGCATTCTAAGAGAGCTTCGTAATGATGAAGCACAGGCCTAATTAACAAATAGGTGCTATTTAGCATTCTCTTATATATAATAAATATGATTGGAAATATTAGAAGAATTATTGTTGTTAAGATTGTCATATTGTTTTGAGGTACTTGATGCGTAGATACTATTGATTTCTTATTAGAGATGAATGATATAGATACATTAAAGATGATATTTAGGTAGTAGTAAGTATTTATTATTGCTCCTGAAATTAATACAAAACATAGAATTTGATTGTTTATTGATAAAGAGTAAATGGTTAGTCATTTGGGAATGAATCCTGTAAGTGGTGGTAAGCCAGCTAGGGATAGAAGTAAAATTGGTAAAATTAGTTGTATTGTTGGAGATTGTATAATTACCTTTCTTATAGTTGTTCTAGATCTTATAGATTTTAAGTGAAATGTTATGAAAATTGGCGTAATGATTAGTGCATATATTAAAAAATATGATGAAGTTAGTATAGGTTTAAAAATTGATAGAAGTCTAGTTATTCATCCTATATGGGTAATTGATGAGTATGCTATAATTGATCGTAATCTAGTTTGGTTAAGACCCATTAATCCCCCTATTAACGCGTTTGCTGATGCAATTACTGTAATTATATATGATGAAGAGTATGAAAGGATAAAAGATAAAATTATTAGAGGTGCAAGTTTTTGTCATGTTGATAGAATTAAGCAAGATGGTCATGATGCAGATGCTATTACTGATGGGTATCATAAGTGACATGGTACTATGCCTAATTTTAGGGTAATTGATATGATTAATAGGAATAATATTATATTACCCGGGATTGATCTATTGAATCATAAGGATATCCTTGATATTAATATTATTCTTGAGCCTAGTGCTTGAGCTAGAAAGTATTTAATTGCCGCTTCGGTTTCTTGGAATTTTTTTGAGTTTATTAGAATAGGGATAAATCTTAGAAGATTTAATTCTATTGCTGCTCATAGAAATAATCAGTTAGAAGATATTATGGTTATAATTGTGCTAAATACTATGACGGAGGATGTAAGAATGAGAAATGGGGGTAATGTAAATGACATAAAGATATGATGGAGTTGAACCACCTAATTAAAGTTAGAAGCTTTTATTTATCCGATTACCTTATTTTGATCATTCTAGGGATCCTTCTTTTCATTCATATAGAAGTCCTAGGATTAGAATTATGAGAAATAGGGATATTGATCATACAATAATTGATGTGTTTGAAGCCAATAATAGAAGAGGTGTAGGGATTAGTAACACGATTTCAATGTCGAAGACAATAAAGATAATTGCTAGTAGGAAGAATCGTATAGAGAAAGGAATTCGGGCTCTGTGGTTTGGGTCAAATCCACATTCAAAGGGTGAAGATTTTTCACGATCGTTTAGTGTTCGTATAGTAAGTAGGAGTGATAGGGAGAAAATGATGATTGGTAGTGCAATTGCTACGATAGATGATGTTATTAGTATGTACATTGTCTAGGAACGTAGGTTATTTCATGATTAAAAGTCAAGTGCTTTATTTTTAAGCTACCTAGAATTGAATATCGGGGTATTACCCATATTTAACGTCATCAGAGTTATCCGTTCATCCGGCGCGATATCTATAGTATTAGTGAGAGTGATGCAATGATTAGTATAATTCTTAATCTAAATGGTAGGAATCTTTTTCATGTTAGATATATTAGATTGTCATATCGTATTCGGGGTAAGGTAGCACGTACCCAGATAAATAGAGTTGCGAATATTATGGTTTTTATAATTAAGAAAAAGTTTAATATAATGATTGATGACCCTGTTATAAATACAGCAGTTAATAGGCTTATTATTAGAATATTTGCATATTCTGCTATAAAAATTAGAGCAAATCTTCTTCTACCGTACTCTACATTAAATCCTGACACTAGTTCTGATTCTCCTTCTGCAAAGTCAAAGGGGGTGCGATTAGTCTCTGCAAGATTGGTAATGATTCATGTTGCTGCAATAGGCAGGGCTATAAATGAAACTCAGGATGTTATGTTTATTGTTATAATTGATATGTCTATATTATGATGAATAATTAATGCTGATAAAAGAATCAGTGATATAGATACTTCGTAGGAGATAGTTTGTGCGACACCTCGAAGTGCTCCAAGAAGCGCATATTTAGAGTTAGAGCATCATCCTGCTATAAAAGTGGTATATACGTTTATTCTTGATACGCATAGAAAGTATAGGGCTCCAAATGATATGTAGATGGCTGGGTTGGAGTGTGGGAAGATTGCTCATAGGAGAAGTGTTAATGCTAATCCAAGGAGAGGAGCTGCTAAAAATGGGTAAAAATTTACAGGCATTGGATTTGATTGTTCTTTAATGAATAATTTAATAGCATCAGCAAATGGTTGCGGGATTCCCCTAATTCTTACTTTGTTAGGGCCTTTACGAATTTGAAAGTAACCTAGAAATTTCCGTTCTATAAGGGTGTAAAATGCCATGGCTAGAAGTGCTATTAGAAAGCTTAAGATAAAAGAGATAGAAAATGATAAGTACATTATTAAGAGAGATTTTCTCATAACTAGGGTTTAAACCTAGGGCATAATTCTGCCATCTTAATTTAAACACATAAATGAGTCGAACATCTAAGAAAGACGTTCAAGGTCTTTTGTTACCATAACGATGTGTTGCGGTTGAGATATCTCACTTGTTAAGTGCAAATTAACTGTTCTAAGTAAACTAAACTGCAAGTAAGTGAATTATATTCATTTACTGATTCTAAATCAGTTACATTAATCTGCCAACTTACTTCATAGTGTGTGAAATATTTATTTAAAATTTTGTTAATTAATTTTTTTCTGGTTATATGATAAAGCACCTAGGTCCTTTCGTACTATAGGTTCATAGATTTAATAAAGGATAGAAACTAACCTGGCTTACGCCGGTCTGAACTCAGCTCATGTAGAATATTATTGGTTGAACAAACCATCTCTCTGTGACTTCTGCGCCACATAGATTTTCTAAGCCAACATCGAGGTGCCAATCCCTATTGTCGATAAGAGCTCTATAATAGGATTAGCCTGTTATCCCTAAGGTAGCTTGATTCTTTGATCTTGGATAAGGGTCTGATGGGTGATGTGTAGATCTTATTTATAAAGGATGATTTTTCCTAGGTCGCCCCAACCGAATTATGCTCAATTATTAATTGATTTATAATAAAGCTCTATAGGGTCTTCTTGTCCTTTTATTATATTAAAGTTTCTTCACTTTAATAATAGTTTATATGGTTCGTGCTGACACAGAACTTATTTTGTTATTCCGTTCATGCTAGTCTACAATTAATAGACAAGTTATTATGCTACCTTTGCACGGTTAGGATACCGCGGCCGTTGAATTATCACTGGGCAGGAAAATACTTCTTATTTGTTTCAAGAAGCAATGTTTTTGTTAAACAGTCAAAATAGTTATTGCCGAGTTTATTAGCACGAGTTTGTTTTATTAAATTTAGATAATGTGTTTATTATGATTAATTTTAATATAGAATACTTGTTTTTACATAGATAAAAATTAATTTTGTTTTTAATTTTACTCCTTTATTTGGTTCATCATTTTATATTTATTATTTATTTTTATTAACTGTAACGTTTTATTATTGGCTGTTTTTAGGCCTATATTATGAATAATTATAAATAGGATTGATTTGCTAATAGGGCTTATCCTCTATTAGTTTACATACCTTACTAATTATAGTAAGGTTGGATTAATGAATAATATTTAAGGAGAACCAGCGATATTCTTATGCGGTAGGTATGTAGCCTCTGACATGTATTATTATAGATATATTGATACATATGGTATTTTGTTCTAAACATATGCAGGTCAGCTCATTAAGACTTCGGGAATAAGATTTTATTGATATTCTTGTAAAACCATTATGCACAAGGTACGTTTTTATATAACTACTTATTTTTATTGTGGTATTCTCTTACGATACTAATTATAATTTATTCAGTGTGTTTATAAAGTGGGACAAAGGGTATATGATTGTGGGTTGTATGAGTGACAGATGATTACATCTTATATTTAGTGTAAGTAAATTGCATTGTATATGCTATGTCACTACAGACGCAACTTCCGTTACGTTTACTTTGTTACGACTTATCTCATCTGAGGACGAGAGTGACGGGCGATGTGTGCATGTCTTAGATTATTGTTCATAACAGAATGTATAGTTATTACTATCAAGTCCACCTTTATAAAATTACTTAGAATATTTTTGGTAGTCTGTATTGAGATTGTAACCCATCGTCACCTTATTATTGGCTGCACTTTGACTTGACGTGAGTGAGGGATTCTCATTATTGTAAACTTTCTTATAGAGGTTTACTGGCGACAGCAGTACACAGGCTGGGAGCTAAATAAGGATCGGCTATCGTGGATTATCGAATTAAGAGACAGGTTCCCCTGATTATATAAGACACCGCCAAATTGTTTGAATTTTAAACTGTTGTTTTTATTATCCGGCTTATTATATGTCATGAATAGAAGGGTATCTAATCCTTGTTTTAGTTCATGATTTTACGATTTATAGGTATAGAAATATAGGTTACATAGAGTTTATAGTTTATACACTTAGAATTTTTTAGGATTTCTTTATTACGTTCGTTTAGCCATTAAGTATTTATTTTGATTTATTGTCTAACCGCGGCGGCTGGCACAATTTTTGCCAATCATGAATATAATTACCACATCATATGGGTTTTATTGTGTAGGGTCACGTACTGCTATAAGAATTATATATTTAATATTCTTAGGATATGTTTTACCTGTGGGGTTTTGCATGTACAAATATTATATAAATAAATATGATAGCTACAATCAAACTATAAATAGTAAGAGAGAAAACCTCTTTGTTGGGGTATGAACCCACTAGCTTGAATAGCTTATCTTACTATAGGAAGGGGTATTATAATACGTTTTTAAATCTGCAATTTAATGTTGATCTCAACTACCCTTCCATTGTTAAAGTCATGATCTAATAGTTTCTGGTTTTAAGATAATTAGAACAATAGGAATGAGGTGGGTTAAAAGTAATCCTATATCTTTAGTTTTTATAGTAAAGATTGGGTTAGAGAAGGTTCTAATTTGTCCGTGTTGTGTGGCAGAGTACATGTGTAGAGAGTAGGCGGCTGTGAAAAATCTGACAAGAGAGATTAGAATTAAAGATATAGTTGATTTTGATATAATAGATGTGATTAGTATAATTTCTCTTAGAAGGTTAATCGATGGCGGGGCTGCCATATTTGCTGCAGTGAATATAAACCATCATATAGTTATAATAGGGGTAATGGCCATTAGTCCTTTGGTAAGGAATATTCTTCGAGTATGGGTTAATTCATATGATAGGTTTGCTATGATAAATAGTGCTGATGATCTAAGACCATGAGCAATTATTATAATAAGGGCTCTTGATATACCTCATGAGGTATTGGCTAGTATTCCAGTTAGTATTAGGCCTATATGCCCTACTGATGAATAGGCAATAAGTGACTTTAGGTCTGGTTGACGTATGCAAATTATTCTGGTAGCTGCCGCGCCAGATAGAGCAATTCTTATTAATATTGATGATCTGAGTGGTGTTAATTTATAAAAAATTTGAATTATACGCGCAACTCCATATCCGCCTAATTTAAGTAGGATTGCGGCTAATACTATAGAACCAGCAATTGGGGCTTCTACGTGAGCCTTAGGTAATCATAAGTGTACGGAAAACATTGGTAGTTTTACTAAGAATCCTACAATAGTGATTGTTCAAAATAGAGGTCTTTGAGTTATTGAATATGGAAATTGAAGCTCTGTTGATATTATTATTGAAGTACAGTTTGACGATATGAAAATTGCTGCGAATATTACTAATATGGGCAGGGATGCCGTAATAGTGTATAGTATTAAATATATTCTTGCTTGTAGGCGTTCTGGTTGATATCCCCAGGTTATAATAATTAGCATAGTGGGAACAAGAGATGCTTCAAATCAGATGTAAAAGGTTATAATATTGACGGATGAGAAACATCATATTAATGCTAGAAGTAGAGCAATGTTTAGAATTGAAAAGTATTTTCTATTACCCATCTCTAAGTAAATTTTAGATCTAGCTAGTATTATTATAGCAGCGATAAGAATTCTTAGAGAGATAAGAGTAGAAGAAAGGGTATCAGTTACTGAAAATGTGGAAATAGCAAATATTGAGTAGTTGGAGGTTAACCACACAAATGATAGTGGTGTTATGATAATAAGAGAAGCAATAATAATTCATCAGTATATAGGACTAAAAATTAGAAGCATGAGGGAAGAAATAGCTAGCGAGAGTTTTAACATTTATTTATAGTTATAGATTTTATTATGTCTGAGCCATAGGATCGAGACATGAATACTATTAAGCTTAGTCCAAGACTAGCTTCACATGCTCCAAATGTAAGTATGATAATTCTTATAGATGGAATTATTATTTGAGATGAGAACATAGATATCGGGATAAAAAGTACTAGGGTAAGTATTATTCCTTCTAAGCATAGCAATGATATTAGAAGATGTTCATTTTGGTATATAAATGCTATGGTTGTAGAGAAAAATGAAAGTTGAATTAGAAGAGTTATGGACAGGTTATTAAACATAGAATTGAGATTTAGTTATCTTCTTTTGACTTACAAGGTCAACGCTGTAAAAGCTTTCAATTCATCAGTTTACACCATCGGAGATTATTGACACCCAAAGTCAGAGTTTTTATATAAACTATAAACTGATTGTATGAGATATTTAATATATTTTAAGCATGAAAAGCTTATGTGATGGTTTTACACTACTCATAATGTTTGAGGAGAAGACTCATTTTATCATCTTCAGTGATACGCTTTTAAATATAAGCTACTCTAACATGAGAAGTATATTGCTATCATTAAAATTAATATTACAGATAGGGTTGATGATGTGACAAGGTATGAATTAGCGGTTTTAGGTGAGTGAATAATTATTGTGTTATTTATAATTAGTAGTCACTTATTAGACCCTTGACCAGAGTATACTTCTAATCACCCTTGGTCAATTAGTTTTAATAGTCCATGAGCGGTCTGAAGAGGGGCTTTTATTATAAACTGTGATGAAAGGGGTACTAAAAATCATATTATACATGATGCTTGATGTTTTATTGGCATTCTTATCGCTTTAGCAGGTAGAAGTGTTCTTGATCTGGTGATATATCATCCTAGAATTAAGCCAATAGCTACTATAATTATTGGCAATATTTTTATAAATGATGGGAGGATAAATGATATGTTTCTTACAGGGGGCAGCCAAGCCATGCAACTACCAGATAGAATTGATACAAAAGATAGAAATAGTATTGGTGCAATAATTATTGATTCCTCTTTAATTTTAATTATTCTAGCATTCGAGTTTGATGATCACATAGTTACTAGACTAAAACGGATTGAGTAGAAAGATGTTAGACCAATTCTTATAACGGCTAGAAGGACTATGAATATATTGTTTGGCATATTTATTGCGGCTTCTATGATTATATCTTTAGAATAGAATCCAGCTATAAATGGAAATCCACATAACGCTATATTTGCTAGGGAAATGCAGGACGTTGCAACGGGTATCTGGTTAGATAGGTTTCCCATTCATCGAAGATCTTGGGTGTGTAGGTGAAGATTAATGAATGATCCGGCACAAATAAACAATAAAGCTTTAAACAGGGCATGAGTGAGCATATGAAAATATGCTAAATTTGGTATATTAAGCCCGATTCTTGTCATTATTATACCTAATTGACTCAGAGTTGATAGAGCAATGATTTTCTTTATATCGCACTCTGTTGTGGCCCTAATCCCTGCTATAATTATGGTACAGATTGCAATTATTAGTATAATTGTATTAAATATTTTAATAGAGTGAAGAAACGGGTAGAATCGAATAAGAAGAAATACCCCTGCAGTAACTAGTGTTGAAGAGTGAACGAGCGCTGATACAGGAGTAGGAGCTGCTATTGCTGCTGGTAATCATCTTGAGAATGGTATTTGTGCTCTTTTAGTTATAGCAGCTACTGAAATACATAGAATTTGTATTCATGAATCTCCGTCAACTCATATATTAATAATTAGTCAATGTCCCTGATTTAAAGTTCATGCAATTGAGAGAAGTAGTATTACATCTCCGATGCGATTAGTTAATGCTGTAATTATGCCAGCGGCTAATGATTTTGGGTTTTGATAGTAGATAACTAAAATAAATGACACAATTCCTAGTCCGTCTCAACCCAATAGAAGGATTATAAAGTGGGGGAGATAGATTAGAAGATTTATAGATATAATAAATAATAGAACTAATACTGTAAACCGATTAATAAATTCGTCGTCCTTTATATAAATTGTCGAGAACATTAACACGTTTGCAGAGATAAATAATACTGTACATGAAAATACTATACCAGTTGGGTCAGCAATTACTGTCAATATAATGGGGGTTCTATATACAGATATTAAATTTCACTCTAATAGAATAATTTGTTGAGATCTTACTACTTCAAATGTAGGGATTACTATTATTGCTAGAATAATTCATAAGAAAATTCAGGCTGATCAGTATAGATGGCGAGGGTTTGTCATAAATAAAGCGACTTAGCAGTATTATAAGGCATTAATATGAGGATAGTATAATGGCGGTATTCTATTTGCATCCTCCGTCGGCGCGCCGCAGCAAATACAAATATATGAAAGTTCAGTGTTTTCCCATATGAATTTGCTGCGGCGCGCCGACGGAGGATGCAAATAGGGAGGTTTTTCATATTTTAGTGCGGAATTTTAGCATGAATCCTTTAAAAATTTCTAAAATTTTGGTGGTGGGGGTGTGTCTCAAAACAGCATATTATGCTGTATTTGTGTTAAGTGTCAGAAAATTTACATAGATTTTGTGTTAAGTTTTTTTTTGTATTTGTAAAATTACCCCCTATCATCAATTTCTCCTACACCCCCACTCATATATATATATATATATATATATATATATAT
>Ga0210388_10002240_pt1 | contig 15075 bp, 9 predicted proteins | sample IncBWC19OmetaG_FD_155485 | JGI IMG/M metagenome (GOLD analysis project Ga0210388, IMG submission 155485) | Forest soil microbial communities from Barre Woods Harvard Forest LTER site, Petersham, Massachusetts, United States - Inc-BW-C-19-O ...
GCGGTGAATACCGAGAACCTGCGCGGCGCGCGACTGGTTGCCGTTGGTCCGGTCCAGGACGCGCTTGATGAAACGCTTCTCAAATTCTCCGACGGCCTCGTCGAACAAAATGCCCCGGTCCACCATTTGAATGACAAGCCCCTCGAGTTGATCTTTCACGATCGCACGCTCCGCAGAATTTGGTCTAGTTTGTTCTGGGCCGGTTTGCCGCTATTCGCCAAGCTCGTGCCCGGCCAGGATGCGATAGGCCTCCCGGTATTTGGCACGCGTGGCAGCAACAACATCGGGCGGAAGTTCCGGGCCAGGCGGGGTTTTGGGCCACCGGATCCGCTCGAGGTAGTCGCGCACAAACTGTTTATCGAAAGAGGGCTGCGGACCGCCGGGCTGGTATTGAGCGGCGGGCCAGAAGCGGGAGGAGTCGGGAGTGAGCGCTTCGTCGATCCATATCAGGCAGCTGACCGCATCGGGGGAGCCTAGAGTGTTGTTGAGCAAGCCGAACTCGAACTTGGTGTCAGCAAGGATAACTCCACGGGGCTCGGCATAGGCGGCCGCCCGACGGTAGATCTCGAGGCTGACCGCGCGGACGCGTTCAGCAAGTTCTATGCCGATGAGCGACGCGGCATGCTCGAACGAAATATTTTCGTCGTGCCCCGTGGCGGCTTTCGTGGCGGGAGTAAAAATGGGCTCGGGGAGACGATCCGACTCGCGCAGGCCGGCGGGGAGCGCAATGCCGCAGATTTTGCCGGTGGCCTGGTAGTCCTTCCAGCCGGAGCCGGAAACGTAACCGCGCACGACGCATTCGATGGGAAGCGGCTGCGTTTTTCGGACGACCATGGAGCGGCCGTCGAGCTCCTCGCGGAAGGCATTGAATGCGGCCGGGAATTCCGTGGCGCTGAGAAAGTGATTGGGGATGACGTCCGCGAGAAGGTCGAACCAGAAGAGGGAAAGCTGCGTGAGCACGCGGCCCTTGTCGGGAATGGGCGTGGGAAGAATCACGTCAAACGCGGACAGCCTGTCCGTGGCGACGATCAGCAGCTTGTCGCCGAGGTCGTAGATATCGCGGACCTTTCCGCGCGCCGCTGGCGTGAGGCCGGCAAAATGCGTTTCTTGAATAATGCGCGTCACTTGACTTGCAGCCACGGAAAAGTTTCTCCCCAAAGGTGCTGAGCATTCTAGCGCAGCGGTTCGCCGAGGGAAAGCGCCGCATGGTGGAAATTTTCGGAAATATCCGAGCCGAGAAATTTATTTTTCGCGCGCCTAGGAGGAACAGCCCAGAGGCTCGGTTTTGAAAATTTGCTCCCAGTGAGCGCCGTCTCTCGTTCTGCGAAAGATCACGTATCGGTGAGATTGCGTTTCAACGGAGACCAGCTTCGCCACGACTTCGTCCTTGCCGTTTCTAAACAGGTCGGCGTGGTCGACGAGACGAAGCATTTCTTCGTCCGTTGCGCTCTCCGAAAGGTGAATCCAGAGGAACTCCGGCTGCAGCTTCTCGCTGGGCTGGCTGGCAATGAAGAAAAGATGGTGGACGAGTTCGTCGTCATCTCCCGTGTCGAGCGAGAAAGACCCGATCAGACTGGACTGCGGCGATGGCGCGAGGTACGTGCGCGTGACATATTCCGCGCGGACTTTCGGCAGCAAAACTTCGGGCACGCCGTGCTGGCTGAAAACTTCGCGGGCGAGGGCCAGAGCGGATGCGCGTTGCTCGACAGTTGCTGGTTCGCGTGACGCCACGCGAAAATCGCCGGGCTGTGCGCTTGTGGCTAGCGCGCGGACCTGGCCGCGAATTTTCTGCGGCCCCGTATATATCAAGTTGGCCGTGCCGGCTGCTCGATTCTGTTCAACAATTTGGCCCTCTCCGACGGAAGCTCCGCCGAAGAGAAGTGCGTATTTTGTGCTTGGTTGAAGATACTTTTCCGAAAAATACTCGGGAGTTTCCTCGTAAGAGACGCAACTCCCCTGAATCGGCGTCAATTCGTTGTCGCCAACTGTGGCGACCGGCTCGATGCGAAGCTGGCCTCGAGCTTGCTCTTCGACGGCAAGCCAGACGCGATCCTCGTTGGGCTGATCGTGATGTAAGGGCTTTTCCTCTGAATTTTGAGCTGATTGAAGGATAGAGGCGAAAAATAGAAATACAAAAGCGGCACAAGTCCGCAGAACTGCAGAATACATGGACTGGTCTCGATTTCTCCGCCGCGAGACGAAATTCTAGCGCAAACGCTGCCGCGTTGCACTAATCGCTGTCTGGTCTTGTGTCTATGCGGCTGAGGCTGCTTTTTGCTTCGGGGCGGGAGCTTCGTCGCCTTCCCAGCGGACGCTCACCAATTTGGATACGCCGGGTTCCTGCATGGTGACGCCGTAGAGAACCGAGCCGGTCTCCATGGTCTTGCGGTTGTGCGTCACGATGATGAATTGCGTTTGTCCGCTCATGTCGCCAACGAGGCGCGTAAACCGTCCGACGTTGGCTTCGTCGAGCGGCGCGTCAACTTCGTCCAGGATGCAGAAGGGGCTGGGCTGGTAGCGGAAGATAGCGATGAGCAGCGCAAGCGCGGTCATGGCTTTCTCGCCGCCGGAGAGTAGTAGAACGTTTTGCATGCGCTTGCCGGGAGGCGAAGCAACCACATCGATGCCCGCATCTCCGGAGCTGTCGGGCTCAGTCAAACGCATTTCCGCCATACCGCCGCCGAAGATGGTGTGGAACGCCTCGGAAAAATTCGCGTTGATGGCATTGAAGGCTTGCTCGAATTTTTCACGCGACACCAGGTCGAGTTCGGTGATGGCTTGCTGCGTATCGGCGATGGATTTGAGCAAGTCGTCGCGTTCACGCGTAAGGAACGTGAAGCGCTGCTCGCACTCGTTGAATTCTTCGAGAGCCATCATGTTGACGAGGCCCATAGCCTCGATGCGCTGCTTCATCTCCCGGTAGTTCGTTTCGGCTGTGGCGAGTTCTTCACCGGTCATGAAGGCGGCTTCCGTCGCGATCAGATCTTCGGGCTGCGCATTGACTTCCGTCATGCACGTCTCGCGCAAATGCTGGCGGTCGGAATCGTTCCGCGCTCGATCCACTTCCGCGTGGCTGCGCTGTTCGCGAAGCTCCTGAAGCGATTGCCTGCCCATGCGCAGATGATCTTCCGTTTGCGTGACTCGCGTGCGGCCTGCGTCCCACTCCTGTTCGAGTTGGCGCTGGCGGATTTCGAGGCGGAGCTTTTCGCCTCGCAGACCTTCGAGTTGCTGCGCGAGTTCATCGCACTGCTTGGTCAGTGCCGCAGTTTCATCCCCAATCGAGGTTTCTTGCTGCAAGAGAGCTGTCTCGCGACGATCGAGTTCCGCACGCTCTTCCTTCAAACGAGCTGCAAGGGCTTCGGCCGCTGACAACCGCTCATTCATGGCGGCGAGTTCGGCGCGGGCGGCGGCAAGTTCGTTCTGCTCGTTCTGCACCGACCCGCGAAGCTTCGCAAGTTGCGCGACGAGCCGCGTGCTCTCGGTCTCCGCCTCCGCGCGGCTGATTGCTGCAGCTGCGTGCTGATGCTTCGACCTCTCGGCCCTCAGTCTTGCGTCTTCGCAGTCTTTCCGCAGACGTGAAAGTTCGTTCTGGCAAACGGTAAGCTCCAGGCCCAGCCGCGCCAGCTCGCTCTGCATGTGCTCGTGACGGTGCGTGGCGGAAAAGACGCTGCGTTCGGCATCTCGCTGTTGCGCGGTGATTTGTTCGAGCGACCGCTCCGCTTCGCGCAGTTCAGTGCTTACATGCGCGAGCGCGGCTTGCGCTTCGCTCATCTCGTGCTCGAGCTGCAGGACTTCGGCGTCGAGAGCGCGCAGTTCGCGCTTCATTCCAAGAGGCCCGGCTTCATCCGCGCGTCCGCCACTGACCATCCGGCCTTGATAGCAAGTGCCGTCCGGCGCGACGAAAGCGAACTGCGGATTGTCCCGCGCTAGTTTTTCCGCGGACGCGGAGCCATCAGTCAGATACGCGGAGCGAAGTCGCGGAAGAAACTGCTTGGCTGCCGCACCCAAAGGGTCTCGGAAGCTCACAAGCTTATCCAGGCGCGAGATTACGCCATCCTCGATGTGGAAATTGATGATGGGTTCGTACTCGGCCAGGCGCAAATTGCGCAGCGAATCGACAAAGAATGTGGCACGGCCGCCGACTTCATCGCGCAGCAGGGAAACGCCTGCACGAGCGTGATCGTACGTTTCGACGACCACGTACTCGAGTTCGTCGCGAAGGTACTGTTCGATGGCGACTTCGTGCTGTTCTTCAACTTCAGCATAGTCAGCGAGCACGCCGACAGCGTGGAAGTTTTGACCGCCTCCTCGTTCGTTGGCGGCGAAGAGTTTTTGTACAGCATCTGCGGTATAGGAACGGTCATTTAAAATTTGCGTGAGTGTCGAGTGGCGTGCACGAACTCCGGAGAGCGAGTCGCGCAGCACATCGACTTTTTGCGTGGTCACCTCGCGCTGCTGGCGCAGTTCGGCAATGCGCGCCTGCAAAGTGGCCGCATTCAGATTTAGCTCATTGAGCTGGCCACTGGCGGCTTCCCAATCATAGGCTGCTTGATCGGCTTCGTCGCGAATCTTGATGGAAGTCTCGAGCAGTTCATGCTCGCTCGCCTCGCGTTTGCGGAGCCCTTCCTGGTGATGCACGAGCGCTTCTTCCGCTTGCTTTTGTTCGCCGTGCAGGCGTAGCAGGCTCTCGCCCGCTTCCGAAGCGGAGCGGCGCAGCGCCTCGATTCGCCCTTCGGAATCGCGAATTTGATTCGTGCGTGATTCCGCCTGCGTCGCGAGCTCTTCCACGCGCCCGGAGAGAACGCCCGACTCCTCGCGCAAAGAAGTCACAGCCAGCTGCTGCGCCGTGCTTCGCGATTCCCATTCCATTGCCTGCACTGCGGCTTCCGCCATTTCGGCGGACACTTGCGTGCGCCTCGTTCCCAGCTCCGTAGCGCGCTGCTGGTTGAAATTGATGCGGTTCTCGGTACGATCGACTTCCAGCGCCGTGGCGTTCAGCACATTTTGATTTTGGCGAATCTCCGCGTCGAGCTCGTAAATCCTCTGGTTGAGGCGGTCCTGCTCGCCTTCTTGCTGCTGAATGGTTTGCGCCTGCTGTGTTTCCGCGGTGGTGAATTCGGCAAGCTGCTTGGCGATGCGCTCTGCTTCCGCGTCCAGCTCTCGCGCTTTTCCAGCCAGCATCTGGCGAACAATTCCCCTCATCTGGTCGCGAATTTCGGCGTAACGACGCGCCTTGGAAGCCTGACGCTTCAGCGAGCCCAGCTGTTTCTCCACTTCGACGACGATATCGTTCACGCGCGCAAGATTGAGCTTCGAGGATTCCAGTTTGGCTTCCGCAAGGCGCTTCTTGGTCTTGAATTTCGTGACGCCCGCGGCTTCTTCAATGATTGCGCGGCGCTCCATCGGCTTGGTGGAAAGAATCAACCCGATGCGGCCCTGTTCGATGATCGCGTAGGAATCGGGTCCGAGGCCCACACCCATGAACATTTCCTGAATGTCGCGGAGGCGCCCGATCCGGCCATTGATCAAGTATTCGCTCTGGCCGGAACGGTACAAGCGGCGCGTGACCACGACTTCGCCAGGCTTGCTGGCAAGGACGGGTTTGTCGCCGCCCTTTTTGCGGCGTTTGCCTTTCAGGAAGTCGGGAGTGGCAGCGGATCCATCGTCGGGCTGCGACGCGGAATCTGCCGCTCCCACACCCTCTTGCTGAGATTCGGGGGCCGACGCGGGGTCAAGCGAGAGAATCTGTACGTTAGGATCATCCGTTGGCGCAAGATCGCTGGTCGCAGGGGAAGAAGCCAACTGGGTTGTCTCAGCGCTGCCATCCATCGATGCGCCTTCGAGGACAAACCGGGCGGCTTCCGCCAGTTCGGGATCCTCCATAGTGATGGTGACTTCCGCCATGCCCAGGGGAGGGCGCTTGGTCGTTCCATTAAAGATGCAATCCGCCATGCGCTCAGCGCGAAGGGACTTATGGCTCTGCTCGCCGAGCACCCAGGAAATGGCGTCCACCACGTTGGATTTGCCGCAGCCGTTGGGGCCCACGATACAAGTCGTGCCGGAGCCGCTGAAGGTGACCACCGTCCGGTCAAAAAACGACTTAAAGCCAACGATTTCCACTTTTCGTAACTTAAGCAAGATGTCCCCTTTTTGTCGTCAACCGTTTCGCGGTTGCATATGCTGACCGCTTAGCGCTTGCCTCTAACCCGCTCCGCCTTTCCAATCTCTCAAAAGCATGCAAATCCACTTCAAATCTAGCGTGCAAGGCAGGGGCCACAGCCAAAATGCGCATAGAGAGACGACGCTTTGTTCCTCGTGGGGAAAGGCTTTCGAGCGACAAGTCGACCGGTTTGCGGTCGCTTAGACAAACGTATGGCAGGTTCTCAGTCAGAGGCCCAGCCGCCTGGCGCATGGATGGCGGTACGGGAAAAAAGACTACCATGAGGATAATCGAGTGTAAAGGCCTACCCCACAGATTGTATCGGATTGGGGCAGACCACAATCCGGCGGCTTGCCGTCGGGTGACCGCTCCGTTGTGTCCTTCCCGCTAAGGCTATCCAGATTGTAACCACAACCCTGTTTCTTCAGCCTGGCTTCGAGTAATCCCGTATGATGCCGATAAGCAGAAAGCGAACGGCCGGGCGCAACTTGGGGGCGCCAGCATGTGAAAAAACTGCGATTTCTCGTTTCGCTGATCACCAAAGACAACGACTTCCAGACTCAGCAGGCCGCAGCGGCTGAAACAGCTGCGCGCGAACTGGGAATCGATCTCGAGATTGTGTACGCCGACGGCGACACCATTACGCAAAGCACGCAAATCCTCAAAACCATCCAGGCGCATCACGCGCTGCGGCCCGCCGGCATCCTTGTAGAGCCAGCCGGCGGAACCGGACTCCCGCAAGTCGCCAAGGCCGCCGTCGAAGCTGGCGTTGCCTGGGGACTTCTCAACCGCGAGGCGGAATATATTTCGGAACTGCGCCGAAACTCCAAAATTCCGAGCTTTATTGTCACCAGCGATCACACGGAAATCGGCAGGATTCAGGCCCGGCAGTTAACTGCGCTGCGTCCCGAGGGCGGCGCGATATTGTACATTCTTGGTCCCACCGAAAGTGCGACGGTGAAAGATCGCAAGGCAGGTTTCGATGCCGTGTGCCCTAAAAACTTCCGCGCCACGCCGCTGCGCGGCAAATGGACCGAAGAGAGCGGCCATCGCAGCGTGGCGACTTGGTTGAAATTGGGAGGCTCGAGCAAAGCAGGCATTGTGGCCATCGCTGCACAGAACGATGCCATGGCTATCGGCGCAAGGAAGGCGTTTCAAGAAATCAGCAATGAGCAAGAACGCACAAAATGGCTGAGCCTGCCGTTCCTCGGTTGCGATGGATTGCCGAAGACGGGGCAAGCCTGGGTTCGCTCTGGCTCATTGGCGGCCACGGTGGTTACCCCGCCGATGGCTGGTCAAGCGGTCCAGCTCATGGCTAACGCGCTGCGCAACAACATCAGCGTGCCGGAGCGCACGGTCACCATGCTCGAATCGTATCCGCCGCTTGGGAAACTCACCAAACTCTCGAATCTGCAGACCGTTGGCAGTCACTAACAAAGAAGCGCAAGTCATCCATCGCTGCTTAAGCCCTATGTGCGGCTATTTCATATGCGCGTCATACCACGCGAGAATACGATTCAGCCGATCAAGCAGATGTTTCTCTTCGCGCAAGCCATGTGGCTCTCTGGGATAAACGACAAGTTCGGATTCCACGCCATAGTGTTTTAGCCCGCGATACAACTCCTGGCTTTGCCCTGGTGGATCGGTCGTGTCAGCCTCGCCCTGCAGAATCAGCGTCGGCCTCTTGGCATTCTTGAGTTGCGTGAAGGGGGAGCTGTTCAAATATTTCACGAGGTTGTCGCCCTCGTACGGAACGCCATAGAACCATTCGTCGTAGGAAGGATGCTCTTCGCTTCCGTACTCGGAAATCAGGTTGGAAAGGCCCGCGCCCGAAACCGCCGCCTTGAAATCGTTCGTCTGCGTCACGGCCCATTCCGCCATGTAGCCGCCGTAGGACCATCCGCCAATGCCAAGTTTCGCAGGATCGGCGATTCCGCGGTCGATCAAATCCTTGACTCCCGACATGACGTCCTTGAAGTCGCTGCCACCCCAATCGCCGCGATTCATCTCGATAAATGTCTCGCCGTAACCCACCGAGCCGCGAATGTTGGGATAGAAAATCGCATAGCCGTGCGCCGCCAGAAGCTGGCCCCACACTTCGATGGAGTCTTGCCAGTTGGCGGTTGGCCCCCCATGGATCAAGGTGATAAGCGGAAGCTTGCCTTTTGGATCTGCACCCGCCGGTCTCAATAGCGCCGCTTCAATTTCGACGCCGTCGAAGGACTTGTATTTGTAGAATTCCGGCGAGCTGAGCGTGAACTGTTTCCACGAATCGTTGAAATGAGAAACCTGTTGCGGCGGATTCTGCTGATCCCACAGCCAGAGTTCCTGCGGCGACGTCGCGGACTGTCCAACGAATAGCACTTCGCCGGAGTCAGAGACGGCAAACGCGTTGACATTGCCAGCCGGCGGATTCGCAGGATTCTTGCTCATGCCCTCCGGAGAAAAGCCAACCAGCTTGTTTCGGAAGCCATCCGTATAAAGCGCGAGTAGGGAGCCGTCCTTCGTCCACCTGTGCTCGGAGACGGCGCGATCAAGGCTTGCCCCGGTGAGATTGCGAGTGGCGCGCTTGTCGATATCCAGGAGCATCAAATCGTGCGGCGACGGACCATCCACGCGGCAGCCCACGTAACTGACGGTCACACCGTCGGGAGAAACACGCAGGTCGCTAAATGGCCCGTGCGGCGCATAGAGCAACTTGCGCGAACCATCCGAGACAGCGATAGAAAAGATGCGGTGGGTTTCTTGATCGGATTCCGGATGATCCGTCGCGCTGACGACAATGCGGTCGCCAGCCGGCAGCCAGGCAATTTCACTCATTTCCCACTTCGAATCTGTCAGTGCCTTGGGTTCGCCTCCTGCCGCCGAGGCAATCCAAAGCCGCGGTTGCTTGTCTTCTTTGTCCACGACGCGCGCGTCATCCTTATCCTTTTCCTTTTTTTCTTCGGCGTCGCTCTTGGCATCGGGGGCGAGAAACGCGATCTGCTTGCTGTCGGGAGACCACGTAAAACTGCGCACGCTGCGTTTCCCCTTCGTCAGTGCCGCGGCTTCTCCGCCGTCCGCGCGCATGACGTAAACCTGCTGCTGCTCGTCGCGATTGGAAAGAAAGGCGAGTTGCTTCCCATCGGGAGACCAGCGCGGCGAGCTTTCATCCTTTGGGGAAAACGTAAATTGCCGTACCGCTCCTGATTTTTTCTCGTACACCCAGATGTGCCGCGCGCGGCGCTCAGCCTTGGGCGGTTCCGTGAGAACGAACGCTACCCGCGCGCCATCTGGCGAAAATTGCAGATCGGAAATCGAACGCAAGTTGAGAGCTGCAGCCGGCGTAAGCAACTTGGCCGCATCCGCTGGCGTCTTGTCCTGCGCAACCGTGGTTCCCGAGAGCGCCAGCACTCCGGCGAGTCCACTGCTCAATAGCACGCGGTTCATCTTTACACCTCTCCCCTGAGAACTTAGGACTCTATCGGCGGATGCGGAAACCGTCAATTAGGACCATGTGGGTCGCACATGAGATGCGCAGTCCAATACATCGCGAGCCGTTCTTCATTGCGGCTGTCCAGAAGCCTCGGATACAATTTGACGTTTATCTCTGGCGCAAAACGCCCTATGGGCCGCAATGCACGAAATACGCTTTCACAACACGCTGGGCGAAAAGATCGAAGCTTTCACGCCGCAGAAGGGCAACGAAGTTCGCATGTATACGTGCGGGCCGACGGTCTACGACTACGCGCATATCGGGAATTACCGCACCTTTGTTTTTCAGGACATTCTCCGGCGTTTTCTGGAACTACGCGGCTACAAAATGAATCACGTCATGAATTTGACCGACGTGGACGACCGCATCATCGCCAACTCTGCCGCCGCCGGAGTGAGCATCCGCGACTACACGGAAAAGTACGCGCAGGCTTTTTTTGACGATTGCAAGACGCTGAGCATCGAGGCGCCCGAGCACTGGATTCGCGCCACCGATCATATCGACGATATGGTTAAGCTCATCCAGCGCCTACAGGAAAAGACTTACACCTATCCCAGCGAAGGCTCCATTTATTACCGGATCTCGAAATTTCCTCACTACGGCCAGCTCTCGAATATTGACGTCGCCGGAATTCAGGCCGGCGCGCGCGTCGATGTCGACCGTTACGAAAAAGAGAGCGCACGCGACTTCGCCCTCTGGAAAGCTCCAAAGCCCGGCGAGCATTTCTGGGAGACGCCTATCGGCAAAGGACGCCCTGGCTGGCACATTGAGTGCTCCGCGATGGCCATGAAGTATCTCGGCGAGACGCTGGATATACACACCGGCGGCATCGATCTCGCCTTTCCCCATCACGAAAACGAGATTGCCCAGAGCGAGGGCGCTACCGGAAAGCCATTTGTCCGCTACTGGATGCACGCCGAGCATCTGCTGGTCGAGGGCGAGAAGATGTCCAAGTCGCTGGGCAACTTCTTTACGTTGCGCGATCTAATTGCAAAAGGCTACAAACCATCGGCGCTTCGTTTTGCCCTGGCCAGCGTGCCGTACCGCAAGCAGCTCAATTTTACGTTTGACGGCCTCCAGCAGGCGGCCAGCTCTGTCGAGCGCTTGCGCAATTTCGCCGCGCGGTTGACACAAGGAAAATTCCCCGCCGGGAAGCAGAAAGGCATGGCCGAACGCATCGCCGAAGCCTCGGAAGAATTCGACGCCGGCCTCTCCGACGACTTGAACACCGCTCGTGCCCTGGCTGCCGCCTTCGATCTCCTCCGCGAAACCAATATCGCCATCGACAAAGGTGACTTCCGCCAGGGAGACGTCGCTGCAGTTCAGGACTTTCTCGCGAACTTCGACCGCGTCTTTGCCATCATGGAAGACAACGACGCCGAGAAGCTTCGCGCCCTCGGTTTTGGCCCTGCGGAAACCGGCCCGAGCGACGTCGAAATCGAAAAACTCATCGCCGATCGCCAGTCCGCACGCCAGCGCCGTGACTTCGCGGCCTCCGACCGCATCCGCAAAGAACTCGCGGATCGTGGTATACTTATTGAAGACGCAAAGGATGGCAACGTCCGTTGGAAACGCAAATGAAACTCTCTAATCTCTACCGGATTCCCTCCAATTTCTCGCCGGCCGAGCTGCGTCCCAACCTCTTCGGCGTAGACTAAGCAAACCTCTCTCCTGGCAGGGCGCTCACGCAGTATTGGTGTACGCACACAACCTGCTTTGCGGTAGCCCATCCACATTCACCGCCGACCATTTTCCCCAGGAGGAAGAGATGATTGCCACAACGGAAACGAAACTACCGAAGCTGCTTACCGCGCTGCCCGGACCCAATGCCAAGCGCGTGGTCGAGAACGACAGCAAGTTCATGTCGCCGTCCTATACCCGGGATTACCCGCTTGTCGCTAAGCGCGGCCATGGCGCGATTGTTGAAGATGTGGACGGCAATGCGTTTTTGGATTTTGCCGCAGGTATCGCCGTCTGTTCGACCGGCCACTGCCATCCCAAAGTCGTCGCCGCTATTCAGCAACAGGCCGCCGAACTCATCCACATGTCCGGCACCGATTTTTATTACGAGAGTATGCCGCGTCTCGCCGAGCGGCTCTTGAACACGCTGTCTGGCGCCGCTCCCAAAAAGGCGTTCTTCACCAATTCGGGCACGGAAGCCATCGAAGGTGCCATCAAGCTTGCGCGTTATGCCACCAAGCGCGACAAGATGATCGCTTTCTACGGCTGCTTTCACGGACGCACCATGGGCGCTCTTTCGCTGACCGCCTCTAAATCCACGCAGCGCAAGGGTTTCGGCGCGTTGCTTTCCGGCGTCGAGCACATTCCTTTTCCGTACGCCTATCGCTGTGCCCTCGGCCACACCGCGGAAACCTGCGGCGCGGAAATCCTCGAGATTCTTGAACAGCAAATTTTCAAGCGCCTCTTTGATCCCGAGGAAGTCGCCGGCATCATCATCGAGCCGATTCAGGGCGAAGGCGGCTACGTTGTTGCTCCTAGTTTCTTCCTGCAAGAGCTTCAACGCATTTGCCGCAAGCACGGCATCATGCTCATCGCCGACGAAGTGCAATCCGGCATGGGCCGCACCGGAAAATGGTGGGCGCATCAATTTGCCGGCATCGAGCCGGACATTATCTGCAGCGCCAAAGGCATTGCCAGCGGCATGCCGCTCGGCGCGTTCTTTGCACCGGCCAGCATCATGAACTGGAAGCCGGGAGCCCACGGAACGACGTTCGGCGGAAATCCCGTCTGCATCGCCGCTGCTCTGGCGACAGCAGAGTTGATTGAAAGCCAGTATCTCGAGAATGCCGGTCGCATGGGCGAATACCTTTTCACTCGCCTGGCCGATTGGACGAAAAAATTCAAAATCGTCGGTGATGTTCGCGGCCGTGGCTTGATGATCGGCATCGAAATCGTCCGCGATCAGCGCACCAAGGAGAAAGCCGCCGACCTGCGCAACGCTGTCGTGGATCTTGCGTTCCACAAGGGGCTTTGCATTCTGGGCGCCGGCGAAAACACCATCCGTCTCTCGCCACCGCTTCTCATCGACGAAGAACAAGCCGACTTTGCCGTGCGCACTCTCGAAGAGTGCATCCGCGAAGCCGAATCAAAAATATAACTCGCGAGCCGCCTTCGCGTAACAATGGCGTACCCCCCCGGGGGTTTTGCATAAGTGTTCATTCTAAAGAGAGATAAAGTCCTTTGTTTTGAACACTTGTGTAAGTGTTCATTCTAAGTGACTTAAGCAGGGCAAACTGCACCAAAATGGTGCAATATTAAGTCGCTGAAAATGAAGGGCTTAGGATGGCCAAAGTCTTACCTTTGCGATTCCCGTGGTTGCCATAAAAGATACGTGGCATCCACGGGAATTTTGTTTATACTGCGCGCGAGACTGCACCCTTCTGCGGTTTGCCGATGCCGATTGTCTCTCGATTGATATTCCTGGCCGTCCGATGGGCCTCGCGAAGCGGCCTGCGCGACGCCGAAGCTCCTCCGCCCGAAACCAAAAAACTCGCAGCCCGCCGCACTGGCATTCGCGGCGAAACCTACGCTTACTGGTATCTCCGCCGCCACGGCTACGTCTTCGTCGCCCGCAACTTCACTCCCCGCGCCTCAAAAGGGGAAATCGATATGGTCGGTTACGACGGCAATACGCTCGCCTTCGTCGAAGTTCGCACGCGCACCGTCCGGGACGAAATGTCCGCCCTGCCAGAGCTGAGCGTCACGCCCGGCAAACAACATCTCCTGGCTCGCACCGCCGTCCACTTCCTGGCGGAGCGCCGCGTACGCGAATGTCCCTGCCGCTTCGACGTCGTCGCCATCGACAATTCCCCCGGCAAGCCCCCCGTCGTCCGCCTGCATAAAGACGCTTTCAGCCCGCAAATGTAAACTTCCACAGGAAAATACCGCGGGACGCCTTCTCAGCGCGGCTGAACGCGGTACAATCGTTAGCCTGGGGGCTCGCGCCGCACCACAATTCTTTGCCCCTTGTCGAGGAGGATTGCTTTGCCGGAGTTGCGAAAAGACCCGATTACTGGCCGCTGGGTGATTATTTCCACTGAACGTGGAAAGCGCCCCAACGATTTTCTGCGAGAGAGCGTCACTCCGCTTCTCGACGGCAAGAACTGCCCGTTCTGCCCCGGCCACGAAACCAAGACCCCGCCGGAGATTCTGGTTTACGGCCGCAGCAACGGTGGCGCGAACACCGCGGGCTGGACCGTGCGCGTCGTGCCCAACAAATTTCCCGCTCTAGGCATCGAGGGCGATCTCGACCGCGAGGGCGAAGGTCTCTTCGACAAAATGAATGGCGTTGGCGCGCACGAAGTCATCGTGGAAACGCCGGATCACGCGGCCACGCTCGCCTCTCTCCCCGAGCGCGCCATCGAAGACGTTCTCTGGGCCTATCGCGATCGCATGCTCGATCTAAAGAACGACAAACGCTTCCGCTACGTCCTGATCTTCAAAAATCATGGCGAAGCCGCGGGCGCTTCCGTCGAACACACGCATTCCCAATTGATCGCTCTGCCTATCGTCCCGCGCCGCGTGCGCGAGGAAGTGGACAGCGGCTGGCACTATTACGATGAGAAAGAGCGCTGCATTTTCTGCGACATCATCCGCCAGGAGCGCGACACCGGCGAACGCGTCATTGGCGAGAACGATCATTTCATCACGCTGGCGCCCTATGCTCCGCGTTTTCCGTTCGAGATGTGGCTCCTCCCCAAAGTCCACGCCTCGTCCTACGAAAACAACCAAAGCACCATGTACGCCAGCCTCGCGCGTATGTTGAAGGACACCCTCATCCGCCTCGACGCCGTCCTCGACCGCCCCGCGTACAACTTCATGATCCACACTTCGCCCATCGGCGAAGAGATCAACGATCACTATCACTGGCACATCGAAATCATTCCCAAGCTCACCAAAGTCGCAGGCTTCGAATGGGGCACCGGTTTTTACATCAATCCCACGCCGCCCGAAGAATCCGCGCGTTTCCTGCGCGAAGCCAAAGTCACTTCTCCACTGACGCCAGCAAAAAAATAACGCGCTGTCCGCGCGCAATGCGTCACCAGTCCTCGCGAGCCGACGGTCGCTCCGGCCTGCCCCTGTCAGGGCCGCGCAAAGAATTTTGCTATACTTAGCAGTTTGGCGCGGTACCCAAGTGGCCCAAGGGAGAGGTCTGCAAAACCTCCATTCGTGGGTTCGACTCCCACCCGCGCCTCCAGTTTTTCCTTTGCCCTTCCTCTATCGCTTCACGCGATTTTGTCACTTCGACGGTTCCACGACTTGCACGTGATGATGCTCCAGCAGATCCCCCGTCGCGTGATCCACCTGCGTAACCGCCAGCTGAAAATTGACCTGCGACTGAATCAGGTTCAGCTCCGCCTGCGCGAGTTGCGTCTGCGCATCCAGCACAAAGAAAATCTGCTCCGTCCCCAATTCATAC
>Ga0210388_10002242_pt1 | contig 15063 bp, 9 predicted proteins | sample IncBWC19OmetaG_FD_155485 | JGI IMG/M metagenome (GOLD analysis project Ga0210388, IMG submission 155485) | Forest soil microbial communities from Barre Woods Harvard Forest LTER site, Petersham, Massachusetts, United States - Inc-BW-C-19-O ...
TCGGCCATCTGACGTATGGCATCCTCGAAAGCTACCCCAAAACCCTGCTGGCAATTGCCACAAGCATCGTTACAGAGCTCATCCTGGGACGCATCTTTATAGGCAAATACCCCAATCTGGCCAGCGCCTACATCACCGGAATCAGCGTGGGCATTCTGATTCGCTCGCCTGCCTTCTGGCCCTATGCATTGTGTGCCGCGATTGCAATTACCTCGAAGTACGTCATTCGCGTGCATGGCCGGCACCTTTTTAATCCTTCGAACTTCGGCATCTGCGTCATGCTCTTTTTCGCCGCGGAATCGGTGGCGATGCTCAGCATTCAGTGGGGCAACAACCTGTGGCCAATGGTTGTCATCTGGATATTGGGTTCGGCTATCCTCTGGCGGGCGAAGCGACTGCATATCAGCGCAGTCTATGTTGTCTCTTTCTTCGCGCTGGCTTTCTTGCGCGCGTGGATCACACACGATCCCTGGCAATCGGAGATAGCGCCTATCACCGGGCCGGAATACCAGCTCTTCATCTTCTTCATGATCACCGACCCAAGAACGACCCTCCGGTCAAAGAGAGGCCAGTGTCTCGTCGCCTTTTTAGTCGCGGTCGTGGAGATGCTCCTGCGTTTCGATCAGAGCATCTATGCTCCGCTCTACGCGTTGTTTCTCGTTGGACCGCCCGCGTTGCTGATCGAGACATTGCTGAGTTCACGACGCGGGAAGGCACCGGACGCCGCTCTTACAGGCTCTCTGACCCAGAAGTCTGCGGCAACTCACCCCTGACATCATTCATCTCTCAAGAGGATTCCCGATCTTGTCGCAACGCCGAATCTGCTGCCTGCTTCTTGTCGTCACGGCTCTCCTTTCCGGCTGCAAACAAAAGTCCGGCCCAATTCCTGAGCAGACGCAAGCCATAACCCCGCCCAAGCCCTCGCCGGCTGCAGCGTCTGAAAATCCCGCACCGCAGAGTGCCAGCGTGGTCCGCACCTCGGGTCTAGTCCGCTTTACCGACGTAACGGCGCAGGCCGGAATTCATTTCAAGCACAACAGTGGTGCCTTCGGAAAGAAATACCTCCCTGAAACAATGGGCAGCGGAGCCTGCTTCATCGACTACGACAACGACGGCTACCAGGACATCCTGTTCATCAACTCCAAGGATTGGCCTGAGCACGCAACGCACAAATCCTACCCGGCTCTCTATCACAACAACCACGATGGAACCTTCACCGACGTAACCCACCAGGCCCATCTGGATATCGAGCTTTACGGCATGGGCTGCGCAGTCGGCGATTACGATAACGATGGCTATGACGACATCTACATCACGGCGCTCGACGGCAGCCATCTCTTCCATAACTTGAAAAACGGAACCTTCGCAGACGCGACCGCCAAAGCCGGTGTCAGTTCACCCGGATTTGCCACCAGCGCAGTCTGGTTCGACTATGACAATGATGGCAAGCTCGACCTATTCGTAGCCCATTACGTCGACTGGTCGATCGCGAAGGATCAGAAGTGCTCGCTCGACGGAAAAAGCAAGTCCTACTGCACTCCGGAGCTCTACAAGGGTGAGAGCGCCACGCTCTACCACAACGAAGGGAACGGAAAGTTTAAGGATGTAACCCGAGCAGCGGGCCTTTATGACCCCAGCAGCAAGTCGCTCGGTGTAGCCTTGGTCGATTATGACGATGACGGCTGGCTCGATCTCTTCGTCTCAAACGATACGCAGGCCAATAAGCTCTACCGCAACAACCACAACGGCACATTTACGGAAAGCGGCTTCCCCGCGGGCGTGGCCTTCAGCGACGCCGGAAAAGCGCGCGCCGGAATGGGTGTTGATGCGGCCGACTACGACGGATCAGCGCGGCAAAGCCTCGTCGTCGGCGATTTCACGAACGAGAGCATGGCGCTCTTCCATAACGATGGCCAGGGGCTGTTTTCTGATCAAGCTATGGTCGCAGGCATTGGTCTGCCCTCCGCAAAATCGCTCACCTTCAGCAGCTTCTTCTTCGACTACGACCTCGACGGATTGCCCGACATCTTTGCGCTCAACGGTCACGTGGCAGACGACGTCGCAGTCGTCCAGCCTACCTTAAGCTATGCGCAGCCGCCGCTGCTGTTCAGGAACGTCGGCCACGGAAAATTCCAGGATGTCTCACAAAAAATGGGAGCAGCATTTCGTCAGCCGGTCGTCGGCCGCGGCGCGGCTTATGCCGACTACGATCTCGATGGAGATCTTGATTTGTTGCTGACGACAAGCAGCGGACCGGCTCACCTGCTGCGTAACGACAATGGCAATCAAAACGACATGCTGCGTATCAAGACAGTCGGGACCCGCTCCAATCGCGACGGTATCGGAGCCAAGGTGGTTGTAACGACCTCGAAAGGATCGCGCATCAGTGAGATGGTGAAGTCCGGCTCAAGCTACATGTCACAAAGCGAGCTTCCGCTGACCTTCGGCCTGGGTAAGCCTGATCCGAAGAATGTGATCAAGATTGAAATCGCATGGCCCAGCGGCCACAAAGACTCTATCGCGGATGTGAAACCGAATCAGTTCATTACTGTGCAGGAAGGGAAAGGAATTATTGCAGCACAGCCCATCATGAATGGGCAGACGAAATAACTTCGGATTCCACCGCAAAGCCGCAGCGCTCGAGCAAACGAGAAATTTCTTCTCGGCTCGCGTTCAGCTTATGCGCAGATCGAAACAAGTCCTTCGCGTCGACTGGATACCAGTTGCGCCGCGCCGCATCTCCGAGACCCGCCACGTTAAATGGCTCAATCGCGCGCAGAATATCTTGCGATAGTTTCAATGATTCCCGCTCCGTCCTTTGGCCGTGCGCGCGTTCGAGAAGCTTTCGGCACGCAGGACCGAAGACGGGATTGTCGTGGAGCAGGAACGACGGGGCCAGTTCCGGCTTGCCGAGCCTTCGTGCCGTCTCCGCGTAACTCACCGCTGCGAAATAAAGCAGCGACAGCGAAGTGAAAACAGAAAGATCGTTCATGTTCGCATAGAGCGCGCCGATCAGGCCAGCAGCCGCCATCAACTCGGCGTCAGTCGCTTCCGCATATTCAGCCAGGCTGCCGCGAAAACGTTCTGTTCCCCAATCCTCATTGAAAATCTCCGCCAGCCGCGCCACGCCGAGCAATGTCAGGGGAAAGCCGGTCGAAAGTAAGGGATCGACGAACCCGGCGGCCGAAGGCAACAACGCCCACTTATCGCCGGTGATCGTCGCACTGCGAAAACCAAGCCGCGGCAGGTGTGTAAATGCTCGTTCCGGCTTCGCCGACGTGAATTGCTCCTTCAAAGCTGGAATCAACTCCAGCAAACGTTCCCACGAAGCCGCGCCTTCGCCAAATCCCAGTCGCCCGGCAGTTTCGTCCATTGCAGCAACGCCGGCGCTCGTGATGCCATTATTGAATTGAAGGACCCACACCCAGCCACCGTCGAAGATGTGATGCACCGCTGCGTCGTCAATCGGATAAGGCGGAGCTTCCGGAGTGCGGCTCGCGCTGCCCTCGCCCAGCCGCCCGACACCCGAGAAGTGATTGAACAACGCCTGCGTGGCGGGAAGTCCCAGCAGCGCAAGTTCACCCAGTCCGAGGGCATGATGTAGAAACCCGCGCGGACCAGTAGCATCGACAATGAATCTCGCCGTGAACTGCACAGCCACGCCGCCGCGATGCCCATCGAGCTTCACCCCATCGCGGACGTCGACAAAGCGATGCAGCTGGACCTCGTCGACGTAATCCACGCCCAAATCCTGCGCCTGACGCACGAGGAAGTGGTCGAAGTCCGCGCGATACCAGTGCGTATCGGCAATTCCATCGTGCGGGCTGGCCGCCACTAGTAACTGATCCCGCCGTCGCGTGTCCGGCTGCGCAGCTCGTCCCAGGATGTGGTGGTGAAAGGTGAATCCGCGTTTTAACCCACAGGCGATCTCAGGATAAGTTCGCTGCCAGCTTCCCCACTTCGAAAGCGGTGCAATCGCAGGCAGGTTATATCGGGTTGCAAGGTCTTCCAGCAGAAGATTCGAAAGCGGCGTCGACGATTCGCCGATCACTACACGCGGATGTGTCCCTTTCTCAAGCAGGATCACGGACCGCCCCAGCCTGCGAGCGACCATGGCCAACAGGGAGCCCGCGAATCCAGAGCCGACAACGGCAATATCGTAGACCTCGGTCAACTGCGTCCTCCACAGAGGCCGCAGGCGACGATGTTGCGATCCAACTGCGAGAGGTTCATGCTCTGCAAGCGATCGACCCGAGCTGCAAAACACTGCAAACACCCGGATCCCCGCTGCAACGCCCATAAATCGACGAAGACGCGCCCGCGCCGAAGACGCAGCCCATAACTCATCGCATCTTCAATCAGCGCAAGCTGCGGGATAACAAATTGGCCGCTTGCCGCAAGTGTCTCCATCGCTCCATTGCCACCGCGTGTCGGAATCAGCGAAGCGGCCGTAGCGTCGCACGCGAATGCGAAATCGAGGGATCGCTCGGCCCAATACAATGCTTCATCCGGTTTTATGAACGGAGGTTGTACAAGGATAAAGGCGCGCAGGTCTATTCCGTTGGCGTGGAGAAAGTCGGCAGCTTCCGCAAATTGCTCGAGCGTCATCCGCTTGTTGAGCTTTTCCAAAACCTCAGGATGCGCCGTCTCCAGGCCCATTGCGACCTCCAGACGTCCCATCAGCAGATCGCGGAAAGCAAAGAGCCTTTCTCCCGCCAGGGATGGATGGCATTCAACAATGACGCGTTCGAAATCCCTCAAACGTTTTGCGATCGCTGGATAGTCGTCAATCGGAATCGCGCGAGGATCGAAGAAGCTTCCGCTGTTGTAAAGCTTGATTACGCGAGCCGGAGGCAAATTGGCGAGCGCGACATCGATCTGTGCCGGGATTGCACCCGCGGGGACGGTTTCCGTCAATGTGTTCCGCCACAGATCGCACATCACGCAGTGCCACGGGCATTCACGGTTGGTGAGCAGCACGGTGGCGACTGGGGTAGTTGAGCCTTCCGCCGTACGTTCATCTTCCAGGAAGAAGGCGTACGGCCGCCATGGATCAAGCGTAGATCGGTCTGGGCGCTGAGCAACGATCCACAGGTCACGCTCCGTCGCGGCAATCGGATACGGCGACTTCATCGCAGTCTTCACTGATAGAGGGAGAGAAACTGCCTGCGATACTCGGCTTCCTGCAGAGGCAGACGCCGGCGAAGAGAGTCGATGGGCAGTGCTCCGTGCTGAAAACGCCTCTTCGGATAGACCAGCATCTTCATGCCGGTTACTGCCGCAACACCTCGTGATACGATTTCGCCTTTCAACTCATAGAGGCGCTCCACGCTGTAGTCGGTGAGTTTGATAAACGGAATCGCCTCGGCCGCGGCGATCACATTCGGCCGCGTATAAGGACTGAATCCCGTAAATCCGAAGTGATGTGCCGGCGCATACGTGCGCGTGTACGAGCGGCTAAGTCCGCCGCTGTATGTCAACGAATGCTTGATCTTGCCGACACCCCATCCCTCCTGGTACAGCATCTGGTTGTGCACCACGCTGCGGATGGTCAGCTCGGGATTCTCTTCGATCGGATAGTCCTTGAGGTTTTCGTCACCACCGTCGCCATCAAGCAAATACCGCCATTGCGGATATCGCGCGCGAATTCCCTTGCACAGCGCCAGAGCCATGCTGGCCGATTCCACATCGAGCACCTTGTAGTCCTCGGTGATGCGAATCGTCTCCTCGACATTCAGTGAAGAGGCTTCCGCCTCGATTGGCTCGAGAAATAGCCCGAGACCCAATGCCTCGAGAAAAGCCCGCGCCTGCTGAACATCGGGTCCATTTCCAAGGTCGAGCACAAACGCCTTCAATCTGCTCGGGCTCATTCCCAGTTTCCGCATCACGTGGTAAGTGGTGAGAAAAACGCTGCCGCTGTCGATTCCTCCAGAGAAGCAGACGCCAAGCGGTTCACGCTCCGGAACCTGCTGCAACCACTGCGAGATCTCCTCGGCCAGCGCAGAAATATAGGCATTGCCAATTTCATCCAGATCGGTCGAAAGAGCGTTCGACAAGGGTGAAAAGAAACGAGTGTAGGTCGGATCGGGATCGGGGCACCCGATGAGTTGAATCTCGACCACGTAGTGGGCGGGAACCATCCGTGTGTAGCTGGGGTGGAACTGGCGCTCCAGTCCTTCGCTCTTGAGCCAGTTATAAATAGCATCGATGCGCGAAGCGACGATCAGCACCGGCCCTTCGGACCGCTTGGCCAGGAAGTACCGCATTGGCCGGTCGAGCGAACGCGCCATCTTTACTGTCTTGCCCTCACGGGCGATCAGCGCAAAGGAACCTTGTATACCGCGGACGGCATCGGCTGAGTCCGTCAAAACAGCGGCTCGGGCCTCTTCCAATGTCTGATTGAAAATCTGGTTGGCTTCCGGCTCGGTAAGATCGACGACACGTTCAACATATGGTTCCACGACAGACCTCTGGTTGCTTGTTCCAACCAGTCTATCCAAATCTCATCTGCCCCGAGGCGTCTGCCGGATCAACAGCACGCCTCATGCATGAGATCAAAATTGGGCTACGAAGCTTGCGCCCGATCGTTCTCGCGGGCTCCAGGCGAAGAGGCATCCAGACGGGCTCTGGTCAATTCCGCTTCCACACCCTTCTGTTCCGACCAGCCGGGAAGGTCCTGGCTTCCAGTAATCAGGCGCGCGCCGTGGGTAAAGGTGAAGTAGTTCCAGATCCAATCGAAGAGCACGGCTACACGATTTCTGAAGCCGATAAGAAAGAAGATGTGAATGGTCAGCCACGTAACCCACGCCATGAAGCCGCTCCAGTGGGCTTTGAAAGGCCATTCGATCTTTGCCACGGCTGCCAAACGTCCAATGGTCGCCATGTCCCCCTTGTCGAAGTATCTGAAATCAGTGCGAGGCTTTCGAGCCAGATCCTGAGCAATCATCTTGGCGACATGGTCGCCCATCTGCATGGCTGGCTGCGCTACTCCCGGTACTTGTTTTCCATTTTGTTCAAAGTGCGCCAGATCGCCAGAGACGAAGATCTCGGGATGTCCGCTGGGGTTGAGAGTGGCATTGACCAGAACGCAACCGCGCTTGTCCGTCTCGAAACCCAAGAGCTGACCCAAGGGCGAGGCCTGCACGCCGGCGGCCCAGAGTGTGACCACAGCGTCCAACCGCTTCCCTCCGGTAATAACATAGCCCGCCTGCACGTCTGTCACCTGCAGTCCGGTGTGGACTTCCACCCCTAGAGCGATGAGCTGTTCGACGGCTTTCTTGGAAAGGTCCTCTGGATATGCCGCGAGGATGCGTGGGCCCCCCTCAATCAACAGAACTCGAGCCTTCGCCGGGTCGATGTGCCGGAAGTCGTGCCGCATGTAAAGCTTGGCAATGTCGGAAATGGCTCCGGCCAGCTCCACCCCGGTTGGTCCACCGCCGATAACGACAAAATTCAGCGGCGGGTGTGACCCGGTTTCGAGCATCTGTCGCTCGGCTAGCTCAAAGGCCAACAAAACTCGACGGCGGATTTCCACCGCATCTTCCACTGTTTTCAGTCCGGGAGCGTATTGAGCCCAGTCTTCGTGGCCAAAGTAGGAGTGAGTGGCTCCGGTCGCAACCATAAGGTAGTCGTATTCCATCTCCGCGCCGCTCTTGAGCTGGACGCGGCGGGCGTTCAGGTCGAAGCTGATCGCTTCGTCCATCAGGACTTCCACATTCTGCTTTCCGCGAACGATGGAACGGATGGGCGACGCGATATTCGCCGGGGAGAGTACGGCGAGGGCGACCTGATACAGCAAAGGCTGAAAAGTGAAGTGGTTGCGTCTGTCAATAATGGTCACATCGACTGGAAGCTTCGCTGCCGCGACGGCGGCGTGAGTGCCCGCAAAGCCTCCGCCCAGAATCAGCAGACGCGGACGTCGACCTTCATTGATTGCCGGAATGTTCACCCTGCCTGAGGATGCGGTCATAATGATTGATACTCCCTCTTGAAAGATGCCCAGGACAACGGAATCGACACAGATCATTGGGCCTCAATATGGATGAGGCATGGAATGGTCCCCGTCTGCGATTTTCTGCCACAAACGTAAAGGGATGGAGCTCAAGGCTCCATCCCTTATTTTACTTTCCCGGTTGTCAGGCCAGATTGATGGGCTTATTTCCCATGTGGGCTGGGGTGTCCTCCTCCGCCGGAATGGGCCTGCGGCGCAGCGTGTGCTTGCGGTCTGGGCTGCGAAGCTGGGCGGCTCGGTGCGCTGGGCCGTGCTGCCGGCGATGCCGGGCGGTTAAAGTTTCCGTTCGATGCTGGCCGCGCTGCATTGTTCGCTGGACGATTGTAAGAGCCGTTGCTTCCGGGTCTGGCGGCGTTGGCATTTCCAGGCCTGTTGAAGTTGTTATTTGCCGGGCGGTTAAAGTTGTTGTTGGCCGCGGGGCGATTGAAGTTGCTGTTTCCCGGCCGGTTGTAGCCTGTGTTGCCTCTGTAGCCAGGGTTCCCACCATGGTTGTAAGCGGCTGCATGGTAATTCGGGGCATGCATCGCCATATTCCGGTTATATGCGCGAGCTGAAGGATTGCGGTCAAAGCGGCCGTAGTATCCATGATTGACCACCGTCACGCTGCGTGAGATGTAGGTATTGTGCTGGTAGAAGACGGAGTGTGATCCCCAGCCGACTCCCCAGTTGTGCCACCCCCATCCCCAGTGGTTCCACAGGCCGATGGAGATGCCTACGCCGAAGCCGATTGCTAATCCAACGCCGAGCCCATAACCGAAGGGAGGCGCAGAAACGTAATATCCAGGCCACGCAACTACCGGACCGCCATAGATTGACCAAGGGTTGTAATACGGCACGTAAACGACGGCCGGATTGGCCGGAGCGATCACGATCTGGCTGGGCTGATAATCGACTGCGATCTGCTCAGAGCTCTTGAGGTTTCCGGACTGGTAGGCGCGTTGGCGCATGACCTGCACCGCCGACATCACATCCTGCGGCTGGTTGTAGTAGGCATTGCCGAGCTGGCTGGTCCAGTCAAGATTCTTGTCCAGATTGGCAAGGACAGAAGGGAACGCGATAAGGGCCTTGACGCTCGGATCCCATTGCATCCCGTCCGCCATCTGACCCAGTTGATCGGGCGGAACGCCCTGATGCGATTGAACGAAGCGATCGGCATCGACCACCTGTGTGGGGAAGGTTGAAGCCGCCAGGATTTGCGCAACGAGCGAATCAGGATAAAGGGCGATTGGCGCCACCAGCTGATTCAGCTGATCGGAGGGCAGGGCGCTGTAGTTCTGCGGAGGAGCGCCACCCTGATCTGCGGGACCGCCCTGATCTACAGGTGCGCCCTGATCCATTGGAGCGGGAGCGGTTTGGGACTGGTCAGGCGGAGGGGGCGGAGGGACTTCCTGCGCCCTCAGGTCGATCACACCCAGAGGAATCATGAGGTACATCAAGGCGCCGGCGACTACGCGCTTGCCCAGCGTGATCGCGGATTTAAATTGAGAATTATAAAGAGTTTCGAGTTTCATGTTTGAGCCTCATTCTATCGGGCAATCTGCATTTAACGGTCTCGATCCGGTTACGCATACTGCGTTCGTTCCGGTGCTGACTCGCCTGCCCATTACTCACAGACTCTCTGACACGGAATCGCCGTCCCGAGTTGCGTATGAGGTCGATCTTTCTGAAAACCAAGGGACATCGCCAGAAACCCTACGGATAGCTCTCCAGCTCGAAGTTGAGGGAGGCAGATTGGCCGGCAACGGCGACCACAGCGAGGCAGCCGGGCTGGTTTCCCGGGGAGATTGGAGTGAGACTGGCCACTCCGTCGGCTCCGGAGACGGACAGTACAACGGCCTGGGAAAGGATGGGCACCGGAGGGCACGATCCCTGAGCCGGACAGTCCGGAGTCCAGGCATGCAGGGTCTCGTAAAAGGTCACGGTCGCTCCGGCCATGGGATGGCCGATCGCATCTGTGACTTCGAGCGTGACGGGGGTGAAATTTTGCCCCTGCGAAATGATCTGGCCGAGGCCGCTCCACGGGGAGAGCTGGGAGGTTTCGGTGTGAACAGCAAAGACGGTGAAGGTCGCGCAGTTCGATGTCGCGGCGATGCAGGCGGTCAGTGGCGCAACTACTCCTGCGGTCAGCGGTCCGGCAGTGATTTGCTGGGTTGCAATGCCGTCTGCGCCGCTGATTGTCGGGGTCGATGGGACGCTGAGGTTGGAAGCCGATGAGCTCCACACGACGGACTGGCCCGAGGCTGGAGTGCCATTCACGAGTACGAGGGCCTGAGGGCTCCACTGGACCATGGCTCCGATGGCAAGGTAGAGATCGGGGCTGACCGCGCCAATTGATGGCGGAGCGTTGCCGGAGAATTCGGCTGCTATGCTTGCGCCGTTGCTCAACGTTGCGGTGACGCGAGCCGGGGAGCTCGAGTTTGCGCTGACCATTAGTGCCGCAGTGCCATTCTGCGAGGTGGTGACGGTACAGGTTGTCTGTCCGCAGCCGAGAGCTGCATCTCCGCTGGCCACTGTGTAGGTGACGGGAACGTCGGCAGCGGGCCACTCGTCATCCCAATTCATGGCGCGAACGGTGAAGGGCTGCGGAACGCCAACCGGTATTGTGCCGTTCGGAGCAGCGAGGATGGTGAGGCTGTCGCCATTCTGAGCGCCGTAGCTTAGACCGTCGGCGATAACGGCAATGCCGAGGGTCTGCGGATCCTGAACCTGTACAAGTACGTTCCCGGTTATTCCTCCGGAGGGCGGCGCCATCGCCGTGATTTCGTTTGGCGCGACGCTGGTGACTGCGGCGGCTACTCCGTTCACGGTCACGATAGAGTTCTGTCGAAAACCCATTCCGTGGATCACCATCGGTCCTCCCGGTGCGGGCAGGCGGGCGGGAAGAACCGTATCCGCATAGAGCACGCGCCCGCGGTAGAGGTAATCGGGCCTTCCATCTCCGCGAGCATCGGCGATGGCGAGGCGCACCTCGCCGTCCGCGGTTGTTATTACCGGCAGGGTGGTCATTCCAGCGATGCTGCCGTTCAGCGGCTGCGGCGTGGCGGTTACAGGAGCGGAGGTTGCGGAATCTGTTCCGTTCCAGATTCCGAGGAGTAGATCGGCCTTGTCGTTCGTGGGCTGGCCGCTTTCGTCGAGCGCCAGAGCCTCGATCGTGAACTCGCGATTTGCGCGCGGATACCATTGAAACCAGCTGCTGTGGCCATAGCCCGAGATGTGTGCGGTCCATTCACCGCTAATGGGAAGATTCGCTGGAGAGGCTTCCGCTCCATCGTCTCCGCTCAGCGAGTCGTCTGCGGAGTTGCCGATTGTTACGTTTTCCGCCTCGGTCGATCCGGCGGATAACTGAGGCAGATAGAGGGTCGGCATGGTTCCCGATGGTGTGACCTGTCCGGTGGTGTACGGGCCAACGGATTCCTGAGCGGTGTCGAGTGGATTGATGGGCTCGAAGGTGAGCTGATAGCTGGCCATCGTTTGTCCGGTGGGCAGCGGAACGCCGCTGAGGTTGAAGAAGCCCTCGAGCGATGGATCGTCGCTGCCGAAGCGGTTGAGGGAATTGCCCTGGGCGTCGGTGGTTCCGGTGATCGGGTTGCCGGCGTTGCCCTGGAAGAAGACGCCGCTCACTGCCGTTACCGTGTAGCGGACGTCGGGGAGATCGGTGCCGGGAATCATTGGCCTTAGGACGACGTTCACTCCCTGCATGCCTTGTCCGCGTTTGAACTCGATGGTGCCCTGAATGGAGATGGTGTTCGCGGCGGTCAGCTTCTTGCCGGTGAAGCCGGCGAGGTTGGCCGAAATGACAGGATAGAGCCGGTTGAGTGATGCGATATCGTCGAGGCGCAGCTGGGTTGCATTCGGCATGCAGCTCTCGCCGGTTGCGTGGCAGAGCCGCTCGATGGGATGCATGATCGGCCATCCGGCAAGGTCGTTGGCCGTCTGCTGGTTGGTGGCGAATTCTTCCTCATTGGTCTGCGACCAGTCGAGGCCAAGGATGCGGCCGAAGCCTCGGATGAGCTGGTATTGCAGGATCGCAAGCTGGGATGCGTTGGTGGCGCAGAGGCCGTTGATCAGCATCAGTGCGTGGGCGATGTTCCCGGAGGTCGCGAAGTTGTCGACGACGGTGAAGACTCCGTTCTGCTGGCAGGTAGTTGGGGAGCTTGCTCCGTTGCCGTAAAAGGCATTGATCACCGAGCCATCTGCATCGTAGATAACCCCGACAGGCCTGTTCGTTGCCGTGGATTCGATATCGGCGGGCAGCGAAAGGCCGTTGGGCCCTTGCGTCACGTTCGTGCCGTTGATGTCTTCGGCGAGCTGGCCCTTGGCCGTGAACCTGACGGCGGCGGTCGGGACGGCGTTCCAGACGGCGACCGCGCTGGCCACCATGGCGTTGGCCTGAGGGTTGTTGACGGTGGCGCTGAGGACTCCCTGATCGAGGTAATAGGAAATCTGGCCGTTCGCCCAGACGATGGGTTGTCCTTTGGCGGAGGGGTTGAAGTAGCTGGACCCTGCAACCCAGCGCGGTCCGCCGGCGAGCGCTGGGGTGGTGGCGAGGCAGATTAGGAAGAGTCCAAATGTGAGGGCTTTGCGCCGAGGCTGTTCCATGCCTCCTCCAGTTGGCCTCGGCAGTGGCGGAGGCTAGGATTATTTCGCCATGCTGGCGTGTCCGGATGAGGGGAAACTAAGGCTCGCCTTACGGCCCGATTGCCGGATTGGGAGGACGATGCTCGGGTATTTCAGTTTGGGACGAGGTTGGAATTTTCTTCTCGAAAGCGGATTGACACCCCCCCCCCTCTTTTCATAACCGTTTGATTCTATTGGTTTCATTTTGCGATGGTTAGTGTAGGTGTTTCATTCCGGGGTACTTATGCTTAAGTATCCTGTTTTCTTATTCTTTCCAGCTTTGTTATCTCTTAATGGAAAAGACCGCCGGGAGAGATGGCTCCTCGGCGGTCTTTTAGTTCTCTCTTTTGATTTTATCAAGTGGAAGGGCTAAATTCGGCAGTTTCGGTCTCTTCTTTCTTATGACAAAGAAAGAATTTATGACTGGATTGCACCTGGAGGGCTTGACTGGTTTTATATCGCTTTACTGCGGGGGAGGCCTCAGTGGTCGGACGAGAAAGGAGAGATGCTCGGTTAAAAGGGTATACCGCAGGTCCTTCGACTCGCTTCGCTCGCTCAGGATGACCGCTGTTGGGGATCTGCAGTGGTCCTCTCTAAATTTCGGGGAAGAAGTCGAAGAAGGCGTCGATGCTCTGGCGAAGCTGGGCCTCGATTTGTTCGCGGGTGCCTTCGAGAAGGTGCATGGTGACCCGCGCGCTGTTTCCATTCTTGAGCTCAACGGGAGCTTCGCCGATTCCGGCAACTTCCTCAGCAGGAAGCAGGCGGAGACCATATACCAGCGCTAAATTGGCCATCTGGGTCCTCGTGACTTTCGTGCCCGCAGTCTGTCATGCCATGGGCCTGATTACAACATTAACGCCCGTGCTCTTCGAGGTACTTCTCCACTTCGAGAGCGGCCATGCAGCCCGATCCTGCGGCGGTAATGGCTTGGCGGTAACGGCGGTCCTGTACGTCTCCGCAGGCGAAGACGCCGGGAACGCGGGTATGGACCTGGTCGTGGGTGACGACGTAGCCATCCGGGTCGAGATCGATCTGGCCGGAGAACATTTTGGCGTTCGGTTCGTGGCCGATTCCGAGAAAGAGCCCGCTAACGGGCAGCGTCGACTCGCCGCCGGTTGCGGTGTTGCGCAGGCGGAGGCCGGAGACTTCCTTCTGCTCGACACCGAAGACCTCTTCGACGGCGGTGTTGGACATGAAGGTGATTCTGGGGTGGCCGATGGCGCGCTCCAGCATGATCTTGGAGGCGCGGAACTGCTCGCGCCGATGCAGCAGCGTTACCTTGGTGGCGAAGCGGGTGAGGAAGAGCGCTTCTTCCATGGCGGAATCGCCTCCGCCGACCACGGCAATCTCTTTGCCGGAGAAGAAGAAGCCGTCGCAGGTAGCGCAGGAGCTGACGCCGTGACCGATGAGGGCCTGCTCGGAGGGCAGTCCGAGCCAGCGCGCCGAGGCTCCGCTGGCGATGATGAGGGTGCGGGCGTGAATGGTCTCGCTGCCGAGATTGAGCGCGAAGGGGCGCTTGGAGAGATCGACGGAGACCAGGTGACCCATGCGGAAGTCGGTGCCGAAGCGCGCGGCCTGTTGCTTCATGTTCTCGATGAGCTGCGGGCCTTGAATCCCTTCGGGCCATCCGGGGAAGTTTTCGACCAAGGTGGTGATGGAGAGCTGGCCTCCGGGCTCGTGGCCTTCGAGGACGAGCGGCTTGAGGTTGGCGCGCGCGGCATAGATGGCGGCGGTGAGGCCGGCGCAACCGGAGCCGAGGATGACGGTATCGCGAATATCAGACATGGTCAGGTCTTTCCGATTGTAACGGACTGTGCGTCCGGGCATACGCGCCTTTGGCGCTCCCGCTTTGCGTAGCTCCCTTTGGTCGCTTGATCTTAGATTCGCGGCTGCTGGTTGGGATGCACATTGGCTTTCGGTTGCCCCGGCGTTGGGGATTGCGGCTTCCGGCTAAACGCAGGTCCTTCGACTCCGTTCGCTTCGCGAACTCCGCTCAGGATGACGACGTTTTGGGGTTGGGCATGTGGCGAACGGCCTGTGGCGAACGGCCTGTGGCGAACGGCCTGTGACGAACGTGGATCAATCATCTTGGTGAAACGACCTGAACCAAATTCGGGGAAAGGACTGGGAGCCGAGGCAAGGGTTCGAGAGAGCGCCCTCAACGGCCGAGGGTCAGGGAAGGGTCGGCATTGAGGGTGTCGGGGGCGAGATCATTGGCTTCGAGCTTGGGCCAGGCGGCGGCGGCGATCATGGCGGCGTTGTCGGTTGCGAGGGCGAGCGAGGGAAAGGCGATGGGCAGACCGTGGCCGGCGGCTTCGGAGGTGAAGCGGACGCGGAGCTCTCGATTGGCGGCGACTCCTCCGGAGACGAGCAGGCTGGCGGCTCCGAGCTGGTCGGCGGCGCGGAGGGTCTTGCGGCGCAGATCGTCGACGACG
>Ga0210388_10002243_pt1 | contig 15054 bp, 12 predicted proteins | sample IncBWC19OmetaG_FD_155485 | JGI IMG/M metagenome (GOLD analysis project Ga0210388, IMG submission 155485) | Forest soil microbial communities from Barre Woods Harvard Forest LTER site, Petersham, Massachusetts, United States - Inc-BW-C-19-O ...
ATACGTCTCCGCATCTTTTTCCGGCATGATCTGCACGCTCACGCGCCACTTCGGGAAATTTCCATTCTTGATGGCATGGAAGAGGTCGCGCTGCGAATAGTCCGGATCAGCACCTTCCAGCGCGCCGGCTTGCTCGCGAAAGAAATTCTTGATGCCTTGCTTGGTTTTGAAATGCCACTTCACGTAAAACAGCTCGTTCTTTGCATTGATCAAGCTGAATGTATGGCTGCTGAAGCCGTCCATGTGACGGTAACCGTCTGGCGTCCCGCGATCGGAGAAGAGAATCGTCACCTGGTGCAGCGATTCCGGGGATAGCGACCAGAAATCCCACATCATCGTGGGCGACTTCAGGTTCGTCTCGGGGTCGCGCTTCTGCGTGTGAATGAAGTCGCCAAACTTCAGGGGATCGCGAATGAAAAAGACGGGCGTGTTGTTTCCCGTCATATCCCAGTTGCCCTCTTCGGTGTAAAACTTCAGCGCAAAGCCGCGCGGGTCGCGCGCGGTGTCCGCCGAACCTTTTTCTCCGCCCACCGTGGAGAAGCGGATAAACGTCGGCGTCTTTTTGCCTACGGAATTAAACAGCTTTGCCGTCGTGTACTTGGTGATCTCCTCGCTCGTGCACACAAAATGTCCATGCGCGCCTGAACCTTTCGCGTGGACCACGCGCTCCGGAATGCGCTCCCGGTTGAAGTGCGCCATCTTTTCGAACAACAGAAAATCTTCAAATACGACCGGACCGCGAGGTCCCACCGTGAGCGAATTCTGATTGTCGCCCACCGGCCGGCCCGCATCCGTCGTCATAATCTTTTTTTCTTCCGCCATGATTCCTCCTCAGTTCGCCTGCAGCACCAGCCTCTCAGGGCAGAATTCTGCGGGCTGCATAGAAGCTACCCATGCGACTGCTATACTTCCAATATATAGTTCGGATACGATGGATAGGCATAGCCTATGGAGCTTCATCAACTTCGTTACTTCTGCGCCGTCGCGGAAGCCGGCTCTTTCAGCCGCGCCGCCGAGCAGTCTCACGTATCGCAGCCTTCGCTTTCGCAGCAAATCATGAAACTCGAGGATGAACTTGGCGCACGTCTCTTCGACCGTCTTGGCCGCTCCGTGCGCCTCACGGAAACGGGGCAGACCTTTCTCCCGCGGGCCCGCGCTGTCCTCCGCGAACTTGAAGCGGCGCGCGGCGACGTCGTCGAGCAAAAGCTCTCTATCGGCGGCTCCGTCACGATCGGCGTAATTCCAACCGTCGCGCCCTACTTTCTTCCCCAGCGCCTCACGCGGTTTTCTAGAAAACATCCGCAAGTTCAGCTCACGGTGGTCGAAGAAATCACACCGGCCCTCCTCGAGCTACTGCGCGCCAGTAAAGCTGATCTCGCGATTCTCGCCCTGCCTATCCGCGGCCACGAATTCGAATCGTTTCCTTTACTCGTGGAACCCCTCTTTGCTGCGCTCCCCCAGGGCCACAAATTAGCCAAGCGCCGCTCGCTCTCTCTTAAAGACCTGCGCTCCCAACCTTTTTTGCTGCTGCGCGATGGCCATTGTTTCCGCGATACTGCCGTGGCGGCGTGCGATCGCGCACGTCTTCACCCGCAAATTATTTTTGAAAGCGGCCAGTTCAGCAGTCTACTCAGCATGGTGGGAGCCGGCATGGGTGTTTCCATCGTTCCGGAAATGGCCATCGACAAAAAATCGCGATGCCGCTTTGTACGCCTGGACGATCCCGCCGCGGTCCGCACCATCGGGGCTGTTACTCTTCGCGGACGTTCTCTATCTCGCGCGCATCACGCGTTTCTCTCTCACTTGCGCGCCTCGTCCTCTGCTGGCTGATCGTATGGAACGCTTCGCGCATTGCGCGCGAACGCTCTTCTTTCAGTGCGCGATTCCCAAATAATGTAGCGCAGCAGCCGTTTGGAGTGCGGCAGCTCTGCTGCCACCTTTCTCATTGGCCCATAGGACTCAACATATGGCGAGTCTCGATAGCAGAGCCTCAGCGTTTTTCGATGGAAATCGTCATGTCGTGAAAATTCAAGGTCAACACCGCCTTGTAAAACAATTCCAGCCCCACGGTCGCGTCGAACAATCCATCCGGCTCGTGCACGTCCGCAGTAGGGAAGTACACCAGCGGTGCAGGGCCACTCAAGGTCAAGCCGCGAAAAGTTTCCTTTTCCGCCGGAGCTTCTTTCATCTTCACGCCGCCGTCCGTGAAAGGAAAATCACGCGATTTATCGGTCTTCGCCGCCGTGGCAAGCTGGAGTTTCTCAATCGAAGCCGTATAGACCAGCAGCGTCCCGCTATACATCGTGTCTACCTGCGCGGACACCTTCTTCCCATTAATTTCAAATCCGTCTGCGACTACAATGGGCGGCCCCCCATTTCCAAATTTGATCAGCGAAATTTTGTCGCAGGCTCCAGTGCATTCGGCGGGCGAGGTCAACACTTCTGAAATGCGCACTTTGCGTCCCACGAAATCGATTTGCAGGATGCGGTCTTTAAAAGCGGTGTAGGCCAGCGTTCCATCCACGTGCGGCATTTGTTTTTGCGAAATCATATCCGTGAGAACCATCGCCAAAGTCCCCACATTCGTAAGCTTTGCGCTCCCCACGCTGATAGAAGGAATCACCGTCTTGTACATGCCTGGAGGCGCGCCGGCGGGCAACTCTGCTGTCGGCTTCAATCCAGCTGCCTCGGCATAGGACGTGTCCAGAACAGAATCCACGTTTCCCGTATCAATTCCCATTTTCAGGTTAGGGCCGGTACCTATCCGCGCCTCGATACATGGCATGCCATCGCAATCGAGCAACGGCACCTCGGTCGCAAATTTCCTGCCTCCTGCGCCCTGCGCATAGGTTTGCGTCACGCATGATGTGGCAAGCGCAGCGAAACAAAAGATGGGCAACAGTTTTCGGAGCATGGGCATGAGCGGTCCTCGAGGGCAAGAATCTGGATTTGTGGCCATTTGAATTGCAGACGTTTGCATAGGCGGACGCTAGCTTACAAGGAAAACGGCCAGAGAACGAGATGCTAGAAGGATTTTTGGTGGAGCCGATGGGATTCGAACCCACGACCTCCTCGATGCCATCGAGGCGCGCTCCCAACTGCGCCACGGCCCCACCGGGGTTTACTCCAAAAGTTTATCACACCCCGCCGGGAACCTGGCGGCCTCTTGTGCATCACACTATTCGCAAGTCGCTTTCCGTATCCTTCTGGACGTGCTGGACGTGAAGCAACCCCGGCGTTATTCTGAAGCTCCTAAGTTTCAGGCTACTGCCCAGCTGGAAAGGAATTGGGAAGAAATGCAGCCAATCGTCCGAAAACCGATCAAGAAATTTTCCGCACTGGCCGCGTTAACGCTCGCGATGGTTTCAGCCGCGCTCTTCGCGTCGCTGCCGCTTGCTGCCCAGCAGACTGGTCCGCTGCCGCCGCCCCCGTCCTACTCGGCCCCTGCCCCAACGCCCCTGCCCCAACCGCGTTCGTCACACGAAAACTCAACGGCGCCGCACCAGACGACTACAGAGTCTCCTCTCACAACCGACCCGCCCAAAATTCCCACCGACCAGATTATTCAAAAGTTCGCCGAACGTGAGCTCGAATTCAAAAAAGAGCGCGACAATTACACCTACACGCAGACGTTTGTGATTCAAACCATCGACGAATACTCGGGACGCCCCGACGGCGAATATCGCATGACCAGCGACATCGTTTTTACTCCTGCAGGCAAGCGGACGGAGCATGTCACCGACGCTCCGGCTCCGTCGCTCCAGCGCATCCAGATGTCGCAACAGGATTTTGACGACCTTGAGCACGTGCAGCCGTTCGTGCTCACCACCGACGAAGTGCAGAAGTACGACGTAAAATACGCCGGCCAGCAGCAACTCGATGAAATCAACGCCTACGTCTTTGACGTGGCGCCAAAGAAATTGGAAAAAAATCAGCGCTACTTCCAGGGCCGCATCTGGGTCGACCAAAAGGATTTCGGCATCGTCAAAACCGACGGCAAAGCCGTCCCCGACATAAAAAAGCACGGCCAGGAAAACGTCTTTCCGCGTTTCGAGACTTTCCGCGAAAACATTGAAGGCAATTACTGGTTTCCGACCTACACGCACTCCGAGGACACTCTGCAATTCAGCAGCGGCGGCGTCCGCATTCGCATGACCGTTCGTTACGAGAATTACAAACGGTTCGGGTCCACCATCAAGATCGGCCCGGCCACCGAGGCCCCGAAGGAAAAACAGTAGCTATTGCCTGAAAATGGGGGGCGGCGCTGCGTTTCGCGCCGCTACTATTTATTCAACCTAGTGAGGAATTGTCCGCTTGAGCCTAGCCCGGACCATAGTCAAACGCAGTCTGATTGTGCTCGCTATAGCAGTCGCGATCGTCTATATCGGCGATTTTGCCTCTGTGCACATGCGCATGACGCACCCGACACCAAACGACCCTTTCGAAACGGTAACTTCGCTCCGCATCCTGGCCATCGGCGAAAAGGGCGGCAAGACTGAATACGACGTTGATCCCGTTCAGCCCCAGCAAACTGGTGTGTGCGTCCATGCATTATTTCCGCACAACGGCGACCTTCCGTGCTGGTACCTCAAGAAAAAATTCGCGCAGCCCATTCCGATGGCGATTTTCCCTTTTGTGAGAAACGCAAATTGACCGCCAAGCCGTGGCGTTTAGCAGTTTCTTGTTGCCATCCCTTTTCTCGGATTTTAATTGCTCGCGACCCCCAAACTAGTCTCGCAACTTGGCAGTCTCGTCGGATTGCCATAACATAGTCTTTAGTTCCAAATGCGTATTTTTCTCGTCGTCTTTCGACGGAGGCTCGTCACGAGCCATTTCTTTCGTGCGAATTTCGTATGAAGTGGAGAGCGATGCGCCTAGGTTACACAGTTCGTCTTGCAGTATGCCTCTTTGCCAGCGCCGCCATGTTCTTCGTGGTCCTGCCGGCCATCGCGCATGCCGTCCTGCTGGAATCCAGCCCGTCTATCAACACCACCGTCGCCGGCCCTAGCATCCCCATTAAACTGCGCTTCAACGTTCGAATCGATGCCACTCGTTCCCGTCTTACGCTTGTCGCGCCCGACGCTTCCACACAATTGCTGGCAATCAGCAAAGACGCCCCCGCGGACATTCTGGCCTCGCAAGCCCAAGGGTTAATTCCAGGCGAATATCGCATCCGCTGGCAAGTCCTTGCTTCCGACGGCCACATCACTCGCGGCGAAATTCCGTTTAAAGTTACGCAACCCTGAGATTATTTCTTGGCCCGTCTACTTCAAATCTTCGGCTTCCTCTCCGTTCTGTTTCGCGGTGGCACGCTGACTTTCGGATCGCTCACCATCGGCGGAATTGTCTTTCTAAACTTCGTGGCACGCCGCGCAAACTCGCAATCCGAAGCAGTCAACAAAGTCTGTCTTCGCTGGATTCGACGTGCTGCCGCTGCACTGGCCGTTATGCAAATGGCATACATTCTTGCGAGCAGTTTGATCCTGATGCAGTCCGCGGACATGACCATGGGCGACGTCAGCGGCGCGAATTTCGTACTAGCTGGCATACTCGCCATAGCTTCGGCGTTGACGATCGCCGCGATCTCCGTTGTTCAGCGTCCAAGAATCTACGCAGTCATGCTCGCACCCGCCGCTCTCATCCTCGTCTCCTCGGTAATGACCAGCCACGCGATGGCTCGTCTCGATTACCGTTTTCCGCTTGCCGTCGTCACCGCGCTTCATCAAGGCGCCACCGCGACGTGGCTCGGCGGTCTCTTCTACCTCCTAATCTCTATCCCGCGTTCTCCGGATAATCAGTTCGCACGCCAGCTCATCGCGCGTTTCTCAAAGCTCGCGCTGATCAGCGTCGCAGTCCTCGCTGCAGCGGGATTCACGCTGAGCCTCGCCTACGTCGGCTCCATCCCCGCCATCTACGGCACTTCCTACGGCATCATGGTGGCCACAAAAGTCGTGCTGTTCGGCACGCTCCTGCTCCTTGGCGCCCTGAACTTTCAAATCGCTCGCTCACCCTCCGGCGGCTCGGTCATCGCCAGCCTGAAGCGCTTTGGCGAAGCCGAACTCGGCATCGGTATAACCGTCATTCTCACTGCTGCCTCGTTAACCTCTCTTCCGCCTGCCATTGATCTGAAAAATGACCGCGTCTCGCGTCAGGAAATTGCTGCTCGTCTCGTGCCGCAAATCCCGCGCCTGGCAAGCCCAGCCGTCCAGGACCTCCCCGAAGACGTTTACGCCGCGGAGGTGACGGCATTCAACGGAGGCACGCTCTCGTCCGCCTCATTCGTCCCCGGCCAAGCCGGAACGCGCCCCAACACACCCGCGGAAAAGTCATGGTCGGAGTACAACCATCACTGGGCTGGCCTGATCGTTCTAGCGATCGGACTCCTCGCTTTTCTCGCTCAGACGAGGCATTTCCCATGGGCCCGAAATTGGCCGTTACTCTTTCTCGGTCTCTCACTTTTTCTTTTCTTGCGAAGCGATCCCGAGACGTGGCCTCTCGGCCCCAACGGTTTTTGGGCCACTCTACAGGATCCAGAAGTCCTGCTTCATCGAATTTTTTCGTTGCTGGTCATCGGCTTGGCGATTTTTGAATGGCGCGTGCAAACTGGCCGCGTCGCCACCGAGGGCCCTCGCCTAATTTTCCCCGCGCTAGTCGCTGTCGCCAGCGGTCTGCTTCTCACTCACTCGCACAGTCTCGGCAACATAAAAGAAGAAGTCCTCGCCGAGCTGAGCCACGCTCCCCTCGCCATTTTGGGAGTCGTCGCCGGCTGGTCGCGCTGGCTGGAGCTTCGCCTCCCCGCCGAGAATAAAGTGCGCGACAGAATGGCGTGGCTCTGGCCCACCTGCCTGGTTCTGATCGGCCTCCTCTTACTGAATTACCGCGAAATGTAAGCAAAAGCCTGCGAATAACGTAGGGGCACGGCACGTTTACCCTGAGCTTCGAAGGGCCGTGCCCGTCTTCTCTTTACGTTGTTGCTTTCCCAACTCGCCGGATTCAACGCGCCCCTTCAACACGAAACTCGCCTTCCCATCGCGCCACCACCACACACGCCAGACAATTCCCCAGCACGTTCACCGCGGTGCGCCCCATATCCATCAACTGGTCGATCCCAAACAACAAAAACAAAGGCTCCGTCGGCAAATGAAAGGAAGTCGCCGCAGCCAACACAATCACCAGCGATGCCCTCGCCACTCCCGCCGTCCCTTTGCTGCTGATCAACAAAGTCAGCATCATCACGACCTGCTGTCCGATCGTCAAATGAATCCCCGCCGCCTGCGCCACAAAAATAAGCGCCAGCGCCTGATAAAGACTCGATCCTCCCAAATTGAAGCTGTAACCAGTAGGCAGCACAAACGCCACCGTCTCGCGCGGCACTCCAAACGCTTCCATCTCTTCCATCGCGCGCGGCAAGGCCGCCTCCGAACTCGCAGTCGCAAACGCGATTGTCACAGGCTCGGTAACCGCCCGCAAAAATTCCTTCAGCGGCGTCTTCACCAGCAAAGCAATCGGCAACAAAACGCCCACAATAAAAACGATCAGCGCGACGTACATCGTCGCGAGCAGCTTCAAGAGCGGCAAAAGCACTCCCAATCCCAAATGCCCCACCGTATAAGCAATCGCGCCAAACACGCCGATCGGCGCCGCGTACATCACCAGATTCGTGAACTTGAACATCGTTTCCGAGAGGCTCTCCGCAAACGCCAGCATCGGCCGCCGCTTCGGCTCCGGCACCAAAGCCAGCGCCATCGCAAACAAAATGCTGAAGACCACCACCTGCAACACCTGACCCTCAGCCACGGACTTCGCAATGTTCTCGGGGAAAATATCGATAATCAGTTGCGATGCCGTGTGCGGCACCGCATTCAACGGCGCAGCTCCCGCCACCTGCGGCAGATGCACACCCTCGCCCGCGCGGCTGATATTGATAGCCGCAAAACCAATCACCAACGTAATCACCGAAACAATCTCAAAATAAACGAGCGACTTGATCCCCAGCCGCCCCACCTTCTTCAAATCCGCATGCCCCGCAATCCCTACTACCAGCGTGCCAAACAAAAGCGGCGCAATGATCACCTTGATCAGCCGCAAAAAAATCGTCCCCAAAAACTGCACCTTCTCCGCCGCCGACGGCCAGTCGTGCCCCAACTCCGCCCCCGCCGCCAACCCAACCAAAATCCAAGCCGTCAGCGACCGCCTCACTCCCGCATACCCAGCAAGCAACGCAATCGCCACCCACCGCAAAATCACCGGCACGAGCGCGGGCAGCGACACCACGTTCCAACTCTCCAGTAGCGACGCGGCAATCGCCACTGTCGCAGCAACAATCAGCGCCCACAAAAGTTTGTTCTTCATCGTCCTCAATCTAACTCACTCATTGGCCGCGAAAGGTATTCTGGATGCGCCACCCTGTCAATCCCATTCGCTCTATGGTCGTCTGTCGTTTCTTGCTGCCGCGAACACCCGGCATTCCGTACTGCCAGATTGACAATCTCTAGGCAGATTACGGATTGATTTAGCTTGGCGGGTGCCTCACACGCCGGTTTTGCGTGTGCGGGTTTAGAGGCCACAGCGACCACGGTCAAGGCGCACGAAGATTCAGAAGCTTTCTGCAGCCAATTCGCTTCACAAAATCATCCAAAGGTAAGCTAAAGAGTTCGAGGACTGGGCGATGGCTGATGCCGAGCCATTACCAAGAATCGCGACCTACCTTTTGCACGACAGGCAAAACGTCTCTGAAGGAGAACAACCATGAGCACCGAAAAAGTAGTCTACACCGCCAAAGACCACACCACCGGCGGCCGCGACGGGGGCGCATCGCGCAGCTCCGACGGCCACCTCGACGTTAAGTTCACGCTTCCCGGCAAGCCGGGCGATGGCACCAATCCCGAGCAGCTGCTCGCTGCCGGCTGGTCCGCCTGCTTCCTCAGCGCGATGGGCATTGCCGCCAACAAAATGTACGTCACTCTTCCACCCGACACTGCCATCGATGCCGAAGTCGACTTGTGCCTGACCGACGCCGATTTCTTCCTCAAAGCGCGCCTCAACGTCAGCCTGCCGGGCTTGGACCGCGATGTCGCCCATGCCCTGATTGAGGCTGGCCACAAGACGTGCCCCTATTCCAAAGCCACACGGGGAAACATCGAAGTGGCAGTCAATCTGGTCGAAGGACGAGCGGCTGCCCATACCGCCTAACCGCAGCTAGGTGTGCGCTGGCAGCCTCATCCGGCGGCCGGGTACCGCACACGCCGCTTTTGTGTGTGCGGGTTTAGAGCTCGCTACAACCACACCCTGTGAAATAATTGCATCCCAACCTTCGTCCATATCTTCAAGAAGGCCCGATGCCTTATTCACCCATACTTCTCGCCCACATCTTCGCTGGCACCGTAGGCCTGCTCTCCGGCGCTGCCGCCATCGTCTTCCGCAAAGGCTCCCCCGGCCACGTGCTAGCCGGAAGAGTCTTTGTCGTGTCGATGCTCACTATGGCAGTCCTCGCAACCTGCCTGGCCATCGTGAAACATCAACCAAGTAACATCGGCGGCGGCATCCTGACGTTCTATCTGATCGGCACAGCGTGGCTGACCGCCAGGCGCAAAGACGGCGAAACCAGCCGTCTCGATTGGATCCTGCTTCTGATTCCGCTAACGCTCGGCATCCTCACCTGGATGAGCGGCATAAAAATCGTCCATAGCGGAGCGAGTTCGCAAGACGGCGTCCCGGTCGGAATGAATTTCTTCATGGGATCGATCATGCTGTTGGCTGCCGCCGGAGACCTTCGCATGCTCGTGCGCGGCGGCCTCTTTGGAGCAAAGCGCATCGCGCGTCATCTCTGGCGCATGTGCTTCGGCCTGTTCATTGCCTCAGGCTCTTTTTTCTTCGGACCCTCGAACCGCCCGCTCAGATTGCTCTCAAGGGTTGGCCTCGGCCAACATCTCCCCGCCGCGCTTTTCAGTACGGGCTTATACCTAATCCTCACCCTGCTTCCGCTGATCCTGCTGATCTTCTGGCTACTCCGCGTCCGATTCTCAAGCGCATACAATCGCAAGCCAATACGACTAGCGTCCGCAAGCTCTGACGACTAAGTGGGACAGACTTTAGTCTGTCCTCAATCTGACCAAGGAAGACTTTCAGGTATTTGATACGAATAAAGTAATCGCCGTTCCGAAAACTCTCTGATGTGCATGTCGATACGCGCCGAACTGCGGGAAAAGAAAAACGCGGCCCACTCTTTGCAAAAATCAGAACGCAAAGAGTAGGCCACCCCGGAGTTAAGGCGCTGCCATCCGCCATCCCTGGCCAAATTGTGCCACGCTGATTTTTAGTTAACGGTCGACGCCCCCTCTCCCCCCAGGATTTTTGTAAATGTTGCCGATAGAGGGTTTACGTATAGCGGCGGAGGGTTCGCGATTTGGCGCGCCCGGTTGGCGTCGGGATTGGGGCGGGAGTGGAGCGAAGTTGTGATGTTCGGCCAGGGCGAGAGCACGGCGCAGAAGCTTCCGTTCGATCGGCATCCTCGCCGAAGTATCGCGCATAAATTGAACAGCGCTCATCGTAACTTTTGCCAGTTGAGTAGCCCCTGAAGAAGCGGGATTATGCACGCCGTTTCGAAGATTTCGTGACTCGGCAAATGCTATGCAAGAGCGATTCCCCAAGCTTGGGCGATAGCAGGAAAGAAAGAGGAGCATCACTATGAAGATTAGCGGAAGGATCGGCATTACTTTGGTGACTGTGGTTGCGACACTGTTTGGAATCGCAGGAACTTCCAGCGTTGAAGCTCAGGGGAAGTCAGGCGCTGTCGGCTCCGGATTTTCGTTTGATGTCTACGGCGACTCGCGCTCGATGATGTACCTGCCATATAAGCAGGGACAGGAGGCGGAAGCTCGTCAACTCATGGTGGACATGTTTGAACTCGTACTTCCAGCAAAAGTCTCTCAAGAAATGGTCGATAAATACGTGAAACTCACATACGACCCAGCGAATCACGAGTTGATACAGATCGTCATGCCCTTTATGACCGCAAGCGAAGTAACCACGCTCAAGGTCGATAAAGGCTGGGTCACGGAGGCATCAGTTGAGGACGTAAAGCTATTACCCGGAGTGAGCCGCACGATGTTCCGCCTGGATGGCGGAGATTGGGTTGCGCGCGAGGTGGTGAATGACATCAAGAAAGACAACGCCAAATTTCTGCTGAGCACGGGTGACCTGGTTTGGTGGGGCAAGCAGGGTGGCAAACCGTCTGAGAATCCCTACTGGAAATTGGTTAATGAAGACGTGTTGAAGCAATTGCCGCATCCCGACAAAGAGTTAAAGGCTGCGGGTTTGGATGGGCGTGTTTTTCCCGCCGTGGGTAATCATGAAGTGTGGGACGACACGGATGTGGAAGGCTTGCTGGCCTCGTTTCCCTATTTGAAGAAGTTTGGGGTCTCCGACAAGCAGTTGACCTACAAATTTGATTTTGAAGGCGCGCGCTTTATCTTCCTTTGGACCGGCAAATACGACTATCGCGACCCCACCGGCTGGACTGGCACCCGGCCCGCCTATGAAGAACAAATGAAGCAATTACAGGCGTGGCTGGACGAGGCCAAGGCTGCCGGGACCAAAAAAGTCTTTATCACCTTCCACAGCCCCACTTTCTGCCGCTCGGGCATGGGAGCTATACCCGAAGCTCAAAATCCTCACAAGACAATTGCCGCGTATGCGAAGGACTTGGACATCGTGGTATTCAACGGACACGTGCACACGACCGAGGCTTACGACGTGGACGGTGTAAAGTATTTCGTGCTCGGCGGTGGAGGCGCGGAACAAGACCCGATTCTTCCCGGCAGGACGCACATCAAGGTCCCCGATGGGTATCCGCTGGACCAGTATTGGAAGGGCGAAGCTCCCAAAGAGGATTACAACTACCTGCACGTGGAAGTGAAGCCCGGACAACCTACGAAGTTCACGGTTAATCGCTACCGGCCCTGGTCTGCTGAGCCGTTTGCGACCGTAGAGCTTTTTGCTTCTTCGAAGTAAAAGGTGCTGCGCGATGCGACATAATTTCGTGCTTCCTCTGCCACGATTTGTCTTGCACCCCTTCACGGCGGCGTTCATCGCAGTTGTGCACCTGTATCTGTCGTTCGGTCATCTCTCGAAGCTGTTCGGCGGTGAGGTGCACTGGACTGATTTCTGGAAGGGCTTCGGCGCATTATTTGGCGCGTATGTATTCGCTGCGCTGGCGTCGCGCCGATTTGCAAAACCGCTACAACGTGGGATTCCAAGCGAAGACGACGTGGAGTATTCTGACCGAATATCAGTCTCAGAACAGGTCCCCGTTGCTTCAAATTTCTCTCAGAAGGAAAGTCATCTCAACTCCCAATAAGTCGCGTAACTGGAGATGTGGTTCTTGACTATTTCACTTCTTAGGTGACCGCGTGCGTTCCTGCCATCATACGCCGGCCAGGTCCCACGCTCTGTAGTTTTCTGCGAAGTTGAACTCCCCATTGCCGAGAAGCTACTCGATTGCGAGTTGAATTCCTGAAAATGACAGAACTGCAAGTTCCATCTACTTGATCGAGAAGAGTCGTGCATCGCTTGATGCAAATCATTTGGGGGGAATAGTTCCATGCGAAGTGGCCCACGGTCCTAGAACGGAGGCGCGTGATTGAGTGTCATTTTTGACAGTTACGGCGTTTGAAGAGAAGAGGCAATATCGCGCAGTCTCGCGGTTTGTTGCGCTATTCGGCGAAGAATCGGCTGCGGATTTAATGGTCGAGTGAGAAGAAGGAAGAGGAGGACGTTAATAATGAAGTGCATCAGAAAAGGTGGTCTGGTGTTTGCGTTGTGTCTCATGGTTCTGGGTCTGACAGCTACGCCGCCAGCCTCAGCGCAGGCAAAGAAGCCTAATATTCTGGTCATCATGGGCGATGACATCGGGATAACGAACATCGGCGTCTATAGCCACGGCATGATGGCCGGCAAGACACCGAACCTCGACAAACTCGCCAAGGAAGGCATGCTGTTGACGGATTATTACGCCGAGGCGAGCTGCACGGCGGGTCGCGCGAACTTCATCATGGGTGAATTGCCCATTCGCACGGGCATGACCACTGTTGGCCAGGCTGGCGCGCCGATCGGGATCCCCGCGGAAGCGGTTACGATCGCCACAATTCTGAAGGCGCAGGGTTATGCGACCGGCCAGTTCGGCAAGAACCATCTTGGTGACAAGAATGAATTCCTGCCCACCGTCCACGGCTTCGATGAATTCTTCGGCTATCTGTATCACTTGGACGCCATGGAAGACCCGTTCCACCCGAACTATCCGCAGAATCTTTTGAATGTGGTTGGGCCGCGCAACCTGGTTCATTCCTGGGCGACCACCACGGATGACGCCACCGAGATGCCGCGCTGGGGCAAGATCGGCAAGCAGAAGATCGTAGATGAAGGGCCGTTGCCGCCGCACCCCACCAACGGGATCAAATACAACATGGAGACAGTGGACGACACGATCCGCGACCTCTCCCTCCAGTTTATTGACAAGGCCAAGGCCGATGGCAAGCCGTTCTTTGTCTGGCTGAACCCGACGCGCATGCACGTGGTCACGCACCTGTCGCCGAAATATACGGCGATGATGAACTCGGAGAATGGCTGGAGCATAGAAGAAGCCGGCATGGCGCAGTTGGATGACGACATCGGCCTCGTAATGCAACACCTGAAGGACGCGGGGTTGGACGATAACACCATCGTCGTTTTCACCACCGACAACGGCACCGAAGCGTTCACGTGGCCTGATGGCGGCACCACGCCGTTCGCACAGGCGAAAGGAACGATCATGGAAGGCGGCTTCCGCGTGCCGTGCCTCGTGCGCTGGCCCGGCCATGTCCCGGCGGATTCCGTGTCGAACGGCATCATGTCCGGTTTGGACTGGTTGCCTACGTTCGCCGCCCTCGCCGGGGTCCCGAACATCACCGAGCAGCTGCTGAAAGGGGTGAAATTCGGCGACAGGACTTACAAGAACCATCTCGACGGCTATGACCAGACCGCCATGCTCACCGGCAAAGGCCCGTCCACTCGCCACGAAATCTTCTACCTTGGCGAAAGCACGATTGGAGCGGTGCGCATTGATGACTACAAGTACCGTTTCATCGACCAACCGCAGGGCTGGTTGGGGGTCAAGAACCACCCTGATGTGCCTATGATCACCAATCTGCGCCTCGATCCGTTTGAGAAGATGGGCTTTCCAGAAGACCTGACGAGGAATGGGTCGCTGCTATTTTTCAGCGATTGGTACATGTATCAATTCTGGCGTTTTGTCTTCGTCCAGCAAATGATGGGCAAGGAGATCCAGACCTTCCTGGAATTTCCGCCGATGCAACGTGGCGCAAGCTTTAACCTCGATGCCCTGAAAGCCGAAATGGCCGCCAAGATGGCCCAGGCGGAGGCAGCGTCTAAAGGCCCGAGCAACTAACAGGAACCATCCTCACGGAGGGCGGCTCGCAGGGGCCGCCCTCTTTTTTTCGACCAAATTCTCCAAGCATCGCCTTCAAGCCATTCCATCTCGGAATCGTTTCCTGAGCAAGCCAGGTGAGAGATCCAATTGATCGAGAAGAGCGTACTGCTTGAGCACTGAGAGGTCACAACTTCCCTCAACATATTTTCGGAGTAAGATTGCTTCCAGTACCTGGCGGTCTGGCCATAGGCGAGACTATCTTAGGTTTAGCCCCAAGAAAAATACTACAGACATTTTCGTCGCTGCATCATCTAACCTCGCGGCCCTTGATCTCCTCGGGCATATTTCTCAGACGACAGAATGAATCGTCGAGATTTCTTTGCGCAAGGCAGCCTGGCAATCGCTGGCGCGTTTCCTGTAGTAGCTACAGACCCTGGTGCCGAGCAGCGAAAGGAACAAGTACAAATGGCCGAGAAAACTGTCGTGCCACACACCTCCATCCATCGCATCGAGACGGACGGCGTTACCCTCTTCTACCGTGAGGCCGGCCCGTCGGATGCGCCAGTGGTCCTTTTACTGCACGGTTTTCCGACGTCTTCGTTTCAGTACCGCGAACTAATCCCGCGACT
>Ga0210388_10002244_pt1 | contig 15051 bp, 11 predicted proteins | sample IncBWC19OmetaG_FD_155485 | JGI IMG/M metagenome (GOLD analysis project Ga0210388, IMG submission 155485) | Forest soil microbial communities from Barre Woods Harvard Forest LTER site, Petersham, Massachusetts, United States - Inc-BW-C-19-O ...
ATTTCGACGATCGGGTCCGAAGAGTTTCTCAGTCAGCCGAAATCCCGCCGTTGAATGCGATCGTAGGGTCTTTCCGGAGAACGGGACGACCGATGCATCTGAAAACATAACGAAACCCTCCCCTAAGGCATAGGACTATGGGCGTAGATCGGAACGTGCGGCTCCGGATTTTTCGGGGACTTGGAATGAATTGTAGATCGGAGAGCTATCCCCGAGGCCCTGGAGCCGACGAAGCGGAGTCTAGCGCAAGGCTTTGATCGAATAAAGGTCGATTTGGACGATTTGAGTCTTGCCCGGTCGGCACATCTAACCGAGTAGTCACCTCCTATCCGAGACGACACTAGTTCACATTGCCACAAAGTTGTTATGAAATTTATGAATCCAGGGAAACAGCGAAATAGAGGATGCGGTTCTTGCGAGTTGCCCCAGCGCCACCCTAACTAAAGCACTTTAATCGGTAGTGTGGGACTTGGGCAGTGGAGGTCTCCGCCCTGCCCCAACAAACAATTTGAAGCGCGTCATCCAGCGAGCAAGATCACGGCTCACGGGGCAATGGCGGCAACGAGATGACTCACCTTGAGTCTTTCGTTGAAGGCCGGCACTTCCTTGTCTGTGAGTTGCTGGAATTCCCGTTGGCACTCGGCGAGCTCTTGCCGATAGGTCTTGTTCACTGCAACCTCTGCTTCGGTTGGTGCGAAGCCTGCGCCGCCACCGGCGGCGTTGCCATGCATGACCGCTTCCACCAGGGCCGCCATCCTCTCATAGAGCTTCATAGGCATAGAAATGCCTTCCTCGATGCTCGCGCTAGTCACATGAATTTGGAACAACTTGTCTTCAAGGCTGATGATTTTCGCCTCTAGATTCACAGTTTCTTCGAGCAGATGGTCGGGATCGCCTCGGTCCGTTAGCATGGCCTTGAGATCCATAGCTTGTTTGCTATCCCACTCAAGTTGGTTGATCATGTCTGCCACCTGGTTGTATTCGCCGAGAACCTCGCGACCAAAGGCAACTTCTTCGCTGATTGTCTGGTCGGTGGCTTCCGAGTTCGGATCTCTCTCAACCACCATCGGTTCCGATAGCTGCTTCCCGTTTGCACTGAGTTGGACCGTATAGGTTCCGGGTACTACACGCGGCGCGCCCTGAAAGCTCGTAAGGCTCACGATCGGCCGCCAGCCTTCTGGCGATAATTGGACCCACGGGGCGTCGGGCGGAGGGGTGCGCAGCTTCACGACATGAGCGGGGTCGCATTCGAGATTCCACCAAACTCGATTCAAACCCGCCGTGCCGTCAACCTTCAGGGTGCGAACAGTTTCACCGTTTGCGTCCTTGATCGTGAGTGTCACGTCCTTTGCAGGCTTGCTCAGATATAAATTGATGTCGCCGCCGTCGGGCGGATTTTCGCCTACTTTCAAGCGGGAATCTTCGGCCAGCCGGCCGTTATAAATGGAACGGTAACGGTAGGCCGGGCGGGGTTTGAACAAGTAGACGTCAGATTCCTGGGCCTTGTCCCAGTCGCGAAGTGGCGTGATGTCGTCGAGAATCCATATCCCGCGGCCGTACGTGGCTATGACCAGATCGTTGTAATTCTTCTGAATCGTCAGCCATTTAATGGACGTCGGCGGCAGGTTGTTTCGCAATTGAGTCCAATGCTTTCCATCGTCCCAGCTGACGTAGAGCGCGTTGCCGGTGCCCAGGTACAGCATCCCCTGTCGTTTCGGATCCTCGATCAAACACAGCGGAAAGTTGAACACGGACTTGGGAATATCCCCTGAGATCAATTTCCAGGTCTGTCCGAAGTCGGCCGTCTTGTACACGTAGGGGTTATTGTCGCCCTCCTGCCACAGGCTCACTGACACATAGGCCGTGCCCGCGTCGAAATGCGACGGATCAATGTTCTGGACGGTGCCCCACGGCGGCAAACCCGTCATGTTCTTCGTTACGTTGTTCCAGTGCGCCCCGCTGTCGCGGGTTACTTGCACTTGTCCGTCGGCAGTACCGGCCCAAATCACACCGGCCTGAAGGGGTGACTCGCTAATGGCAAAGACCGTTTCGGCTGAGAACGTACTTAAATTGTAAGGCGTCACGCCACCTGAATCCTGTTCATGGTTCTTTTCGTTAAGAGTCAGGTCTGGGCTGATCACTTGCCACGACTGCCCCGCGTTCGTCGTCCTCATGACGTACTGGCTGCCGATGTACACCCGATTGTGGTCATGGGGAGAGACCAGTATCGGTATGTTCCAGTTGTAGCGGTATTTCATATCGGCTGGCTTTACGCCGAACGGGGCATCTGGCCACGGAGACACCGTGCGAGATTCCCCAGTTTTCAGATTCACCCGGCCTATGTCACCGTAATAAGCACTAACCCAGAAAATGTTCTCATCACTTGGATCGGGTACCAGGTATCCGCTCTCACTACCGGCAACATTAAACCAGTCCCCATGCGTAATACCGCCCTTGGCCCCAGTTAGATTGTTGCTTGGCGCACCGAAAGATCCTCCATCTTGCTTGTTTCCATAAATATTATATGGAATCCGATCGTCGGTAACGACATGAAAGAACTGGGAATTCGGCAAAACAATCCGCATATAGGTCTTGCCGCCGTCCCACGTGATTGTGCCATCTTGGTCGTCACTTACCATGAAGTGATTTGCGTCGTTCGGGTCAATCCAAATGTTATGAAGATCACCCCCAGCCGACGTCGGTTTGGCGATGAGCGTCTTGCCAGCGTCCTCGGATACAAACCAAGCCTGCCCCAAGAAATAAAGCAGATCTTCATTGCCGGTCGAGACCCCGAAGCGACTGTCGTACGGGAAGCGGCCGCCGAGCGCATAGGTGTAGTTGACCAATTCCCATTGGTGTCCACCATCATCGGACCGGTAAAGCCCTGGGGGGTGATCTTCGATAAGGGCGTAAACTCGTTTCGGGTTCGTCTGCGCGATGTTCACGCCAACCCGACCCAATGGGTGGTCTGCGGCCGGCAAACCGTTGCCTGCCAGCTTCTGCCATGTCGCACCCGCGTCGTGCGTCACGTAAACTCCGCTGCTGGGCCCTCCGCTGTGCAAATCCCATGTATGGATGGTCACCTGCCACATGCCCGCAAAGAGTGTGTACGGATCGTGCGGATCCATGACCAGGTCGGAGCATCCGGTCCCCTCGTTGACAAAAAGCACTTGTTGCCACGTCTGTCCGCCATCGGTGGTCTTGAAAATGCCCCGCTCATGCCCCGGTTTATAGACTTGGCCAACCGAGCAGACGTAGACGATGTTGGCGTTCTGTCGATCGATCACAATTTCGGTGATGTGCCCGGTCTGCTCCAATCCTACGTGCTGCCAGCTGTCTCCTCCATCCGTGGACTTGTAAACACCATCCCCCGGTCCCGGATCAGCCCGGATGATCCACGGCTCTCCCGTTCCAGCCCAAACATCGTTAGGAGCTGTTGACGCGACTGCTAGCGCGCCGATCGAACCAGTGTGTTGGTTTTCGAACAGAGGCTTCCACGTAACTCCGAAGTTGGACGTCTTGAAGATTCCGCCGTTCGCACTCCCGATATAAGCGACTGCTGGCTGGCCAACCACGCCCGTAATTGCCGACGTGCGTCCTCCCATTGGTCCGATAAAACGAAAATGAAGCGGCTCAAAAGGATTCGCTTTCTCTTGACTTTGGGCACGAAAGGTTCCGCCAAACCACACCATCCCTGCAGCGAACGCTGCCAGCCATAATATTGATCGCTGGGCCCTGTGGATAGTGGTTCGCATGGCGCTGTCTCTCCCTCGAATCGGATGTAGAACTAGGATCTGGCAAAGTAAAAATCGCTCTCAGAAAATAAGGGCTACTCCGTTGCCGGGCTTCGGGAACTTGACGAATACCGCCGGATCGTGGCCGGGGATGATCAGGCCGGGGCTGCCTGCAAGTTTCTCCATTCGTTCTTGCGCCCGCAAATTCGATTCAGCGTCGAAGGTTGCGGTGATGGGGAGACGCTTCTCGATGTTTTCATAGAGGTAGACGTTATCTGACGCGAGTATGACGATTCCCTTGCGGGTGTTCACCCCCACGTACTGCGAGGCGTAAGTGTGGCGCCCACCCGTGTAGACGGTGATCCCGGGGAGGACGGTCTTATCGTCTCCATCGACCAACTCCAGTCTGCCCTCGGCTCTTACCTTCTCAAGCATTGCCATGTCCACCGCAAAAACTCCGGAGCCTTTCTGGTGTTCGGGTTGGTCGTAATACTCAAATTCCTCTTTCTGAATCCAGACGCGCGCCTTCGGAAATAGGTCCGTCCCGTCGACATGATCCCAATGAGCATGGGAAATGATGACGTCGGTAATGTCTTCCGGCTTCAAGCCGAGCTTCGAAATCGCTTCCGAAGGTTGCATGTAGTCGGCCGGCTTCCATTGCTTCATGAAGGCGTCGCGATAGAACCCCGAATCCACCAGGATGTTCCGGCCATTGCCCTTTACCAGCCAGATCATTAGCGCTATGTCGATCTTTTTGTCCTTGTCTTCACCCTTTACCAACTCTCCCAGCGGAAAACTCTTCAGAGTCCCGTACCGAATGGCGTAGACCTCGTAGGCCGACCCGGGAGCGGTCGTATTCGATCGCGACGACGGGGTCGCGGCCCGGGCCGACACCAGCCCTGCAAACACTCCGAAAATCGCCAGGCCGGCAAGAATAGCGACTCTGCGTGCCGAGTGATTTTGCTTCATGGGCGTCCACCACCTTCCATGGTTCTGTTCCGCTCTTTGGTCAGGTGCATATGCTAGATCCCGCGACCGCTGATTGTCATTTGGGGCTCCGCATTCCCAGCGATTTCCTGCGCAAGCTCCGCGTCGAATTGGGCCTGCTCTTCCATGCTGGAGCTTCCCAGCCGTCCGCGTTACGGCCCAGACTATACCGCCTGAGAGTTTTCACTTTCGATTCCGTCTATCCGCGGTTCACGGGAGTGCGGCGTGTGACTGCCGTTTTACCCGCTTGGAATTGAGTCAAAGCTCAGTGCCGCACGGGCACCTTCCGACTAAGGACCGTCTGTGCCCGAATCGCCTCGGCGTTCCGCATCTCATTTGCCGGCCGTGTAGAGTTTTTCTCCCCCGCTCAGAAGATAAACTTCACCGCCAACTGCAATTGACGGGATGTCGTTACGGTGCTGGTGATGAGACCCGAAGTGGGGTCTCGATCGCCTGCCGCATCGAGGAACACACCGAAGTTGGGATCGGCGAAGTTGGGATGATTGAACACGTTGAACGCTTCGAACCGGAATTGAAGAGTGTACTTCTCTATGGAGAAGTTCTTCATGATCGCGACGTCATCCTGCTTCAGCGTTGGGCCGGTGAATACGTCCCTGCCCTCATTTCCAATCGTGCCGGGAGTCGGCAATGTGAAGGCCGACTGATCGAACCATTCGTTCGGATTGTGCAAGGTGATATTGCCTGGGTTTCTGCCGGGAACGATGTTGGGCAAGTCGGCGCTGTTCTGTCCTTGCAATCCAGCTGAGTCGAACTCATCTTCCACCGTGAAGGGGTCTCCGCCGTCGAGCGTCAGTATGTTGCTGATCTGCCAGCCTCGCACGAACCGGTTTCTGTGGAAGGGCAAGCTGTAGACGAAATTGAGAGTGAAGACCTTGTCGCGGTTGAAGCCGCAATTCCCCCGATTGTGAGATATCGGATAGGGCGACGGCGGAGCAACGTAGGCAAACGTATCGATCGAGTAGGCCCCCGAACTGTCGTCCAGGCATTTTGAGTACGTAAAGTTCGCTTGTGCCTGCAAACCGTGACTGAACGCCTTATTCGCGATCAACTGCAGCGCGTTGAAGGTGGAGTGGCCGTCAGGCATTATTTCGCCCATGGATCCGAAATTGGGATTCATGCGCGGGTTGGTGACCAGCACGCCGTTCACTAGTTGGGCGAACTGTGGGACCTGAAGGGTCCCCGAGTTTTCCGGCGGATTCAATTCCACCTGAGCCAGCAAGTGATTGCCCTGGTTGCCGAGATACCCCGCAGTCAAGATCACGCGCCCTGGCAACTCGCGCTGCACGGAAAAGTTGTACTGGATAACGTAAGGAGTGCAGCAAATGTTGTAGCCAAGTGCATCGTGAACCGAGGGCAGGACAGCAGAGGCCGTGCCGCCGGGGACCGTGCTTTGGAAAACGACCGGAACCGTGAACGCTGGGAAAGGCACCGTTAGCTGGTTGAAAGGCGGCAAAAAATTATAGCCAACTCCGTAGCTCCGGACCTGATAAACGTCGTGGAAGATGCCAAAGCCGACGCGCACCGATGTCCGGTTGTCCTTGAAAGGTGCCCATGCTAGGCCGAGACGGGGATCGAAGTTGCGCAACGAGGGATTGGACTGGAACACGTGCGGCGCATTCACGAAGTCCGGATCTGACGGGATGAAAGCGAAAAGCTTGTTATGGACTTCGATGGGGTTCGAAGCGAATGAATAGCGCAGACCCAGGTTGAGCGTAAGTTTCGGACGGACTTTCCAGACGTCCTGGATGTAGCCGGTAGCGTCGGTTTCGCGGAAATCCCGTCGGCTGTCGGCTTGCCCGGGGAGCGCACCGATGAACGAGGATGGCTGTCCAGACAGGAAAGAATTCGGCAGAGGCGCGCCACCCGATGGATTATATCCGTAGGATGAAAAGAAGTAGTTTCCCCCGGGCTGCACAGGCGTGTTCGATTCCGTTTGCTGCCTTTCGACCAGCACACCGATGGCAATTGCATGGCCGCCTTTGGTCCAGAAAATATCGTCTCTGGGTTCGAACTTGTTCTGAACGTAAAAGTAGATTGGCGCTCCGTTGGTGATGATCCCCATGGTGCTGATGCCGGGAGAAAGAATTCCGCAGTCGTATCCGTTTTCCGGATTGCAGTTGAATGCTGGAATGCGCGCGGTGATATTTCCAATCTGCACGACACGAGCATAGTTGAAATTCGCCTGATTGATCAGAGTGGAGGAGATCTGCTTCTGCTCAGAAAGGACGAGGAACTGGTTGTGCTGGTAGTTCGTCTGCGGATATTGGGCCAGGGAATTGGACGCAAACGGCTCATGCAAGTTCGCCCGATCGAGGATATAGCGAACGAAAATGGAATCCTTTGGGGTGAGCTTGTAATCCCACCTACCAACCACATAGTTCTCACTGGCGGTCTGAGTACCCACGTCCGTGTTTTGTCCGGTGCCATTGCCGTTGTCCGCCCCGTTGGGCAACGGCTGCGCCTTCAGCGCGGCAAGGACGTAAGGGTTCGTTACTTCCGCAATCGCCGCCGCGTCGGGCAAGGTAGAGATGACCGTTTCGCCGAGATGCTGCTGCAATCCCTCGAAATTCACGAAAAAGAACGATTTGTCTTTCTTTATCGGCCCGCCCAAGGTTCCGCCGTACTGGTTGCGTCGGAAAGCTGGGGGACCCGTGAGAGGATCGAAATAGTTGCGCGCATCCATGTAGCTATCGCGGAAAAATTCGTAGGCCGAGCCGTGCCAAGAGTTGGTACCGCCCTTGGTAGCGGCGTTAATGCCCCCGCCGCTACCGCCGAATTGCGGGCCAGCGTCGCTCGAGAAAACCTGGAACTCGGCGATGGAATCGACACCCAGTGAAGTCCCGGTGACCGCTGAACCTCCCCCGCGGTCCCAGAAATCCTCGACGTCTTGCCCGTCAATTTCCAGGGCCTGCCCGACCGGGCGCACCCCGGCAAAGGCATACTCGTCAGAATTCCCGAAAAACGAGCTATGATCTCCGTTCGTTACCCGCTGAGTCCCCGGGGCCAGCATGATCAACTGTTCGAAGTTCCGGCCATTGAGGGGGAGGTCGCGCATTTGAGCCTGATCAATCAGGCCGGATACCGTGGCTGAGTTAGTGTCGACTTGCGCCACCTGAGCGTCAACCGAAACAGACTGCGAGATCTCGCCGACCGATAGAGTGATGTTCATTTCCCTCTGATCGCCCACTTGCAGAATGATGTTGTTCCTCTGCTCGGTCTTGAACCCCTGTAGCTGCACTTGCAATTGGTACTCCCCAATGGCCAAGCTCTGCATCGTGTAGCGGCCATCCGTGTCGGTCACCATATCGGTCACAATGCCGGTCTGAACGTTTTTGAGCGTCACTTTCGCGCCTGCCACGGCCGCGCCCGACGAATCTGTCACAGACCCGCGGATGGATCCGCTACCGACCTGCGCGCCACACACCAAGGCTGCGGCGAGCAAAAGGGCGAAAACGCTGCCGCACCGGATAAGCCATGTTTTAATGATTTCGCGAGTTGTCGTATACATCGTTTGGTACCCCCCGGGCGAAGTCGATCGTTCCGGCAAAAATCATTTACGTCCGTGTGCCAACCCCCGCAACAGAGAAAAGCCGAGACCCGTCGGCTCAGTTTTGCAATGACTTTCGCTCAGTGCGCCGAATCGCCGTGTCGGGGCCCAGCTGCATATTTTCCCCGAATTTACAGGTCATTAATAAAGCTGTCTTGCGGCCAATTAGTAGGCTTGCGAGAGATTAGTGTCTAGTGTTGGACGATTGGCAACAAGCGTTGTCCCTCGTCAAAACTGGGAGCACCTTTGAAATGAATGACTTACGCCGAGATCGCGCAACAAATTACATGAACGAGATCAGCCGTGGCGGAGATCAGAGGGCGGGCGGAAGGAGACATCCATTACCTCGGAGTGCATTTTGGCTCTTTGCAGAGGAGAGCGAGTCTGGCTTCGGGAACCAGCTGGGATGCTTGCTTAGCACCTGTATGTGTAGATAGAGTACTGGAAATCGCGAACGGCAGGCACTGCCGGGGAAAAGATGGACTCTCGAACATCTACATTTGGCTTGGTGGAGCGCTTCAAGAGGGGCGAGACGGAGGCTTTCAGCCAGATCTTCCGCAAGTACCGTCGGAGGCTGGCGGTGTTGGTGCACTACAGGATGAGCTCGGAGTTGCGCGGGGCGGTTGAGGTGGACGACATCCTGCAAGAGGTGTTCCTGGCGGCGGCTCAGGATATGGGCAATTTTACGTATCAGTCTCCCGGAAGCTTGATGGCTTGGCTATCGCGGATCTCGGACCATGTAATCGTGGATGCGGTCCGTTACCAGAACCGTGGGAAGCGGCACGCTGGCGAGATGCTGAGGTTCCGGTCGGATAGTAACCCGGCGGGGCCGGAGCCCGTGGATAGAGAAACGCCGAGCCAGGTGTTTGCCCGGACAGAAAACATGCAGATCCTGCTCAAAAAACTGGATTGCCTCCCGGTGGAATACCGGGAAATGATCCTGCTGGCAAAGTTCGAGGGACTGACGACAAAAGAGATTTCCGAACGCGTGAAGAAATCGCGAGAGAGCGTGGCTCTCACGTTGCACCGCGCGCTGAAACGCTTCCGCGAGCTGGAAGCGCCGGCGCGATGACGATGGGCGCAGAAGAACCCCCAAGAAATCCTGAGAATCCTCCGTCCGGCGGGGAAGGATCAACGGAGCGCGAGCGTGCGGTAGCCGTAGCGCTGGCGGCATACCTGGATCAGGTCGCGCGCGAAGAGACGGTGGACATTGATGCGTTCTGCAAGACTTGCCCCGGACTGGAAAATGATCTTCGGCCGTTGCTGGAATCGCTGAACGAGATGGATGGACCGCCATTTTCCGGGGGCTCTGGTCCGGAATCCGAAGGAGCAGAAGAGTTGCCCGAGAGGCTCTCCGGGCACAAAATTCTTGGGGAGATTGGCGCCGGTGCAATGGGGCGGGTGCTCCTGGGATATGACGAGCGATTGAACCGAAAGGTGGCGATCAAAATACTCGGAGGACGCTACCGCGCGGACGAATCGGTCAAGACGCGCTTCATGCACGAGGCGCGGGCACTGGCGCATATTAGCCATCCGAACATCGTGCATATCTTCAGCCTGGGTTCGCCGGACGAACTTCCTCACTTCGTAATGGAATTGGTGGAGGGAACGTCGCTCGCGGAAGCGGGGCGCGCGCTGACGCTGACGCAAAAAGCGGAGCTGATGCGCAAGGTGGCGCTGGCGGCGGATTTTCTGCACGAGCACCAGATCATACATCGCGACCTGAAGCCGACAAACATATTGGTGAGCGCTGATTTAGAACCAAAGATTCTGGATTTTGGGCTGGCGCAGCATCTGGAGAGCGACAGCAGGCGCGTAACGCGGCCCGGGGAAATCGTGGGTACGCCGGATTATTTTTCGCCGGAGCACACCCTGCCGGGGGCGCGATTCGATCCGCGAAGCGATGTTTTTTCGCTGGGCACGATGCTGTACGAACTGCTGACCGGAAGCCCGCCGTTTCACGGGGAAACATTCGGCGAGCTGGTGCGGCGGATCCGCGAGCAGGAACCGACGCTACCACGGCGGCTGAATCCAGAAATCCCCGGGGATTTGCAAGACGTCTGTCTAAAAGCGCTGGAAAAGAAACCGGAGAACCGTTACGCGTCGGCGCAGGAAATGGCGGATGACCTGGAACGATTCCTAGCGGGAGAAAAAGTGCATGCGGTGCCGACCGCGTATTCGAATCTGATGTCCGGAAAGATTGAACAGCACCTGCGCGAGCTGGAAGGCTGGCGGGAGGAGGAGATCGTTTCGGAACATGAGTACGACGCGTTGCGCAAAGACTACGGACGGCTGGTCGAAAGAGAAGATGCGTGGATTTTGAATGCGCGAAGGCTGTCGCTGCCGCAAGTGAGTTTGTATCTCGGCGCATGGATCCTCACGGTGGGCGCGGCGTTGTTGTTCCTGTTCCAGTTTGTGGATCTTTCGGGAACGCTCGGGGTCATCGTGGTGGCTGGAGTGGCGGCACTGATGGCGGACCGCGGGCTACGGCTTTGGAGATCGGGACAGTTGCGAGTGGGGATCGCTTACCTTTTGGCGTTTTGCCTTTTGCTTCCCATTGCGTTGCTTGTGGCGTTTGGGGCGTATCACCTTTTCGCGAAGGCTGCGGCGAATGCGAAATGGGAGTTGCTGGGGAGCATTTCAAAGACATTCAAGAAAACAACGAATGCGCAGATATGGTGGGCGGTGATTCTGTCGCTGCCGGCCTACGTGTGGCTGAGGCGGTTTACGAAATCGTCGGTGTTCTCGCTGGTTTTTGCGGTCATGGGGGCGTGGTTATGGATGGTCACGCTGATGCGGATGGGTTTGTTGGAGTGGATAGACTCCGACCCGGGGAAATTCTATTTCCGGCTGATCCCCGCCGCGCTGCTGTTTTTTGCGATCGCGTTAGCGGTGGAGTGGCGTCAATTGCCGAACGACTCGCGGTACTTCTACCCGATCGCAGTGGTTTTCACGATTGCTGCGCTGAGCGGGCTGGCGAGCGATCATAAACCTTATCAGGAATGGCTGCAGGGGCTGCTGCCCTGGACGCGCGGGCAGATCGAGTATCTGTTTATCATTAATGCGGGGATTTATTTCCTGCTGGAGATCATTTGCGAGTGGTTCTCCGTGTCGCAAATGCGAGCGGTGGGCAAAGCGTTCCGATTTGCGATCCCTGGACACGTGCTGACCTCCTTGTTTTTTCTGGGGCTGGAGGCAACGGATAGATGGGAGGGCCAACTGAACGATCTCTCGATGAAAAGGGAGGCACGCGTTTTTGAGATACTGCTGCCTGCGGCGGCGCTGGTATTTGTGTATGGAAGCATTCGCAAGCAAATGAAGAATTATTTCGTCGTTGGGATGATATTTCTAGCGATCGGGCTAGTGCGGCTGCAAGAAGACATTTTCGTGCAGAGGTCGCGGTGGCCGATCCTGCTGCTTATTCTGGGGTCCTTGCTGATGGTAAGCGCGACGCGGTATTCCGCCATAAAAATGGCGGTCGCGCGGATGGTCCGGCGCGGAGGCTGAAGGCGCGGGATAGGCTCCGCCAGCACTGCAATTCCCACCTTTTTTTGTCGCTATAACTTAATGAAGAGAAGTGATGGCCTATAGGTCCGCGGCAGAGTTGCCGGGAGACGCAGGCGGCCCTCGGAGGTGTATGGCTATGGTTAGAGAAACGGGCAAAAGGTCTTGGCGGTGGAAATGGCTACTCGTAGCAGCGCTGGCGGTGGGGAGTATTGTTGCCACCGCGTGCGACGGCGACGGAGCGCTGTTCGTTGTGTCGCTACAGCCGGTCTACACTCAGCTCGATTTGGAGGCCGATTCCAGATTGAACGGGATGTGGAGCGACAAAGAAGGAGACGTGACGTTCTCGTTCGAGCAAGCAACGGAGAATGGGAAGGCGAACGAGTACAAACTGGTGGTGAAGGAAAAGAACGGAGAACAGGAAGAGTCGGGTGAATTCGAGGTGCGCGTTGTGAGGCTGGGAACCTGCCATTTTTTGGACATCTATCCCCAGAGCAGCAAGGAGGGGAGTGACTTTTATCGATTGCATTTTACTCGAGCGCATACCTTCGCGCGCCTGGAGATCAATGAGGATTCGATCCAGTTGGCATTCTTGAGCGCAAGCTGGCTGGAGGCGAAAATGGACGAAAAGAGCGTCGATACTCCTTGCGTGAAAGTGGATGATGAGCTGCTGCTGACAGGAACCACTGAGGAAGTGCAAGAGTTCGTGTTTTCCTATGCGAGTAACGATGAGGCGTTCGCCAATCCGGTGTTACTGGAGAGGCATCCGGCTGGGGAGGAAGGCCAATGAATGCTACAGAGACTGAGCAAGCTGGGATCGAGACAGCAGTGGCGGCAGATTGCGTGGAGCCCGGCCCATCAAGCACGAGGGAGCAGCTGGATAGGCAACCAGGCCCACTATGGGAAATTTGCTAGGTCGTAGTCCACTTGCATGGTCATGTCGGGTAACCGGATTCGGGCTCTTGTGGGTTGGATCGGCGTTTGTACGACAGTTTTTGGTGCGCAACAGCTTGAGGACGGGCAGATCCCTGGCTCACTTGGCAGGAACAGGCTGCATTGTGTTGACCTGAATGATGCTGGCCTTGGAATCCAGTGTGCCGGTCAGCTTGACCTTTTGTCCCGCGTACTTTTCGGCCCACTCCTGATTGTCTAACTTGAACACGTCATGTTTGGTCAAGAGCACATATTTACCGCCGCGGCTGTGGACGCAATAGCGCGCGCAGTCTATTGCTGTGCTGCCCGCATGCCCCATTTCGATCATTTCCTTGTGGGACCTGTTTAGAGAATGGACACCCATGGCGCATTGCGAATCGGCGATCTCGCCCTCAAAAGCTGTTTCGCCTGCGCCCGAGGTTGCCGGCCCCATGAAGCTCAGGGCTCCCCCCAAGGCTGCTGAGACAAGAAGCGTTCTTGTTTTAGTCATCCCGTACTCTCAATCGTGTGCCTGTAGCCTATGGAATTCTGCGATCGCACCTTCGGCTCGACGATGAACTTCATGGTCATCTCCTCGTGGCCCTGGCTGCAAATTACTGTACAAATGACGATGTATTCGCCGGGCTCGCTTGGCGCGATCAAATTGAATTCTTGGGTACCGGGTTTGAACAGGAGGTCCCAGCCGGGAACCAATTTTCGGTCCGATGCTCGCAACAGCGCAAATCCATGCACCGAACCATCGCGATTGTGGTTCTTGGCCTTGATGGCAGTAACCCGCAGGGTGAGTTCCTCGCCCGGCTTGGCTGTTATCACGGGCTGCTTCAGACCTTGGATTTTGTACCGGCTGTCATGATCGGCCAATATTTCGATTACGCGAGGCCCCGTTTGGCTGAGGAGTACTGGTTCGAGGCCGGAACAAATGGCGATTGCGAACACGAGGGGCCGCCATGGCATTCTCGCTCTTTCTGTAAACAGTCTGAACATAGTCACTCCGTCATGTAGCGCAAGATCAAGCGCCGGTCTTCGTCCGTGATGAGTGCGCGGACCCTCATGTGGCGCAGGATCGTGGCCATCGCCCGCGGTGGGAACTTTGGCGGAGCCATGTGACAGCGACCACAATTGGCTTGAAACCTCTTCTCGCCTTCCAACCGCAACGCGCGGTTGTCGTGGATGCCGGATGCTGTCGCGGCTTCTGGTGGCGAGGCGGGCTTGTCTGTTGAAGCTGGCCGAGGGTTGGGAGGTGCTACAAGCAATCTCGCTTGCTGGCTCTGGGAACTGGCAGGATTTGGTGCCGGTGGAGAATTTTTCTGATCTTGGGCAATGGCAGTGACGAAGCAGCTGGCGAGCAGGGCGAACGTAGCAGTGAACACGGCTTTTCGATTTGTCATTGAACCTCTCCGCGGCCGAGGGGTGTTACCAAGCGGTAGGTCAACGCTAGCGTCCAGACATTTCCGTTTCCTTGCGGGGCGAATTGTCTGCCGTAACTGGTCATGGCGCGCAGGCCATCCATAAAATAGTAGTTCACACCGAACTCAAACATGTTGGTGTTGACGGGCAACACGGAATTGGCGGGAACCAGTCCGGTGAAGAACTGCTGCATCCGCGCCACCACCTGCGTGTGGCGCAACTGGTTATGCGCGAACGGCACCTGGGTTAGCCTATAGGCTGATTCCACCCAATAGCCACTGCCCACATTCGAGCGCGCTGTTTCTGCACGGAGATCGAGAGGCAGCTTGGGCGGCTGCCAAGCCATGTGAAATCCAAATAGATTTGAACGGTCGTCCTGTAGGAGATGCTGGTACGAGCCGCCAATTTCCAGCCTGGCCTTGGGGATGAAAATGCTGGCCCTGCCCCCGGCAAACCGACTGGAGTCCATTGGGGAGACCGTCAAAAGCGTCGAATAATAGACCGCGTAGTTGACGTTGAAATGCTCGTTGGCTTTGAATCCGCCGCGAATCATGGCCCCCGTGCTCGCATTGCTCGGGCCAATTCCGATTGGTAGTATGAGGGGGTCACTCGCCAGATTCCTAATCCAAACGGGATAGAGCCGCTCGTTGAAAATCCCGAACGGCGTCAGGAATCTGCCGACTGTCACGGTCATGTATGGACTGGCGATGAAGTCGAGCTGCGCGTATTCCTCCTCTTTTTGAACCACTCCATGGAACCCGCTCGCGCCTGATTGCTGGGCAAGATCCGATTCAAACGTACCACGCGCCTCAAATAGCCACCGCTCGCCAAACGGGATAAGCAACACGGGGGTGAGCAGCGGATGGATATGCGTTTCGCCAGCGTCAAAAACAGTTTGAAATGCCGCCGACGTCTGTA
>Ga0210388_10002245_pt1 | contig 15051 bp, 14 predicted proteins | sample IncBWC19OmetaG_FD_155485 | JGI IMG/M metagenome (GOLD analysis project Ga0210388, IMG submission 155485) | Forest soil microbial communities from Barre Woods Harvard Forest LTER site, Petersham, Massachusetts, United States - Inc-BW-C-19-O ...
CAGCGATCCATCTGCTCCTGGTGCGCGAAGGCTTCGAACACTCTTTCACGCGGCGCGGCGATCGTGCGGCGCACTTCGAGCTTGCCAGTTGAGCCTGGAGTTGCCGCTGTCATGGTCTTTCCTCCTCAAATCCGGTGCCGCTTCGCCGATTGCTTGCCGTATTTGCTGCTGACGCCTTCGTTTGCGGAATCTTCCAAATAGCGCGCCAGGGAATCGAGTTGCATTTGCCAGAATTGGCGGTAGTGCTCGATCCACGCCGCTGCGTCTTTCATCGGCTCGGCTCGCAGGCGGCAACGATGCACGCGGCCATCTTTTTGCCTTGCCACCAGGCCCGCATGTTCCAGCACGCGCAGGTGCTTTGACACTGCCGGAAGCGACATTTTGTAGGGCGCAGCCAGATCGCTGACGGAAGTCTCGCCTTGGCGTGCGAGGCGGGCGAGGATGCCGCGACGCGTGGGATCGGAAAGAGCGGCGAACGTGGAATCGAGTGCCGCGCCTGAATAGTTAACCATATGGTTTAGTATTGATGGCGCCGCGAAAATTGTCAAGGACAAATCTGCGCGAGGAATGTACGGGGGCGGGAGCTACAACCCCGCAAGGAGGTGGCCGAGCTTGTCTTTTTTTGTGCGCAGGTAGGCGGCGGAATGCTTGCTGGTGCGCGGGCGGCAAGGAACGCGTTCGACGACGCGAATGCCCGCGTTTTGAAGCTGTGTGACCTTGTCGGGATTATTGGAGAGCAGGCGCACGTCGCGAATGCCCAGCGCCTTCAGAGCTTCGGCGGCAAATTCGTAGTCGCGCGCGTCGTCGGCAAAACCGAGGCGGCGATTGGCCTCCACAGTGTCCAGGCCGGCGTCCTGCAATTCGTAAGCTTTCAATTTATTGATCAAGCCGATGCCGCGGCCTTCCTGCGGCAGGTAGAGCAGCACGCCGGAAGGTTCCTTGGCGATTTTGCGCAGCGAATATTCCAGTTGCGCGCGGCAATCGCAGCGTTCCGAGGTGAAGACGTCGCCGGTGAGGCACTGGGAGTGCACGCGCACCAGCGGCGCCTTGCTCGCCTGAGATTTCGCGGGCGTGCGTGAGGAACCGTTGGTCGCGCGAGGCAAATTGCCGTGCTGGATGGCGACGGCTTCTTCTCCGGATTTGCGTCCTTCAATGCCGAAGATGCGGAAGGAGCCGAAGCCCGTGGGCAACTTAGCAGCGGCGACGACGCGCGCTTTGCTCGACTTCGCGGATTGTTTTTTGCGCGGCATGGAAAGTCCGATTATAGCAGGGTTCGCAAACTCAATCCGACGGCGCAGACTGGTGAGAAAGCAGCGCAAGATGCGCCGCGGGCGATGACAAGATCGAAGCCTCCGGTCCCTTTACATCGCTGGCTGCTTTGGCTAACTTAGTCCGTGCGCTGCGCAGGCGGCGCTCCGCGAGCAAAATGAACACGTTTTTTGGCGCAGAAGAATTGATATTCTCGCTGGTGCTGAAAGTGGGCTTCGCGGCATCTCTCGCGGCGCTGCTGGTACGCTTTCGTTCGTTCCGCAATTTGCTGTTCACTGAAATTCGCGATTCCGACCAAAAAGTGATGCTGCTGCTATTCCTCACGCCGCCGCTGGCGATTGGCGTGTTCCTGCGGCTGCTGGGCGGTTACCGGTTCTTCGATCTGACGCTGGAGGGCTCGTTCCTGATGGGGTTGATCGGCGGGCGGATCGTTGGGCTACTGGGCGGTTCGTTGATCAGCTTGCCGGCGTTTGGCAATCACGAATGGCTTTCGAGTCCGATCGCGGCGCTGGTAGGGCTGATTGGGGGAGTGGTTCGCGAGTCCATGCCGGAGAAAGAGGATATCTGGCATTTCGGACCGTTTCTTTTTCTCGGCGTGCCGGAGTGGATCTGGAAATTAATTCGCTACGGCAAGGGGAATTGGGCGATGTTGCCATTGTTCGCGTGCGTCGGGGTGACAGTGGCGGAAATCGAATTCGCGGACTTCGGCCGAGTGCCGGAGAGGTGGCTGTATTCGTATCGTCCCACGAACTGGGGCTACTCGCTGCTGGTAGTGATGACGTCGATGATGTGCGTGGCGATGGCCATTAAGATCTGGAACAACACGCGCATCGAAATGAACCTGGAGCAGAATCAGCAGTTGCTGCTGAAAGCGCGCATGGATGCGCTGACCAGCCAGATCAATCCGCACTTTCTCTTCAACACGCTGAATACAGTGTCGTCGCTGATTCGTTTCGATCCGGACATGGCGCGCGGCGTGGTGCTGAAGCTCTCGAATATTCTGCGGCGGCTGCTGCGCAAGCATGAGACGTTCGTGCCGTTGCGCGAGGAACTGGAATTCATTGACGATTATCTGGATATCGAAGTGATTCGCTTCGGGCGCGACAAACTGCAGATCTTCAAGGAAATCAGCGAGGAAACGCTGGAGAGTTTCGTGCCCAGCATGTTGTTGCAGCCGATGGTGGAAAATTCCATCAAGCACGGACTTGCGCCACGGCTGGAAGGCGGGCAGATTCACCTGCGCACGCGCCAATCGAACGGGCGTCTGCTAATTGAAATCGAGGACAATGGCATGGGAATTTCGCCCGAGCGGCTGGCCGCGGTGTACGGCGGAGGAATCGGCATCAGCAACGTGCACGAGCGGCTGCGCTTGCTTTATGGTGATCAATTCAAGATGGACATACGCAGCAAGGAAGGGCAGGGCACGCAGATCCACCTGGAGATTCCGGAGCTGGCGACTGCCGAGCCTTTCTCCGGATTGTAGTCGCTTCATTCGTGCCGCAGGGCCTGCATCGGGTCAACTTTTGTGGCGCGTTGCGCGGGTATGAAGCTGGCGCAGAGCGCAACCACCGCCAGCAACGCCGACACGCTGATGAAGGTCAGCGCGTCGGTGGGCCGCACGCCGAAGAGCAGGCTAGCCATCAGGCGCGTTAAGGCAAAAGCGCCCAGCACTCCGACGGCAATTCCGAATAGGGCGAGAAGCGCTCCTTGTTTCATCACTAGCCCCAGCACATCTTTCTGTTGCGCGCCCAGGGCCATGCGCAGCGCGAATTCCTTGGATCTCCGCGCGACCGAAAACGAAATCACGCCGTAAATTCCTACGGTCGCGATGATCAATGCCACTGATGAAAACAGCGCCAGCAACAGCGTCAAGAAACGCGGGCGCGATTGCGCGGAGGCGAGCACGTCCGCGACGGTCTGTACGTTCGTCACCGGTATCATGGGATCGATGGAGCGCACCTCGCTGCGTACTGCGTTTGCGAGGGACGATGGATCTCCGTGTGCGCGGAGAAAGACCGATGCGCCGCGCATACCCGAGGCTTGCTTCTGCGCGTATGGAAGGAAAATCTCGGTGCCGGTCGGTTTGTCGAGCCCGGCGTTCTTGACGTCTTCGACGATGCCGATAATGGTGCACATCGGATCTTCCATGCCGGGTTGAATGCGGCGGCCCAGCGGGCTCTCGTTGCCCCAAAAAGTTCTGGCCATCGTTTGGTTGACGATCACCACGTCAGGCCCACCTTGCACATCGCGGTCGTCGAATTCGCGGCCATCCATCAGGCGGATTCCAAGCGTCTTGAAAAAATCCTTGCTCACTACGTTGTAGTAATCCACATTTTCGATCGGACCGCCTTGCTTGCGCACGAATCCCTCGATTTTGGTGTCATTCATGTTGGGCGGGCGCAGGGGAGGCAAGCCCGAGCCGATGGCGGCCGAGGCGACGCCCGGAAGGTGGGTGATTTTCTCATCGAGAGCGCTCCAGAAATGCTCGGATTGTTCGGTCTTCGAGTAATTCGAGCCGGGCAACGCGATCTTCATGGTGATCACGTTCTCGGCGTTGATTCCGGTGCTGACCTCTTGCAGTTTCCAGAATCCGCGAATCATCAAACCGCAGCCGATCAGCAGGACCAACGCCATCGCCAGTTCGCCGGCCACCAGGATTTTGCGAAAAGCCTGCGCGCCGCTGTTTGAGGTCATCGAACTGACAGTGTCCTTCAGCGAATCCTGCAGGTTCTTCACCACCACGGAAAACATGGGAGCCATACCGAAAAGAATTCCAGTGAACAGCGCAGCGGCGATGGTGAAAAGCAGCACGCGCAGGTCAATTCCGATTTCGCCAGCGCGCGGCAGGCTGCCGGCATTGGTCAGCTGAATCAGGCGCAGGCCGCCGAATGCCAACAACAGGCCTATGAACGCGCCGCAGGCGGAGAGCAGCACTCCTTCGGTGACAAACTGGCGCGCCAGACGCGGAAGCCCGGCCCCGAGCGCGCTGCGAATGGCGATTTCGCGGCGGCGAGATTCGGCGCGCGCCAGCAGCAGGTTGGCAACGTTGACGCAAGCGATGAGCAGCACGAATCCAACCGCGGCGAGTAGCATCAGCAGCGCCGGCCGCACGGTGCTGACGACTTCGCCCTGCAATGGAAAGCTCACCAGCGTGTGATTCGCCGGATTGAAGTAATGCTCGTGGTCGCCTTTGTGTTGCGCGCCGAGCGCTCGCTCATAGGCTTCGAGTTCGGACTGCGCTTGCGCAGCAGTAACGCCGGGCTTCAAGCGCCCTAGCAGATACAAGTAATGGGAGCCGCGACCACCCGGTTTCGCCGGATCGATTTGCAGGGGGGACCACACTTGCGGCGGGTCAACTTCACCGGGCGGGAATTCAAAGCCGCGGGGCATTACGCCGATGATCGTGGATGGCTGGCCGTTCAGATACGTTTCCTTGCCGAGGATGCTTTTATCGCCGCCGAAGGCGCTCTTCCACAGTCCGTAGGAAATGTCCGCCACCACGGGCGCGGATGGATCGTCATCCGCGGGCGTGATGAGCCGGCCGATAACTGGCTGGACGCCCAGAGTGCGGAACATCCCGCCGCTGACGAACGAAGCTGTAACGCGCACCGGTTGAATCAGGCCGGCTATAGTGGCGCCGTCATTGGCCCACGCGTCGAGTGTCTCCCAGGAGTTTGTGTCGCGACGCAAGTCGAGGAACTCGGGAGCGGATGTCCAGAAGCGACGCAGACCGCCATTAGGGAAGGTGGGGAATTCGGTGTAGATGCGAGCGAGCTTTTCGGGCTGGCGATAGGCGAGCGGACGCAGCAGGACCGCGTTGACTACGCTGAAGATTGCTGTGGTGGCGCCGATTCCGAGCGCGAGGCACAGTATCGCCGCGAGCGCGAAGCCGGGATTTTTTACCAGCATGCGGGTGGCGTGTCGCAGGTCCATCCAGAGTGTGTTCAAGGGCGCCCTCCACGGCGATTAGACGTATGAATCTACGCATCGTGCAAAGCATTTGTTGCAGTAGGACAGCGTACAGCTGGCCGTCACTAACTACAGCATTTCAAGTGATTTATGGCACAACGATCCAAGGTTATGGCGCTTTTCTGCCTGCCGGCAAGGATTGGTGAAGGCGTAAAGGCTGTGCCCGGACCAGACGGTTGCGAATCATTGTTCGGATTTTGCAGGGCAGCATGGATAGCGTAGAATGGCGAAGCCAAAATCCCTTTCAGCGAACAGGTGGAATGATCGACGACCAGGACAAAAGCAGCGCGCGACCTGCAATCATATTGTTGCTACTTGTGTTTGTGGTTGCCGGCTTTACCGTGAAATACGGTTTGCAGACGCTAACCTGGATTGAAGGGAAGCTCTGGAGTTCCGACAATCCATGGCTCGCGAATGTTCCGCAGGCTTTGCCGCAGGCGGATGCCGCCCCCGCTCCGATGGCGATGATGGCTGTGACTGCCAAGCCGACGAAGCCGGCGCTGTTGAAGGCGTACAACTACGAGTTCAATCCCCCTTGGCCTGGCAACCCGGCCGTGAAAGGCTCGCTCACCTACACGCAGTTCCTCTACGATTCCGGGCCGGTGATCGTTTTTTTCGATCCGGATTCGCAAGTGGACACAATGCACACGCTGAAGACTTCCAATCCCACTGAATATCAGAAATTCGCGGACGTGTTTGCCGACAAGCCTCTGAATACAAATTTCGAAATGTATCAGGCGGTGTATGACGCGGCGCCGTCGCAGCAATCCCCGGTGATGAATGCGCGCGACGCGATGAGAATCAACGTGCTGCTGCTGTGGAAGCTTTCCTTCGGACTGGATCTGCGGTGCGATGGGCAGTTTTATTCGTTCGCTGCGGGCAACGCGAAAGGCTTTCAGTTTGGCGACCCAGCCAAAAACGTTCCGGTGGCGGTGCGGGCTTTTGATGATCGCGATCACCAGTTCCGGTTTATTTTCACCACTGCGGGCGGAGTTGCTGGCAAGATTTCGCAGAACGACGTCAATACGGTTATGCAGTCGTTACAGGTCGTGCCGTTTATCGATCGCTAGTGGTGATAGCGTTGACGGCGTCGGCAGTCGGTTGTGCTGCTTGCAGTACCGCCCGGTAGTAAGCCTCGTACATCGGAATTACATCGTTCGCGCAATATTTTGCCCGGGCATTCACGCGCGCTTTGCGGCCCATGCTGCGTCCGCGGTCCGGCCGGGTGAGAATCTCCAGGGCGCGTGCGGCACCGGTTTCCACGTCGTGCGGCGGGATCAGATAGCCGTCCACTCCGTCGGTCACCACTTCCGGCACGCCGCCGACGTTCGTCGCGATTACCGGGACTTCGCACGCCATCGCTTCCAACGCCGCGAGGCCAAATGACTCCTCCTCGCTGGGCAGCAGGAATAAATCGGCGATTCCGAGTTTTTCCTGGACGTTGTCCTGCTTGCCCATGAAGAACGCGTCCTTCTGGAGTTCCTTCCTGCGCACGATGTATTCCGCGGCGCCGCGATCGGGCCCGTCGCCCATCATCACCAGTTTCGCTGGAATTTTTTCACGAACCATGGCGAAGATTTCCACCACGTCGGTGATGCGTTTCACGGGGCGAAAATTCGAAAGGTGCATCAGGATGGGCTCGTCGTTCTTCGCCCATTGCTTGCGGGCCGATTGATCGCGCGAGCGCATGTACTGATCGCAATTTACGAAGTTGGGGATCACTTCGATCGGGCGCTTGATCTCGAATTCGCGAATGGTGCGTTCGCGCAAGTAGTTGGAGATTGACGTGACGCCATCGCTCTGCTCGATCGAAAACCGGGTGATTGGCAAATAGCTGCGGTCGCTGCCGACCAGGGTGATGTCCGTGCCGTGCAGCGTAGTGATGAACGGCAACTTTTTCGGTTGGGCCATCATGCGCGCCAGCAGGGCGCTGACGGAGTGGGGAATGGCGTAATGCACGTGCAGCAAATCCAAATGCGCCTGCTCGGCGACTTCCAGCATTTTGGTCGCGAGCGCTAGCGTGTAGGGCGGATGATCAAAGAGGGGATAGGAAGTCACCTCCACTTCGTGGAAGTGGATTCGCTCGTGCGTGGAGCTCAGACGGATGGGCATCGCGTAGCTGATGAAATGAATTTCGTGACCGCGCGCCGCTAGTTCGATGCCCAGCTCGGTGGCTACGACGCCCGAACCTCCGTAAGTTGGATAGCAGGTGATTCCGATTTTCATGGGACCTCCCGGCACTCTAACAGTCATCCCTTGCGCGCAGCAAGCGTGGCCGTTCACTTGTCGTGGCTTGCACGGGGGGCGGCCGGATGCTAGATTCGCGCCTTCCGTCCGACATTAGACGGGCCAACAGGGCATCTCGATGCTGCGACTTTCAGGCAAAGTGGCGTTTATCACCGGAGGAGGAACCGGCATTGGCCGGGCGTGTGCCTTGGCGTTCGCTCGGGAGGGCGCGCGGGTGGCTGTGGTTGGCCGCCGGAAGGAGCCTCTGGACGCGGTGGCGGCGGAAATTGCGGCTGCAGCCGCGTCGAGCGGTGGCAAATCGCTCGCATTATCCTGCGACGTGACCCAGCGGTCGTCGGTGGAGGCCTCGCTGGCAGCTGCGGAGAAGCATTTTGGGCGGCTAGACACGATTGTGAACAATGCCGGCGCGGTGGTGGTAGCGACTGTGGAGCACACTTCCGATGCGGAGTGGGACCGAGTGCTCGCCGCAAACCTGACCGGAACGTTTTTCGTCTCGCGGGCTGCACTGGCGCCGCTGCGGAGGGCTGGCGGCGGCTCGATCATCAATATCGGCTCGGTCTTGGGCCTGGTGGCGCGTAAAGACCGCGCGGCGTACTGTGCAGCGAAGGCGGGAGTCTCCGGCCTGACGCGCGCGATGGCGCTGGACCACGCGCATGAGAAAATTCGTGTGAATTGCATTTGTCCGACGCTTGTGGAGACCCAGCTGGGGATGCAGTCAATTCAACAGACGCCGAACGCGGTGGCTGAAATCCAAAAGCGCATCGCGGAAATTCCGATCGGCAGGCTGGGCAAGCCGGATGATGTGGCTATGATGGCTGTGTATTTGGCATCGGAACATGCGTCGTGGGTGACTGGCGTGTCCTTTCCGCTTGATGGAGGCCTTACGGCTTATTGATATGGCGCAAGCAAAATCTCAGTCGCGCTCCCAATCTGAATCGTTGAAATCCAAATCTCTGGAGCGCCTGGCCGCTGAAGAGATGCGCTGGCGCTTGCGCGAAAATCAAATCACCAATCACCTTGGATTTGCACTGGTTGTGGCGGAGCGCGGCAGAGTCGTCCTGCGGATGCGCGTCAGCAAGAAACACCTGCAAGTACACGGAGTGGTCCATGGTGGCGTGCTGGCGGCGCTGGCCGATACGGCCGGAGGCCTCGCGACGTATATGTCTGCTCCGCACGGCACGCGGGTTGCAACGATCGAGATGAAAATTAATTATCTGGAAGCGGTGGAGGGAGGCAGCGTCACCGCCGACGCGATCGTGGTGCGCATCGGGCGGCACGTTGCCGTGGTGGATTGCGACATCACCGACGATGCGCGACGGCTGGTAGGTAAAGCTCTGATGACGTTTTTTGTGGGGCCCTTCAGGAAGAACCGCAAGAAGCGGCTTTCGTAGCACGCACACGGGCCGCCAAGTCTCTGCGTCCCGGTGCGCGCCAAATCACAAGTTATTTTCTTCAGGAACACACTGCTATTCGTCCGAGCCGTCCGCCCCGCCCGAGCCGTTGCTTCCGTTCGATCCGTTTACGCCGCCCTGCGCTGCGTCTTCACCCTCTTTATAAAGGTACTTGATGCAGTGCTTGTAAACGAGCAGGTTGGGGCTGCCGTAACGGGTGAGCTTGATACAATCCCGGTCATACCACTCCACGCTGCCGCGCAATATTTCGCCGTCCGTAAGTACCACGGCCACAGGAGTCCGCGATTGCATCTGTTTTACGAAGTAAAAATTCTCCGCATGAGTCTGCTCCGGCGGCGCGGGTTTCTTGCGTTGCGTTCCTGACGCTGGGACGGCTTGAATAGGACGGGCTGGGAATTGATCCTTCACGTCAGTAAGAGTAGGACGAAAAAGCTTACGATTTACCATGGATGCTCCTTCCAGTTGCTACTTCCTGTTATGACTGTGGAAAAAGGTTTTAGGTTGCAGACATTTTAAAAAAAAGCAGAATTCGTGCGGGCGCCCTAGCGATTGCCTAGTGAAAGAAGAAGAGCGTCCAGCCCCAACTGGCGGCTAATATTCCGCTTAAGCCGGCTTTCCAGGCGATCCAACCCTCGGGTGGCCCGCGAGACCCACGCGAAATCTATTTTCCGGCTGAGTGCTTCCAATTCTCGGTGAAGATCGGGATTGCGAGCGAAACTGCTTTTTGGACCTTGGGATAGTTCAAGAAGGTCTGTGAGCAGACTATAGAACAGCGTCAGAATATTTTCAAACGATTCCTTTTCCTGTTTGGCGAGCTGCGCGGTGGCGGCGAAAATTTCCGCGGCTTTTCCGCCGTTGATGGTTTTTTCCATCAAGCTTAGGACGCTGCGGCGGAGACGCGCGGATTCTTCCAAGTTCAGCGCGAGCGCCATTCCTGGGCTGCCGCTTGCGAGTTGGGCGGCAAGCTTGCGTTCCGGCGGTTTCTCGTCGGTACGCTCGGCGAGAAACTTTTCGATTTGCTCCACCGCGACGGGCGCGAAATGAAATTGCAGGCAGCGCGAGCGGATGGTTTGCAGCATGGAATCGGGAGTGGGCGCTAGCAGAATCAGCGTGGCGCTTTCCGGCGGTTCTTCCAGGATTTTCAGGAACAGGTCGGCGTCGTTCCAGCGCATGGTGTGCGCGTCGTCAAGAATGAAAATGCGGCGGCGGCCTTGCGGTTTGAAATATGCGGCGCGCTGCGCCGCGCGCAGTTGGCCCACGCGAATCATGGGGCGCGCGACGGGCGCGAGGCGGCGCACTGGATCCGGCACCAACAGCCACACATCCGGATGCGGCTCGATGATTAGCGGCATGCGCTCGACCATTGAGGCGTCCGCGGACTCGCCGCGTTCCGTCAGGCCGGCTGTTATGAGTGCGGCGGGATTGGCGAGCGGCGCCATGCGCCTGCACGATTCACATTCACCGCAGAAATCATCCTGGAGGCGTTCGCAATTCGCGGCTTGCGCGAACATGCGCGCGAGCGTGTATTTGCCAATCCCGCGAGGCCCGGTAAAAAGCATGGCGCCGGGCGCGCGGTCGCGGCGCAGCATTCCGCGCAGAGCGGTGATGATGCGTTCGTTGCCGAGAAATTCGTTGAAGCCCATGGGATCAGCGGCTGGCATGAAGCGCGGGAAATACGCGCGCTTCGATGCCGGCCAAAATCTCCTTATGAATTGCTTCTGGAGCGCGTAGGGCTTGGGCCTGCTCGTCGTAACATTCGATCTTCGCCCAATTCGGTTGGCGCGCGAGCTCATCATAAACATCGGAAGCGGCGCGCAAATGCGCCAAGTCCGCTTCCTGCAGGTCGCGGCGCAGTTCGGTATACTGGCGCTTCGTTTTTTCTCCTACCAGGCGGTGCGCTTCCTCGGCCGGAACGCGCAAGTAGACCACCAAGTCTTCCGGCGGCAAGGCGTACACCTGATATTCGAGTTCTTTGAGCCATGCTAGAAAATCGCGGCGCTTGGCGGGTAAAACCCGGGCGCCCTGGTGCGCCAGGTTTGAAGCGATGTAGCGGTCGGCGATAAGCGCTTTGCCCGCCGCGAGAGTCGATTCCAGCGCCGGCCGCGATTCGCGGCGGTCTTCGGCGTAGAGCAGCGCCGAAAAATGCGGATCTACGGATTCCAGCGGGCCGAACTCGCCGTTGAGGAAGCGGGCCACCAGCTTGCCGAAAAATCCATCGTAGTGCGGGAAGCTCACTTGCGTGTACGCGATGCCACGCGACGAGAACGCGCGCGCGATCATTTCCAGCTGCGTGCGTTTCCCCGAGCCGTCAATCCCTTCGAGCACGATGAATTTGCCGCGGGCGGGCATGTATTTGAAACACAGTCTAGCACAAGGACGTCGTTCGGAAAGCGCGACCCGTGGGCAGCGCCGAGCGCGCGACATCGAAGAGAGATCCGTCGTCGCCGCGCTCCTCAGGATGACGACCTAGCGGGTGTGGTTGCTTTTTGCCATGTTAGAATCGCGACGATGATGGATCGAGCCAGGGAGATCGCCGCGAACTTCGCGCAAATTCAGGAGCGCATCGCGCGTGCTGCTACGCGCTGTGGCCGCCGTGCGGATGAAATTACTGTTGTCGCGGTATCGAAGACTCATCCCGCCGAAGCGATCGAGGCGGCTTATGAAGCAGGGCTGCGGCACTTCGGCGAGAATCGTGTGCAGGAGTGGGAAACCAAGCTGTCGAAGGTCGCGCATCTGGACGCAACGTGGCATCTGATCGGCCACTTGCAGAGCAACAAGGCGCGCCGCGCGGCGCATATTTTTCGCCGGGTGGATTCATTGGACGACCTGGCGCTCGGAAAAAAGCTTCATGCTGCGGCGGATGCAGAAGGGAAGTGTCTGCCGGTACTGATTGAGGTCCACCTCGGCGGCGAAGAAACCAAGAGTGGGGCTGCTGAAGGGGACTTGGTGTCGCTGGCGACCAGCATCGCACCGTTCGCACATCTGGAATTTGTCGGATTGATGACCATTCCTCCGTTTTTCGATGAGCCCGAGCTGGTGCGGCCTTATTTCCGCAAGCTGCGCGAATTGCGCGACGATCTTAGCCGCCGGCTCAGCCGAACGCTGCCCGTGCTCTCCATGGGCATGAGCCACGATTTCGACGTGGCCATTGAAGAAGGCGCCACGGAGATTCGAGTGGGCACCGGGCTGTTCGGTCCCCGGGGTTCCGCTCTCTGATTCGCTAGCGCCGCTTTCTGCGCAGCCGCGAATGAAGTTCCGGTTTCGGAACTTTTCTTTTAATCACAGTCACGGATTTTGTCTTCTTGAGCGGCTTGCGGGCGGAGGCCGCGCCGCTGCGGACGACGTGTTTCGTCAAATCGAGACTGAATTGGTCCATCACTGAGCTGGTGCGCCTGGTTTCATCCACGCCGAGCGCCTGGCATTGAATTGATTTGGCGTTGACGGTGATCCGCAGAAATCCAAAAACGTTGTCATTGTAGGCCACCAGAGTCAGCTTGTTGCCCTTGCCGTCATTTCCAACGGCACCCGGCTGAGGCAGCGCGCCATTTTTCCCGGTCTTGGGTTTGCTCAAATTAAAATATCCGCCATTGCCCGCGACGAGGTAGGGGATCTGGCGTCCGTCGGCTTTCATCACCCGCGTGTAGCGTTCGTACAAATGCGCGTGACCGGAGAGCACCAGGTCGGGCCAAATGCCCGCCTGCCGGCATGGGGCGTCAATTTCCGCCAGCATTTGCGGGCTGGGAAAATGTTCGCTGCTGATCGTGAAGGGCGGATGGTGCACGGCGATAATCAGCGCGAACGGCGCGGCCTCAGATTGTTTGCGCTGCGCGGCGGCGGCCTGCAATTGCGCCAGCAGGAACGCGGTTTGTTGCGTGCCCACCACTCCGCCGCTGATAACGCCCACCGATTCGCCGGTGTTCGAATACAAGCCGATGATTTTCACGAAGGGAGCGTTGAGCGTGAAGTACACGCCACCCTGCGTCATGGTCGTGCGCGCGAAACCTTTGGCCGCAGGATCCTTGGATGGCGTTTTCGAGCAAAAGTTTTCGTAGAAAGGCTGCAGCGAGTATTTTACCGGCTCGCTCGGGAAAAGCTCGCCGTCGTGGTTTCCGGGAATGGCGAAAATCGGGCCGGCGTAGTCGCGATACGGATCGTAGTACTGATCGTAGTAATAACGTTCTTGGCCAAAGAAATAGACGACGTCTCCCAGATGGTAAAAGAACGCGGGGCGGCCGCTGCTGTAGTCTTTTCCGCTTAGGTCATCAGTCAGGCAATCGGCAACGGCAAATTGGTGCGACGGCTCCTTCACGCCTCCGGTGTCGCCGACGGAGTGAAACACAATCTGCCCGGAAGCTTGGATCTGCTGCACCGCCGCAGGTCCGAGCACGTCGGACAAGGCCATGACCGGCGGGTTTTTCCACGGCGGGGGAATGGTTTCAGTGACCGGCGTGGCTACCACCGCGGAATCGGCGTAAACATCCTTGGGGTCGAAAGTGTTAAAGTCGTCGGGGGACGGTTGCGGATTGGCGAAAGCAAAGCCGGTGCTGGACATCGTGGCGCCCTCCTTTACAGGCGAGGATTCAGATGCGAAGGCCGCGAGTATACCTCTGTTTCTAGTCGCTGAGGAGTTATAAGCTGCGCTGGCGCCGGGGGCGGCGGAGCATGCGTCGGCAAGGCGGCGGAGGATGATGCAGAGCGAAATGGAAATCGCAGCGATCTCTGGAGGCGTGACATTTTATGTGCAGGTCCAGCCGCGGGCCAGCCGCGACGCGATCGAAGGCGAGCACGCCGACGCATTGAAAGTTCGCCTTACCGCGCCGCCAGTGGACGATCGCGCGAATGAAGCGCTGGTGCAGTTGCTCGCCGGGCGTTTGAACGTGCCGCGAGCGGCTGTTAGAATCGTGTCCGGCGAAAAGAGCCGCAGGAAGCGAGTGGCCGTGGCAGGTATAAAGCGCGAGCACGTGCTGGCGCTGCTGGCGGCTGCAAAACGCCCGGCGAAGAAAGCAAAGGACTGACGAAATGCCGAATCTGAAGGCCATCCAAACCGCACTACGCGCCGCCAAGCTCGACGGGTGGCTTTTTTGCGATCATCATCACCGCGATCCGATTGCAGGCAACATCCTGGGACTCGACCCGAACGCGATGGTCACGCGGCGCTGGTTCTATTTCATCCCCGCCAAAGGCGAGGCGCGCAAGCTGGTGCACAAAATTGAGCAGGGGACGCTCGACACTCTCGAGGGCAAGAAATTTCTGTATGCTGGCTGGGAAGAGCTGCACAAAATGTTGCCCAAGCTGCTTTCCGGCAGCAAAGCCATCGCGATGCAGTACTCGCCTGACAATAATATTCCCTACATCGGCCTGGTGGACGCTGGAACGATCGAACTGATTCGCAAACTGAAGAAAAAACTGGTCAGCTCGGCGGACCTGGTGCAGAAATTTGAAGCCAGCTGGTCGGAAGAGCAATTTCAGGGGCATCGCGAGGCTGGCAAAATCGTGGACCGCATCACGCGCGAAGCTTTCCAGCGCGCCGCGAAGTTCGTGCGGGAAGGGAAGCCGCTGACGGAATACGAGTTGCAACAATGGATCGTAGAACAATTTCGCGCGGGCGGGCTCACCACCGCTGAGCCGCCCATCGTCGCCGTGCAGCCGAACAACGGCAGCCCGCACTATGAACCCCAGGCCGTAGGCTCGCGCCTCATTCGCGCTGGGGATCTGCTGTTACTCGACATCTGGGCGAAGCTGAACCGGCCAGGCAGCGTGTATTACGACATCACCTGGGTGGGTTATCTGGGCGAGCGCGTGCCGGATTCCTACGCCAAAATTTTCCGCATCGTGAAGAACGCACGCAATGCCGCAATTGAATTCGTCAAGGATGCGGTGGCAAAAAAACGCGCGGTGCACGGCTGGGAAGTGGACCGCGTGACGCGTGAAACGATTCGCAAAGCCGGATACGGAAAATATTTTGTGCATCGCACCGGGCACAGCATCGGCCAGGAAGTGCATGGCAACGGCGCGAATATGGACGGCCTGGAAACGCGTGATGACCGTAAAATCGCGTCGCACACCTGTTTTTCGATCGAGCCGGGAATTTATCTGCCGGAATTTGGCGTGCGCAGCGAAGTGAATGTGTATGTCGGCGAGAACGAAGCGCGCG
>Ga0210388_10002246_pt1 | contig 15046 bp, 4 predicted proteins | sample IncBWC19OmetaG_FD_155485 | JGI IMG/M metagenome (GOLD analysis project Ga0210388, IMG submission 155485) | Forest soil microbial communities from Barre Woods Harvard Forest LTER site, Petersham, Massachusetts, United States - Inc-BW-C-19-O ...
AAGGCAAGGTAGAAATACACACCCCGGTCGCTCAGGTCCCGGGTATAGGCAGGAATCTCTCGGTCGCCGATGAACAAGGTGACGGGCGCATTGATTTTGAAGCGTTTCCCTCCACGCTGATCGTTTACCGTTTTAGTCTCTTCAGTCATGCGCGCCCATTTCTAGCTTTGGGTGGTGTGCCGGGAAACTCATTTCCTGGCAACTTGTTCAAATACATTGGCCAGACACACTTTTCACTGGCTTACACTTTAGTGTTATTGCAATCTCATTGCCGAACGAATTTGGCGAAAATACAGGGATAACACGCGTGTTTCGAAGCGCGAAGTGCAAATTTATGCGCAATTCGTGGGTACAAAGTGGACACTTGGACCCCAGTGCGCCGTTTTCGCGGGATGAACAATTGAGGCGATAAACTTCGAAGTTTTGAGCAAAATAGAGGCCAATCGGCCTGCCGCGTCGACGCCCCGGCCAAATCCGAATCCCCTTCCGGGCGGGATCAGGCTGAGGATCGGCCGGGAGATCTGCGCCAACCCGAGTCTCTGGCGCAGGCAAAGCTACGGAAGGAAACAAGAACGAGGCCACGGACGCGTCGAAAGCGATCAATTTCCCGTTAACCCCACCACGAGGTAAACGTGGTGGTGTGGGCGCGCATTACGACCGACCGCCAAGTCTGAGTCATTTTTTATATACCGGCAAAAAATGCATACCCCGCAATATTCGCCTTGCGCAGATGCCCAATGCACAAAAAACTGCCCCTCGTCCCGCATAAAGGTGCTTGTCCAAGTCTCGTCTTATGTGCAAATTTGCTCACTCTGATTCATGGGCATCCAGTTTGGCCCGGATATTGCCCTCCATGGTCTGCGAATCATCATGAATCGGACCAAGTGTCGCAACGGCCTGAAACGGGAGAGGGCTGCGCAGATTTGCGTGGCGACTGCCGTTCGGACGGCGAAACAGGTTCAGGAATGGATCCCAGAATTTTTGAGCCGGTTCCAGCACCATTTCGACAGGAAAAATCGGAGGAATTCTCGGCATTTGTGGCGGTCAGGGTTGAGCTTTTCAAAGGTAACCAAACACCTTGTTACCTGTGGCGAATTACCGTCCCAAGAACTGTATACTTTTGCTCTTCCTGGTGGGAAGCTCTGCCCCATCGAGAAACATTTATGTCTTTTGAATCTACGATATGACTCGTCTTGAACAATGTAACACCAAAGTGTAACGTCAGTAACCTGAATGGCTCATGGAACGCCCTAAATCAGGTGCTAAGCTTCTTCTCAGCCTTACCAAAATAACCAAGAACGGCTGAGAAACCAACCGTGCCAGCACGCTTAGAGGTTTAGGAATGTTCGGAGCTCGCGTTCGCCCTCCAATTGGCTACAGGTTTACATCGGTTTATTCGAGTTTGTTCGATTCCAGTTCGAGGCGAAACCATCTTCGCCCGCAGGGACTCGATGCCGTATGGGTAAAAAGCGCATCTAAATTGCTTTCCGCGATCATCTTATCTGCCTGCTTTTCGCTTGCATTTTCAGGGTGCGGCGCCGGAATTCATTTGGCGAATGCTGCAGGAACCGCCGACGGCAAAAGCAGCGCAGAGCTAAGCGAACTTTCCTGCGGCAGCTCGTCAATGACGGGTGCCGGGACAGACGCGTGCACAGTGACCCTGAATGCGGCGGCGCCCTCCGGGGGAATGACGGTCAAACTCGTGGCGGACAACGCGGCGGTTACCTTGCCGGCCTCGGTATCGGTGCCTACCAATGCCACCAGTGTCGGGTTCAAGGTTGCTGTATCGCCAGTCGCGTCCGCACAGACGCTGACGATCACAGCGAGTGCCGGCAGCGTTTCAGAGACTTTTACCCTGACGTTGAGCCCAAGCACATCAACGCTGAGCGTGGAGAGCTCAAGTTCGCCATCGAATTACGGCAGTCCGGTTACATTTACCGCGACTATCTCCCAGGGCCTGACCGGCAATGTGACGTTCAACGACAACAATGTCTCAATCGGCACAGCCCAAATCACCGCAGGCAAGGCGACGCTCGAAACGAGTTCGCTGGCACCGGGATATCACACCATCACCGCGACCTGGGCCGGGAACAGCAGCGATGCCGCCCTCACATCCGCGGACATCACTCAGGTGGTAGTTCAGGCCACTCCGCTTCTTACATGGGCGACACCAGCGCCCATCAGCTACGGAACCCCTGTCAGCGGTACTCAGCTGGACGCATCTTCGCCGATTCCCGGTAAATTCAGCTACACGATGGCTGCGGGTTCGCTTTTGAGTGTGGGCAGCTACGAGATCACGGCTTACTTCACGCCAAACAACACGACCGATTATGAGCCGGCAGCGGCAACCGTCACGTTGAATGTGAAGAAGGCCGAGCCGGCGATAAGCTGGGCGGCGCCGGCAGCCATTTTTCGCGGAACGGCACTGAGCGCGACACAGCTTGATGCAACCGCGAACCTGGCGGGAACTTTTGTCTACACGCCGTCAGCCGGGACCGTACTGACTCCGGGGTTGCAGACTCTTTCAGTTACCTTTACGCCGAACGATACAACCGACTACAAGACGGCGACGACAACCGTCCCGCTGACGGTGAAGGCAGGCACCCCGGTAATAGCCTGGGCCCCGCCGGCAGCCATTACCTTTGGGACCGCGTTGAGCGCGACGCAGCTGGATGCAAGCGCGAATATGGCTGGAACCTTCGCCTATACTCCGGCAGCCGGAACTGTGCTGCAGGGCGGAACGCAGACGTTGTCTGTCACGTTCACGGCGGAAAACCCCGCTTACGGGACCGCAACTGCAACGGTGCCTATCACTGTGAGTGCGGGGACCTCGCCCATCACCTGGTTGCCTCCCGCAGCAATCCCGTACGGAACGGCCTTAAGCAGAACACAGTTAAATGCGAGCACATCGGTGCCTGGAACTTTTGTCTATACTCCGGCGGCTGGGACTGTGCTGAAGGCAGGATTGCAAACACTTTCGGTCACGCTTACGCCGACCGACGCTTCCGAATACCAGACGGCAACCGCAACTACGCAGTTGAGCGTGACGCGGGCGATTCCGGCCATTATCTGGGCGACACCAGAGTCCATCCCCTACGGAACGCCTTTGAGCAGTGCTCAGCTTGACGCTTCTTCGCCGGTGGCCGGTACCTTCAGCTACACAGTGGCAGCAGGCACGCTGTTGACCGCGGGCAGTCACCAGATCACGGTATATTTCACGCCGACCGATACAACCGACTATCAATCCACGCAGGCAACGGTCACGCTGACGGTGAATCAGGGCACACCGGTCATTACATGGCCGACACCGGCCGCTATCAACCAGGGAACAGCGCTGGGCGCTACCCAGCTTGATGCCTCTGCCAATATGGCGGGAACGTTCTTCTATACGCCCGCTGCCGGTGCCGTACTGCTGCCTGGATTACACCCACTTTCGGTCACCTTCACGCCGGCCGACGCCACCGATTTCAACTCTGCCACGGCAACAGTGTCCTTGACGGTGAACGCAACCGGGAAAGCCGCACCTTCGATCAGCTGGAGCACGCCGGCGGCCATCAATTACGGGACCGCTTTAAGCACCGCACAACTGGATGCAACCGCGACGGTGGCTGGAACCTTTGTCTATTCACCTGCAGCAGGAACCGTGTTGAAGGCTGGAACGCAGACACTGTCGGTCACGTTTACTCCGGCGAACAGCAGCGAGTATTCGATCGTGACGGGAACCGTGCCATTAACGGTGAACCAGGCGAAGCCTGCCATTACGTGGGCAGCGCCTGCGGCAATGGCTTACGGAACAGCTTTGAGCGCCGCGCAATTAAATGCGACTGCGTCGGTGGCTGGAACTTTTGTCTATTCACCTCCAGCGGGAACCGTGTTGAAGCCTGGATCGCAGACACTGTCGGTTATGTTCGTCCCGACCGACTCGACCGATTACACAACTGCGACGAGTTCCATTTCGGTGACGGTGAGCCAGGCCACGCCAGCGATTACCTGGGCAACACCGGCTGCAATCACCTACGGCACAGCGATCAGCAGCGCCCAGCTCGATGCCTCATCGCCTGTGGCTGGAACCTTCGCCTATACGCCCGCTTCTGGTGCGATTTTAAAAGCCGGCTCACAGACACTGTCAGTCACATTTACTCCTACCGACAGCACCGCCTACCAGGCCGCAACGGGATCCGTCGTGCTAACGGTGAACCCCTCAACTCCGGTAATTACATGGGTCACGCCGGCTGCGATCACTCAGGGAACGGCGCTCGGCGCCGCGCAACTTGATGCATCAGCGAACGTGCCGGGAACCTTTGTATATACGCCTGCGGCCGGAACAGTGTTGGACGCTGGATTGCAGACGCTGTCGGTCACCTTTACGCCGACTGACGCAACCGACTACAAGTCCGCGACGGCAACTGTGGCCCTGATGGTAAATTCAGCCGCGAAGATCACACCGCCGATCTATTGGAGCACGCCGTCGCCCATCACTTACGGAACGGCGCTGAGCGCTACGCAGCTAAACGCATCTTCGCCGGTGAATGGTACCTTCACTTACTCCCCGGCTGCTGGAACGGTGTTGACGGCAGGATTGCAAACGCTGTCGGTCACCTTTACTCCGAACAATACCAACAAGTATTCCACCGCGACAATCACTGTCACGTTGACCGTCAACCCGGCAAGGCCCGTCATTACATGGGTCACGCCGGCTGCGATCACTCAGGGAACAGCGCTCGGCGCCGCGCAGCTTGATGCATCAGCGAACGTGCCGGGAACTTTTGTGTATTCGCCTGCGGCCGGAACAGTCTTGAACACTGGATTGCAGACGCTGTCGGTCACCTTTACGCCGACTGACGCAACCGACTACAAGTCCGCGACGGCAACTGTGGCTTTGACCGTGAATGCAGCCGCGAAAACGATACCATCGATCTATTGGGGCACGCCGTCCCCAATCACTTACGGAACAGCGCTCAGCGCTACGCAGCTAAACGCAAATTCGCCGGTAAACGGTACCTTCACCTACTCACCGGCTGCTGGAACAGTGCTGACGGCCGGATTGCAAACGCTATCGGTCACCTTTACTCCGAACAACACCAACAAGTATTCCAATGCGACAAGCACCGTCGCGTTGACCGTCAACCAGGCCAGGCCCGTACTTACGTGGGTCACGCCGGCTGCGATCACTCAGGGAACAGCGCTCGGCGCCGCGCAGCTTGATGCTTCCGCGAATGTGCCGGGAACCTTTGTATATGCGCCTGCGGCCGGAACAGTGTTGAACACTGGATTGCAGACACTGTCGGTCACATTCACGCCCACTGACGCTACCGACTACAAATCCGCGACGGCAACTGTGGCCCTGATGGTGAATTCAGCCGCGAAGATCACGCCGCCGATCTATTGGGGCACGCCGTCCCCAATCACTTACGGAACGGTGCTCAGCGCTACGCAGCTGAACGCAAATTCGCCGGTAAATGGCACCTTCGCCTATTCCCCAGCTGCCGGAACGGTGCTGACGGCAGGATTGCAAACGCTATCGGTCACCTTTACTCCGAACAACACCAACAAGTATTCCACTGCAACAGGAACCGTCGCGTTGACCGTTAACCCGGCGACGCCCGTCATTACATGGGTCACGCCGGCTTCGATCACTCAGGGAACAGCGCTCGGCGCAGCGCAGCTTGATGCTTCCGCGAACGTGCCGGGAGCCTTTGTTTATGCGCCTGCGGCTGGAACAGTGTTGAACGCTGGATTGCAGACGCTGTCGGTCACCTTCACGCCCACTGACTCTACCGATTACAAATCTGCAACAGCAAGTGTGGCTTTGACGGTGAATGCGGCCGCGAAAATCACGCCGCCCTTATACTGGGGCACGCCGTCGCCCATCACTTACGGAACGGCGCTCAGCGCTACGCAGCTAAACGCATCTTCGCCGGTGAATGGTACCTTCACTTACTCCCCGGCTGCTGGAACGGTGTTGACGGCAGGATTGCAAACACTATCGGTCACCTTTACTCCGAACAACACCAACAAGTATTCCACCGCGACGAGCACCGTCACGTTCACAGTTAACCCGGCGACGCCCGTCATTACATGGGCCACGCCGACGGCGATCACTCAGGGAACGGCGCTCGGCGCCGCGCAACTTGATGCATCAGCGAACGTGCCGGGAACCTTTGCATATGCGCCTGCGGCCGGAACAGTGTTGAACGCTGGATTGCAGACGCTGTCGGTCACCTTTACGCCGACTGACGCAACCGACTACAAGTCCGCGACGGCAACTGTGGCCCTGATGGTAAATTCAGCCGCGAAGATCACACCGCCGATCTATTGGGGCACGCCGTCGCCCATCACTTACGGAACGGCGCTGAGCGCTACGCAGCTAAACGCATCTTCGCCGGTGAATGGTACCTTCACTTACTCCCCGGCTGCTGGAACGGTGTTGACGGCAGGATTGCAAACGCTGTCGGTCACCTTTACTCCGAACAACAACAACAAGTATTCCACTGCAACCGGAACCGTCGAGCTAACCGTTAACCCGGCCACGCCCCTTATTACATGGGCGAGCCCTGCGGCCATCTCCTACGGAACGACGCTGAGCGCTACACAGCTCGATGCGACTTCGACGGTGGCTGGTACCTTCGCCTATACGCCCGCTGCTGGAACCGTGTTGAAGGCAGGCTCGCAGACGCTTTCAGTCACATTCACTCCCGCGGACAGCACCGACTACAAGCCCGCAACGGGATCCGTCCTGTTGACAGTTAACAAGGCTACACCGGTCATCACATGGACGACCCCAGCGGCCATCACCTATGGAACAGCGCTGAGTGGGGTTCAACTTGACGCGTCGTCAACGGTAGCTGGAAGCTTCGCCTACAACCCGGCAGCCGGCACCGTGCTGAAGGCTGGAACGCAGACGCTTTCAGTGACCTTCACGCCCAGCGACGCGGCGGATTATGCGACAGCAACGGCTTCCGCGACGCTAACCGTCAACACGCCCACGCAGACCGAGCCGGCAATCAGCTGGACTGCGCCGGCTGCCATCACTTACGGAACGGCACTGAGCACTACCCAGCTCGATGCAACTGCAACGGTGGCGGGGGCGTTCGCCTACACCCCAGCCGCCGGCACAGTGCTGAAGGCTGGAAAACAGACGTTATCGGTGACCTTCACTCCGGCCAATACCACCTTGTACTCCACTGCTACGGCAACTGTGACTTTGACGGTGAACCAGGCCAACCCGGTCATTGCCTGGGCGGCGCCGGCAGCCATCACTTACGGAACCGCTCTGGGCAGCACGCAGCTTGACGCTTCGTCGACCGTGGCTGGAGCCTTTGCCTATGCTCCAGCGGCGGGAACAATCCTGAAGGCTGGATTGCAAACGCTGTCGGTCACACTTACGCCGACGGATTCAATCGATTACACGACAGCGACGAGTTCTGTATCAGTTACGGTGAAGCAGGCAACGCCGGTCATTACCTGGGCGGCGCCGGCAGCCATCACTTACGGAACCGCTCTGGGCAGCACGCAGCTTGACGCTTCGTCGACGGTGGCTGGAAGCTTTGCCTATAGTCCAGCAGCCGGATCCGTGCTGAATGCCGGGTTGCAAACATTGTCGGTCACGTTTGCGCCGACTGATTCAAGCGACTACACAACGGCGTCGGCAACCGTGATCCTGAAAGTGAATGCTGGAAGTTCGCTGATCACATGGGCAACCCCCGCGGCCATCACCTATGGGACCGCGCTTAGCGCGGAGCAACTGGATGCGACTGCGACGGTGCCTGGAACTTTTGCTTATACGCCTGCGGCCGGATTCGTGCTGAAGGCCGGATCACAGACGTTGTCGGTCACGTTCACCCCGGCCAACACCAGTGAATACGCAAGCGCGACGGCGACCGTGACTTTGACTGTGAACAAGGCCACGCCGGCAATTGACTGGGCGACACCGGCGGCCATCACTTACGGCACGGCACTTGGCGCGACACAATTGGATGCGACTTCGACGACGGCTGGAACCTTTGCATATTCTCCGGCTGCGGGATCCGTGCTGAAGGCGGGTTCGCAGACGCTCTCGGTCACGTTCACCCCGATCGACTCGACGGATTACACAACCGCGACGAGCTCTACTTCGGTCACGGTGAACAAGGCGACTCCGGCCATTGACTGGGCGACACCGGCGGCAATCGCTTATGGAACGGCGCTTGGCAGCGCTCAGCTAGATGCAAGTTCCTCAGTTCCTGGGTCGTTTGTCTATTCACCCGCCGCGGGCACTGTGCCCGCTGCCGGTTCACAAACTTTGTCGGTAATCTTTACGCCGATCGACGCCGCCGATTACACAACGGCAACGGCAAACGTGAACCTTAAAGTGAATGCTGGAAGCTCGCTCATTACTTGGGCAACCCCAGCGGCCATCACCTACGGGACTGCGCTCGGCGCCTCGCAATTGGATGCGACTGCGACAGTGCCTGGAAAGTTTGTCTATACGCCAGCTGCCGGAACAGTGTTGAAGGCGGGATCGCAAACTTTGTCGGTCACCTTTACCCCGGCCAACAGCAGCGACTACGCCACTGCGACTGCAACTGTGACTTTGACTGTGAGCAAGGCCACGCCGGCGATTGCATGGGCTGCACCTGCGGCCATCGCATACGGAACAGCTCTCGGCGCCACGCAATTGGATGCGACTGCGACTGTGGCTGGAACTTTTGCTTATTCACCGGCGGCCGGAACCGTGCTGAATGCAGGATCGCAAGCGCTGTCAGTAATGTTCACACCGACAGACTCAACCGACTACACAACTGGGACGGCGACCGTGACACTGAAAGTGAATGCCGGAGGCTCGCTCATCACTTGGGCGAATCCTGCGGCCATCACCTATGGGAATGCGCTCGGCGCTTCGCAATTGGATGCGACTGCCCCAGTGCCTGGAAAGTTTGTTTATACGCCAGCGGCCGGAACCGTGCTGAAGGCCGGATCGCAAACTTTGTCGGTCACCTTTACTCCGGCCAACAGCAGCGATTACACCACCGCGACTGCAACTGTGACTTTGACTGTGAACAAGGCCAAGCCGGCCATCGCATGGGCTGCGCCTGCTGCCATCACATACGGCACGGCGCTCAGCACAACACAATTGGATGCGACTTCTACTGTAGCTGGAGCTTTCGCCTACGCTCCCGCAGTTGGAACCGCGCTGAAGGCTGGATCGCAAACACTGTCGGTTACGTTTACCCCCGCCGACGCGACGGATTTCACAACTGCGACGAGCTCCACTTCAGTCATGGTGAACAGGGCCGCGCCGGCCATTGCATGGGCGACACCGTCGGCCATCACATCCGGAACCGCTCTCAGCGCCACACAATTGGACGCGACTTCAACTGTGGCCGGAAGCTTTGCCTATACTCCTGCGGCTGGCACCGTGTTGACTGCCGGATTGCAAACACTGTCGGTCAAACTCACTCCCACCGACTCGACCGATTACACAACAGCGACGGCAACCGTGACCCTGAAGGTGAAGACGCCAACGCAGACCAAACCGGCAATCAGCTGGACCGTTCCAGCGGCGATCACTTACGGGACCGCGCTAAGCAGCACCCAGCTCGATGCAACCTCGACTGTGGCTGGCACCTTTGCATATTCGCCCGCAGCTGGAGCCGTATTGAAGGCTGGATCGCAGACCTTGTCGGTGACCTTTACTCCGGCCAACACGACCGCGTACTCCACTGCCACGGCGACCGTGAGTTTGACCGTCGACCAGGCCATGCCGGCCATTACGTGGGCAACGCCAGCTGCCATCACCACCGGCACGGCGCTGAGCAGCACCCAGCTCGACGCCAGTTCGACTGTGGCTGGCAGCTTTGCGTATTCGCCCGCAGCTGGCACAGTGCTTTCTGCCGGGTCACAAACTTTGTCAGTCACGTTTACGCCGGCCGACACAACGGACTACGCCACTGCGACACAGACCGTGAAGCTGGCGGTGAATCAGGCAATTGCGACACTGAGCATCAACGCTACGAGCGTAGGATTCGGCGATGTGCTGTTGAGCACGCCTGCGACTCAGACCATAACCCTGACCTCAACCGGTACGGCCCCTGTCACGGTAAACTCGGCGATTCTCGTTGGAATCGGCTTCACGATGTCAGGTCCTACGTTCCCGTCAACGCTCGCTCCGGGACAGTCGGCAATATTGAATCTGGAGTTCGACCCAACTGTGCTTGGCGTGGCCGCAGGTGTGCTGACTATTACCAGCACTTCATCGAGCAACGCTGCCGTGGCGATCGCACTCACGGGCACAGGCATGCCAGACACGCCGGGATCGTATACGGTCAACCTGACCTGGGATGCGCCCAGCGGTTCTCCGGTAGCTGTAACGGGCTATAACGTCTACAGGTCTCTAAATGGCACTTCGACCTATCAACTCTTAAACTCATCGTCCGACGCGCAAACGGCATACACGGATAACACAGTCCAGACAGGACAAACCTACCAGTACATTGTGGAGAGCGTCGACGACACCGGAGCTGAAAGCTCTCCATCAACTCCCATCGTAGTCACTATTCCTTGAGCAGGGCGTCGCTGGATATTCGCGGCAAATCTATGTGGCCGGAATTAAATCCCAACCAGCTGGCTCAACCGTTGAATCTTTCTATCGGCCGCCGTTCACAGCCTTCGGAAAGTTAATTTCGTGGTTTGGCGTCTTTGCGCGACTGTCGCTTCGAAACCCACTCTCTTCAGCTCTGACGCTGCTCGTTCTTCCGAATATGGAGGGGTCAGACTCTGTCATCCGGTACTGCTCGATCTTGTAGAGTACCGTCCTATAGCTGACCTTGAGTAGTCGTGCCGCAGCTTTTCGATTCCAGCCGGTCTTCTCCAGCGCCATGGCGATTGCGTTTCGCTCGGCCTCAGCCTTCACGCTCTGTACCAGGGAGCGAAGCGACTTGGATCCAGACCCGCCCGCATGGGATTGGGCTGCAGGCGGAGCAATCTGAGTTACATTGCGAAGCCTCGATGGAGCCATCTCCCGAAGATCTCCATCAGAATCCGGCTGGGACGGCGAGAACGATAGCTCTTCGTCTCCCACCATCAGGTAGCGCTTCACGCTGCGCTCCAGTTCGCGTAGATTGCCAGGCCAGTTATATGCCTGCCAGGCCTCCAGAATGCCCGGAGAAAACTCCCGCGGTGAGAGACCGTAGTGCTTGGCAAGCCGGTGCATAAAATGCCGGGACAAAAACGATAACTCCTCTTTGCGGTTGCGCAGAGAGGGGACGTGAATGGTGTAGACGCTTAACCGATGGTAGAGATCCTCGCAAAGTCTGTGTTCAGCAACCGCCCGCTCTATATTGATGGAACTGGCAGCCAGCACGCGAACGTCGGCCGCGATAAATTCAGATGTACCAGGCCTGATGAATCGCTTGTTCTCGATGACTTCCAACAGGTTCGCCTGCAGACCCGGCGGCATCTCGGTAATCTCGTCCAGAAATATCGTGCCCTTTTCGGAGAGTTCCAGCTTGCCAGGCCTGGGCCGAGCAGAAGCGGCCGTTCCTTTCCTCTCACACCCAAACAGTTCCCTCTCCAGTAATTCTCCGGGGAGCGCAGCGCAATTGACCTTCGCGAATTCGAATCCGGAACGGACAGATAAGCTGTGAATCAATCGGGCGGTGGTCTCCTTCCCGCTCCCATCTTCGCCGAGAATCAGCGCCGGAACGTTGGCCTCCGCCAGCAAAGCCGCTTGGGCACGCAGCTTTCGCATGATCGGACTCACACCAATGAAGAAGGTCTCGTTGCTCACCGGCTCGACATCGTCACTACTGATATCAGCCTCGGAAAATTCGCTCGCCATCGCAATGTTGCGCAGGATCACAGCTTCAAGGTGGCTATCGTCGATGGGCCGGACGATGTAGTCCCGCGCTCCCATGCGAAGCGACTCTTGTCTCCTGCCATTGTTGTCGGAATGTCCAATCAAGATGACTGGCAACGCCGGACGCAGGCGACGCAGCCAACGCAGACTGTGCAAGCGATCGTCGCTTCCCTGCGGCGAGTCCAGCAGGAGCAGGTCGAGCGTCAACCCGGACTGAGCCTTGTCGATTGCCTCCCATGGGTCGGCGGCTATTTCAAGCAGCCAACCATTCGACTCCCCCATCGTCCAAAGTGGGCGAAGAAGCGCGGAATCGCGGCTGACAATGAGTAGTCTCGGAACTTCGATTGCGTCTTTCAACATATGTAACCCTCGTGACAAACTACAAAGGAAATGGAAGCGGCTCGATATCAACTTGAAATTCGCCTGCTCAACCAGAAAGCAAAAAACAAAACGCACGGCCTCGGATCCGGACGAATTTCCGGAATGAGGGATTGGAACAAGGCAAAGAGCAAGCTGCATCGCACAACTCGACTAACTGCGCTCAATCGGTTTTTGGGGAATTGGAATCTTCGCTGAGAAACGGGATGACGAGGTTGTCAATCTATCGGCGAATGACACGCTCTGGCTCTCTTGACTGCCAAGCATTCGCTACTCATACTCGATTTCGGGATCTTCTTCGAATGCCGAAAGCTTCTTGCGGAAATCTCAGTCGCCATTTATTGGCACTTACAGCTTCGCCCTGTGAGCAACGTCACTCAAAATTAATTGCATCGTCCCTGCGAGGCTGTACCTTCCGGGATTGCACCTCGAGTTCCACACCAATTGCCTGGGGATTCAATGAGTTAGGCATGTCAGATTTCGATCGATTGCAAACTCTTGCGCATTTGACCCCAAATAGTTTCCTATTCGAATTTAAGTCCAGGCGGAGCCGTTGGGGACGACGAAGGGTCTCTTGGCGAGACATAAATCGATTTCTCGCTAAATTAGAAAGCGGGCTGGCCGATGCTTGACACGGTGCATTAGATCGAAACAGGCGAAATCTCGCGGCTCACAGCGACTTGCACTTTCTTGAAGTCGTCATTTCCGTCAAGCATTGCGGCAATCTCTCTGCCTATCATCAGCGACGCCGTAGCCGCCGGAGACGGCACATTGCAAACATGCAGAATTCGATCTTGAGAAACAAAATGGAAGTCGTCCAAGAGTTTCCCGGACCTGTCCAGCGCCTGGGCGCGAACGCCCGAACCTGCTGGCTGAATGTCGTCCTCAGTAAGCTCTGGTAGCAACTTCTGCAACGCTCGCGTGAATGCGTGCTTACTCCAGGAGCGATAAACTTCGCCCATCCCGCTTTTCCAGTTATGGGAGGCCATAGTCCAGAAGCCGGGGAACAAAGCTGTCGAAAGTGCATCGCCCAAGTTAAAGGAAGTCCGCGTATAGCCTTCGCGCTTGAATGAAAGCACCGCATTCGGTCCGGCTTCAACGCCTCCATGGATGCGTCTGGTGAAGTGCACTCCCAGGAATGGAAAGCGCGGATCGGCAACGGGATAAACCAGACCCTTGATCAGATGATGCTTCGAGGGCACCAACTCATAGTACTCACCGCGGAACGGCACGATGCGCAGGCCAAGACTGGCACCAGCCAACTTGGCTATCAAGTCACTCTGCAATCCGGCACAGTTAACGACGAAGCGCGCATGGATGGCTCCGGAGGCGGTTTCCAGCACGATTGCGCCCGCTTCACGCACAATGCGCTCCACGCCGGACCGAGTTAAAACTTCGCCGCCATTTTGCCGGATAAGCTCTGCGTATTTCCTCGCTACCATCTTGAAATCAGTAATACCTGTGGTGGGCACATGAATGCCGCGAATCCCCGATGCATGCGGTTCGATCTCACCGATTTGTTTGGCGTCAAGCTCCCGAAGACCGGACGCACCGTTGGCGAGCCCGCGGCGCAGAAGCTCCTCAAGACCAGGTAGCTCGCTCTCGTCAGTGGCGACTATGATCTTCCCGCAAATCTCGTGTGGAATTTCGTGCTCTTCACAGAACTGAACCATGGCCGCCCGGCCCTCGACACAGAGCCGCGCTTTCAGCGAGCCGGGCTTGTAGTACAGGCCGGAGTGAATGACACCGCTGTTGTGCCCGGTCTGGTGTGCTGCGACTTCACTTTCCTTATCGAGAACAATAACTCTCAGGCCCGGATTTTTGCGAACAAGGTGCAACCGACGGGCGAGGCCGACGATTCCGGCTCCAATAATGGCCACATCACAATGTTTCTCAATCATTGTGCGATCAGAACTTTCTGCGTCGCTATGACGCGACCGCGACGGTCTGAGCGCGGACAGCAAGATAACCGTTCAAGCCTTCGCGCCAATCGGTGAAGACATTCAGCCCCGCTGACTTGAGAGCGCCATTCTCCAGGACGGAGTATTTAGGCCGCGGCACCTTGGCTGGAAATTCCCCGGGGCGAGCCTTCTCGAGGCGGACTTTCGTCCCGGTTACGCGGAAAATCTCACTGGCAAATTCGTACCACGAGCAACTGCCCTCGGCCGTTCCGTGATACAACCCAAATCGATTCGAGCGGCTGAGCGCGACCAACTGCGCTGCGATCTGCGCGGTTGGCGTGGGAGTAACAAACTCGTCGTCGACAACCCGCAATTCGTCGCGTTCCCGAGATAACTTCAACATCAACTCAACAAAGTTTAAACCGCCCTTGGCGCGGCACGGCTGCTGACCGTAAATCGCGGAAACGCGAAGCACGAAATGCATCGGTGCAATGGCGGCAGTAAAATGTTCCCCTGCGAGCTTGGTAATGCCATATGCGTTCAACGGCGCCGCAACATCGCTCTCGATGTATGGATTGCATTTCTTGCCGTCAAAGACATAGTCGGTGCTCACGTAGGCCACCGCGGAACCCGCTCGCTTTGCCCACTCCGCCACGTGCTTTGCCCCAATCGCATTGGCCTGGAAAGCCGCAGAGGGGTCGGCCTCGCATTTGTCCACATGGTGCATCGCAGCTGTATTCACGATGAACTTCGGCATGGAAACGGTCAGCGCCGCATCGACTGATGCCGACGAAGTCAGCTCCAGATCGGAATGAGTGAGCGCGACGACGTCATCGCCGTTCTCTCGAAAGGCTGCACACACATCGCTGCCCAGTTGTCCATTGGCCCCGATGACAGCAACTTTCATCAGGCGATGACGTCGTCGCGCTCA
>Ga0210388_10002249_pt1 | contig 15043 bp, 16 predicted proteins | sample IncBWC19OmetaG_FD_155485 | JGI IMG/M metagenome (GOLD analysis project Ga0210388, IMG submission 155485) | Forest soil microbial communities from Barre Woods Harvard Forest LTER site, Petersham, Massachusetts, United States - Inc-BW-C-19-O ...
ACGATCGCTTGGCAAAGGCATTCGATTTCAGGCAACTGCATTGGCCGTCAACAGCAAACTGCGGCGCCACTCGCGCATGCCGATCACGATCAAGATGAGGTACAGCCCAAAGAGCAGCATCGTTGCGTACAAATGTCGCGTGTAGTACAGGTACACGCTGACCGAATCGATCAGCAGCCACCAGTGCCAGTTCTCGTATACCTTGCGGGCCACCAGGAATGTGGCGAAGACACTGGCCCACGTCACCATCGAGTCGGCGAATGGCAACGCCGCGGGTGTGTAGCGCCGCAGGAAAAACGAACTCACGAGTGACAATGCGACGATAACCAGTGCGGCGAGCGCGTGCCACCCGATGGGCCAGCGATTCACGGCAAGCGCACCGCCGCCCTTGCCATGTTGCCACTGCCAGAAGCCATACACCGCCATTGCGGCGTAGAACGCATTCAATACGGACTCCATGTACAGGCGCGCACTGAACAATACCCAGACATAGAGAACCGAGCTCAAGAATGCCGCCAACCAGCAGCTCAAGCGCTGTCCAATCGCGAGCAGCAGGTAGGCCACCGCGAGGGCGGCCGCAATGAGTTCGATCCAGCTCGTATCGTGCCAGGCACTCACGAGCTGCATCGACAGATCGTGAATCACGAGCGAATCACGAGCGCCCGGTGTCCGGCGGTGCCAAACCCGGCAGCACCTTCATCACGAAGACCAGTTGTACCGAATTGCCGGCGGAGCGGGTCATTTCCTCGGTGAGGACGCTCATGATTCGATCCAACGGACCCCAGATTTGAGTGGCCAAGTCATTGGTCTTCACGATCAAGCCAGAATGCGTATTGAGGCGATCAATGAAGGCTTGAATCGGCGGGCGATACTCGCCGCTCAAGGGGTACATGCTGATTTCGACGGCTGCGCGCATATGAATACCTGCTCCCTACGCCGGTACTAACCGGTTCAGGTTCAACGGGTTCGCAAGCTTCATCGAGAATTCGATGTCCCGCGTCTCAGGCCTTTCTTCAGGCCACCCCAAGGTTCACGGAAGTGTAGCCTGCCGGGCCGATGCGTGCAAAACTCCGCCATTGGATTTGGAGGTGGCTTTGCGCATTTTTCAAGTAGACGCCTTCACCGCGACCCGCTTCACGGGAAATCCCGCGATCGTGGTCCTCGATGCCGACGGCCAGAATGAAGCGACCCTGTCCGCCGTCGCGCGCGAATTTTCCCACGCCGAAGTGGCATTCGTGTTCGCCGCGGACGCGGCGGATCACGATGTGCGGCTGCGGTTCTTCAATTCGCGCAAGGAAGCGCCCTTCGTGGGTCACGCCACCGTGGCAGCCCACACCGTGCTGCTGGCCCTAGGGCGGCGCACGCTCGGCATTTGCCGCCAACAATGCGGAGTAGGCATCGTCGAGGTCAGCGCGCAAGTCGAACCGCGAGCCTCCGGCACCGAGTCGGTGATCGAATTTCGTCAGACCGCACCGGAACTCGAGGCGCCGCTGCCATTCAAGACGACACTGCGGGTTGCCGAAGCGCTCAAGCTGCCCGCAACCCAATTGCACGACGTGATGCCGGCGCGCATCGCCCGCAAGGGCAGCAGCCGCCTGCTCGTGCCGATCGCGGATCACCGGCATCTGGAGCAACTCGCGCCGAATTTCGACACTCTGATGGCCCTGGGCAGCGAACTCAACACCGAAGGCTTCTTCTTGTTCGCCGTGAATCGCGATTCCGATGAGATATGGACCGAATCGCGCATGTTCTGCCCCGCCCTGGGGATTCCAGAGGATCCCGCAAGCGGCAATGCGCACGCCATGCTGGCGGCATACCTCTGGGATCTAGGTCAGTTTGGCAAAAAGTCCACGACCTTCATCGGCCGTCAGGGTTATCAGATGAAGCGGCCGGCACAGATCAGAGTGCGCCTCGAGATCGACAAGGGCAGCATGGTCGCAGCGCACATCGCCGGCACTGCGACCATTATCAGCGAGGGCACCCTGGCCCTTTGAGTGCCCGTCCCTTAGGACTTGGCGGGCGGCGCGGACAGATCAAGTTTCAGGCTGGACGCAATCGCCTGCGCCTTTGAATTCACGTCCTGCGCGGTCGTTACAGCCTCGTCCATGTTGCCGGTGGCAAACGCCGCCTGCGCCTTGGACCACGTGGCCATGGCCTCGCTCAAGGCTGACTTCGCGCCATCAAGATCGATTCCCGCGGCAGTCTTTTTGTTGGCCTTTTTGGCGAGAAAATCCATGCGGTTCTGGATGGCGGTCAGATACCCGGGCACGCTGCCCGCGAGTGCCGTCCACCTATCATTGAGTGCCTTGAGGACTTCATCCTTTTTTGCGGCCGCGTCAGTGGCCAGCGACTGGGCGGCGCTGAGCACGGCTGGCGCGCCGCTGACGACGGCGGCGTAGTCCTGTTTATCGAAAGACGCTTTGAGCGCGCTCAGTTGGGTCTGCACACTCGCGAGCTGATCGGGAATGTATTTCGCGGCCTCCGTGGAGGCGGCGGTGACTGTCGCGTGGATCTCGCCGAGGAGTTTCTCGGCCGGCTCCTTTTGCCCGGCGCATGCCGCGAGAAGGACAGCCACCAGGAACACCAAGCTGAGACGGCCGATGCGATTGCTCCGAAGCATGGGAGACATTCTAGCTCAATTCCCGGCGCGCACGATCCAGCCATTCGGCCTGCACCCTGCGATAGTGGGCCGGACCCAGTTTGGCGCCATCCAACAGGTCCTTCAGCACGCGCTGCGCCTCCTGAAGCTTGCCGCGTTTCTTGAGCAGCAATCCGTAGCGCAGGCGCGCCTCGGCGCCAGGATATCCCGGTGCAATGCGTGCGTATTCGCGCTCAGCCTCGTCCAGCGCGTCCCGGGCCTCGAGAGTCCGGGCATACAAAAGCTGCGCGTCGGCGGATTTGAAATCCGGATTCTGTTGGGTGAGCAGTTCCAGCGTCGTGCGCGCCGCCGCAAAATCCTGTTTGCCAAATTGCGCCTTCGCCAGGCCCAACAGCAGCGTCGGATCGTACTCAAAAATGCCCTTCAGGCCGCCGCGGTACACCTCGATGGCTTCGTCAAACTGGGACCGTTCGAACAGCTCTTCCCCGAGCCGGCGGCGGGCATCGACATTGCCGGAAATCTGCACTTCCGCGGTGGCGCGGCGCAAGTCGCGGTTCGGGTCGATCATGCGGCCGATACCCGTTTTTGCCCGGCGCGCAGTGCGGCCGCGCAGCAGGTCCGGTAAAACCTCGGCCACGACATACGCGAGCGAGCCGATTCCCGGCAAAAACCCGATGGCCAGAATCCAGAGCGTATTCCGTCCGGTCCTGATCACGTGCACGATGAGCGCGGCTTGAATCAGCAGCGAAAGAATTGAAACTGGTAACAACGGCGACGAACCTTAGGATGGCAAAGCGCCGACAGGCGCAAACCACCTATTGTAGCGAGAAACGGATTGGACGTTAGCGCTGTGCCACGTGGATGCGCCGTTGCACATCGCCGCAGGTCGAGAATCCGATGTTCGACAACGAATAACCTAAGATGCGCTGCGATCGCGCATCGACCGTGACTTCCATCTCGCAGCCCTGAAATCCGGACGGCGTGCCTTCTTTGGGCTTTTGCGGAAGAAACCAGACATAGACCAGCTTGGTCGAGGTTTTGTCGATCTTGCGCGGCTCACCGAAAGCTTCTTGCAGGACGCTCACCGGCTTGCCCACCGTGTCGGCCGCGATACGCGGCACCGGACGCACCGCATAACCCGATCCGCTGCATCCAGCGAGAACGACCGCGCCGCAAAGCCAAGCTGCCGTGGTGAGACGCAACATAATCTTTTCCGTGCCTGACGCTTAAGGGCCTGCAGTCTCGCTCGCCCCCGCGGCGCTGGCCGTCGCTTACGTCGCAAAATAGGAATCTTCAACGCGCGCGTGCCGCTTATGTAAATGCAATCCGCGTGTCATGCCGCGCGGCAGATCCTCGGCATGATGCACGGCGGCAACGATCGTCACTTGGCGCCGCATTAGGCGCTCCAGGAAGCGTTTGATGGCCGCTCGCTGGATGGGATCGAGACCCGTGAACGGTTCGTCCAGCAAGAGCATGCTTGGATCCGCCGCCATGGCGCGCGCGATGAGCGCGCGACGCAACTGTCCGTAGGACAGTTCGCGCGCCCGGCGCTTGGCCACATTGCGCAATTTGAAAAACGCGAGCCAGGTGCGCGCGCTTTTAAAGTCGGCTGCCGTCATCCTCGCCGCGAGACCGATGCTCGAATGGCGCCCGCTCGCGACCAGCTCCATCACATCGATGTCCGTGGAATATAAGCTTTGCAATTCCGGCGAGACATAGCCCACGCGCCGCTTCCATTCAAAGATCGGCGTGCCGGCGGGAAATCCCACGCGCTCGATTTTGCCCCCTAGCGCGGGGGACAAATCGCCATACAAAAGTTTCAGAAAGCTGGATTTTCCCGCGCCGTTCGCCCCGAACACCGCCCAATGCTCACCTTGTCGCAACTGCCAATTCACCGCGCGCAGCACGGCACGGTACCCGACATACAGATCGACGTTGCTCAGTCGCAGGAGCACTGGACCTGCCACTGCCGCTGTCACGGGCGGTTTATGCCGGCGGCGCGAAGGCCGCGGTGGCAATTCAGCCGCATGCGCCTGCAAGCGCACGAGGTCGGCGGCAGACAGTTGCTTCATCCGCCGTATCCGGCCCTCGGACAGTTCCAGCAGCGATCGCGTTCCTGGCGGCACGTCCATCGCACGATGCGCCGTCGCAACCCAGGACTGGCCTTTGGCGCGCGCAGCGGCAAGCACTGAGTCGATGCGCCGGCGGTACTCGCCATCCAAGCCGTTGTACAGCTCGTCGAGCAAGAGCCAGTCCGGCTGCTGCACCAATGCCCGGGCCAGCAACACCAGGCGCTTCTCTCCGTAGGACAAGGAGAGAAACTCCCGCGCAGCCAGTCCCTGAATGCCGCAGGCGTGCAGCATTGCAGTCACCTGTCTGGCTTCCGTACGGGTTGCCGGCGAGAGCAGCAGGTCGGTCCGGTGCAGGCCGGTGGCAACCACATCCCGCACGCGCAGATTCCAGGCATAGCGGGCGTATTTATCCTGCCGCTCGCCGCCCAAGTACGCGATGCGCTGCTTTGCCTCGCGCAACTCCAGCGCATGCCGCCCCGCCCGATAGGTGCGCGCCGCGGTGGCAGCACGCGTGGGTGTCGGCCAAATGTCGCCGCTCAAAAGCTTGAGCAACTGGGTTTTGCCGGCGCCATTCTCGCCGAGCAGTGCCCAGCGTTCACCAGGCTTGAGCTGCCAAGTAATGCCACGCAATACCCATTTGCCGCCGCGCCGCACGCCCGCGGCGCGCAGCGACACGGCCAGCCGCGAACTCATGGGAGCAGGCGCCAGATTCCGTTCAGTTCGCTGACGCGACCTTGCTGCGCCAACTTGATCAAATGCGCCTGCAATGTCAGCCGCGCCCATTGATGCCGGTCCACAGGCACATCGTCGTAAACCACCGGTATCAGGGCATCGAGGCTCGCTTCCCGCAGCTTGCCCAAGTTGCCCAGAACCTTCTCTTCGCGCGCAAGGCGGTGCGCGCGCAACGCCTCGAGCACCTTCTTGCCTTGATCCATGAGATCGCCGTGACCGGGGGCAATTTTCTCGAAGTCGTAGGCAAACAATTTATCGAGCGAGTTCAGGTAATCGCCCATATTCCCATCGGGCGGCAAAATCACCGGAGAGACCCCTTCGAGCACGTGATCGCCGGTGATCAGCAGGCGTTCGCGCGCCAGGAAATAACAGACGCAATTCGACGCATGGCCCGGCGTATGGATCGCGGTCAATTCAAAATTACCCAGGAGAAGGCGCTCGCCATCCGCCGGCCGGTGCTGCGGCACGAAGCTTTCGTCCTGCCGACCATCGTGAGGAGGCGGCAACCCGATCAGGGTTGCGCCGGTGCGTCGCGCAAGCTCCGCGGCCAGCGGCGAGTGATCGCGATGGGTATGAGTCACGATGATCCAGCGAATGGCGGCGCCCGCCGCCGATAAAATCGACTCCAGGTGCGGCGCCTCATCGGGCCCCGGATCAAGAACGGCGATCTCATCCTCGCCCAGCAGATAGGTGTTGGTTCCCGGCCCCGTCATCATCCCGGCATTGCCGGCCACGATGCGCCGCACGCCTCGTGCCAAGGAGACAACTTTACCGGGAGCAAGTTGAGGTCTAGCGTGCAATCACGGTCATCATACATCTGCAATCATTAAATTTTTCTGTCGGTGATGTTCGTCGCACTTTGAGATAGTTGCGATGGGCTATAGAGACGCTACACTGGGAGTCATGTCTAAGTCGCCGAATGCCCGACGAATAGGAGGACCGCTCTCCTGGGATCAACTTTCGCGTCCGGACGCAGAACAGTGCCAGCGATTTCTGGCTGAATCGCTTTCGCTGCTGTTGGGGGATGTGCTGCGCGCCATTTTGTCCGATGCCAGCCCGTCGGTGGCCGCGGAAGAGGCCGCCATCGAGCGCTACCGCAATCTTGCCGATTCTCTGGCGGACGGTGAATCGCGGCGCCGCACGGGCCTTGGGCTGACACGCGCCGGACTCGCCAAACGCTGCGTGACCTGGCTGAAATTGCTGCTTACCCCGGCGCCGAATGCCCCGTCCACGGCGGCAATGCGCGAGTTTGTCGATGCGCTGGGCCTGTTTCCGGCGTTGTTCGACAGCGAGCCGTCGGCCCGCTCGCGCCGGGCCAGGCTGACATGGCTGTTAACCCATGACAGGCGGCTGGATGCCAGTACTCGGGAAGCGGCGACCGCCCTGATCGAGGCCTGCGAGCATTTAGGGGTTTTGCTGTGGCCGGACGCGGAGACAGCCTAACGCAAGTCCGTGCGTATCAGCATTCTCGGCGTATAATGTGAAGTCCACCTCTCCACGTGCACACGGGGCTTTGAGTGCAAACATCGCCGGTTCGTAAATCAGAAGATTCCGCTTCCAAGGTGCCCTCCGCGGCGCCCCTGCCCCCTGACAAATCGCGTTTTAGGTTTCAGAAGTTGCTGCAACCTTTTGCGGTCAAACCCGGGGTCGCCACGCCAGTCATTTGGTTCCTGCTCGACTGGCTGGTGCTGGGCGTCGCAATCGCCAGCTTGTTGGTCGTCGAGTCTTGGTGGATCAAAGTTTTTGCCTCCTTGGTGGCGGCCCTGTGGATCGCACGATTGTTCGTCATCGGCCACGATGCCTGCCACGGCTCGTACACCCCGAATAAGACGCTGAATAAGTGGATTGGCCGAATCGCTTTCTTGCCCTCGCTGACCCCGTTCAGCCTCTGGGAGATCGGCCACAACCTCGCCCATCACGGGTTCACCAACTTGAAGGGGCGCGACTACGTTTGGACGCCCTACTCGCCCGCCGAGTTCGTCAAGTTGCCATGGATCCGGCGCTGGTTGGAACGCATCTATCGCAGCGGCTTCGGCCAAGGCGTCTACTACATGATCGAAATGTGGTGGAAGAAATTGTTTTTCCCGGGACGCAAGCACGTCGCCACGCGCCGCCTCAGCTACACCTGGGACAGCCTACTGGTGGCGGGCTTCGGCGCTCTGTGGGTCGGCGGCTTGGTGGTGTGGGGCGTTTATAGCGGCCGGTCGATTTGGTCGCTGTTGATATTCGGCTTCGTCATCCCGTTCTGCATTTGGAACTGCCTGATGGGGTTCGTGATCTATGTGCAGCACACCCATCCGCGGGTAGCCTGGTATGAACGGCGCGACCAATGGACCGCCAATGCCGGGTATGCGACCACCACCGTGCACATCAAGCTCATGCGTCCGCTCGACGGCTTGATCCACTACATTCTCGAGCACGGCGCGCACCACGTGAATATGGGAATTCCGCTCTATCGCCTCAAGGAAGCGCAAGCGAAACTTGCGGCGACCCTGGACGAAAGACTGAACTCCGAAGTCTTCACGTGGCGCTACTACTGGAACACCGTGCGCCGCTGCAAGCTGTACGACTTCGCGCAGCATGTGTGGACGGATTTCGACGGCCGCATCACCTCGGAACCGCAGGTTCTAGTGCGCTAGAATTTCGTTTTGATTCCGGCAAACGCGCCAATGCTCGGTTGCAGGAATCCGACCGGATTTTCGTAGTGTCGATCCAATAGGTTGGTCACCCGGCCGTATACGCTCAAGTTGCTGTTTAGCTGGTAAGCCGCCGCAACATCCACCGTCGTGTACGGCGGCGCATTCAAGCGCGGAATCGAGAAGTCCCGATTGCCGTCAACCCAGGAACTGACCGAGAGCACGGTCGCGCTCAACGACAAGCGGTCGGTCGCCTGCCACGCCGTGCTCAGGCTGCCCTTATGCTTGGGCCGGCGCAGCAGCTCTTGATCGGCGATCTCATCCATCGCCTCCGTGTAGGTGTAGTCCAGCCTGAAGGTCAACGCCTGGATCGGCTGATACGCAGCGAAGCTTTCGACCCCCTGCGTGACGGCGCGCCCGACATTGATTTCGGTGGTGAAGTCGGCATTGTCGTCGATCAGATTCTTGATGTTGTTGTGAAAGTAAGTCACACCGAATCTGACTCGATCGGCCGCCAGCGCCTGTTCGACACCCAAATCCCAGCCCACGCTGCTTTCCGGCTTCAAATTGGGGTTGGCGAAGAAATCGAAAGCCGGCGAGCTTTGGAACAACTGATTCAGTGTCGGCGCCTTGAATCCCGTGCCGATGCTGGCCTTGAGTTTGGTGCCGCTCTCCGTGATCAGAAATGCCGGCGCGAATCGATAAGTCACCTTGCCGCCGAACCGGTCATTGTCGTCGTAGCGCACGCTGATGGTGTCGAATAGCCGATCGCCGAAACTGGACTGCAGCTCGGCATAGCCTGAATCGATGCTGGTACTCGCCGAAATGGGCGAAGTAATTTCGTCGCGCTGATGCTCGGCGCCAAGCACCAGTTTTTCATCCGCCGCGAGCTTGATGATTCCTTGCCAGTCGAACTTCACACGTTCGCCAAACGTGTCGCTGCGTGGAAATAGCGGGTCAAAATCCGAGGATTTGATATTGCTGTACGCCAGCCCCAGCGTCTGCTCGAGATCGCCGGCGAAGGACAGCAGATGTGCCGTCGCGCGCATGTAAGTTTGCAGCGTGTCGTTCTCGCTCTGCGCCGACTCCGGGAAATCCGCCGGAAAATTATTCTCGTTTTCGCCGGTGAGGCGCAAGTGCGCGTCGGTATAGCGGGCAACCAAACCCAAATCGAGATTTTCCGTGACATCGAAGCCCAGCTTGGTGGACGCAGTGAGGTTGTCGTAGTAGTCATCGATGCGCTGCTCGCCCGGCGCCAATAGATCGAGCGGCGTGACGGGGGTCTCGCCGGAATGAAAATGCTCGACAGTCGCCGCGTAGTGGAATTGATCGAGCGAGCCGCTCAAGGCCGCAGTTTGATTGAACGTGTCGAAGGATCCGGCTTCCACGCCGACATTGAACTGGGCGGGACCGGAGCCGCTTTTGGTGATGATGTTGATGACGCCGCCGATGGCGTCCGAGCCGTACAGTCCGCTTTGCGGCCCGCGCAAAATCTCGACTTTCTGAATATCCTGGGTGAGAAACTGTCCAAAATCGAAAGCACCGCCGGGATTGCTCGGATCGCTGACATCGATGCCGTCGACCAGCACCTTGGTGTGATTGGAATTCGTGCCGCGCATGAACACCGAGGTTTGTCCTCCCGGGCCCCCCGTTTGCACCAGATTCAATCCCGGCACTTCCTTGAGCACATCGGGCAGCGTTTGCAGCTGCCTGGCGGCGATGTCGTCCGCAGTAACGACGGTAATGCTGCTGGCAACCTGATCTTCCGGCGTCGGGATGCGCGTCGCCGTCACGACGATGGTATCGGGCAGATCGGTGGGTTCAGCCTTCGCCAGACTGGCAACGCAAAACACGGGGGCAAGCAAAATAAGCGAGCGATGAGAAAATTTACGCACGAGACTCTCCTGGATTGGGGCCAAGAGCCGGCGCGCGGAGGCATAGGAATTTGAATTCTTCAACCGAAGGCTCCCGCGACGACGACTCCACACTGTCGTCACGACGGTTTCCCCCGCAGTTATCAGCGCACCCCGGCCGGTAACTAGACGACGGCGCGAGGCGGGTTTCCTGGCTCCCGGGTCATTGCTCGCGTCCTCCTTCCCAAAGCTGCATGAGCTTCAGTGGTCTCGTGGACGTTCGCTATCCGGTCACAGTTGCGGGGGCAGCCGCGGTATTACACCGCGTTCCGATTTAAGTCCCTTGCGGGAACCTTGCGCGTGGGCGAATCATACCGGTAATCGCAAGCCGGTCAATGCGATCTCGCGAGCTGCTCCGCATGATGCGCCAAATGATCGGCCATGAAGGTTTGGATGAAGTAGTAGCCGTGATCGTAGCCCGGCTGCATGCGCAAGGTTAACTGCTGCCCCGACTTCGCCGCCGCGGCCGCGAATATCTCCGTCTTGAGTTCGGCCGCCAGATATTGATCCGCGGTGCCTTGATCGATGAGGATGGGGCCGGGGTAAGGCCGTCGTGCCACCAATTCTGTCGCGTCGTGCGCACGCCAGGTTTCAATGTCCGGCCCCAGGTAATTGGCAAAGGCTTTCTTCCCCCAAGGCGATTGCATCGGCGCCGCGATGGGGGAAAACGCCGACACCGACTGATACAGCGACGGATTGCGCAACGCCAGCGTCAATGCGCCATGGCCGCCCATGGAGTGCCCGAAAATGCCGGTGGCGCCAGCGCGCGCGGGCAGGTGGGCCGTCACAATCTGCGGCAATTCCCGCACGACATAACTGTACATCCGATAGTTGTCCGACCACGGCGCCTGCGTCGCGTCCAGATAAAACCCGGCCGAAAACCCAAAGTCCCAGTGATCGGCGTCTCCCGGTATGCGCGGCTCGCGCGGACTCGTATCGGGGGAGATGAGCATGAGTCCTAAGTCCGCGGCGTATTTTTGCGCGTGCGATTTGATGCAGAACGTTTCCTCGGTGCAGGTCAGCCCAGAGAGAAAGTACAGCGCGGGGACCTTGCTTGAAGCAGCCTGCGGCGGCAGATAGGCCGAGAATTTCATCGGGCCGCGAGTCTCTTGCGACTCATGGCGATAGAAGCGCTGCACGCCGCCGTAGCAGGCGTGCTCCGAAATCAGCGCCAAGCCACTCATGAGAACAGCACGACGCTGCGGATCGATTCGCCGGAATGCATCAGCTCGAATGCGCGGTTGATGTCGTTCAAGGGCATTGTGTGCGTGATGAGATCATCGATGTTGATCTTGCCGTCCATGTACCAGTCGACGATCTTCGGCACATCGGTGCGCCCGCGTGCGCCGCCAAAGGCGGTACCCTTCCACACCCTCCCCGTCACCAGCTGGAATGGCCGCGTCGAAATCTCCTTGCCCGCGCCGGCGACGCCGATGATGACCGATACGCCCCAACCGCGATGGCAGCATTCCAATGCCTGACGCATGAGATCGACGTTGCCGATGCATTCGAAACTGTAGTCGGCGCCGCCGTCGGTGAGCGCGACCAAATGCGCCACCAGATCGCCGCCGACCTCTTTGGGATTGACGAAGTGCGTCATGCCAAATTTCTCCGCCAGCGCCTTGCGCTTGGGATTCAAATCGACGCCGATGATTTTGTTGGCGCCGACCATGCGCGCGCCCTGCACCACATTCAGGCCGATGCCGCCCAGGCCAAACACCACCACATTGGCGCCCGCCTCCACCTTCGCCGTGTTGATGACTGCGCCGATACCCGTCGTCACGCCGCAGCCGATGTAGCACACCTTGTCAAAGGGCGCGTCCTCGCGGATCTTCGCGACGGCGATTTCGGGTAGCACGGTGAAATTCGAGAAAGTCGAGCAGCCCATATAGTGGTGCACCAGGTCCTTGCCGATTGAAAAACGACTGGTGCCGTCCGGCATCAGGCCTTTACCCTGAGTCGCGCGGATCGCGGTGCACAGATTGGTCTTCTGCGAGGTGCATGATTTGCATTGCCGGCATTCCGGTGTGTAGAGCGGAATCACATGATCGCCCTTTCGCACCGAGGTTACGCCGGGGCCGACATCCACGACGATGCCGGCGCCTTCATGGCCTAAAATGGCGGGAAATAACCCCTCTGGATCCGCCCCGGAACGGGTAAACTCATCCGTGTGACAGACACCGCTGGCCTTGATTTCCACCAATACTTCGCCGGCTCTCGGACCGTCCAGATCCACCGTCATGATTTCAAGCGGACTGCGGGCGGCGGTGGCAACTGCGGCTTTGGTTTTCATTTGCAAATATCCTGTCGTTCATTTGGAATCAAGAGCGCTACGGTAGATCAACCGGCGCCGAGTTGGAAGCGGTCATGAACATCGTATTTACGCCGAACGAGGCACGCGTCATCGGTTGCCTGATCGAGAAGGAAATAACCACTCCCGATCAGTATCCGCTCTCCTTGAATGCGCTGACCAACGCCTGCAATCAAAAAACCAATCGCGAACCCGTGCTCGAGTTGAGCGAGTCCGAAGTGCAGCAATCGGTCGATTCGCTGATGAAGAAACATTTTGTCAGCGACAAATCCGCCGGCTACGGCGGGCGCGTCACGAAGTACAAACACCGCTTTTGCAACACCGAGTTTGGTTCGTTGAAGTTTACGAAGCAGGAACTCGGCATCATCTGTGTGATGCTCCTGCGTGGTCCGCAGACGCCGGGCGAGCTGCGCTCGCGCACCAATCGGCTATGCGAATTCGCGGATGCCGAAGAGGTCGAGGCCGCCTTAAGGGGACTGATGAGCCGCGAGGACGGCCCCTTCATTGCGCGCCTGCCGCGCGCGCCGGGCGCCCGCGAATCGCGCTATGCCCACTTATTCTCCGGCTCGATCGAATCCGCGGCAGAACCCGAGGCTGTGCAGCCTGCCGGCGTCGCGGGCGATCCGAGCGCACCCGCATCAGCCACCTTGAGTCAACGCGTCGCCGCACTCGAGGAGATCGTGGCCGATTTGCGCGCGAAAATTGATGCGTTGAATGGCAGGTCCTCGGCACCTTGAATTTGAGCGGCCCGAATGGCTGGGGGATAGAGAAGCCCAACGCACTCCTAGGCCGAAGTTCACGTCTCGCCTACCCGCGGTAGCCCCAGCATGAGAGCCCATCGATATCACTGCGCCGAGGTCTAGCGAGGTCTAGTTGGCGGCCGTCGTTTTCGCGATCCCCTCGCGTTCCTGCACCCATTTATCGAACGCATCGATGGTCGACGCGCTTATGCCATTGGCCTCCGCGCGGTGACTCTGCAGCCAGGACTGCATGGTGAGCATCATTTGATCCGCGAGCGGGCGCGCGTGGAAGAACAGGTCCATGTAAGCGGCCTTGGCTTCGTCCAAGTGGTCCACGCCCATGAAAGCCTCGCCGCGATGTTGAATCGCTTCCTGCAGATCAGGCTTCAGCGCCAGCGCGTGATTGTAGTCATCAATGGACTCGCGGTAGGCGCCGAAGTGCAGATGAATGAAACCGATCTTGTTCCAGGCGTCATACATGTCGTTATTGTTGCGCAAGACTTCCGTGAATTCCTCCAGCGCCCTGCCGTAGGTGTCGTCCAATTTCGACAGGGCCTTGGCTTTCTTGTCCGGGTCGGTCGCTTTGGCGATGGTATCTTCCAAGTCATGCGCCTTTTGCATGCTCTTCATCGCGGCCGCATAGGCTTTGGCGGCCGCCTTTTCGGGCTTGACCTCCGGCGGGGCCGACGGAATTTCTGACTGCTGCGGCGTCCTGCCGCCGCTGCCGGTAATTGGCGGGATGCCGCCGGCGCCGCCGGGATACTGCGCATAGCTGGGTGCCCAGTGCAATTCCGCCACGAGCAACACGAGGCAACACATTAAGATGCGGCGCATTTCGCCCCCTGAAGAGCCGGTTAAAATTCTATGCAATACTGCATACATGCGATCCAATTTTAGATTTTTAATTCCCTGCGCGCTGATAATTTTGTTGCAGCCGGCGGTGGCGGCCAAACAAATGAGCATGCCGGAGGTTCTGGCTGCCTCCAGCCCGTCCGACTGGCGCCCTTTGGACCCTGAAAACACCTTATATGTCGAATTGCCCACCGGGCGCGTGGTCATTGAATTGGCGCCCGAATTCGCTCCGCTGCACGTTGCCAACATTAAAACCTTGACCCGTTCGGGGTATTTCAACGGCCTGTCCGTCATTCGCGAGCAGGATAACTACGTCGCGCAATGGGGCGATCCTGACAACCGGCATCCGCTGCCCGCAGGTATAGGCAAGGTCGCACCGGAATTCGACGCTGCGTTTCCCGCGCACATGGCTTTCACCCGCCTGCCGGATGGCGATGTATACGCTCCGGAGGTCGGTTTTTCCAACAGTCTGCCGGTCGCACGCTCAGCCGCATTGCACAAAGTGTGGCTGGCGCACTGCTACGGCATGGTGGGCGTGGGGCGCGATTTGGATGCCGAAAGCGGCAGCGGCGCGGAAATGTACGTGGTGATCGGGCACGCGCCGCGGCACCTTGACCGCAACGTGGCGCTGGTCGGAAGAGTGGTCAAAGGCGTCGAACTGCTCTCCGGCTTGCCGCGGGGCAGTGCGGAGATGGGCTTCTATGCCAAGACCGAGAAACCGCTGCCGATCAAGTCAATTCGCGTGGCAGCGGACGTGCCCCCCGCTGAACGCTCGAACCTCGAAGTCATCCGCACCGACACGCCGACTTTTACTGCGCTGATCGAATCGCGCCGCAACCGCCCGGAAGACTTTTTCAAGGTGGCCGCCGGCCGTATTGATTTGTGCAATGTGCCGATCCCGGTGCGCGAGCGCACCGCTCACTAGGTATAGCAACACTCACTGGTCGTTCCGGCGTAGTGATATAGGCCGGCCCTAGCACGAGCGCTAACTCGCTAGCTGTTGCGCGAGGCCGCTTCGATGCCGATACGCAGCGTCGTCGTGGCGATGCGCACTTCGATCAGAAACGAGGTCAATGCCGCCGCGAAGGCCAGCATCGACAAAATAAACATGATGGCGATGAATGCCGCGAGGTCCCAGTGCGCGAAGGCATTGACGAATAGCATGACCACTACAAACGAGATAAACAG
>Ga0210388_10002250_pt1 | contig 15035 bp, 7 predicted proteins | sample IncBWC19OmetaG_FD_155485 | JGI IMG/M metagenome (GOLD analysis project Ga0210388, IMG submission 155485) | Forest soil microbial communities from Barre Woods Harvard Forest LTER site, Petersham, Massachusetts, United States - Inc-BW-C-19-O ...
TTCAAGAAAGGCCTTTTTGAGTCGCTCTACCTGACCTTTCGTTTCTTCGAGATGCGCGGAAAATAGCTGCTTCAGTTTGGGGTTGATGGCACCCTTCGCGAGCTTCGGCAGGGCCTTTACCAGTTGGTTCTCCGCGCTGTACATATCGCGAAGTTCATCGATCAAAACATCCTTCAGTGCCATAGATTCGCTCTCCTTGTACTTAGAAGGATGCAAAAGGCACAGTTCACGCCTGAGAAACGACGAACGATGTTTCCGAAAGTCGATTTATGGAACCCTTCGGATTCCTAATGACCGGTTGCGTAGTGCCTGCAATGTTCAAGGTAGGCTGTCTCATGATCCGCGATGAGCGCGACCACGCTCGACCAGAGCCAGCTTGGGGCGTCGAGGCTTTTGGAATGCTGTTTCCTTAACTTAGAAAGCCAGGAAGACCTTGTTTTAGCGTCCATCTGCCCTCCGTGAGCTTTGCCCACCACTCCGGCAAGGTAGCGCGCTGCGGCCACAGCTTGTTCCTGGGTCAGGCGATCCAGGTCGAATTTCAGATCCTGGGGCATAAGCTCTCTCATGACCAGGTCTTTGCCTCCGAGCTTGACGGCCAACATGCGTTCTCCAAGGTTGGGTGAGAGCTGAGATGCTCCAGTCACCACTCTTTGAGCGTTATTGCGGACTGCCATCTTTGCTTGAGGGGCGGCCGCCGAAGTAGCCTCTTTCAGATCGATGAGACAGTAGCTTCGATCGTTCTTCCTGCCGATTCCCAGGAGGACCGCGTACCTAAGGCGTCCCAGGGAACTACATCCCTTCATCCAATAAGCCGCATCGACGACCGAAATCTTCGCATCCTTCTCACGCCCTTTGAACGCCAGTATTTTTGCGGTGACGGTTTCGTCCTGGAAGAGGGCTTCGATGCCGGCGCGCTCCTTTTTGTCGAGCGTCCAGAAGCGCCTGCCGAGGGGAATCTGAGGTTTGATATCCTCGATTCGCTCTTCTGCAAGATGATGCCAGCGCCTCCGGCGCGATTGCGCCAAAACGGCCTGGATTGGTGTGAGATCGTCGCCGTTTGCTTTTACGTCAGTTCTGGGAGCGGCGAGCGCCGATTCGTACCCGTCGATCATTTGCTCCATCATCTTGACGACGGTGACGCCGGGAAGATCCGAACCTCGCGCAGCCGTGGCCAGCGAAAGGGCCAGACGAACGAGGTCATGGGCAGGATTACCCACGACCGTCTGATCCAGATCCCGAATCTGAATCTCGATTTTGCCCTCCGAATCTGCCAACGGTCCGATATTGCCGACGTGGCAATCTCCACAAATCCAGATCGGCGGTCCCTCGGGAATCGATTGAGACGAATGCTTCTTCAGCCATTCGTAGAAGCGGAGGGTGTTTCCTCGGACATACGCGTGGGCTGACTGAGCCATCTTCGCTTGCCGATTCGCGATCAGAACGCGCGCCCGGTCACCGGGTTTGATGGAAACAACCGCATCTGCCATCTGATATTTGTACAGGAAATGTGAACGAATGATGAACGCGGTTATCCCTAGGCCCCTGACTGATATGAAGGAGCGGACGGGGTATCCTAGACACAGAAATCAAGGAGACCAGGTGCCGGATACAAATCGTGTGGTCTTCGTTGTGGATGATGAAGCGGTGATCGCCGAAACACTCGCCATCATCCTGAACCAGGCTGGTTTTCAGGCAAGCGCATTCGATCGTCCGGAGAAGGCTATTGCCGCACGCGCCGGGTTGACTCCGGCTCTCCTGATCAGCGATGTCATGATGCCGGGAATGACCGGCGTCGAGCTGGCAATCCACTTCCGCAAAGCTCAACCCGAATGCAAGATCCTGCTCTTCTCCGGTCAGGCCGCAACCGCAGACCTTCTGGAAAAGGCTCGGGCAGAGGGTTACGACTTCGATTTACTCTTGAAACCGGTCCATCCGGCGGACCTCCTGGCAAAGCTCCGGAGCTGAGTGCCCGGAACCGAGTATTCGTCCGGCACAACGCTTGCCCAGGGCGTAATGGCTCAAACGGACTCCGAGGGCCAACCTTTACTCCAATAATCCCCTCAGATAGGCATGGACTCGCCGGTCGCTCCTCGCGGCTCCTTTGAGGACGAAGGTCAGAAGCTCAAAGCCTGCGAAGAAAATCTCCGCCGATACCACCAGCTCGCCCTGGCAGGCAGGCTGGTCGGCGCGACCATGCACGAAGTCAATAATCGCCTGACGGCTCTCACTAACCTTATCTTCCTGGCTAGAACCCTCCCCGACTGCTCACTTCGGAGTGTCGAGTATCTGGATGAGGCGGATAGCCAGTTGCGTAGTCTTGGCGAGATCACCAGCAGAAGTCTCGCCTTCATTCGCCAGGATCTGGAAGCGAAAGAGATCGATCTGGTCGATCTGGCTACTTCCGCTCTTCGACTTCACCATGAGCAGATTTCAAAAAAGAGAATCAACGTGCAGACGCGATCTTCCGAATCTGCTCTGGCTCATGTAAAAAAAGGTGAAATCTTCCAGGTGGTTACGAATCTCCTGCTCAATTCCATTGAGGCATTGCCGCATTCCGGAAATCTCCATGTGCGTGTTGCCATGCGCCGGTCCATGGCCATCATCACGATCGCGGACAATGGAGTGGGGATTCCGGAGTCGATGCGGAAGACACTCTTCGAATCCTTCAAGAGCGACAAATCTGAGGGAAATGGACTCGGGCTCTGGATCGTGAGAGAGATCGTTCACGGCCACGGCGGGACAATTCAATATCGGAGTAGCAGTGTGGCAGACAGGAGCGGAACGGTCTTCCGCATTTTGTTGCCCATTCAATCCCTGGCGCGCACTCCCTCGCCCTAGGGTTCATACGCTGTGGACATGCGCAAAAAGATGCGAACCGTCGTACCGTGACCTCCCCGCCCTGCCAAGTAGTCTGTCCCAAAACCTGAGGCTCAATTCTGCGGCTCGCGAATCGGTACTTTCCTGTCGATAGAAAATTCAACCTTCAGGGATGCATGAGCAGTGCCAAGGCAAACCAAGAGCTTCCTGCTCGGCCCGCTGAATCCGTAGTGCACATGCGCCACTCCGTCCGGATCGATGCTGGTGACGACCGGTGGGTTCGGATTAACATCGCGGAGGTCCGCGGTGTCGATCAGGGAAGCGGCGGCTGCAGTCACCTTTTCGTGCATTGCGCTGTCAAGCGCTATTGGGACCTGCAAGTCAGGATTCGTGTTGCTTCGATCGCAGCCGGCTTCCAGGCCCGCGATCACGTTGTCCCGGGTGACAAGCTGATCTTCGAGGATCGGGTTGTCGCGATATACGCGGTAGAAAAAGTCATAGGCACTCGACTTCCGGTCGAGAGGCCGGACCATATGCAGGTGATCGGCGTGGATCTCCTGCGGCGGCGTGGTCACATCACATCCATAGGTTGCACTGAAGTAGCTGACTATGCGTGCATGGGTCTTGAGATAGCGGCCAAATCCGTTTTCCGGAGTCGTGTCTTCCGCTTCAAAGGCGCAGAACCGATGGATCCCATTTACGGAATCGTGCCCTCGCCAGTTGTTTTCCAACTGCGTCAGGAAGGCGTTATCGCTGGCATCGCTGAGATCGTTAAGCAGCGGGTCTTTGTCGTAGATGGAGGCTATCCGGGCGATCGTCGAGCCCTCGTGCGGAGTTCCGTACGACACGATGAACTTGACTCTCGCTGCTTCCTCGGGATGTCTCAACAGCATCTCTTCGACGAGAATGCCGCCCAGACTGTGCGCGATGAAAACCACCTCGCGATGCTCCCAGACCTGATCCTGCTTGAGGTGAGTCCAGAGGATGTCGGCCAACTGCACACTGGACATCCTGCCATTCGACGCAGGCGTGGGATACTCCGCCACGTCAACATCGGAATAGGCGAAGCGCGGGTCCGTCCGAATCATATCCGGCCAATAGGCGCCGTTTGAGGCCCGCCAAGAATCGCGGCTTCCGTGAAGGCCATGCACAAAAACAATGACTCTTGCCCGAGGAACCGGCTGCGTGTGGGTCTGTTGCATCGCGGCCTGGGGAAAGGCAGGGGAAGCATGGAACAGGATGAACAAGCCGACCAGAACAAGCTTGGTCGCCCTGTTCATCCAAGAGTCTCTACTCATCTCGAACCTGAAATTTAGAATATAGGTAGCGGACGTGATGCGCTAGAACAGCCGTGCTCCCCGGTATGCCAGACACGCCGCACAGTGAGGTACGGCGCGAGTTCATGGAGGCGGGGACGGCTTTCCTCATCGCTGCCGTCGGGCCGACTCTTCGCCAATCCCTCCACTGTTCCCTGATCCAATTCACCGAATTAACACGACGGTGCTGACGGCGTGTCCCGCGAAGACGTCTCCACTCATCACGACTCATCGCCATTTGTCCCTCAAATGGCGCGAGTCGTCACGCATCCTGAAACCCATATCAAAGGACTCGCAATTCTTCAGATTTTGGGAGATGGCCGGGTTACATTCTCTTGAATCGCTCATCTGGTGAAAAACTCCCCGACATTGATCCCCGTATCTTTGCGTCCGGCGTATCGATTTTGACTGTTCGTCACATTGACCGCCAGGATTTGCAATAGGGCTACCTGCTTGCAGTCATCATTTCAAGGGTAGGAGGGCCAGTGACATGATCTCAAGCAAAACAGGTCGCCAGCCACAAGCTCCTGAAGTACATCGTCAGGGGCTGCTGAGAGTGCAACGTCGACACGATAGTTGCTCCCCGGTTCCGTTTTGCTGAAACTCCTACCCGCAGGATTCTGAGAACTCCACATGGAGGCAAGAAATGGGATCGACTCGAGTACCATGGACCGCTGCTCTGTTCCTCGCGATTTTCTCCTGCCTGATATTGACACCCCGGACCGCCGTTGGCCAAGGCATTACAACAGGATCGATGGCCGGCACGATTGAGGACCAGCAGGGTGCTGTGGTGCCGCAGGCCACCGTCATGGCCGTGCAAACGGGCACCAATGCAACATTCAAGACGGCAAGCAGCAACGACGGATCATTCTCATTCCACGACCTGCCAATCGGCGATTACACGCTGACGGTGGAGAGCGGAAATTTCCGCCCGCTCAATGTCAAGGACATCCACGTGGTCGCGGGGGTTACAGCTAACGTGGGCGTTGAGCAACTCGCCGTCGGCTCATCCTCTTCGTCAGTCACAGTCGAGTCAACCGCGCCAATCCTGGAAACAAGTCAGGCACAGGTAAGCACCTCCTTCGATTCTGCTGCGATTCAGAGCTTGCCGCTGAATACGAATTTCGACAACCTGGCTCTTCTTGCGCCCGGCGTCGTGCAGACTCATGACGCGGGATTCAGCAATTCGAATGGAGTGGGTATCTCGGCCAATGGCCAGCGCGGCCGCTCGAACAACTTCGAGATCGACGGACAGAACAATAACGACAATACCGTAGCCGGCCCGCAGGTCTTCTTCGGCAACGCGGACGCGCTGTCGGAAATCCAGATCATCACCGACAACTTCGGAGCGCAGTACGGCCGCAACATGGGCTCGGTCGTGAATTATGTAACAAAGTCAGGATCAAATACCTTTCATGGCAGCGGCTTCGAATACTACACGGGCTCGTGGCTGAGTTCGCTGGAGAACGGCCAGAAGAGCCCACTTGATGGACTCTGCGCTCCCGGGGAAAACCCGCAGGATGGATGCACCCCTATCACAGTACCCCGCACTGTCGATAACAAATACGGCGGTACGATTGGCGGCCCCATCCTCAAGAACAAGCTGTGGTTTTTCGGAAGCACTTATTGGGACCACACGCGCGATGGAGGCTCGATTGCAACATCGCAAGGCGCGTTGACGCCGACTCCCACCGGACTAACCCAGTTGCAAGCAGCATTTCCTGGCAATCCAGCCGTTGCTTCGCTGGTCAATCAGGGTCCCTACGGGATCAAGGCCGGGAATCCATCACCGGTAGCAAACACCATCGTCCCGATAACGGTGAACGATGGAGTCACGTTTGCGCCGATAGAATTCGGCGCGGTATCCAGATCGGTTCCGGCGCTGCTCAACGATGAAGAGGATCTGGGGCGCCTGGATTGGCAACCGTCGACGAAAGACCACTTCTTCCTCCGCTATCTTTACCAAAAGACTTTGGAGACGGGCAATCTGTTTAACAATGCAACTACGATTGCATCGGGCGGATACGTTGAGGTACCCGGTGTTACTCACTCGATTGGAGCTGACTGGACACATAGTTTTTCACTCGCATGGATCAACCAGTTGCGATACAGCTTCCAGCAAGCTGTGAGCGGCTTTGAAGGCGGCGGTGTGCCCGATTGCGTCGGAACCGACTTCACCGCATGCCCCAGTTCTGTAGCGTTCGAAGACGGTACTGATTTTAGCTACGGGTATTCTGCAAACTTTCCGTCGCAAAAATTTATCAAGATAACTCAAGTTCAGGACAATGCAAACTGGAGCCATGGCAATCAGAGCATTGCGCTGGGCGGTGAATTCGACTACCAGAATTCTCCCGGTACGTATCTGCCGAATTACAACGGCTCTTTGACCTTCCAGGATTTCAGCTCGCTCCTTCAGGGAAATGGCTCTCTCTCCCTGACCGATGGCAACCCAATCATTCCTTTCAGGGAAAATGATGTCGCGCTCTACTTTCAGGATGATTGGAAGATTCGTCCGGACTTCACGCTCAACCTCGGCTTGCGCTGGGAGTTCTTCGGCCAGGCTGCAAACGTGCTGTACGACTCAACGTTGAAGCGGGAGACCGGGCCAAATCCATTCTGGGATACCTCGCTTCCTCTCTCAGTGCGCATCTTCCCGAAGGTTCCAAATCGCTGGAAGAACTACCAGCCGCGGATTGGCTTTGCGTGGAACCCGAATCACGGACACCTTGTCGTTCGCGGGGGATACGCCATCAATTTCGACCCGGCTTTCTACAACATCTTCCTGAACGTGGCCATTCAAGCGCCTATATCCAATTCAGGAGCGATCAACTGCGGTGGAGGATACCAGTGCCTGCCGGCAAGCGGCACAACGGGCGCGACGGTGCGCGCACAAAACCTCGCGGCACTGCCGGTCCTCGGCGATCCACGTTTCGATATTGAATCGCCACTTGAACCTAACTTCCGCAATCCTTACACGCAGACGTATTCGCTTGGCATTCAGTATGGAATCGGCAGCGCGGCCGTGGTCGAAGTGCGCTATGTAGGCAATCACACTGCTGCCCTTTATCAGGCGCTCGACGCGAATCCAACTCTCCAACCGCTGGCGTCGGCGTTTCCCAGCTACGTCGCTCCCAGTTCGCTTTGCCAGGACCCGAATGCTCCCGGTTTTCAAACCTTGAACTGCAATGTGGGTGCGTTTCAGGCGGCAGTGGGCAACACTGCCTTCTCGGTCTACAACAGCCTGCAAACGAACGTGACCACGCGCGCCTTTCACGGCCTGACCGGAACCATTCAGTACACGTATAGCCGGACCATCGATAATGCCAGCGAGATTCTTCCCACAGGCAGTGGAGGAAATACTCTGGAGTTCTCGCAGAATCCGTTGAATACGAATGTTGCCGAACGAGGAGTCAGCGGTATCTCTTATCCCAACGTAACTGCGTTTGGCTTTGTGTATCAGGTTCCGCAGGTGTTTCACGGCGACAATCTGCGGTCCAGGGCGCTGAACGGCTTTTCGGTCAATGCGGTGTATGGGTACAACAGCGGTCAGCCGTTTACACCATTCCAGGGACTTCAACCCAATCCGACGAACCCCGCCGCAGGCGCGGTCGGCGGCACTTATTGCGACGACCTATTCAATGAGTTCGTTCTGGGAGTTACCAGTTGCCGGCCGATACAAACGAACCGAGGCGCGCCGAATTCACCTTCGTCCTACGCAATCAACAACGTTGAAACGGCGAATGCGCTTGGCAATCCATACCCCGGAGTGAGCCGAAATACACTGCGCGGACAATCTTTCAATAATCTGGATGCGAGTATTTTCAAGACGACCAAGCTTTCCGAACGCTTAAGCATGCAGCTGCAGTTGAATGTCTTCAACACCTTCAACCGGCAGTACCTCGGCACGCCCGGCGCTCAACTTGGAGCATCTGACTTCCTCAGTACCGCCTTTAACGCAGGCACGAATCGCTTTGTACAACTGGGAGGAAAGATTCTCTTCTGAGTTCGCAGGTCCGAAGAGACCAGCTTGTTCAATCATTCGTGTCAGAGTTTGCCGCACGGGCTGCCGCCTGAATGGGGCCGCCCCGTGTGAAATCCGTCAGGGTGCCGTCGTACTTCACCAGGAGCCGCGCGTCATTGAGCGATCGAATTGCGAGAAGCGCCTTTCACGGGTGAGTTTCGATCGTCATTAGACATGCTAGGTCTCGCTCACGGTCGTCTTGGGCAGCGCGTCCCTGCCGAGTCGAAGATCGCACAAATCTCCGATCAAGCTACCCGCCCACCAGTAGATGTTGTGTTCCTTCACTGATTTCCGTAGTCGCTCCATGCGGTCAGCGACCTCACTTACATCCATCTCCAACGCCTGGGCGATCGCTTCTCCTGTTGCTTCCGTATCGTACGGGTTCACGATGATGGCGTCTCGCAAGTCCCGTGCCGCGCCAGTGAAAAGGCTCAGGATTAATACCCCGCGTTCATCCTCGCGCGAAGCAACATACTCTTTTGCTACGAGGTTCATCCCGTCATGCAAAGAAGTGACCATGCACAGATGTGCCACGCGATAGTAACGCCGCACCTCTTCGTGGCTGTGTTGACGGCTCAGGAGAACGATGGGTCTCCATTTGCCGCGCCTGAATCGCTCATTAATGCGATTAGCCTCACTTTCCACTTCCTTATGGAAATCGGCATACTTTTGAATATGGCTTCGCGTTGGCGCGCCGATCTGGACAAAGGTAAATTTTTCCTGATAACGCGGATGCCTCTCCAAAAAGGATTCCACCGCGAGAAAGCGCTCGAGAATGCCCTTGGTGTAGTCCATGCGATCGACGCCTACGCCTAAGAAGGTCGTTTCGATCCCGAGTTTCGCGATCAATGCACTCCGTTCTTCCGCTGTATCTCCTTCAGGAGCGACGTTCTCATCTTCAAGAAAGTCCACGCTGATTGGAAATGGCAAGACAGATGACCAATGATTTCTGCGTCTGACGGAAAAACGCTCCCAATCTACCCGGGCCTCAAGCACCCGATCTACAGTAGCGAGAAAATTATTGCAGTGCGCCTGCACATGGAAGCCAATCAGATCTGCTCCTAATAACCCATCCAATAACTCCTGCTGCCACGGGCAGATACTGAACGCCTCGGGATTTGGCCATGGGATATGCCAGAAGATTGCCACACGCGCATGAGGAAGACGATCCTTGATCATTCGCGGTAACAAGGCAAAGTGATAATCCTGAATCAGAACAACGGGATACTTCTCGTCGCCTATCTCTTCTACAAGCGCATCAGCAAATCGTGCATTGACCTCGTTGTAGTACTTCCAGTCGGATGCTCGAAACGTGGGGCGCGTGTGCGCCATATGGCAGAGCGGCCACAAGCCTTCGTTTGCGAAGCCGTAGTAATAGCCCTCTTCCTCTTCTTCACTGAGCCAGACACGACGCAGGGTGTATTTTGGATTGTCCGGCGGAACCTGTAGACGGTCTTTGCTATCGACCATGTCTCTGTCTGCGTTCCCGCTTCCCTGCGCGATCCAGGTTCCATTGCAAGCGCAAAGAATTGGCTCCATCGCCGTGACCAATCCACTGGCAGGAACAGTCACCGTGATTTCGTTGCCCTGCCGACTGTGAATGTAAGGTTCGCGATTCGAAACAACAAAAAGATTGCTCCCGCGAAGTTTCGTGTGGACGTGATCGGCCAATCGCTGTGCGGTCCAGAGAGATTCGTTTGTATTCCGGAGCCTGGCTTCCATCGCCGCAGCGGCGCGCGCCTGACGCATGCTTTCCGCAAGGGGGGCTACCTCTTTCGCCAGCGGCTGGAGGAAGTCCAGGTCCTTTGCGGGCGGCGGCGCGGCATGCCGGTCCGTGCGAAGTGTTTTCATCCACTGCGCAGCACGCGCGATCGGACCTACCAGGCTCCAGCGCACAATCAACAACGTGATGGCAACAATTACCAGTACCTGGCCGGCTATGTGCGCGAATGCCTGGCCCCAGAGCCGGAATATCTGTGCGCGAATGTAACCGGTGTCGTAGACAACAACCATTCCGCCAATAACATTGTTGCGTGTGTGGAGCGGCGCGGCGACTACATACAACCGTTTAAAGTGCGACCGCATGTAGACGGTTTCCGGACGATTGTTCGTGAGTGCATCTTTCAACACTTGCGGTGTAACTGGAACGAAAAGATTGAGATTGCGAGTGACAACCAATGAGGAGAGGTCGGGGCTATATATTCCTATGCCAAGCAGAGGCTCACGATTGTTGAAACGTTCAATCATGGATTTGAGCCCGGTACCATCACCATTCTGCAGATAGGATTCTGCATTTGCAGCGAGACTCTCACCAAATGTTTCTGATTTCCGCTCGAGATCGAGGCGGAGCGCATCCTTTTCGGTTCGCACCTGATACCAGGATGACCCCAGAGATACCGCAGTGACCCCGATGATCAAAGCAATGATCAACCGTAAACTCAGAAGTCGCATTCATCCTCGCCTGATTCATGTTCGATGCAGCTGAATGTAAGGAAATGCCAACAACTCAATCCCAGGGTCAAAGACAGCTGCGTTATCCGATCACCGTCATCCAGGACCGGCCGCATCACCCTTTGTTCTCCAGCTGTCATCCGCTCGCATCATGAGCGCGGCCGATACTTGCATCCAATGGTGGCAATGTACGTTGCTCACCCACAGATTAAGTTTACAAGGTGGGAGACAACGACGAAGACGCCGATGGACGCTAGTGGTTTGCCTGGAGAGAAATATGCGCTCGGGGAAACGGAGAGCCTCGCGTTCCGACGTTAACAGTTTCCAAGTGTTAGAAGGCTCGGGCGCACGATGACCGAAGCAATCGTTGCCATTCACGCGGGTAAGAGATTTGTTGCAGGGTAGATTGCCGCGCGTGTTTGTCTACAGCCTGGATCGGATGTGCCGAGAGGGCGTAGAAACCAGCGATGGTCTTGCCATCCGAGTGAGAATAAACAGAGGGTCCAGATTGAATCAGGTACGGGTCAGGCACTCCGGTGAGGGTGTCTGACCGTTGGGCCGCATCCGAGCACTCAATTCCCTTGGGGCTTCAGAAGCGACTTCCCGAAGCCAACAGGAATGGCGAAATTCGATCCGCCGAACTCGCGCACCATGGCAAAGTTAATTCCTATAACTTTGCCCTCGTTATTGAAAAGTGGACCGCCGGAACCACCCGAAGTGGTTTGAGCATCGTAGACAATCTTGTCGCGCAGCACGTCGCCGACGTGCCCTTGAGTGGCGACTGGCCTGATCAGCTGGCGGCGGGCGAGTTCTTCCATGACCTGCTTCGGATCGCCGTTGGATGCGGTGGCTATGGACTGGAGCGTCGCTGCACCTGCCCTAGCCAGAATTGCATCAAGAGCCGTGGGATATCCAAGCAGCACAACCGGCCCTCCGCTGATGGCTGAGTGCGGCCCGTCGGCAAGGGCAATCTGCTTGATGCCCACCTCTGAGACATTTCCTCTCACGACTGCCACATCCGCCGCGGAAGAAATCCTCTCGGTCTTGATGGCGATGCCATGCGGAACGGCGGGGAAATATGCGGTCATCTCGGCGATGTCCGGATCAAGGCCCTGATCGAGCATCTCCTTCATGTCATCGTTCTGCCACCACGGCTCGGCGACATGATGATTGGTGAGAATTTGTCCGCTGGAAGAGGCGAGAAACCCAGTGCCAAAAACATCCACGCGCACCTCCGGACCGGCCCCCGTGAGGCTCACGAGCGGGTTATTGTGCTCGTCGGTGGTTGGTTCGCCACTGCTCGACAGCTCCGCGTAGTGCAGTCTCATTCCGGTTGTGTGATCGCGGAATGCAAGCACAACATGGATGAGGCAGACGCTCGGCTCATAGGACTGGATAATCGTCTGCGCAACCTGGCCTTCGGTTTCAAGCTTCTGAAGTCGCGTCTCTACTGCGGTTAACTGACTTCGCAAGACGGAGGCGTCTTCTGTCGTGCTGGATGCAATTTGCAATTTGAGGTCTTCACTCTTCTTTTGAAGCTGCTGCTGCTGTGGATCGCTCGCCGGCGATGGGCCGGGTTCCGCGCCTTCGGCGGCACTGCGTGAGCGTTCCATCAGCTTTTGTTGCGTCAGCACTCCTGTCTGCAGCCGCGTGAGCGCGGCATAGACCCGGGTATTCTGTTGCTGGGCGCGATGATAGAAGAAAGCAAAGATCACACCAGCAACCATAAGCACGGCAACAATCGCCAGGCCGCCAGTCCGAAGCGTCCGCCGTTCTTCGTTCACCGCTGTCACCACCTGCTGCGTCGCGGTTCGATTTTCCTCGGCACGGCCCAACCGCTCTTGAAACTCGTCCGCGATGTGTTTGTTCCGTAGCTGCGAACGCACCCGGGACAACAGCTCGTGCGGGTCGAAGGGCAAGGAGAGCACATCGTCCGCGCCCAGGTCGAGGCCTCGAGCACGCTCGGCTGATCCCCCCGGAGACAGCATTACAACGCGTATGTTGTGAGTATTCTCGGAGCCCTTGATTTCGGAAAGAAGATCGCAGCAATCGAGCTGAGGCGGATCGGCTCCCAGGATGACTGCGTCGGGGTCGAAGGCGAAGACTGCCTTCATTCCTCCCCGGTAGTCGGTCGACACCTCATATCCCGCATCGCTCAGCACGGCAGAGATGTGCATCCTGAGAGTATCGTCAGTCTCCACCACCAATAATTTGCCTGTTTTGTTGTCCATAGCCCCTGTTCCTAGGATGGTCTCAGGCAGCCGCGGGATTCAGGTCAGATGGAGATTGAGGACTTGCTCCGCAATGCGCTGCCTGGCGATAACACGTAGAACAAGCCTAAGCCGGACAACAGCTTAGTGCATCGGGTGACGGGAGCACGTCTCGCGCGCAGATTGTTGGCTACAGCGTACACAGATCGCCGGCATCGAGCTTCTTCCTGACCCTATGCATACGTTTTCGTTTTCCCGGCGTAGGTGATCGCAATGCTCTTGTTCGCTGGCGTTGCTGCAGTCGCCATCGTGATTACGCCCAGAGCGTCATTGAATAATGGAGTCTTCTGGATCGCATTCTTGAGCTGATTGGCGAATGTCTGGCGGCGCTTGAGAAATCCGGGATCGCGGAGCAGATCGGCGCCAGGAGTTGGATTCGGATATTGAAGTATGGCCTGAAGCGCCTGACCCGTGGAGTGCATCGCAGGCGCCCAAAGAAGAATGTGCAGAGTCCAGGAGAAAGATACGATCGCCCATGGCGGCGGCGTGCTCTGGTCCACTCCAATGACGGCGTAGAAGTTCTGTGGTGTTCCTGCGTTGCTGATTTGTTGCCACTGAGTGTCATCTGCGAGGCGCGCCGTGAATTCCTGGTGGAGACCTAACCCCGGCGTGGCGAGGAGGGCGTTGCGTCCAACTTTTTCGAGGTCCGCGATGCTCCGTGGATTGGCAGCCTGGTCCAGGAATAAATTCTTACCGCTTGCGCTGTCGTAGCCTAAGGATGCGAGCAGGGATGCGGACTGGCTTGCGATTCCTGACTTGAGAATCTCTGCCCAATCCGCCTGAGCGCCTGCCTCGCCCAGCTTCACAGCAGTATCGACAAACAGCGCCAGATTCGATGCGTTGGCGCGGCTCTCGTAGTCGAAATAACTGTATGTCACCTTCAGCTGAGGGACGATCTTTCCAAACGAGACAGCGTAGCCAACCGTGGCGACACAGTCTTCCGAGTACACTTTTCGCAATTGATCGCTCTTCACAAAGGGCGTTGCCGTAGCACCGAGACGGCTGAGATGAGCTTCGTCTGTGATTATCAACTGCCCATCTTCTGCGACCTTCATCGACATTTTCAGCGTCGAATCCTGAACACTGGCGTGATCGAACAAGCCCAGGAAATTAAATGTAAAGGCGTGTTTCGACTCCTTCATCCTGTCGAAGATGCTTCCTGCTTTGGTGACGCCTGCAGGCAGGATCGTGCTCATTAGCGGAGATAGGTTGCCGCGAATTGCGCTGGTGAAAGCTTCCTGTGCCGCTGAACCCATCGCGGCCGAGTCGAAGTTCCATGAAAAGGCGGCCTGATCTGTGAGCGAGGTGTCGCACTCTTCGTCGATCGAGATCGAAAGCTTTGTCTGGACCGCGGTCTGGTAGGCAGTCTGGACGTCATCCGCGACAGAGCTGGGCACGTTTGCCTTGAGCCAGTCGGAATCCAGCTTTCCCGAATCGCCCAGCAGGTCGTAGATTTTAGCGATCACGTCGAATTTCCCTACGGTCACATCGACGCCGGCACTTGCGTCGAAGGATACTGTGAAGCTCGCTCCTCTCTTTTTGTAGTATCCGAGTTGAATGACACTCTCGCTCTTCTTCCAGATTCGAACCTGGAAGTCTCCGGTCAGACAGAATCCTCCATCGATGGTGATGGCTGGTCCGGCGTCAATTTTGATTGGGCCGTAGCTGTTGGCTATGCCGGGGGTCGCGGTTGGATTCACCGCTGCGAGCACGTCAAATTGCGCCTGGAAATTAACCGCTCCCTGAGAGTCATAGGCAAAGACGGCTCCGATGGGCATGCGCTTCATGTCGTCTGTTGACGATGGAAGAGCAAACGATCCACACAGAGTTTCCAGAGCACTCTTGAGCTTTGGATAAGCTCCATTGGAACCCGGGTCAAACGGCAGATAAAGTTTCGCACTTTCCGTAGCGGATACCGCGGGCGTGAGGGTAAACGCTCCCGGTGTCGCGTTCATCCCGCCGGACAGCGATAGTTGAAAGGAAAGAGCCAGGTAATAGCTGCTCCCCATCTCGATGTCTGTCCCGAATTGATCCTTGGGGAAGAGCTGGTTCGGAGTTCCGCTGCTCGCTGGCTTGTAGAGATCGATTTCACCGGTCGGTCCACCACCTGCGGTGAACGTAGCGGTACCGCCCGTGAGCGGGAACGAAGGCTCATAGTCA
>Ga0210388_10002251_pt1 | contig 15033 bp, 10 predicted proteins | sample IncBWC19OmetaG_FD_155485 | JGI IMG/M metagenome (GOLD analysis project Ga0210388, IMG submission 155485) | Forest soil microbial communities from Barre Woods Harvard Forest LTER site, Petersham, Massachusetts, United States - Inc-BW-C-19-O ...
TGCCGTGGCCGGGGCCCCGATCGCGGGAACCCTCCAGCTCGACAACATCGCGTTCAAATAACCCGAGGCGCTACTCGTACGGGTTCTGCTGATCGAACGTGACCGGGGCGGACGAAGGCTTGCGGCTCGGCGCCGGCCCCGACGTCGACGTCGACATGGACGTGCTCGTGCCGACCGCCGGCCGGCTCGGGTGCCTCCGCACGAGATGAACGGCCGCTGACCCGCCCGCGCCCGCGAGGGTGAGGGTCGGCGGTGTGACGTTCGGGACGGAGACCACGTTCGACGTGAGCGCCGGGCGCGCCGGCGCCGGAGGTTGTTCGCCAGGCACGAGCAAAGGCTTCGCCGCCGGAGCGTCCGCTTCGCTCGACACCGCGATCTGTTTCTGTCGGCCGACGCCCATCACCAGGAGAGCCGCGACGATCGCGATCGCCGACGCTCCGGCAATTGCCAGACGGCTTCGCAGCGGAGAGCGAGGTAGCCGGCTCGCCGGTTCCGCGCCCCCGGAATTTCCGCGCGTCTCTGCGCCCGCTGAGGGAGGCGTCAGCTCGACGCGCGCGGCGCCCGAGTCGTCGAGCTTGGGGGCCGGCCAGACCTCGCGCTTGACGAACGGTGCCAGTGACTCCACCAGCGCCCCAGCCGACGGCGGGCGGGCCGCCGGATCAGCGGCCAGCGCGCACGCGACCAGCTCCAGGAAGCCGACCGGCAGCTCTGCCACGACGGACGCCAGCGGTACCGCGGGCTGCGTCGCGATGTGGTGAAGGATTGCGTTGTGCGACTCGCCCGGGTGCGGCTTTCGCCCGGAGCAGAGCTCGTACAGGATCGCACCCAGCGCGTAGACGTCCGACCGCTGGTCGACCACCTTGTCGCCGCGGGCCTGTTCCGGCGACATGTACGCGACGGTCCCGACCACCGCGCCGGTGCGCGTCGCCGCGTTCAGCTCGTCGATCGCCTGCAGCTTGGCCACCCCAAAGTCCAGCACCTTGAGGAGATCGGTCCCGTCTTGCCGCCGGCAGACGAACAGGTTCTGCGGCTTGAGGTCGCGGTGGATGATCCCGGCCGCGTGCGCGACCTGCATCCCCCGCCCGGCCTGCGACACCAGATCGGCGGCGCGCCCGACGGGAAGCGGCCCCTGCCGCCCGAGGAGCGCGGTCAGGCTCTCGCCGACCAGGTACTCCATCACGATGTAGGGGGCGCCGTCCTCGGCGATGCCGAAGTCGACCGCGGCCGCGACGTGCTCGCTCTCCAGCGCCCCGGCCGCCTCTGCCTCGCGCTGAAACCGGGTGAGGATGTCCCGTCGCTCGGCGAGATCGCGGCGCATGAACTTCACCGCGAACCGGCGCCGCACCACCGTGTGCTGCGCCTCATACACCACGCCCATTCCCCCTTCAGCCAGCAGGCGGATGATCCGGTACTTCGCCCCGACGAGCTCTCCCACCCGCGTGGCCGCGACTGAGCCGCTGGTCATTCTCGCCGCTCCTCCGGCTTGCGGAGCGCCTCCAGGTCGACGGCCTGCCCTTCCATCAAGCGGTAGGCGCGCTGGCGACTGATCCCCAGCATGGCGGCGGCGCGCGCCACGTTGCCCCCCGACGCGCGCAGGGCGACGACCAGCGCCGGCAGCTCGACCGGCTCGGGCGGCGCGCCCGCCGCCGGACGATCGGCGCCGGACGACCTCGGCGGCGGCTCGGCCAGCGACGACGCGCCCGAGCTGCCGGCGCCTCCCGCTGTGCCGGCGATCCGCTCGGGCAGATGCTGCGCGCGCAGCGTGACGTCGCTGCCGTGCAGGGTCACGAGGCGCTTCGCCAGCAGCACCAGCTCACGCACGTTGAACGGCCAGTCGTGCATGCAGAGCCGCTCGGCGAAATCGCTCTCCATCGCGGGGACGCGCCCCTGCCCGAGCTCCTCCAGCAGGCGCGAGAACAGCGGCAGGACGTCCTCGCGGCGTTTGCGCAAAGGCGGCAGGCGGACCGCCAGCCCGTCGAGGCGCGCCAGCAGATCGGCCCGAAAGCGCCCCGCCCGCACCGCCTCGATGAGGGGCTGCTGACCGGCGACGACCACCCGCACGTCGATCGGCACCGGGTGAATCTCGCCGAGCGGCTGCACCTCGCGCTCCTCGAGGACCCGCAACAGCTTGGCCTGCAGCCCGAGCGGCAGGTCCGAGACCTCGTCGAGCAGCAGCGTTCCGCCCTGGGCGCCGCGGAAGAAGCCGGCGCTGGCGCGGTCCGCGCCGGTGAAGGCGCCGCGGCGGTAACCGAACAGCTCGCCCTCGGCCAGCCCCTCGGGGAGCGCCGCGCAGTTGACCGCGGAGAGCGGTCCCGACCGTCCGCTCCAGCGGTGAAGCGCGCGGGTCGCCAGCTCCTTGCCGGTCCCCGTTTCCCCCTCGAGGACGATCGGCAGATCGCTCGCCGCCGCCGTGCGCAGCGGCGCCAGGGCCGCTTGCAACGCGGCGCCGCCCCAGAGGCCGGGCGCGATCTCGGTGAATGCGCCCGCGCTGGCGGCCACCACCCCCACCCAGCCGCCGAGACGCACGACGTCGCCCACGCCGATCGGCGCCTCCGTGACCGGGCGGCCGTTCACCCGGACACCGTTGCGGCTGCCGAGGTCGGCGATGCGCACGCCGGACTCGGGATCGATGTGGAGGATGGCGTGCCGGCGCGAGACGTCGTTGCCCGTCAAACAGACCGAGGACGTCTCGTCCCGTCCGATCGTCAGCTCGCGCTTGCGCTCACCGTGCAGCGCGACCGGTGCGCTCGCCCGCGGGAACAGCCAGAGCAACGCGGCGTCCTTGGAGTCCACGCTCGCGGCCGAGGCCGCCTCGGTAACCGTCGTGGTTCCCCCGACCGAGCTCATGGTGGCCGTTCCATTGATAACACGACCCGCCGGCCCAGCGGCGAAAGAGGGCCCCGGGGCGCCGAAAGAGCGCTGGAACGGGTGTTCAGGGGACCAGGCGGAAGGTGAACGGCCGCTCGATCCGGACCGCGCCACCGCGCGGGCGGGTGAACGACCAGCGGCTCATCGCCGCCTTCACGCAGTCCATGAGGTCGAGGTCGACCTGCGTCGTGGCCACCACCTCGGTCGAGCCGGTCTGACCGCTGGGCTCGATGGTCCAACGCAACAGCAGCTCGTCCGCGAGCACCCTCGACGGCGGGACTCGTTTGGCCCGCGCCACGTCGACTCTGCAGTTCTCCACCGTCTCGAGGTTGGCGGCGATCTCCTCGCTCAGCCTGGCCGGGTCGATGATCCCTTCGGGCGGCCGGGGCGGCGGGGCGTCCGCGATGTCGGCCGCGACGGCCTTGATCGACTTTTCACTGTTCCCTGCCCACTGCAGCTCGGATGGGATGGGCGTGGGCGCCGGATTGGGAGCCGACTCGGGCATGGCCCCCAGCTTTCCCGTCTCGTAGAGCGACGGACCGGCAATGAGGTTCGTCGGGGAGAGCGGGTCGGTGGCCGGCGTTCCAACCGCCGCTGGCTCGGCCTTCACGGCCCTCGCGGGCGTCACCAGCCCGACAATCAGCACCAGCGGCGCCCAAAGATTCGAGCAGACGACACGGCCGAGCTTCATGACGACCTTTCCGACCGAGCTCCTATAACGATGATCCCCCCGGAACCTGTCCATCGCCGGCGCGCAAAACAAGGGCGTCGGGCGCGGTCAATACTTGAACCAGCGCATTTCGGGCGGACCGTTGAGGTCGAACAGGAACCCGAACCCGAAGTTGATGAGCCCGTTGGCCTCGACGAGCTGCCGGGGAGGGTTGGGAAACGGCGCCGCCTGCTTGAACGCCTCGATCGCCTCGTCGTCGAGAAAGTCGAGCCCGCTCGGCTGGAAGACCGCCACGTTGCCCAGCCGGCCGTCGGGCTTGAGCTGGATGCGCAGCTCCGTGTAGCGGTTCCGCTTGCCGTAGATCATCCCGGTCGGATCGCGCTGGCGATAGGACTCCTCCGGGTGCCAGTGCTCGGCCACCTGCCGCTTGACGCGGTTGAAGAACGAGGCGAACCGCCACTTCTTCGAGTTGAGCGCGGTCTCCTCGCCGTCGTCGACGTTGGCGAGCGCATCCTGCGTCCCCGAGCCGAGCGCCCGCGCCAGCTGTTGCTCGGTCGGAACGAGCGCCAACCCCGAGCCGCCGCGCGCGCCACCCCCCTGCTTCGGCAACGCCTCCGCCCCCAGTCCCGAGAAGACGCCGTGCGGATCCGGGCTCCCCGGATCCAGCGCGCCGTAGCTCGACCCCGGCCGTCCGGCGCGCGTCGGCGCGCCCGTGGCGCCGGTGGCCCCGCGCAGGAACCGTCCCAGATCCGGCGTGCGCATCGCCAGCCGCCCGTCCCCTTTCGGCTGTGCCGGCTGCGACGTCGCCGCGTTACCGGTCGCGTCCCCCTGCCGCGCGTTGTCCTCGAAGTGGCCGTATTTTTTCGTCTCGCGTTCGACCGAACTGTCGTGCTCGGAGACGAACTTCGCGCTGTCGGGGCGCTTCTCCTCGCGCGGCGCGGGGAGGTCCACGACCTGCCCCGGCGGATGGAGGGACTGCTCTTCCTTGCGGGCCTCTTCCGCCTTGCGCGCCTCTTCCTGCTTCTCGAGATCAGCGACGATCTCGCGGGCCGCATCGTCGTCGACCATGCCGACGTCGATCGACGGGCCCTGATCGCCGCCGGAGAGCCCGCGCGCCAGATCTGCGCTGCGGGGCGCGTACAGATAAAGGCCGACTCCGATGAGCAGCACGATCTCGGCGTGCAGCAGCGCCGCGATGGCGAGCCAGAATCCGATCCGGCGGCTGCCGCCGCGGCGACCGCTGGTGTGCGGGTCCCGCCGGCCGCCTTCACCTGGGCCGGGTCTCGAATGGCGTTGGCTGATTACGCGCATTTGGCAGCCTCACCCAGCGTGTCAAATCTAGCGCCGCCGTGGCGAGAATACTCGTGGATTTAGAGGCTACCGGACCACGGGATTGTCGAATATCACGCGCAGCGACACCGACAAGGGGCGTGCCGTGGTGGGATCGGGCATCGGTGGAAACGGAGCCGCCCGACGCACGGCGCGCACGGCGGCGTCGTCGAATTCCTCGAACCCGGACGATTTGATGACGCGCGGACCGTCGCCAAGCCGCCCATCCACATCAACAACGAAAGCCACGATGGTCTCACCCTCGAGCAGCCGGACGGCCAGCGATCTCGGAAACTCGCGGATCCGGCGGACGCGCTGCCGGATCTCCTCGATATACCGATCGTAGCGGCGATCGAAGGTCCGCGCGTCGACCTCGGCGCCGAGCGCCCGCGGATCGCGGGCGCCGAGCTCGGCGGCGGCGGTCCCTCTGGCCGGGCGCGACACCGCGCCGGGGCTCTGGGACGGCCCGCGCCCGTCGGCGAGCGCGATCGGTCGCGGCGCCGCCGCCCGCGAAAAGTCGGTGATCCCGGGGTGAAGCTCGTCCGAGGCGGTCCGCTGGGTGAGATTGTCGGCCGCCCGTCCCGACTGCTGGGTGTCGAAGCTGCGCTGGCCGGCCTCGGCGTCCAGCGGGCCCACCGCGTGGCCGGCCTTCGGGTTCGGGTCGACGCGCGCGACGAGGGGCGGCGCCTCGGAGAGGGCGGCTGGCGTCGCCGCCAGCGCCGCGCCCGCCGGCTCGCCGCCGAGCGCGGGATCGGCGGCGGCGTTCGCCGGCGAGATCGGCGCGCGGCTCGGCGTGGCGGAGCGGATCGAATCGCCGATGCCGACCGTCGGCTCACGGCGGATGGCCTGGGGCGAGGCGCGGCGGCGCGAGATCCGCAGCCGCGCCGGTTGAGCCTCCGCGGCGCCGTCGGTGAGCCGCGAGCGGAGGGTCGAGCGATCGAGTCGAAAGGCGTGGTCCTGCGGCGCCCCGCCGCTAAGGCCGCTGTCGGGCGCGGGTGAGAGGCGATCGCGGCCGTCGCTGTCGGCGGGCGCGCGGGTCAGCGCGACCGGGTTGTCGCGCTCGCCCGGCGGCGCATCCCAGGGGCGCGCGAGCGGCGGGGGCGCGTCGGCAGGGGGCAGCTCCGTCACCTCGATGTCGGTCACCTCCACCGGGACGGCGATGGGCGCCGGCAGCAGCGCCGGCCGCTGCCCGTCGAGCAGGCCCTCCGCCGTCTCCAGAGGCTCGGCCGAGCGACCGTAGGCCACGAACGCGATCAGGATTCCGAGGTGGACCAGGGCCGAAGCGCCCAGCGCAATCGTCCATCCGGCCGACTGCCGCCTGCCGGCCGCCCGCTGTCTGGCTCGCCTGGTTGTTACAGCCTCGGACATCAGTGGCGCCGCCCGCTCTGATGAAGGTAGCATGTGCGCCCGGTTGAACATGGATCTGGAACGCCGTCTCTTTCGCGACATGGGCCGCGCCATCGGCAATCACCGCCTCATCGAGGATGGTGATCGGATCATGGTCGCCATCTCTGGAGGCAAGGACAGCTACGGCCTCCTGGTTCTGCTGCGGGCGCTGCAGGCGCGGGCCCCCGTCTCCTTCGAGCTGCTGGCGGTTCACCTCGATCAGGGGCAACCGGGCTATGACGGCGCGCCGCTCGAACGGTGGCTCCAGGCGGAGGGCGTTCCCTACAAAATCCTACGCGAGAACACCTACGCCATCGTCACCGACAAGATCCCCGAGGGGAAGACCTACTGCTCGCTCTGCTCGCGGCTGCGGCGCGGTATTCTTTACCGGATGGCCGGCGAGCTCGGCTGCAACAAGATCGCGCTCGGTCACCACCGGGAGGACGCGCTCGAGACGCTGCTCTTGAATCTGTTCTTCGGCGGCAAGCTGGCGTCGATGCCGCCGCGCCTCGAGACTGACGACGGGCGGTTCGTCGTCATCCGCCCGCTCGCCTACGCGGCGGAGGCCGATCTGGCGGCGCTGGCCGAGGAGCGGGGCTTCCCCATCATCCCCTGTCGGCTCTGCGGCTCTCAGGACGAGGCGCAGCGCAAACAGATGAAGACGCTGCTCGCCGATCTCGAACGCAAGCACCCGACGCTGCGGCAGACGATGCTGGCGGCCATCGGCAACGTGGTGCCGTCGCACCTGTACGGGCGACCGAGCGAGGTCGCGCGCGCGCGTGACACCATCACCGGCACCCCCGCGCCGAGCCTCGAAACGCCGCTGATCGCCGCGGCGTCGCTCCTCCGCTAGAGCCCCGGCTCGGTCGCGTCCCAGCGCACCGATTTGGCGCAAATCGCGATTGGAGAGTGAAGGAAAGGCCGCTCGGCGGCCATTTTCAAGTGGGAGCCGGGTCGGTCACCCGCGCCGAAGATCGCCAAATGAATCGAAGAATCTTCCTGCGGGGCTTGGGCGGAGCGGCCGTGGCCGCGCCGTTTCTCAGCTCGATCGCCGAGCGGGCTCCCAAAGGGCAGACCATCACCGCACCCCGCCAGCTGATCGTGATGTTCACGCACTACGGCTGCGACACGAACAGGTGGTTTCCCGTGAAGTCGCACGGCGCGCTGGCGGCGAGCGATCTGGCGCCGACCAGCCTGGCCGTGCTCACGCCGCTCATCGACAAGCTCCTCATCCCGCGGGGCATCCGCGCGATGAACGAGTGGACCCAAAACAACGACGGCGTGAATGGGCTCGGACAGGGGAACGACCAGCAGCTGCTGCCGTGCGCGTCGTACTTCACCTTGCAGCCGGTGACGCCCAACCAGAATGATCCGTTCAACTTCTCGGAGGAGACGAAGTTCAACGCCAGACCCGTTGGCAGCTCGCTGGATCACGTCATCGCGCAGCAGCTCAGTCCGTCCGGGACGCCCCTCTTCATGCGGGTCGGCAACACGGGTGGCGCCAATGGCGAGACGCCGCAGTCGAACATCTCGTACCTGAAAGCCGCCGGCGCGGGACCGGCGGATCCGGCGGATATTTATCCCGGCCTGGGCACGCCGATGGACGTGTTCAACATGCTGACGGGTCTGTTTGGTTCGGGCCCCACGACGCCGGCCACCTACGCGGCGACGCGCGGCAAGAGGGTCACCGACCTCGTCAGGGGTGACCTGGAAGCCCTCGAGCGCTTCGACATGAGCGCCGTGGACCGGAACAAGCTCGAGGCCTGGAAGGCGCTGGTCAACGACACCGGCAGCATCATGACGTCGAGCCTGTGCACGCCCGACCTGGCCACCGGCCTCGAGGCGACACCGCCGAACGTCGCGGCCGCCGGGGTCCTGCCGGCCGGCTCGAGCGCGGACATTCTCACCCAGCAGATCACGGCCGATCTCGACGGCGCGGACATGTACGCGGTGATGGCGGTGCTCGCGACCGCGTGCAACTTCAATCCGGTCATCGTCCTGAAATATCCCCCCAACTACTATTTCAAAGGGCTGGGCATCACCAACGAGTCGGCGAGTCTTTCGCACCGTCTCGTCAACGCCAACCTGACGGGGACCTGCGCCCCGAACGCGCTCGATGACATCCAGACCATCGACAGGTACTACGCCTCGAAGTTCGCCAAGCTGGCCGGCATGCTCGACGGCATCAAGAATGCCGACGGCTCCACCCTGCTCGACGGCACCGCGGCAGTCTGGTTCAACGAGATGTCCGACGGCCTCGCGGGGAACCTGAACAACCTTCCGATCATTCAGGCGGGCGGCTGCGGCGGTTACTTCAAGACCGGCTGGACCGTGAACGTCGACCTCACAAACACCGGTTCGCCGACCTTGAGCCAGGGCAACAGCGAGGCACAGTGCGGCCCCGGTGGCGACGGGATGGTCAACGGCCTCACCCAGGAGACCGGAACCGATCCCAGCATCGCCAACGCGCCGATCAACAAGTACTTCTACAACCTGATGAACGCCGTGGGCGTGAAGGGCGACGCCGACGGGTTTCCGGCGAAGGGGGGGACCAACGAGGTGAGCCAGTTCGGCTATTCCGACCTGACCAGCGACTTCAACGGAGGCCTCGGCGCAGTGGCGGGGGCGAGCATCCACAATCCCGGCGAGTACACCGCCCTCAAGGCCGGCTCCTGAGCGGCCGGATCATTCGTTTCCCGACTTCCCTCGGCCGAAAGTGCGAACGCCGATTGGCGCTCGATGCCCCGCCCGTGAGCGCTCAGGCCATTCCGGGACGGGGCGTGACCTTGCGCCGCTCGCGCCCGCGCTCGCCCTTGGTCGTCCCGCTGCCCGCGACCGCGCCGCTCGCCTTCTTGGTGATGGGGCTGTCGAGTGGGCGCGCCAGCGCGATCTCCAGCACCTCGTGCATCGTCCGCACCGGCCGCACCGACAGCTTGTCGGTGATGTAGCTCGGGATCTCGGTCAGGTCGGAGGCGTTGGCGGCCGGGATGATCACGGTGGTGATCCCGGCGCGCGCGGCAGCCAGCAGCTTCTCCTTCAGCCCGCCGATCGGCAGCACCTTGCCGCGCAGGGTGAGCTCGCCGGTCATCGCCACCTCGTGCCGCACGGGGATCCCGGAGATCAGCGACACCAGCGCGCAGGCCATGGTCACGCCGGCCGAAGGTCCGTCCTTGGGCACGCCGCCCGCCGGGACGTGGATGTGGATCTCGCGCCCGGCGTAGAACTCGCTGGCCAATCCCAGCGCCAGCGCGTGCGCGCGGGCGAACGACAGCGCCGCCTGCGCCGACTCCTTCATCACGTCGCCCAGCTGACCGGTCAGGATCAGCGACCCCTTGCCGGCCATCGTCTGCGCCTCGATCAGCAGCACCTCGCCACCGTACGGCGTCCAGGCCAGGCCATTGACGGTGCCGATCTCCGCGACCCGGTGGCGCTCCTCCGGCAGGTAGCGCGGCGGACCGAGAAAGGCCGGCACCTCCTCGATGCCGATGGTCGGCGCGCGCGTGTTGAGCAGCGCCCCGGTGGTCGTCCCGTTCCCCGTCCGCGCCGCCTCCTCCACCACCCGCCGCGCGATCTTGCGCGCCAGGTGGGCGATGAGGCGCTCCAGCTCCCGCAGCCCCGACTCGCGGGTGTACTCGCTGACGATCCGCCGGGTGACCTCGCGGCTGATGACGATCTCGTTGGCGGTGAGCCCCGCCTCGGTCACCTGCTTGGGGATGATGTAGCGCTCCGCGATCGCCAGCTTCTCCTCTTCGGCATAGCCGGAGAGGCGGATCGTCTCCATGCGGTCGCGCAGCGGCGGCGGGATCGTCTCCGGTTGGTTGGCCGTGGCGATGAAGACCACCTTCGACAGATCGAACGACACCCCGAGGTAGTGATCGCGGAAGGTGTGGTTCTGCTCGGGGTCGAGCACCTCCAGCAGCGCCGCCGAGGGATCGCCCCGGTTGTCGGCGCCGAGCTTGTCGACCTCGTCGAGCAGCAGCACCGGGTTGTTGGTGCCGGCCTGCTTGAGCGCCTGGATGACCCGCCCCGGCAGCGCGCCGACGTAGGTGCGACGGTGGCCGCGGATCTCCGCCTCGTCGCGCACGCCGCCCAGCGAGATGCGCACGAACTTCCGCCCGAGCGCGCGCGCGATCGAACGCCCGAGCGAGGTCTTGCCGACGCCGGGCGGTCCGAGGAAGCAGAGGATCGGCCCGTGCGCCCCGCCGCGCAGCTTGCGCACCGCCAGGTAGTCGAGGATGCGGTCCTTGACCTGCTCGAGGTCGTAGTGGTCCTCGTCGAGGATCTTCCGCGCCGTCTCCAGGTCGATCGTCTCTTCGCTGGAGACGCTCCAGGGGAGCTCGGTGAGCCACTCGATGTAGGTGCGCAGCACGCCTGCCTCGGCGCTCTCGGCGTGCATCTGATCGAGGCGCCGCACCTGCTTCTCCGCCTCGACGCGCGCCTCTTCGGGGAGCGCCGCCCGCGTCACCTTGGTGCGCAGCTCCTCCATCTCCTCGCCGTGCACGTCGCTGTCGCCGAGCTCGTGCTTGATCTGCCGCAGCTGCTCGCGCAGGTAGTAGTCGCGCTGGGTCTTCGACATCTCCTCGCGCGCGCGGTTCTGGATCTGCGACTGCACCTCCAGGATGCCGATCTCTTTTTCCAGCGTCTGGTTGACGCGCGTCAGCCGCTGCACCGATTCGTCGAGCTCCAGCAGCTCCTGCGCCTCGGGGACCTTCAGCGTCAGGTGCGAGGCCACGAGGTCGGCCATCCGGCCGGGATCGTCGACGCTCTGCACGACCATCGACAGCTCGGGCTGGATCGTCTTGCCGAGGCCGGAGAGCTTGTCGATGTTCCCGCGCACCGAGCGGAGCAGCGCCTCGATCCCCAGCGAGCGCGCCGGCGGCTTGTCCTCGCTGCGATCGAGCCGCACGCGGTAGCAGGGGCTCTCCCCGACGAACTTCTGGATGCGCGCGCGGCAGAGCCCCTGCACCAGCACCTTCAAGCCCCCCTCGGAGAGCTTGCGCATCCGCATGATCATGCCGATGGTCCCGGCGCGGTAGAAACCCTGCGCCGTCGGTTCGTCTTCGAGCGGGTTGCGCTGCGCGACCAGGAAGCAGAGACGCTCGTCGGCCTCCAGCGCCTTGGCCACCGCCTCCATCGACACCGGCCGCGTCACCCGCAGCGGGACGATCATGTACGGGAAGACGACCAGATCCCGGATCGGCAGCAGAGGGAGCACATCGGGGATCACCGGATCGGCCGCGCGACTACCCTCATGCGTCGTCACGCAGGCACCATATCACGAACCTCTGGCGTCGATAATTTCTCGACGGTGACGCGGAATTCTGGATGCACGCGTACATGAGGGAGCGTGAGGGTGTGAGTGCGCCCCCGCCTGCTAGCGTACTGGCGGCGGCACGACCTTCGGGGCCGGCGAGACCAGCGCGATCGACGACGCCGAGAGCGCCCACAGGCGGCCGAACCCGTCGCGGGTCAGATCGCGCATGTCGTCGGGGATCACCAGCGACGCGCTGTCGAGATTTCCGGAGGTACGCCCCGAGAGCCCCGAGAGTCCGACGATCCGCAGCCCCTTGGCGGTCGCCGCCCACAACCACCCGGCGTCGTCGGTGGCGAGGCCATGCACCGCCACCTTGGCGTTGTCGGAGTCGTTGTTGTTTCTTTGCGCAGGGTGCCAGCTCTTGCCGTCGAAACGCGCGATCCCTTCCGAGGTCGCCGCCCAGATCGCGCCGTCGCCGCCGCGCGCGACGCTCCAGCAGAGCTCGCTGGCCAGCCCTTCGGCCTCGCCCCAGGTCATGAGCTGCCCCTGCTGGAAGCGCACCACCCCCGACAGCGACGCGAACCAGGTCGCGCCGGCGTCGAACAGCACCCCGTTCAGATCGGCCGGCAGCGGGAGCGCCTCGATGGGGGCCGTCTCGCCGGTCTTGCGTGGACGATGCTGCACGCTCAGGCCGGTCTGCAGATCGATCTCCACCGCGCCGTAACCGGAGTCATCGCCGCCGCCCCCCGACACGCGCAAACCGATCCAGAGCGCGCCCGACGGAGAGATCGCCGCGAACGAAGCCTTGGGCGCCGTCCGCGCCGGCAGCTGCAACGGAACGCGGGTGACCGCCGTCCAGTCGTTGCTCCCCGCCACGCGCCTGGTGATGGCCAGGCCGTTGAACGGCGTGTCGGCGGAGGCGGCGAACACGTTCCCTTGATGATCGGCGGCCACCGCCAGCACCGTCGCCCCCTTCGCCTCGCCGACGCTGGCCATCTGGTAGTGGTCGCCGTCGGTCTGCCAGGCGTTCGGCCCGTCGGTGACGACCAGGCAATGATCGAACGCGCGGCAGGCGACGGTGAACCGATCGGCGTCGCCGACCAGCTCGGAGCCTTCCAGATGATGCGGGCGCCCGGCGTCAGCCCGCGCCACGCCGAGCGCGATGCTGCCGACATACAGATCGCTTCCCACCGCGACGGCGGCGGTGACCGCGCGCGGGAGCACCAGCTCGGTGGGGGCGCCGGCCCAGTGCGCGATCTCGGTCCCCGCTTCCGAAAACCGCAGACCGCCCGACGGAACCGGCTCGCCGGGATCGAGCGCGCGCAGCGCATAGGCCTGCTCGCGCCCGACCGGCCCGGCGACGAGCACCGCCTCGTTCCCTTTTTGCACCAGCGCCACGGCGTGGATCCCGATCGGCGCCTGCAGCTCGACGGTGCCCGCCAGCGTGAGCGCGTAGATCCGCGCGTCGCCGTTGACGTTGCCCGCCACCACGTGCGTCCCTGCCGCCGTCGTGGCCATCCCCAGAACCTGCTCGCAGCCGACCGCCGCGCCCCCCGGCGCCGGCGTCGCGCCCCGATCGTCGGCGCGGTAGAGGCCGCGCTCGCGGGTGCCGACCCAGGCGGTGACGCCGTCGTCGTCGAGCCCCAGCCAGCTGACGGCCGCCCCTCGCAAGCCGTCGACGATGGCCCAGCGATGTCCGTCGTAGTGAAAGAGGCCGCCCGGACCGCCCGCCCAGACGCCCTTGGTCTTCACCGGCCGCCGCGGCGCCAGCGCGACGACGTCGCCGGGTGAGCCGGCCGTCTGGTAACGCAACTCTTCGGAGCCCTTGCCTGCCTTGTCGACGACCCAGCGCCCGGTCTCATTGGCGCTGGAGACCCAGGCGCTCCCCTCGTCGTCGACGGCAATCGCCGTCAGCGCCTGCGTCCCCTTCGGATCGCCCTCGCCCACCACCTCGTAGTCGCCGCTGCCGACGTCCCAGCGGCGCAGACCCGGCGCGCCCGCCGCCCAGAGGTACGGCGCCTTCGCCGCCAGCACCGTGATCGGGCCGGTCTCGGCGCGCTCGACGACCACGAAGTCTCCCGCCGTCGGAGTCGCCGGCCCCGCGCCGACGCCGGCGTGGCAGCCCGAGAGCACCATCACCGGGAGCGCCCGCATCGCGCCTCTCCACCGAAGACCGCCAGCCATGTCCGTCGGTACTATGCCACCTGTGACCCGTCAAGATCGCGCCGCGCGCGCCCCGCGCTAACATCGCAGCGTGTTTCTGGTGCCGGCCCCCCTTCTCTTCATCGCGCTCCTCGCGGCGCCCGGCGCGAGCGCGGGCGGGGGCGGCGGCGCGGGCACGCACCCGATTTCGGCGCCGCCCGGCCGGACCATCACCGTCGTCGCAACCGACGACGTCGGCGCGCCGCTCGAGCGCGCGTTCCCGAGCGCGGTCTACGCGCGTGCCGCCGCCGCTGACGCCGAGCTGCGCTGGGACGACGCCCGCCTCCTCTACCGCCAGGCGGCCGACGATTGGACCACCTCCGCCCGCACCCGCCCTTCGCGCGCGCTGGAGGAGGCGATCGCCAAGGCGGAGCACGAGGCCGCGGCGTCGCAAGCGCTGGCCGGGTACGAACACCTCGGCAGCCCATCGCTGGATCGGCTCCCGGTGGAGGCGCGGCGTGCGTTCCTGCGACGACGCGCGCTGGAGGTCGGACGCCTTTTGCGCGCGAAGCTGACCGCCACCCGCGCAGCGCTCGGCCGCACGCCGCCCGAGCTCTACGCGCGCGCGCGGGCCCGACTGGAAGAGGCGCGCGACGACGCCCCCAAGGTCGCTGACGCCAGCGATGCCGAGACCGAGCTCCTGCTCTGCGCGACCCACGCCGTCGGTGGGGACCCCGCCGCCGCCCGCCTGGCCCGCGCGCACGTCTCCAGCGCCGCGCGCGCCGATCCCGCCAACGCGCTCGCCCGCGGCGCCTGCGCCGCCGCGCTCGGCGAGACCGACGCCGCCCTCGCCGCCCTGGAGAGCTTCGTGCTGCGCCCGCTGATTCCGCGCGCCGAGACGACCCTGCGCGACGTCTACCTGGCGAGCGACTGGGACCACCTCCGCGGCGACCCCCGGTTCGAGAGCCTCTTCCGGTAGAGCCGCCTGCGGGCGGCGGTTGACCTCGCCGCCGGGGACTGCTAGTTACTTCCCCCTGCCGGGCAACCGGCATCGGGGGCTGTAGCTCAGCTGGGAGAGCGCCTCAATGGCATTGAGGAGGCCGACGGTTCGATCCCGTTCAGCTCCACGAAACGCAAGTCGGTGTCGCGCCTCGGGTTTCAGGCGCCGCCGACGGCCTCAGAGGGTCTCGTGAACCCCATGCTGGCAATCGTCTTTCTGAGCAGCGTGGGCGTGGCGCTGTGTGTCCTCGGGCGCCTGCGATTCGATCGGCGGACCATCGCGATTGTCGTCGCGGGCGTCGCGCTGTATGCGGACTACCTCACTTACACCTCGGTGTCGGAGCGCAACTACGACGGACTGTCGCATGTCTACTACATCCGGGCC
>Ga0210388_10002252_pt1 | contig 15032 bp, 11 predicted proteins | sample IncBWC19OmetaG_FD_155485 | JGI IMG/M metagenome (GOLD analysis project Ga0210388, IMG submission 155485) | Forest soil microbial communities from Barre Woods Harvard Forest LTER site, Petersham, Massachusetts, United States - Inc-BW-C-19-O ...
CGGTCTGAAGGAAGGGGTTGTCGCCAGACAGCGTGAGGTGAAGGCGTTGGTGGAGTTGCGCTTTCCTTTTGAACTCGATCGCCAGGCGATCGACGACGTCGAACGCGGCGCCAACGACTCGGATTGGCAGCCGGCAAAGGACGCAGCCCGCCAGATTGCCTTTGCCGAGGACAGCGCGATTTTCGAGGGCTATACAGCGGCGGACATCGTCGGAATTCGCCAGGGGACAAGCAATCCGAAGATGGCTCTTCCGGCCGACGTTCGCCAGTATCCGGATGCCATCGCTCAGGCGCTGAGCCAACTGAGACTGGTCGGTGTCAATGGCCCCTATTCCGTTCTGCTGGGAGCCGAAGCCTATACGGCACTGGCTGAAACCAGCGATCAGGGTTATCCTGTGCTGGAGCACGCCAAGCGCCTGGTCGACGGCAAAATCATTTGGGCCCCTGCTATAGACGGCGCTTTTGTAGTGACCACTCGCAGTGGCGATTTCGACCTGCACATCGGCCAGGACGTGTCCATTGGATATTTGAGCCACACCGATACCGCTGTCAGGCTCTATCTTCAGGAGACCTTCACGTTCCTGCTGCTCACCTCAGAGGCAGCCGTCGCGCTGATTCCTTCCGCGAAAGCAGAGACGGCCTGAGAACGCTGTGGTAGGACTGCTTTATCTCCGCGGGTATTCCGTGAAAATGTAATCCTTTTTCGCCGCCAGATTATGGCACGTGGCCCCGCACCTGGCGTCGGTCCCCTGCGGCGGCTTATCAGCTAATGTCGCCGGCGTGAACGTATCGGATGGGGCGTCATATTTGAATGCCACGTATCCCCATCCGTGGGTGTCCGCGAATCGTTTGGGATCCTTCTCAATGAACTCAACTACCTTCAGGGGCCCGGGCACAGTGTCCGGCGCCTTCACGGAAAAAGGCGCCTCCGTAAGCTTTCTCGGTTCCCATTCGATCTTCGCTATCGTTGAACCATCGGGGAAAGGCTTGCCATTGGCAGGAATCCCTTCCCTGTATGCCTTCATCATCACGGGATTAGCTAAGATCACTCTGATCACGTTTTGAGCGTCGGTCTGACTGGGAGCGACCACCTGCCAGTCTTCGTATCCCCTGAACTCGGAGAACGCGAGTCCGCCGGGCACCTTCACGCTGTACTTGTCCTGGGCGGCGAAGGCAAGTGCCACCAGAACAGAGAGAATCACACTGCCGATGAATATTTGCTTTTTCATTTCCAGTCTCCTCGTTAAACAGAAATACCTGTGGTTCGCAAGACCCGAAGTCTATCCCCGCCACTTCCAGTCCCGAATTTCTACTTTCTCGACGTCAAATGTTGTCGTGATTCCTGCGCCGGTAACTCAGTTTGGGGGTGCCCGGTCTCCGGCATGATGCGAAGATCCACAATATTCACGAATCGTATCCTCAATACCTAATGTCCAACCACGCTGTCCAATAATTGAGATTTCGGCCGGGCGTGGCTTGCTTCAGGAACTCGCCGGGAGAGAAGTGCCCGAACTCTGTAAACCACGTAAGATTGCGATTCATCCCCCATCGGAGCTGGGTCGAGAACTGAGTAGCGATGTAGCGTGCCTCGCTATTCAAACCAGAGACGATCACGCTGTTACCTATGCTGTAAAGCCCATCGCTCGTGCTCTCCCGCCAGAAAAATGCCGGGTTGAACTTCATAGAAACCGACTTCGTGAAGTTAAACTCCGCGGAAGGTTGTAACGCGATCAGATTGCGCCGGGCGAACAGCTCTGCGTAGCTGAAATATGGCCCCTGCTCGAACATGGAGTTAAAAGTGCCGACAGTATGGCTGGATGGATTCCGATCGCCGCTTAGGGCGAGAGCTCGAAGCGCAAACCTCGGCTGCAAGGGCTTTGATTCGACACGATATCCATGCTCCGTCGTCACCGCCCACGCGCGAATGTCGTCGGATCGAAAGCTCCCAAACTGAAACGCAAACTCGTCGTTGTATTCCCAGTGCTGAGTGCTTCCCCACAGCCGAGTGCCGACTGTCTCCCTTTGTTCACGGCCGATTCCTTTCCCATCGAAAGCCACGCTTTGATTCTCCAGCCCCATATAGTAAAGATCGATATTTCCATGCGGCAGAAGTCGCAGCGGGTGGACCGCATACAGTCCCCAGAAACTATTGCCGTGGCTGGGCGGATCGTCGAAGTATCCTGAATTATTCAAGACTGGTTTGAGAGCAAATGCATCCACGGTCCAGTCTCGCTTTACCAACGTGAGTCGGACCCCGTCGAAGCTGTTGCGGATATTGCGGCCGTCGCGAGTCGAAACGAGATTCTCCGACCCCAGCGCGATCTCTTGCCTGCCGGCCCGCACTGTCAGGTTATCGGAGCCGGATCTCAAAAGACCGAAGTCGAAGAATCCTTGATGTACGTAGAGCTTCTCGTCGTCGAGACCAGGCCGTGGACCTCCACTCCTGCCGTTTTCGACACTGCTTGCAAGTTCACCGAAGAAGCGGAAGCGTTCCCCAAGATGTAGATCCACATGCGCCAAATATCGCTGCATCAGATCTACATTCCCGCTGGGTCTGTTTGACCAGTTTGGGTTGCTGGCGTAATCGCCGCGCTCGCGAATCCAGAATCCGAACGACAGGTAATAGTTTTGATCTTCACCCCTCAGCGGGATAAACTGCATTGGAGCCAAAACACCGGCTTGACAGCTGGGGTTCGCGAGATACTTGACATACTCGTCGTACGTGGTAACCGGAAGTGTTGTGGAAGGGCTGGGACAAGCAGGCGCAGCGTCCTGCGGAGTTTGAGCGCGAGCGCTGGTAACCGAAAGCAGCGCGAGTGCGCCAATGAAGCAAACGGATGACGCCACGGTCGAAAGTACGGGCGGCCTGTCTACAAGACCGCACGCCAGTGCCGCCAAAAGGAACAGTGCTCCGATCCAGATCGCTCGGTTGCGCAGAATGTCGGTCGCCACGCCACCGGCGAGCGCACCGAGGAAGAAGGAGAGGGTGATCAGTGCGAACACCGTGGCTTGCCGTCTTGATTTCGGGTTGCCTGTCCCCGAAAGCGATTGTTCCGCGGCTTCTCCGAACTGCCGTAGATTGCCCGTTGGCATGGTTGACGCATAGGTCCATGCCTCGACGTGGGAAAAAAAGCAACTCCTGACCGCGATCAGGAAGGAGATGGCCGAGACGATGGCCGCGCTGGAGAATCCCTCTGGCAGCCACCCGATCCCTCCGAGGATTGCGATCTCGATTCCGAGAGCCAGGACCTGAGGAACTGCGATCGTCCGTTTCTGTGCCGACGATCGAAGCATCACGCCGGCCGACGCACCAGCCACGTAGGAAGCCAGCGGGAGCAACAGTCGCGTGACATGAGTCCAGTCGCCGCGTACCGAAGATATCGCGGAGAGCACCAGATTACCGGTCATGACGTTCGCAAAGACGTGCCCTTGGCCGATGTAAGAGAAGGCGTCCAGAAATCCGCCAGCCGCTGTAAGCAGCATCGCCACAATCAGCGAATTGAATGCCAGCTCGGAGCCATGACGAACTGCTGAGTTTGATGGAGTGACCGCCGCGGTCATAACTGCCCTCCCGCCATACTGAAGGTGAGCACCGCGAGGACGACCAGCGTCACAACAACGTACAAGCGATCCCGCTGGACAGCAAACGCAGCCAGAGAGAAGGCAACTCTTGCAACGGGGGTGGCGATCAACAGCAGCAACCCAAGTTGCATGATTCCGACGCCATCTCCGGAGGATGCGTCGCTCAAGATCCCCTTGACGTGACGCAGATCCGCAGGCTCACTCTGAAACACACGATAATGAGCCAGGGATTCCCCTGAGTGCGCAAGATAAATCACCCCGCCAATCGAGGTTGTGGTCGCCGCAATCACGACCCCGGCTCGCAGCAGATTGCCAATGATGGTGTCGAGACGCCGATCGCTCAAGGTTGTTTCAAAATGCCGCATGTCATACCGTTCCCTTCACGCCGTGAAAAATCATTTCGATCGCGAGCACCGCGATGACGACCGTAAATACATGTCTCAATACACTGGTTTTCATGCCGGGCAGCATACGAGCGCCTAAGAACGAACCACAAAGCACACCCAGTACAACCGGCATTCCGAGGCCAGGATCGATGTAGCCGCGCTGCAGGTACAAGCCAACGCTTGCCGCGGCGGTCACCCCGATCATGAAGTTGCTCGTCGTCGTCGAGACTTTGAACGGGACTCTCATCATCCTGTCGAAGGCGATTACTTTGAAAGCGCCTGATCCAATCCCGAGCAGACCGGATAACATTCCTGCGCCGAGCATCAGGCTGGCTCCTCCGGCAATGTGGTGGACGTGGTAACTGGCGATCCCATTCGCAGTTGGATAACTGGAATCCAACTCGAGGCTTGTCGCAGCAGGATCGACGCTGTCGGCCGCCGCTGATCTCGCGCCCGGCCAAAGTGAAGCCGCGGCTGAATAAAGAAGAACGACGCCGAAAACTTCCGCGATGGCGCCCGTGGAGACCCGCAACGCCAGCGACGCCCCGATTAGAGCGCCGATGGTGGTGGCCACCTCCATAAACATGCCGAGCCGGATGTTCGAGTAGCCTTCCCTCACGTATGCGGACGCTGCGCCGCAGGACGTCGCGATGACCGACACCAGGGCGGCGCCAATCGCATAGTGGATATCGACTCCGAGAACGACAGTCAGGAGCGGCGTGATGATGAGCCCGCCGCCAAGTCCAGTCAGCGAGCCGATTAAGCCGGCCAGCAACGCTCCGCCAAACACGATGCCAGTCAATTCGAGGATGTTCATATCGAACCTCAACAAATCCGGCCCGCCCCGCAGCCGGATTCGTGATTGTGTTCACCCTTTGGCTACGTAAGGGTGCACCATCTTCTTCGGATCGACTACCCGATTGAACTCATCCTCGGTGACAAACCCGAGTTTGAGCGCGCTTTGTTTCAGCGTGAGGTCGTTATCCATCGCGTGATGCGCAATCAGCGAGGCTTTGTCGTAGCCGATGACAGGCGAGAGCGCGGTCACCAGCATGAGCGATTCGTCCACGTATTGCTGGATCTTTTTCAGATTGGGTTTCGTGCCTTCCACGAGGTACTTGCGGAAGTTCGTGCAGCCATCGGACAAAAGCGCGATGGAATGGGTGACGTTGAAGATGATCAGCGGCTTATAAACGTTCATCTCGAGGTATCCGCCGGCCCCGCCAAATCCGACGGCCACATCGTTTGCCATTACCTGTACCGCGAGCATGGTGAGCGCTTCCGCCTGAGTGGGATTTACCTTTCCGGGCATGATCGAGGAGCCGGGTTCGTTTTCCGGAATGGAAAGCTCGGCGAACCCCGCGCGCGGGCCGCAGGACATGAGCCGAATATCGTTCGCGATCTTGTAGAGAGATACGGCGAGTGTACGCATAGCGCCCGATAGGTGGACGAGTGCGTCGTGAGCGCCCTGCACCGTGAATTTGTTTGGCGCGCTGATGAACGGCAGGTCAGTCAACTTCGCGATTTCGGCAGCGGCGGCCTCGCCGAATCCAGGGGCCGCATTAATGCCGGTTCCGACCGCTGTGCCACCAATGGCCAATTCGTAAACACCTTTCAACGAGTCTTTGATGCGCGCGAGATTGTCGTTCAGCATGCCGGTGTACCCCGACCACTCCTGTCCGAGGGTCATCGGCGTGGCATCCTGCATGTGCGTGCGGCCGATCTTGACGATGTCCCGCCACTCCTCGCTCTTTGCAGCAATCGAGTCCCGAAGCGCCGTCACGGCGGGTATAAGGCGCTCCTTGACGTTCACCGCTGCCGCTATGTTCATAGCGCTCGGGAACGTGTCGTTCGACGACTGCGACATGTTGACGTGATCGTTGGGGTGAACGGGCTTTTTACTGGCGAGCGGCGTGCCCGCGAGCTGACAGCACCGGTTCGAAATGACCTCATTCACGTTCATGTTGAATTGCGTTCCGCTTCCCGTCATCCACACGTGAAGAGGAAACATGTCATAGTGCTTGCCGGCGAGAATCTCATCACACGCCCTGAGGATGAGCTGGTACTTGTCCTCGTCCAGTCTGGCGCCGTCGTGGTTGGCATTCGCTGCGCCCTTTTTCAAGGTCGCGTACGCCCCGATCATCTCGCGGGGGATGAGATCGTGGCCGATGCTGAAGTGCTCCAGCGACCGTTGCGTCTGCGCGCCCCACAGCTTGTCGTTGGGCACATCCACCCTACCCAGGCTGTCAGTTTCTGTCCGAATGCCCATCACGGGCGCGTCAATCGTTATACTCATGGCTTTTGTTCTCCTCTATGAATTCGGTGTCTCGGATTCCGCCTCCGGAGGCACGAGGGAACCCGATACGATTCCCCTGTGCAACCCGGAGAGCGATCACTAGCCGTTCGATGTTTCGTATTTCGCCACGTAGAGCTGACCTTCGATCCACGCGCGGATGTCTTTCGGGCGGGGTGCTTTCGCAAGACCGCTGTCGAACATATATTCGGCGACCCGAGTCGCGGTTGTCACCTCAGTCTCGAGGATGTTCGATTGAGAGGGATAGAGCCACCCCTTCTCGCGTAGGTCGGGATCAATCTGATCCGCCGTCGCCTGCGCCGCGAGAATGAAACACTCGTCTGTGATGCGTGAAGGCCGCGCCACGTAGGTCGCCAGTCCGATCGCCGGGTAAATGTAGAAGTTATTCCCCTGACCGGGATGAAACGTCTGTCCCTGGTATTTCACATCCGGAAATTGCACGCCAGAGGCATACAGTGCTTTTCCTTTCGACCACGTATACGCCTGCTCGGGCGTGCACTCCGCCTTGCGGGTGGGATTGGAGAGCGGAAAGATAACGGGCCGCTCATTCAATTGGCTCATCGCTTCTACCACTTCGCGGCTCATTAGACCGCCGCGGGTGCTGACCCCGATAAGCACGGTAGGCTTGAACATTTCCACCGCTGCGATAACCTCGGGCAACTCGCTCGCCAGATCCCGGACGTCAAACGCTTTGCTGGCGGGCAGCTTCCGTGCCCACGGCTGCTTATGTGGTTCGAGCCCGGCGCGGCCTTCGACCACGAGCCCTTTGGTATCGAAGTGGGCGATGCGACTGCGCGCGTCGGCTTCCGACAGGCCCTCGCTCTTCATTGCCGCTACGATAAGTCCCGCGATGCCCGTACCTGCTGAACCAGCGCCAAGGAACAGGATGCGCTGAGTTGTGATCGGAGTTCCAACGATCTTCAGTGCTCCGATCAGCCCCGCCAGAGCGACCGACGCTGTTCCCTGAATGTCATCGTTGTAACAGAGGACCTTGTCTTTGTACTTAGCGAGATACCGGACCGCGTCAGCTCCCTTCCAATCCTCAAAGTGAATGCAACACTCCGGGAACACCGTCTGCACTGCCTTCACGAATTCATCGACTAATTCATCCAGTTCCTCCTGTGGCGGCGGCGCCTCACGGATACCGAGGTATAAAGGATCGGCTCGCAGCATAGCGTTCGTGGTGCCGATATCGAACAGCACCGGGAGCATGTATTGCGGCGGAACCGCGGCGCAGGCCGTATACAGTTGAAGCTTGCCTATCGGAATGCCCATCCCGTTGGCGCCGATATCGCCGAGTCCGAGAATCCGTCCGCCGGTCGAGACGCAAATGAAGCGGACATCGGGTTCAGGCCAATTGCGAAGGACTTCCGCAATTCGGCCTTTCATTTCGCGCGTGATGTACATTCCGCGTGGCCGCCGATAGATATGGCCGAAAGCCTCACACGCATCGGCAACGGTCGGATCATACAGGATCGGTATGAACCTTGCCGGGTCGGACATGACGGTTCGGTAAAAGAGCGTCTCATTAGTATCGACAAGCGAGATCAGATAGATGTACTTTTCAAGGTCGCTTGTCTTTGCCTCAAGATGGCGCAGCGCGCGTTCGGCCTGCCGATCCAAAGTTTCGTAGGCGTGCGGTAAAAGGCCTTCGATGCCATATGCGCGGCGTTCCGCGGGTGCGAAAGCCGTATCGTGAGTGCGCTCCGAATCGTTCAGGAGCGCTATGCCTTTGACCCCGTGCGCCGCTTCAGTGCTGGGAATCTTCGTTGTCGTTTCTATGCGGTCGTAAGTTTTGACAGCCATGTTCTGAAATTCCTTTCGCGATAGTGTGTCGCGCCCGCCGCTTTACATCGACCACGCCGGCCGCCTTGCTCGAAGCTGCCGGAACAGGCGACACTCTTAAACGGGCCTCAATCTCTCACGTCCTTTCAAAGGCACTTGATGGCCCAGAAGCGTTCGTCTGCTAAGTCCTTGAATTCGGTCGGGGAAAAAATCAGGTGGGCAGTAACTGTCGGCCATCCGAGTCGGCGATCCGGCTTCGGGGCTTCGGAGCCGGCGGCCCGTTGGCGTTATGCAACTCGATACGTGCGGCATGATGCTCGCCAGGCATCTGCGAAACCTTAATTGATGTATCGGGGAAGCACACTCGTGATGTTTTCGGGCCGTCTTACAAGGGGAGGCGAAACTCTACGCGTTCGTTGAAACTCGGAGAAGTAACATCTGGTGAATCAATCAAGAGACCGATATAGCGGCGGCAACGGCAGAGCCCGTAAAAGCGAGGATCGTTGCCGACGGCTTAGTACGCCAGCGCGCCCGGCTAAAAATGTGCCAGGCGAACGAATAACCCCGCGAGTCCGGCGCCCATCAGAGGACGCAGCACCGGCACAATCGCGTAGCCCCAACCCGTACCGGGCCGCTTCCCTCAAATTCATTTCTGAATCAGCCGCCTGGTCTCGAAATTGTTTATGAGATGAAACGGTCAGAATCGCAGGCCCGTATGCAGACCGATAACAAGTCCACTCGGCCGGTACGGATTACCCCCGATCGTGTTGAAGTACTGAACCGTAGGCTGCACGACCAAATAAGGTTTGATTTGGGCGCGGTAGTCGAGAGTGTAGGCCTTCTCCCAACCGAGCGGAAATCCGAGGAGCAGTTCATTAGCCTCGCTGGAAGTGTTACTCGTGTGTGTGGAGACAAAACCGAACGAAAGCTGATCCATGGTTCGCCGCGGAATGATCCCGTGGTAGACGGCGCCGGCTGTGATCATGGAATTTTGCGGACTAGTCGAGTTGGGGCTGTTGTTGTAAGCGAAGGTCACATCGAGTCCCCGGTTCGATCCGGCTTCCGCTCGATACACGGCCTGCGCCGCCATGAAGTAATAAAGATACGATCCCTTTGTAACTTGCCCCGTCAGCGGATTAGTGAAGAGTCCGTTGTAGTTGACGATGCCGCCAAAGCGGTAAATGCCCGGGTAGACTTTGCGATCGACGGGAGGAGGCTGATCAGGATCGGTCGGCGCGTCCCAAAGATAGCCAGCCTCTGAAGCGATGACCGGCGAGTTGGCGAGGACGTAGTGCAGACCAGTGGGGTCTTGTTGATAAGGGTTCTTGTTGCCGGAGAACACCGCCGCTTTGGCGTAGACTCCCCGAACCGGCCGTTCATCCCTTCGAAAACTCTGCAGGCGCACATAAGCAGCCGGCACTCCGGCCGGGTTGAAAGTCAGGTACGTGGCGCCGAAGATATTGCCTGGCGCATAGGACAACGACTCTACGGTAAATGACCCGCCGTACTCCTGATTGCCGAAGAAGTCCCAACCCGCCATTTGTCCGGCCCGCAGAGTAACGGCGCCGCCACCAAACTGCTTCTGCAGCCAGAAGGAATCCATGCGAAAAACGTGGACACTGGCGAAACCGCTCGGATCCGCATAACTACCGAGCTTAGGACCAATATTGTTGCCTGTCTGCCAAAGCCCGGTTGCATGGAAGCTCAATCCGTTGTCCGTGCCTGTCAGCCTGCCGAAATCGATATCGACAGTACCGCGGATACGAGTATAGGCGGCCGGTTGGTCGGAAAGACCGCCGTGCGCTACCCCCATCGCATCAGTGATGCTTTCAAAGATAAAGGTTATTCCTTTGTGTGCGAGCGCCGCGCGGATACCGAAGGGGTCGCCGAAGAGATACAGGCGGGCGCCTTCCGTGTTGATGTCGGCGTAATTGGTCTCAAGATGAGACTGCGCCGAACATCCGCACGCCAGTGTCAGAGCGGCGATCAGGGCGCCGAAGATAGGCTGGGCTGAGAGATTACGTAACGGGAGACTTCGAAGAGTCGACATAGGTTCCTTTCCGAAAGGGCAACTCCGAGCACGATTTACGAAAGCACCTGTCGAGCCATTGGAGCTACGTGTACTTGCTCCTTAGGTCAGTGCAATGTCAGCAACTGGCTACGGCGCTGGCCACAACCGGCGAGGGCTTCAACGGACTGTGGGGGTCAGCTGATGGTGCCGGTTAGCTGACAACAGTCCCAATCCGACAGTTGATGTGCGCGCGCCGATGTCTTTATGAGGTCGGTCTCTTTTAAAACCAGGCGCAAATCCTTCTGTCGGCGCTCCACAGGAGTGCGGCTTCGCGGAGGGACGCCGACGCGCGAGTCTCGCCGAGTCCACATTATGAAGGCGGCGCTTGCGGGTTGCGGCGTACCGCCAGCGGCGGTGAGCCGAGCAGTCCCGGAGTGGCCTACGCGCCCAAGCTGCTCGACAAACCCGCTGACGGCAATATCCCGGTTTGCTGCTCGCAACCGGTTGGCGATGCCGTCATCGATCTGTAGGCAGAGATCAAATGCCGCGTCGGATATTCGCCAACTGCCAGAGTCCCAACCGGCGCGCGTCTTCAAAACGCTGTTAGGGCAATAGATTCGCGAGCCATCGTGAAGGCCCCGCACTTGCATCAGCCAACACGGAGAATAGCCATGAGCCTTATCGACAAAGCGCTAAAAGCAAACAAAACCTATGCGAAGAAGTACGACAGAAAGTTGGGGGCGCGACCGGCTCCCAAAGTTGCCGTTGTGACCTGTATGGATCCCAGACTTTCAGACCTGCCTCATATTCTTGGATTGCCGGAGGCTGACCTTGACGTGATCCGTACCGGCGGGCCGGCGGTAACCGAAGACGTGCTCGGGGAGCTTGTAGTTTCCACGCGCGTCCTCGGATCGACGGAGATCATGCTGCTGAATCACACCGGCTGCGGCTTCACCACATTCACCGACGCTGAGCTGAACGCGAAACTCACAGCTTTGACTGGCGATGCGTCGCCCGCTCCGATGCGCTTGTTCTCTTACAAGGACCCTGAAGAGAACACGCGCGAACAGATCAAGAAGGTGAGATCGCATCCCTGGATCGCCAAAGAAGTTCCGGTGCGTGGTTTTATTTTCGACGTGGACACCGGGCTCATCCGGGAAGTCCAGGATGTTCCAGACGAGGCTGCTGCCTGAGAAACGGGGCGCGCCGAGCATCGAGGCCGGTGTACTTGATGATGGGAATCTTCAAAAATCGGCGCGCGTTGTTAGTGCAGTCGCTACTGATGATTCTGATGGCTGCCGCTCCCCTCTCTGCTCAGAGTCCGCCGCCCTCCCCGGATCGCCCATGGCACACCTCGGACGGACGGCGGATCGCGAGCGAGGGGCAGCGTGTTGGTCAGCCGGCCCTCGCGATCGAGCCTGGCAGGGCGTACTCGCTGGGGGAACTGATCGATTTGGCGGAGTCCCATAATCCCGAAACTCGCGTGGCATGGGAGGGCGCCCGCGCCCAGGCGGCAGTCCTGGGTATCGCGCGCAGCGAACTCTATCCCACCTTATCGGCTGCCGCGCTCTCGGGGGTGGATCGCGAGGAGATCCCGCTGGGCACCCGGTTCTATCGCCATACGGATCCAGCGGTTGAGGTGGCACTCGATCTTAATTACACGATCTTTGACTTCGGGGCCCGTCGCGGTCGAATCGACGCGCAGAGCGCGCGATTGCTGGCAGCGAACTTCGGCTTCAACGACGTTCACCGGAAACTGATCTTTCAGGTGCAACAGGCATATTATCGTGTGCTGAACGCGTCGGCCCAGGACACCGCTGCAAGAGCCAGTCTGGCCAATGCGGAGGCGGTGCAACAAGCGGCGGAGGAGCGGGTAAAGAATGGTCTGGCGACTCTGCCCGACGTTCTGGAGGCTCGCAGTGCGACCGCGCAATCGCAATTCGATCTGCAGACAGTATTAGGTGCGGAGGAAATCGCTCGCGGCGATCTGGCTACCGCCCTGGGCGGCCGTGCCGCGATTGTGATCCGAGTCGAACCGCTGAGCGAGGTACCGACTCCCGACTCGGTCGGCGAGAAAGTCGAGGAGGTGATGGCTCGCGCCCTGGAGCAGCGGCCGGACCTCCAGGCGGAACTGGCCGCCGTGCGCCAGGCGCAGGCGCAGAAGAAGGAGGCGGGGGCCGCGTACTATCCGAGCCTGCATCTTAGAGCCAACCCAACCGCTGAATCGGTTTACATACAGCAGCAAACGTTGCCGTGGGGTCATACAGCCGACCTGACGGGTGGAGTCGCTCTGAGTTTGAACTGGATGGTGTTTGATGGGGGCGCACGGCGCAACCGCCTGATGGAGGCAGGGGCCGAAATCCGCAAGGCGCAGTCGCAGGTCAGGGCCGCGCGCGATAGCATCGAGGACGAAGTTTGGACAGCGTATTCGAATTTGAACACAGCGTTTCGCCAGCGCGAGGCCGCGACCGCGCTGCTGGAGTCGGCCAGCCAGTCCTACGCTGCCGCCCTTGAGTCCTACGACTACGGCGTTCGGAACCTCCTTGACGTCACCGCGGCCCAGAAGGTTCTGGCCCAGGCGCGCTCCGCGGACATCCTGGCGCGCACGCAAGTACTCACATCGCTGGCGGATCTGGCATTCCGCTGCGGCGACTCGATCGAATCCACCATCAGGAAACCGAAACCATGAACCCTGACCTGGTACTCGCAGAGCTCGCTCCTTCCTTCGATATTCTGGGGTCCTTTTTCCCGGCGTGGCTCGTGTGCCTGGCGTTGAGCGTCGTACTCACGGTCGCCGCTCGATGGGCTCTGCTGCGCCTCCGTCTCACGATCGCCCTTCCAGCTTTGACATTTCTGAGCCTGACGGCGCTCTTTTCTTTCGCGCTTTGGCTCTCGTTATTTCGTTAAGAAAGGAGAATCCCCGATGACGCCGAGTGCCGATACGAGAACTGGAAAGATAGTCGGAGGTGTGGTGAGTGCGGCTATCGTGATTGGCGCGGTGGCGCTGGGGCTAATGGTGCTGAATCGCGTGAACGCTTATCCACGCACCGACGATGCCGAGATACTCGCCAACTTCATCGGAATTGCGCCTCAGGTGGAGGGTCCGATTCTGCGTCTGAATGTGCGCGATAACCAGTTCGTGAAGCAAGGGGACCTGCTTTACGAAATCGACGACCGGCCTTATCGCTACGCTCTGGAGAAGGCGATTTCCGACCAGGCGGCTCTCGAGGGAGAGATCGCGGATGAACAGCGAAGAATCGCGGCGTTGGTGAGCGCGGTCTCCGTCTCCCAGGCAAATATTCAAGGCACGGAAGCCGACGTGACGCGATCGGCAGCATCAGTGGATCAGGCCCGAGCTGAGGTGGCCAACGCCGAACAGGGTGTCAGCCGCGCGAATGCAGAGTGGACATATGCGAATAATAATCTGCGTCGCATAGAGCCCTTGCTGGTCAGGCAGTTTGTCACTGTGGATCAAGTGGATAGAGCCAGGACTTCGGAGATTGCAGAGGGTCAGGCTCTGAAGCAGGCGGAGTCCCAGTTGCGGCTGGCGCAGGCGGGATTGCGGTCGATGCTGGCGCAGCAGGAGCGCTCACGGGCCATGCTGGTACAGAGCAAAGCTCAGCACGAGCAGGCACAGAATGCCGTGACCACGCTCGAACCCTTGATCAACCAGCGCGGCGCACGGACCTCGGCCATCGAGACAGCACGTTACAACCTCAACAACTGCCGGGTGTATGCGCCGTTTGCGGCTCGCGTCACGAATCTGACGATTTCAGAAGGCGCCTACGCCCACATCGGCCAGCAGGTATTTACACTGATCGACGCGCGCACCTGGTGGGCAATGGCGAACTTTCGCGAAGGCCAGCTACAGCACATCAGTCCGGGAATGCGGGCAGAGGTCTACGTGATGTCCAAACCGGATGTCCATTTCGCGGGCGTGGTAGATAGCATCGGCTTCGGAGTGACGCCTGATGCGGACGTGGTCGGCCGCATCGGAGCAGTGCTCCCGGATGTGCAGAGGACACTGAACTGGGTGCACCTCGCCACTCGCTTCCCGGTTCGTGTGCGCGTGGAAAACCCTCCCGAGGACCTGTTTCGAGTGAGCGAATCAGCGGTCGTCGCGATTCGAGGACGTTGAGGTGGCGACCCTCGCGCACGGGATACCAAACGTAGCCCGGCCGTTGAAGTGGTTTTGGGAATTTCTCAAGCATGAACTCGCCCCTTATCCAGGGCGAACCGCGACAGTGGCGCGCATGGTTCTAGCCGCAACTGCCGTGATGGTTATCTGCAACACATTTCGGATTCCTTTCGCGTTTATAGGCGCCATCTATGCTTTGCTCATTTCGCGCGAAAGCCCACGGGCCACGCTGAACTCGGCGGGGACGGTACTCCTTCTCGCGGCGGCCGGCGTCGCCTACATACTTATCACTGTCCAATTTGTAATCAGCGTTCCGCCGCTTCATTTTCTTTGGATTATCGGCACACTATTCCTGGCCTTCTATGCGCTTACCATACTGACTAACTATGGAGGCTTTGTAGCGTTCGCGTTGGTGATCTCCATTGCCGTCTCCATCTGGGATAGACATTTAAAAGCTGAAATCAACGTCGAGGACACGCTTTACCTCCTCTTAGTGGCCCTCATAGCGGTCGTGGTTACCTCGGGAGTGGAACTGGTTTTTCGACGCATGCGCGCCGGAGACGACATTGTTGCGCCGGTCGCCGAACGTTTAGCCGCGATCCACGGCGTGCTGGTCTGTTACTCGGAAGGGCGCTCAGTGGATCAGGCCACTCAAGAAAAGGTCCTCCGGTTGGGCATGTTGGGAACGTCGACATTACGGCGTACTTTGGGGCGCTCCGATTACTCGCCCCAATACCGTGCACAGATGAGCGGTGTGGTCGCGCTGGTGGGAAGCGTCGTGGATCTTACGACGGCGCTTAGCGAACTCAGTTTTGAG
>Ga0210388_10002253_pt1 | contig 15024 bp, 10 predicted proteins | sample IncBWC19OmetaG_FD_155485 | JGI IMG/M metagenome (GOLD analysis project Ga0210388, IMG submission 155485) | Forest soil microbial communities from Barre Woods Harvard Forest LTER site, Petersham, Massachusetts, United States - Inc-BW-C-19-O ...
CCGCCGGAAACGCTTTCTGTTCCTCTTGTTGTGGCCCGGCTTCGTTGTTTGGTATTCCGCGGTACAGAATCGGAATGATCTGGTGCCCTCGGCTCGCGTCAGAGCCCACAAAGCGGCGGATCTCATCGGCGACATATTCACTTCGAGCTGCATCAGGGGAGCAGATCAAGATCAACTTCGCAGATTGCTGAAGATGAAGCTCTATGGACTCGTGATATGCCGTGCCGGTAAGGTCCGATTCGTCCCGGAAGATATCGAGATTTTGCATCCGAACCGGAAGGCCCTTCGGAGGCCGGAAATTCTCAAGGGCCGTCTCCAGAGCTTTCGCGAAGGCTTTGTCCCTTCGGGAGTAGCTTATGAACGCGTCATACCGGTATTTCGGGGGTATGCTATTGACCATGGGGAACCCCGCTTTGGCGATTTTCGCATGAAAGGCGAGCTTCTGACTGGGGATATGTTCGCTCATCTATCAGAGCCGTCAGCCGGATCGATAGGCATAGTGCTATTGTTATTCGGATTTTGTGGAGGAACAGCATGCCAGAAAACGCGTCCTTGACCAGGCTGGATGATCAGATCAATTGGTATGACAGAAGAAGCCGGTCGAGTCAGGTGGGATTCAAGGCCCTCAAGATAATTACGATTGCCATTGCGGCCCTAATCACCATCAATCCTCTGTTTGTCCCTAGCCAGCAGGCGGCGCGTGTTGCGGCTGTAATGGGCGCGCTGGTCCTGTTGTGTGAAGGTATCCAACAGCTCAATCAGTATCAGGCGAACTGGATCTCTTACCGGTCAACTTGCGAGTCGCTGAAGCACGAGAAGTTCCTATTCCTGGCTCTTTCTGGACCATACGCCTCAACAGAGAATCCGCAAAACCTGCTGGCCGAGCGAATCGAGTCACTGGTTTCGCAGGAACATGCAAAATGGGCCTCCGCGCAGGAACAGAAACCTGAAAGGAATGAGAGAGCTGAGAAGCCCTGATTCAGTATGACGCTATGACCAATGTCGGTCTTGTATCTGCCCGCAGGGACGCTCAATCATTGGCAGCGGACCACACCGTGCTCAACCGCCCGTATCGTTCGCCTCGCCGGGTACCGTCGGGAAAGTCGTAGTAAGTGTAGGGCCAAAAGGGCAGGTTCCATTTTGAGTTGGTTGAGATGGGGTAGTATAGGCCCCGCCCAATTCATTCAAGGTCTGATCTCTAAACCAATGCAAAGTCGGCTAATTCGCGCGAACCGTCTTTTCGCAAAAATTGCGTTCGCGGTCGTTGTGACAGTTGCACTGGTTCTCAGAGCCTGGTATTGTCGAGGCCGCTTCCCGCAAGCCACCTATTCAGCCAAGTCAGAAAATCCCGCGCCGCGAACAGATTGGTCGAACTACAGCGGTGGGCCCACAGGTGACCATTACTCTCCGTTAGATCAGATCACGGCCGCTAATGTGTCTCACCTGAAACAGGTCTGGCGCTTCGACTCCGGCACTGACGGAGGTGTCCAAACGAACTCTCTGGTTGTCGACGCACTCTCTACGGCTACGGCCCTACCCTGCAGGTGATTGCGCTAGATGGAGCGAGCGGCAAACAACTTTGGCAGTTCAACTCCAGAATCGTCGGACGACAGCCGAGCCGTGGTTTGACCTACTGGAGCGACGGTAAGGAGTCCAGATTATTCGCCTACATCATGAACTTCCTGTATGCGCTCAATCCGGTCACCGGCCAGCCGATCGGGGCCTTCGGTGAAAATGGGCGGCTCGACATGCGCAAAGACCTGGACTCGGACTACACACAAAACTCGGTCGCCTTGACCACCCCTGGCGTGCTCTGCGGCGACCTGTTGGTCCTCGGCTTTCGTGCCCCCGAGACCCACCCGGCCCCGCGAGGTGATATTCGCGCTTATAACGTCCGCACCGGTAAGCTCGCCTGGACCTTTCACACAATTCCGCATCCCGGTGAAGAAGGCTATACGACGTGGCCTCAGGGCGCGTGGAAGTCTGCCGGTGCCGCCAACAACTGGGCGGGTATGTCGGTCGACCAAACACGAGGCATCGTGTATGTGCCTACTGGCTCTGCCGTGTCCGACTTTTATGGTGCGAACCGAGTTGGCGACGATCTTTTTGCCGACACTTTGGTTGCCCTCGTTGGCCGAACTGGGAAAATGCTCTGGCACTTTCAAGGCGTACATCACGATATCTGGGACAGGGATTTCCCATCTCCTCCGGCACTCGTGACCATCCGTCACGAAGGCAAGATGGTCGATGCGGTGGCGCAAACGACCAAGCAGGGGTTCGTCTTTGTCTTCGACCGTGTCTCCGGCAAGCCTCTCTTCCCGATCGAGGAGCGCCCGTTTCCCGCCTCCACCGTTCCTGGAGAGGTGGCCTCCCGCACCCAGTAATACCGCTGCCTTTCGCTCGCCAGCGTCTGACCGCAGAGATGCTCACCACACGGACCGCGGAAGCGCATGCTTGGTCCGTCGAACAGTTCAAAGCCCTCCGCAGCGATGGTCTTTTCGTCCCTCTGTCGCTCGATAAGCAGACCGTCGTCTTTCCCGGGTTCGACGGCGGCGGCGAATGGGGAGGTCCGGCGGTCGACCCGCGCTCGGGTGTTATTTATATCAACTCAAACGACCTTCCATGGACGGGCGCCCTGACCGCAAACAAGCGGGGCGGCCCCGGAGAGGCGATCTATCGGGCCCAATGTGCCGTCTGCCACGGTGTCGACCGTCGTGGAGATCCGCCCGCCTTTCCGTCGTTGGTCGACATCCAGAACAGAGTTTCACTGACCCAGATTAGAGAGATCGTCCACAACGGCAAGGGACGAATGCTGGGTTTCCCAAACCTGCGGGACGCCCAACTGGAACAGCTGCTCGATTTTCTTGACGACCCAACGGGCGTACCTTAGGGCGCTCGAAGAGAGCTTGCCGGCAACGCCCGACCCATCGACGCGAAATATCACTTCACCGGCTATCGCAAGTTTCTAGATCCCGATGGCTACCCGGCGGTCGTCCCGCCGTGGGGGACCCTCAATGCAATCGACCTGAATACCGGTGAGTATCTCTGGAAGGTCCCGCTCGGCCAGTACCTCGAGCTGGTGGCGAAAGGGCAGCCGGACACCGGCTCGGAGAACTACGGCGGCCCTATTTTGACCGGCGGCGGCGTACTGTTTATTGGCGCGACCATCTATGACCGCAAGTTGCGCGCCTTCGACGCCAGGACGGGCAAACTTCTGTGGCAGGGGGACCTCCCGTACGCCGGAACGGCCACTCCAAGCACCTACATGATCGATGGCAGACAATATGTCGTGATCGCCACCAGTGGGGCAAGAGATCCGAAGGGGCCGCAAGGGGCCACCTATATTGCGTTCGCTCTTCCCTAGCCAGGAGGAGGACGGTCGGTTAGGCGCGTTGTAAGAGGAGATAAGGGGTGGCTAGGCCCCTCGGCGGGAGGCCCTGAGCGGCCGGTTTATTCATGTCCACAGACGTGTCCACGTCGAATCGCAGACTGCAGCGCAAGCCTGGCGAGATCAACCTCGAGCTCACCGACGACCAGTACACCAGGTTGCGCCGTGAACGAGATATACCACTTTGACGCCGCTATGTCGTCGCAACCGTAGTTACTGAGTCGATAAAGCCTCCGACTGCCGCTGGATTCTCAAAACAAGAATGTCGTCCTCCTGCCCGAATTCCTGCCGAGTCGTACCAGTCCGAGAAGAGTCAGCCCGTGCTTTCTAATCCATACCCGGCATCAGGTGAGCTTTCGCATCCGGCTTCATCCCTGGAGAGCGAGGATGCGGTCACACTTGTCTTCAAGGACGGTCGCCCTCCTGAGCAGATTCACAATTACCTCCTGACGCGCACCACACTGTATGTCTGGAACCAACATCACCGCGATATACCACTTAACCAACTTGATCTTGCTGCGACAGAAAGTAAATCACGATGCAGGCGTGGATTTCCAACTCCCCGAGGCAACGCAGTGCTGATCTCGCAAACCGGACAGAAGCATGTGGCTAGCGCCGGCGAGTTGAAGTTGCAGAAAGGTGAGATGAGAAGGTGGATAGGCAATCGAGCGTCTATTTTTGATGCGCGTTCAGTTTGTCGATCACGCGTTTCAGCTCTTCAAGCTTCTGCCCAGCTTCGCCAAAGTTGCCTTCCGCTGTCAGGCGCTGGTATTCGGCAAAGTCTTTGCCGGCCTCTGCAATGAGTGTGTTGAGGTCCGTCGGTTCCGGCACTCCCTCCGACGGTGCAGATTGCGAAGTCTCCGCGGAGCTTAGAGACGAGGCCTTTCCGCCGAAGAGGGACGCCAACGCAGCCTCAAATGTTGGCCCGTACGCAAGCCGGTCTTGTAGCGCGAGCACTACAAGCCGCAACTCTGGCATGGGGCTCTGTTGGGCCTGCAGATAAATTGGCTCCGCATAGAGCAGCGCCCTCCCAGACGGGATGACCAGCAGGCTTCCACGTCGCACGTGCGAACCTTGCTGGTTCCATAAGGTCAATTGTCCTGACAGTTGAGCATTCTGATCGATGCGCGACTCAATCTGCTGCGGCCCGTCGACCAGTTTTGTTTTTGGAAAGTCGTAAACCACGGATGTGCCGTAGTGCGTGCCGTCGCAGCGTCCCGCAATCCATCCAATCAGATTGTTTCGGTTGGCCGGTGTAAATGGGAGAATCTCTACGAACTCCACACCGGTTTCTCCCGGCAGTTTCATCAGGACGAAATTCGGCTGCATCGGCTGTTTTGTCTGCTCCCCATCGTTGCCCATGCCTGTTTCAGTGGCGACGGTCCACAGATCCTCGCGGTTAAAAAAGACGTCCGGATTCGTCATGTGATACAGGCCGTACACCTCAGACTGCAATTTGAACAATAGTTCGGGGTAGCGCACATGTTTGCGCAGCCCCGCCGGCATCGATGCGGCATCCCTAAACAGGCCCGGAAAGATACGCTGGTAGGCAGTCAAGACCGGGTCTTCGGTGTCAAATACGTAAAATGTCGTGGTCCCGTCGTATGCGTCAATCACCACCTTGACGCTGTTCCGCACGTAATTGACGGAACGATTGTTGAGACTGTAGTGGCTCGAATATGGATAGCTGTCCGATGTCGTGAACGCATCCATCAACCAGGAGAGCCGGCCATCATCGCCCACAACGATGTAGGGGTCCTCATCGTAAGTGAGGAACGGCGCCAAGGCCGACACTCTGTCGCGTACGTTGCGCCGCATCAATAGCCGGCTCTGCGCGTTTATGTCATCGCTGAACGGCAACTTCGTGAGATCGCCGCGGTCGAGAGCGATAATAACGCGATTCAGGAAGCCACCCAGAACGATACCGCCGGTACCCTGATAGGATGTCAGGCTATTGGTTTGGCCTTGCGGATAATCGAACTCCTGCTGCCTCGTTTTGACGTACACATCGGTGTTAGTCAGCTCGCCAAAATAGATCTCTGGGCGCGTTACGGTGAGACCCCGCACTGTGCTTTGTACAGGCATGTTGCTAAGGATCAGCGTGGGAAGTCCTTCTGCCGTGAACCCATTAACAGGGTTCATTGTAATTCCGTAGCCGTGAGTGTAGACCAGTTTCTCGTTGATCCAGTTTCGACTACTCTCCGGGAGCTTCTCGACGTTCAGTTCGCGCGTTGCGAGCATCACTTCGCGCATTGTGCCATCAAGTTCATAGCGATCGATGTCGATGTCGGGAAAGTCGTAGTAAGTGCGAATCTCCTGGACCTGGCGCAGAGTATCCTGCAGTGCACGCCAGTCCCAAAGGCGAATGTTCTGGAGCGTGGCCTGATTATTCGCTGGATCGGCTGCTTCGACCGTTGTCTCGGCCGGAAATTCGCGTTGCAAGAACCGATCGAGCCCGTATGCTTGCCGCGTCATCTCAATGTTGTGGGCGATGTAGGGCTGCTCGCGAACCAGTTCGTTTGGTTTCACGACGAAATTATTGACGTACCAGCCAAGTACTCCAAGCACTCCGTAACAGACCGCGGCAGGAACGATTGCAGCTGAGAGCAATCGTCCACGCGAATTTCGCGCAGCATTGATGGCTGCAATCACCACTCCGACAACAAGTGCCGCACACACGACGAGAAGCCCGGAGAGCATGACGTGGGCATCGGTGTAGGTCGCGCCCTCGAAGATTGTGTGATGATCAAGCAATCTGTCGAATCGATCGACATATACATTGATCGCCAGGATGAGCAACAAAAGCGAAATCGTATAGGAGAGCCCGCGCCAGGGTGATGTGCCGTACCTGTTGCGTCGTTTGTCGAGCGCACGGGACCCACCCGCGACCAGCACAAACAAGACGGCAAAGACACAAATGATGACGGACAGCGTTAGCAGCCAGTCGACGATAAGGTGCAGCGTTGGGAGGGTGAACAAGAAGAAGTTGAGCGGCTTGCCAAAGATTGGATCGGCGAATTTGCTAACGGTGCGCGGTGCATACCAGAACAGCGCCAACGTCGGCCACTCCTCCACCATCGTAGTACCAATCACACCCGCAATAAAGAGCGAAACGCAGAACGCGACGAGGTGCAAGACAGGCTCGACTAATAAATTTAGTGATTGTCCCGCGATGACAATTTTGTGATCGCTCGGCAGATCAGCTTGATGGGCCCGCTTTAGGGCCAGGAATGATCCGTACAGGACGAGAAATGTCGCGGCCGCAAAAGCCACAAAGATCCCACACTGCAGGTTCAATGTCTTCCAGAAGACCTCTCCGTAGCCGAGCGATCTGAACCAGAGCAGGTCAACCCAGTACGAGAGCGCAGTCCAGCCCCCGAACAGGGCCACGGCGACCAGGGCCAGAAGGAGAAGGAATTTGCGGCGACGGCGTGACGGATGTGCATGCTTCGGCCAGTTAATAGTTCCTGGCAATTCTCGCGCCCCGCTCTGCCAGTCAGTCATGGTCAGGGGAATTGTACAGGGTCTAAGGGGTCGGATTGCATCGCAGGTTCCTCAGCGGCGATTCCCTAGACCACCAGAGCTACCGTGTAGGCACTGAATTTCCAAGCTGCCGATTCTTGTCCATGGGCCCACGGTCGAACTTCAACCATGAAATAAAACTGGGGAAATCCAAAATCCATTTCCTCAAAGGTCAAGTTGTTGCAGAAAATTGGTTAGAAGATTAACTTGATGGCGAGTTGGATCTGACGGCTGGTGGAGGCTGCGGTAATAACGCCGGCGGTTGGGCCGAGAACTGCGGGTGCGGTCTGGTTGGCCGGTGTGCCTTGAGTGGGACCGCTCGTGAAGGTGACTTCGTTCGGCGTCTGCAGGTTCGTGTGATTGAGAACGTTGAAGAACTCGGCCCGGAACTGGAGGCGAATCCGCTCGGTTAGCAAAGTGGACTTGAGCAGTGAGAGGTCCCAGTCGGCGTAGCCGGAACCGGTGAGAGTATCACGGCTGAGATTTCCCACAGTGCCGTAGATGGGTGCGGTGAATGCGGCGGGGGAGAAAAATTGCGCGACGCGGGTCGCTGTGCTGCCACGAGCGTAGAGGCTGCCGGTGAAGTTGGGCGCGAGGTTGGGACGGATGGGGTTGCGGGTGTCGCCGGAGCCGGTTGGGTTGTAGCCCAATTGTGGGCTAAAAGGGAAACCAGTCTGGAGGGTCGCGATGGTACTGAGACTCCAGCCGGAGACGGCATGGTTGATCAGGGGCGACGCAGACGACAGTAGGGCTTGACCGTGGCCGATCGGCAGCTCGTAGGTCGCGTTGAAGGCGGCAAGGTGGCGGACATCGGTGGCTGCGGGGCCATAGTCGAGCGATGGGTTTGCCGGGTAGGAGACAAATGCCGGCGTGTTGGCCGAGACACTTGTATTCCAGGCAGAGCCATTGTCGAGGTTTTTGGCGTAGGTGTAGTTGGCACGTAGTTGGAGGCCATGCGAGAGGCCGCGGCGAAGATCGAGTTCGAGAGCGTTGTAGTTGCTGGAGCCGCCCGAGATCCAGGAAGTGGTGTTTGCAACCAGTGGATTCGCTTTGACGATCGTGGGGTAATAGATAGTGCCGGTCGACGTGCCGGTGGGGCATGTTGATGCCGCCGAGCAAATGATAGACGCTGGTTCGTTTTGATCTTCAGATAAGACCTGTTGATAGCCGTGAGAGCCCACATAGCCGACGGTCATCGAGGTCGCTCGATCGAGTTGCTGCTCAATGCTGAAGGTATATGAGACAACCGCGGGAGTCGCGATATCAGTCTGGACATTGGAGGGAGAGATGAGCCCGGGAGCTCCGCTAACCGGACTTGCGATAGGCACGTTGGCGTAGGAAAGAGTTGTGTTGTATGGTGCCGCCTGATCGAGTCGATAATCGAGGTTGTCGAGTAGGGAGTGGTGCAGGCCAACGCTGGAGCGAAGAGAGGTCTTACCGTTGCCGAAGACGTTCCACGCAATGCCGATACGGGGTTCGGGCAGGAACTTTGCACGATTATCAGAGAGGGCCGAGTTGCCTGTGGTCGGCGTGGTGTTAATGACACCATTTGTGAAGCCGTATTGCGAAGCGCGGCCGTGGGCCTCGTTCCAGCCGTTGGTGGATTCGATGCGGATGCCACCGCGAAGTTCGAACGTGGGAGTTAGTTGCCAGGTGTCTTCGAGATATGCGGCACCCATGAAGCTGCGCCAGTTGAGGGGCGTAGGATTGGGAACGACGGTGAAGGTCTTGACGGTCCCTTGCAGGAAGGTCGTGAGCGAGGCGAAGGAGGCCTGACCATACTGGTTCTGGGCAAGGTTGTCGTTGGACTGGAGGGCCTGGAGCCACACGCCAGCCTGAATCTGGTGGTGCGAGTGAGAGTAAAAGATGTTGTTGTCTAAGGTGTAAAGATTGCGCGCTGTCGCGTTGTTAGATCCGACATTGGCGCCGGCACCTGTGATCTGCGACGACCCGTTGGAGGCGGTTGAGCCCGCGATGACGATAGCGCCGGTCGGTTTGCCGGCGAGGAAGCCAGGAGTCTCGGCCTGGATCAATGGTGGAATACTGCCAAGGAAGAAGAAGCTGGCACGCGAGTAGCCGATGCGAGCGGTGTTGAGCAGGTGCGTGGAGAAGACGTGCTGCTCCTGGACACTGACGACCTGCTCGCGCAGAGATTCGTCGATGAGAGAGAGCGGGTTCTGTGTCGGCGTATTAGCGGTGGAGTCGTCTACGGTATAGACGGCGAAGAGCAGGTCCCGCGACGTGAGGTTGGCGTCAAAGCGCAGAGTGCCGAAGTCCTCGCGGATGTGCTGAGTAGGGCTGGAAAAAGCTTCCCCAATTCCCGTGGGGTTGCCGTTAGCGTCGAGGAGTTCGGGGCCGTTTTGCGCAGGCCAAAGGTTGAACAGGGGTGCGACGCCGTTCGCCACGCCATAGTTCTTACGTGGGCCGCCCGGGTTACTGGGGTTGGGCAGAAGGCCCTGGCGAGCCAGCGTATCAGGAACCAGCGTGACGTCGGTGATGCCGAGGTTCTGGCGATAACCCTCGTAGTTGCCAAACAGGAAGAGACGGTTTGTGCGTAGTGGGCCGCCGAGGGAGGCACCGTAGTTATTTCGTTGAAAGTTGGGGATGCGGGCCTGGTCGAAGTAGTTGCGCGAATCGAAGAAGGAGTTGCGAAGAAACTCATACGCTGAGCCGTGAAGATCATTGGTGCCCGAGGCCGTGACAATAGAAATTTGGGCCCCCTGGCGCTTGCCGTAGCTGGCGGAGTAGGTGTCGGTGACGACGTTGAACTCGCGTACAGCGTCGACGCCGAGAAGCTGACCACTGGTGCCGCCGGGGGTGACATTGATCAAGGAGGCGCCGGTGTACTCGATGCCGTTTAGAAGGTAGAGATTGTCTTGAGGCCGACGGCCGGAGATCGCGAACATATTGCCGACCGATGAGTTGGAGGTCCCAACGGATCCGCTGCGCTGGGCCGTATAGTTTACTGCGGCAGGGTTGAGCGTGATGAGCTGGTCGTACGAGCGGCCGTTCAGTGGAAGGTCTTTGACCTGGCGCTCATTGACGAGACCGGAGATCTGCTGGGTTGAAAGATTGATGACGGTTGGCGTGTCAGTCACAGTGACCTGCTCAGTGACGCTTTTGGGACGCACAATGAGATCGATATGCGTAGCCTGGCCGACCGTGAGCGAAACGCCGGTGCGGGTCTGCGTAGCGAAGCCGTCACGCACGACTGAGATGTTATAGACGCCTACCGGGATGGAGGGCGCATCATAGGCCCCGGCTGCGTCCGTGATGAGGTGACGTTCGCTGCCGGTCTCATCATTACGGATTGTGACCTGGACGCCGGGGACCACTGCTCCAGCTGTATCCAGAATCGTACCGACGATGGTTCCACCTACTATTTGGGCGCTTGACGCGGTTGCAATAAGTAGAGAAGCAACAAAAAGAGTTGATCGATGAAACATCGAATAGACCTCCAAATGGGTGTAGCAGCTCGTCGCGCATGTGTATGCGGAGGAAGATTGCTTTGTGGATCCTTTTGACAGGGGAAAGATTATCGACAACAACAAGGCATGGCTTCCGAGGAGGAAGCTTTGATGTAGCAATGCCGGAGTTGCATTAAAGCTATGGAATACATTCGACTACCGTGAGAACGACGGGCGACGATGGCGCCTTGATGGTCGGGACTTGTCTTACAAGGTGAACTAGCTCAGGTACGGCTGGACGCGCAGACCTGCTTCACAACAACAACAGCCGACGGCTGCATGGTGGAAGGTCAGTGCCATGGATTGGATAGTAGCACAAAACCCTTTTCGTTCAGCCCACTGCACCTCTCCGTTTTGAAAGCGGTTCTAGATTCAACCAATTAGCGCGAACAAAGCTCTAGCGTATTTACTGACATTCAGCTTCGGGCAAAATTAGTAGATCAACTCGCTGATTGGACGCAAACTTGCTTCGGTTCCAGCGCTTTGCTACTCTGAAGCAGAAATGCGCATCTCACGCCAGCTCCGTTGTTGTTGTCCTCTCAACGTCGAGCGGGCGTGTCGATTCATGCGCTAGATCCATCGTCAAAATTTTCTACATCAGCATTGTTCCTGGCGAGCGCCGGGGATAAATCGCAGTCCTGACCCCCCATGGAGTTGTGCATGGCATTAGTTGCACCAACACTCACCTATCTTCAATTACTCGAGGCTGAGAGCATTCACATCCTCCGCGAGGTTGCCTCGGAGTTCGAGCGGCCCGTAATGCTGTATTCCGTCGGCAAAGATTCCTCCGTAATGTTGCGGCTGGCGCAGAAGGCTTTCTATCCAGCTCCGATTCCGTTTCCGCTCCTCCACGTCGATACGGGTTTCAAGTTCCGAGAGATGATCGAGTTTCGCGACCGAATGGCGGCCGAAGTTGGAGCAGAGCTCCTTGTCTGGCGCAACGAGTCCGCCATTGCTGCCGGCACCAATCCAATCGCTCTCGACACCAAACGTTGCTGCGGTCTGCTGAAGACGCAGGCCCTGCTGGACGGCCTGAATCACTACGGCTTCAACGCAGCGTTTGGCGGAGCGCGCCGCGATGAAGAGAAGTCCCGTGCAAAGGAACGCATCTATTCCTTCCGCGATAAAGCCGGTCAATGGGACCCGAAGCAACAACGTCCCGAATTGTGGAACCTTTACAACTCCCGCATTCACCCCGGGGAGTCCATTCGCGTCTTCCCGCTGTCGAACTGGACTGAGATGGACGTCTGGCAATACATCCTGCAGGAAGACATTCCCATCGTCGATCTTTACTTTGCCAGGGAGAGATCTATGTTCGTCCGCGGAGGCTCGCTGCTGCCGATCGAACAAAGCTTTGTTGCGCGTCCCACAGAGCGGCCGCAGGTAGTGCGGTCCCGCTTGCGTTCGCTTGGCTGCAGCCCGTGTACCGGGGCCATTCGCTCGGATGCCGACACCCTCCCCAAAATCATCGCAGAGCTTTTGTCCTTTCGATCGTCGGAGCGGGCCAACCGCGCCATCGACCACGATCAAGATGGGTCGATGGAACTAAAGAAGCGTGAGGGGTATTTCTAAATGGCTGCCAATGACACAGTTTTGAACTTCGAAGCCAGGAAGCCGCTTGAAGGTGGCGTGGAGTTTTCTCTCTCCGACTTTCTCGCAGAGGAGCATGCCCGCGACCTGCTTCGCTTTTCCACTGCTGGCTCGGTCGATGATGGGAAGTCGACTCTAATCGGCCGACTCCTTTATGACACGCAGAGTGTCTATGACGATCAGGTCCGGTCGATCGAAGGCAAGGGAACAACGGGCGCTGGTATCTTCGATCTCGCACTTCTGACGGACGGGCTACGCGCCGAACGCGAGCAGGGAATCACGATCGACGTCGCCTATCGCTATTTTTCTACCCCCAATCGCAAGTTCATCATCGCCGATACACCCGGTCACGAACAGTACACGCGCAATATGGCAACAGGCGCTTCAACGGCTTCGCTCGCCATTGTCCTTGTTGATGCGCGTAAAGGCGTGCTCACCCAGTCTCGCCGCCACACCTGTATTACCGCGCTGCTCGGTGTCCGCCACATTCTCGTGGCGATCAACAAAATGGACCTGGTTGAGTATGAAGAGCGCGTCTTCGACTCCATTTGCGCCGATTTCACTGCATTTTTCGACCAACTCGGAGATCTCCGGCCGCCGCATCTGAATTTCGTGCCGATCAGCGCACTGACCGGTGACAATGTTGTGCGCTCAACCGCTACGATGCCCTGGTATGCAGGGCCTTCCCTACTTGAATTGCTTCAGTCTGTACCCGCGGCCGACGCGGGCGCGTCTGATTCGTTCCGTTTCGCGGTGCAGCGCGTCCTTCGCCCTGATCACAATTTTCGAGGCTTCGCCGGGCAAATCGCTGCCGGTACGATTCGCCCGGGAGACTCCATTATGGTTCTCCCGTCACGCCGAACCAGCAGCGTCCGTAACATCGTCACCTTCGACGGCGACCTTCCAGTTGCCCAAGCTTCCCAATCTGTGACCCTCACCCTTACAGATGAATTGGATATCAGCAGGGGCGACCTGATCGTCTCTCCGGAGTCTCCGGTCGCCACGACGAGGCACTTAACCGCCTCGCTGGTGTGGATGGATGAGAAACCGCTCGACCTCACTCGCCGCTACCTGCTGAAGCACACCAGCCGGATTGTCCAGGCGCAGGTCATCGCCATTCAATACAGTCTCAATGTGGAAACGCTCGAACGCGTGCCCGCTGCGACACTCAACTTCAACGACATCGGTATGGTTGAGATTGAGTCGATACAGCCTCTTACAGCTGACAGTTACTCCACGAACCGCATCACAGGAAGCTTCGTCCTCATCGACGCAGTCACCAATTTGACGGCTGCTGCCGGGATGGTCCGTAAGATGAACGCCGAAGCCAGCACGACTATGACCAACATAGTTACGGCGGCCCACCGCGTCGAACGGTGGGGCCACTACGGGGCCCATATTCACCTCACTGGCCCCGTGGACTTCGCCGATGCGGCGGAACGGGCACTCTTTCTTCGCGGTGCCTTCGTCGTTCGCCCCGAACGTCCATCTCAGGAAACAATTAAGGGCCTTACGGCCGCGGGGGCGCTCGTCGTGACCCACATCATATCCGACTGCCAGACAGTCACTTTCGGTAACGAACACGCGGCCATGACCAACGTCGATGACCTTCTTCATTTTCTCGAAACCTACTCCATCCTTATAAGAGGATCCAAGGCATGACCTCGACCCAGATCTCAGGATTAATGGCCGAAAATATTCGCTCCAAAGCTACAGAGCCTTTCACCGATCACACTGCCGCGCTCGCGGCGAAACTAGCTCGCGTCCGCGAGCATCTAGTTCGCGAGCTGGCTGCGCTACCTTGCGAGAACGAAGCATGCCTGACCTGCAGCTTCCAGGCCGAGGACGTACTACTTCTGTATCTCGCCCGCGAATTGCGCCCGGAAATTCCAGTCCTCTTCCTCGACACCGGGTACCATTTTGCCGAAACCTACGCTTATCGCGACCGGATCGCGGCCGAGTGGCACCTAAACCTAATCAACTTGCTTCCTGCCCGTACCGTTGTGGAGCAGGAACTCGAACACGGTCTGCTCTACCAGACGGCACCCGATCGCTGTTGTGGCCTACGCAAGGTCGAGCCTCTTTTTGACGCTGTGGCCAGATACAAAATTTGGCTTACCGGTCTCCGTCGCGAGCAGGCCCGCAGCCGAGCTGCGCTCGAAGAGATTGCAGACTTCACGCTACCTGGCGGTGTCACCGTTCGCAAACTGAGCCCCTTCGCCGACTGGACTACACGCGATATCTGGCAGTCCTGCGCTCTTTACGGTATCCCTTTATTGCCGCTCTACGACGCAGGCTACTCCAGCATTGGCTGCCAACCCTGCACGACCACCCCAACGGACCCGAATGATCCCCGCTCTGGCCGCTGGGCCGGCCAAAAGGTCGAGTGCGGCATCCATATTCAGGCCGCTCCAAAGAGCTGACTGTGCCGACTCCGACGTGGAGAAGAGAGACCCATGGAATACGCCATTGGATTTATCATCGCCGCTTTCATTGCTCTCACAGGTGTTGGCGCAGGCACTATCACGACACCGCTGCTCATTTTGTTTCTCGGAGTTCCCGCACCGATGGCGGTCGCCACGGGTCTCATGTTTTCTGCTGCTGTTAAGCTCGTGCTTGTGCCATCTCAGATCGCTCGTAAACAGGTCTCGTGGCGCGTCCTTGGTTTTATGCTGCTTGGAGGTCTGCCCGGCGTCCTCACCGGTTCACTCGTTTTGCGTCATATCGACGTCCACGGGCCGCAGCTCCTACTCAATGGACTTCTCGGCGGGGTGCTGGTTCTAACTGCACTCTGGCAGCTATTTTTTTCCTTCCGCCCTACGCGTACCGAGGCGCGTCCCAGAGACCACATCCGGTTGCTGCCGATTCTGATGTTCGGTGTTGGAACCGAGGTAGGGTTCTCCTCCGCGGGAGCTGGCGCGTTGGGCACAGCGGCGCTGCTCAGCCTCACGTCTCTCTCTCCGGCGCATGTGGTCGGCACCGACATTGTCTTTGGCTTTCTCCTCTCCCTCGTGGGAAGTGGTGCGCATGGGTTCTTTCACGGAACCAGCTTGAATC
>Ga0210388_10002254_pt1 | contig 15020 bp, 6 predicted proteins | sample IncBWC19OmetaG_FD_155485 | JGI IMG/M metagenome (GOLD analysis project Ga0210388, IMG submission 155485) | Forest soil microbial communities from Barre Woods Harvard Forest LTER site, Petersham, Massachusetts, United States - Inc-BW-C-19-O ...
TACTTGCTGTCGGCCTTCGCCGGCGTGGTCTACATCCTCGCCACGGTCACCCTTGCCATCGGCAGTCCGACCGCACGCCGGATCGCCGTCGTGTCCTGCTCGGTCGAACTCGCCGGCGTGCTGGCGATCGGCACCTGGAGCCTCGCCGACCCGGCCACCTTCCCCGACGCCACGGTGTGGTCTAGCTATGGCAGCGGCTACGGCTTCGTCCCGCTCGTCCTTCCCGTTTTCGGCCTGCTCTGGCTACGCCGCTGGACCAAGCGGGCTCGAACCCGGACAACGACCGTGACGTCCGCGGAAGATGCGGGCGAAGCGGCAGGTGGCGGCGTAGCCCATGCTGAAGGCGGCGCGCCAGGTCGGGGCGCAGAGAATGTCGTTACCGACCGCAGGACCTAGTGTTACGGGCAATTCAGTTCTTCTTCCCAGCGCAGGCGCGGCAGATCAAGGGCCGCGCTATGAGCAGCCCGGAGAGGAGGAGCCAGATGAAACCCCACCCGCCGTGGGCCACATGGACCACGACGGCGGCAGCGATCGCGATGCCTGCCAGCACGGCGATCGGAGGCGGTGCGAAGTGCCCGGACGACCTCCACGGCCGGGACCCCAAGGAGCTGCTGGCCGGGACTTGGGGTCCGAGCCGGGTGGCGGGAAGATCTGCCAGCAGATCCCTCAGCTCACCCCAGGTCCGCGCGGCCAGGGCCCGCCCCGTCCGCTCGTCGAACTCCCCGGCCGTCAGCCTGCCCGCCTGGAAGTGCTCACTCAGGTCCGACACGACCGCATCACGGTCGGAATCAGCAGCCTTCATTTCAGCAGGAAGATAATTCCCGGTCATGGCGTTCATCGGGCTCCGGCCTTTCCATCTCGTGCCGTCGTAAGCGGGTTTCGCATATATCTAATGTCTTGGACAAGAGTCATCGCCGCCACTGCCGGATGCCACCAGCCGGAGATGACATCTGTCACGGTCCTCCCGGATGGGCACGAACCGAGCAGGTGGAGGCAGCAGCGCGGGGCGAGGCCGGGCCGGATGAGGGTGGCAACCCGGACGTGGCGAGCCGCGTCAAGAATTCATTCGACGGACACCCGGGCGCTGCGCAGTTCATTCCGGTAGGCCATTAGCGCAGTCTGACATCGCTCGCCGGTCAGTCTTTTGGACATATTGCCTGCAAGTGAGACAGTGGCTGGCTAGACTAGGGGGCCCGAGAGGAAGCGGGACTAGCCTCAGGCGCATGTTCGCCGGTAGCGGCGGACCAGGGGAGGCGGGGTTGCTACGCAAGCCGTTCATTCCCGGGGCGGTAATGTCCGGCCAGCGGCGGCCGGGTCTTCTTCTCGGCGGCTGACGATGGTGACACGCTCTGCCTCTCCCGGACTGCTGGGGCTGGAACCGGCCGGCCGGCGTCTCCTGTTGGCCGCGGCTCGGCTGCCTTATGAAGCAATAGCGTTCCTGGCGAACTCGGAGCGCTGGACCCGGTCAGCGGCTGGGCGTGCGGCGGGCCTGTTCGCGGTGATCACCGCGGCGTACGTGGTGGGCGCGGAGCTGGCGTGGCACCACTACAGCTCGGGCCTGGCGTTCGGTTATCCCCCTGCTGGTGTCGATGTGGCGGCCCTGCTGCTGATAGCACGGCGGCGCTGGCCGGTGGTGATCGCCGCGATCGTGGTCAGCGAGGTCGGCGTCGATCTGCAACATCACCTGACGCTCGGGGTGGCGCTGGCGTCGGCGCTGGCCAACGTGGTGGAGCCGGTGACCGGCGCGTCGTTCGTCCGCTGGTTCTGCGCAGGACGGCGGCCGGACCTCGCGACCCGGCTGGGTCTGGGCCGGTTCTTGTTGGGCGCCGCGGTGCTCGGGCCGGTGGCGGGCGGGCTGATCGGGGCGACCGTGAGCTGGGCCAGCAAGGGCGGCTGGTGGCCGGGGCTGGTGCTGCAATGGTGGGCCGGGGACGGAATCGCAGTGCTGGTGATCGGCGGCACGGTGCTGCTGTGGGCGCAGCGGCGCGCGCTGGTCGCCTCGCGCTGGCTCGAACTGGTGCTGGTGGTCCTGCTCACGGCCGGGCTGTCGGTCGTGGCGTTCCGCTTCGGGGACCTGGCCACCCTGCCGTTCTTGCCGATCCTGGCGTGGGCGGCGTTCCGGCTCCGTGACCTGGGCGTGGTTCTTACCGGCGCGGTGTTCGCGGCGGTGGCCAACTACATGACGGCGGCCGGGTACGGCGAGTTCGCTCATCTGGGGCTACCGCCCCCGGCTTCGGTGGCCGTGCTGCAGGCCTATATCGCCCTGGTCGTCCTGATCGGCTGGGTGCTGGCGCAGGAAGTCGCGGGCCGGACGTCGGCGGTGCAGGACCGGGACAGCGCACGGCTGGAGCGAGCGATGGCCGAGGCCCGGCGGGAGGCCGCCGAGCTTGGCGCGGTGCTCGCTGATGCCGCTACGGTCAATTCCGTCGGTGACCAGGTGTCTGCGGCGGTCCGCGCCCGGCTCGACGCGGCGCATGTGGTGATCAGCCTGCTGGCCGCCGACGGACGTCGGTTCGAGCCGCTCGCGGGTGGCGATGCTTCCGCGCACGTGGCGATCACGCCAGCGGAGTGGATGGTCGATTCCGACGCCCCGGGCCCGCAAGCGGTCCGGGCCGGCACTCCTGTGTATGTGGCCGACCTGAAGGCACCCGACGCGGGGATCGGGTCTGCGGCTGCGCTTCCGTTGCTCACCGAGGTCGGCGCCCTCGGCTATCTCGGCATATGGTGGGCCGGGCCGCATGAGGCGACCGCCATGGAACGCGAGTATCTGCAGTGCATGGCCGAGACAACGAGCCGTGCCCTGGAACGGGCCCGGCTCCGGGAGGCCGAGCGGCGCGAGCACGCGCGGGTCGAGGCGCTTGCCGACCTCACCAGGCTGCTCGCCGCGGCGCCGACCCCCGAGGCGATCGGCGAGGTGGTGGCCGATCGCGTTCGGACGGCCGTCGGCGGCGCCGACGCCCTATGCCTCGGCGTCATCAGCCAAGACGGCCGGCGGCTGATGTGGGTCACTACGGCCGGCTACGCCGAGCAGTTTCCGGACCTGCCGATGGACGTCCCCACGGCCGCGACCGATGCTGCCCGGACAGGCTACCCGGTGAAAATCCGGACGCCCGCCGAGTATGAACTGCGCTATCCGGGCCCGGATATCCCGGAGGTCATCGCGCAGGGATCGAGCTGGCTGACATGGCCGCTGTGGGTGGGCACAGCACCTGTCGGCGCGATCAGCCTGATGTGGAAGCATCCCCAGCAGTTCGAGCCGGGGCAGCTCTCCTTCGTCGCCGCCGTCGCCGACCTCGTGGCGCAGGCCCAGGTCCGCGCCCGCGCCTACGCCGATGAGCACGCGCTCGCCTCAGTCTTGCAGCGCGCGGTCATGCCCACGACGGTCGCGGCGATTCCCGGCCTGGAGATCGGGGCGAGCTACCGGCAGGCCGGAACGACCCGGCAGGTCGGCGGGGACTGGTACGACGCGCTGGGCCTGCCGGGCCACCGCGCCTACCTGGCTGTCGGCGACGTGGTCGGACACGGCCTAGCCGCCGCCGAGGACATGACACAGCTGCGCAACGCCGGGCGAACCCTGGCCATCGCCGGCTACCAGCCCGCCAGCATCCTTGAAGAACTGGCGCGCGTCACCGACTGGGCGACCAGCGGGAAGTTCGCCACCGCGGCGGCTGCGATCATCGAGCCCGACGTGTCCGTGATCACCTACGCCACCGCGGGCCACCCGCCGATCCTGATCCGCCGCGCCAAGACCGGGACGGTGGAGACCCCGCCGGCCGCCGAGGGGCCAGCGCTGTGCCTCCCGAGCGACCACGACCTTCCGCAGTACACCCAGGGCCAGACGGGTTTCGATGTCGGCGACATCATGCTCATGTACACCGACGGGCTGATCGAGCGGCGCGGCGAGGATCTCGAGGAAGGCATAGCCCGTGTCGCCGAACGATTGCAGGCCTGGCAGCCCGGCGCGCCGCTCGGCAGCTTTTGCGACGAATTGATCGCGTGCCTCGGCACCGAGCCCCAGCTCGACGACATGTGCGTGCTGGCCGTCGCCCGGCTAGGACCGGACCGGGCGCAGGGAGAAGTGTTCTGAGCCGCACTCCTTCGAGCGGCACGCGCCCGGGAATCAGAAGCAGCTGATCAACCTGGGCCGTATCAGCGGCGTCCGTGCCGGCTGGGTAGGATCGCGCCGACGAGCCACAGGAGCGGGAAGATGAAGCCGATCAGGCCCAGCACCCAATGGCCCTTGCGGAAGCTGAGCACGCCCAAGACCAGCAGCAGGACAAGATAGATGATGCCTAGCGTGAAGCCCAAGACCATGGGGGTACCCCTCCGCCGGTAATACCCGGCCCAGATCCGGCGCGCTCCGTGCACGCTCTGAGGATCATCACACCGTGGATTGTGATCCGTTCCATCACCCTATCCGGGTGAGGTGACCGGCCGATGCGCACAGATCGCCCGGTCTGGCTGCCCGGTCTGGCTGCCCGGTCTGGTTGCCTGGGACAGCGGGCAGGTCCTCGGCCAGGCCCTGGACCCACCGGATGTTCATGACTGCCTTTTCCTCGGCGGCACGGCAACCCTGGCACGGGGAATTACGGGGATGCGCCACGCTGTTCCAGCCGCTATAGGCCTGAGGCCGGGTCGGCTGTCCCGCGGTCGCCGAACCCGGCTGGTCTGGTTCCGCGGCGCGCCAAGGCCAGGCGGGCTGCGAGACGGCCGAGGACGTGAAGGCGGTGCTGATGGAGAAGGCTATCCTGCTGGCCATCGCAGCGAGCTTGTGTACGGCGACGGCCTCGGTGTGCCAGCGCAAGGGCGCCAGTAGCAACGAGACGGCGGCCTTTGATGTCTGGCTGGTGTTCCGTCTGGCTCGCCAGCCGGTGTGGCTCCTCGGCGTAGCGAGCATGATCCTCGGGTTCGTGTTCCAGCTGATCGCGTTGCACTTCGGCGCGTTGGCTCTGGTCCAGCCCATCTTGGCGCTCGAGCTGCTGTTCGTCTTCGGCTACCTGGCCGTCGCCGGCGCCAAGCGGGGGGTAAGGGTAAAGCGCCGCGACTGGCTGGCCGCTGCCGCCATGTCGGCGGGTATCGGCATGTTTCTGTGGCTGGCCTCCCCGTCCGGAGGGCGGCTGCACGCGCCTGGCTCGCTGTGGCTGCTGTCCGGCGTGGTCACGTTCGGCGTCGTACTCGCGGCCTTGGCCGTGGCCCTCGGCCCGGGTAATGGTCCTGGCACGTCCCGCTCCCGTCGGGCTGCTGTGCTGGGAGCCGCTACCGGGATCTCGTGGGGTTTCGTGGCCGCAGTCATCAAGGAACTCAGCTCGCACCTGGGCGACGGTATTGGCGCCATCTTCTCCAACTGGTCGCCTTACGTGCTCGTCGCCGTAGGAGCGGCGACGATGCTGCTGGCCTCGCACGCGCTGGCAGCCGGGCCGCTCGCCGCGTCGCAGCCCGGGTTCACCGTCCTGGATCCGCTGTCGGCAAGCCTGCTCGGCGTGTTCCTGTTCGGCGAGCATATCCGGACCGGGGCCGGGGACCTGGTCGGCGAGGCGCTGGCGCTGGCTATCATCTTTGCCGGTGCGTCGGCCCTCAGCCACAGCTGCCTCATCCGCGGGGAGGACGGGGATCTGTCCTGCCTGCCCGGCCAGTACCAGGTACAGGCCCACCGTGAGCAGCCTCGCGAAACCGGATACCAGCCCGCCGGAAGCACACCTCGCCGGGAGCAGCAAGACGCGATGGTCAAGGGCCATCCGGTGAAGGGCTCGTAGCTGTCGGCGGCATGACACCGGCCGGTGGATGGGACATATCGAAACCTGAGCCGAAGTCCGGGGGCTGCGTCCAACTCGCGACCCGGCTGAAGTCGACCGTCCCGCCGGAAAACTTGGCGCCGGCGAAGCCGACCGTCCCGCCGGGGAACTCGGCATCGGCGAAGTCGACCGTCCCGCCGGGGAACTCGGCGCCGGAGAAGTCGACTGTCTCACTGGAGAACTCGGCGCGGGAGAAGCTGACCGTCCCGCCGGAGAACTCGCCGGCGTGGAAGAAGACCATGCCGCCGGAGGTGTCAGCGCCGGTGAACTTGGGGCTGTCGCCGGTGAACCTGGAGTGGAAGAAGTGGACCTCCGCGCCGGAGAACTTGGCGCTAGTGAAGTTGACCGTCTCGCAGGAGAACTCGGCGTAGCCGAAGTTGACCGTCCCGCCGGAGAACCTGGCGCCGGCGAAGTCGACCTTCGCCCCGGAGAACTTGGCGAGGAAGAAGTTGACCCTCGCCCCGGAGAACTTGGCGCCGGCGAAACTGATCGTCCCGCCGGCGAACTCGGCGCCAGCGAAATTGACCGTCCCGCCGGCGAACTCGGCGCCGACGAAGTTGACCGTCCCGCTGGAGAACTTGGCGCCGCTGAAGTCGCCGCCGTCGAAAACGGCGCCCGCGAAGTCGAAGTTCAGGCCACACCAGGAGACGGGTGCGGTGCCGTTGAGATGTGCGGCGATGACCCGGATGACGGTCTGGCGGACCTCGCGGCTGGCCTGGAACGCTAGCCGCTTCTCCACGGGGGCATCATCGCCGGGCTCACGTTCATACGGCATGCGCAGGTAGGCGCACAGCACGTCGACACACATCTGCCGGTGGTCCCGCCAGTCATCAGCCAGGCCCGCCATCGCATACACCCCGGCCAGCCGGACGGCTGGTGACTTATCGCTACCCAGTTGCTCGGCGACCGTGTCGAATCGTTCGTTCAGGGTTCGAGTGCGCTGCTCCGCAAGCGTGCTGTCCAGCTGCTCGCCCTGCGCCTTCAGCCGGGCCAGTTCGACTGCGCGCTTGGCGGTGGTGTAGTTCTCGCCCGTGCTGGCCATGCGCTCGCGGATCGCGGCCTTCTGATCGGCGTCCGTCATCGTTCGACCTTTTCGTGCGGACGCCCACGCCCGCCCGCCACGATGGGAACGCATGACGACGAACAACCCGCGTTGCCCCTGGGAGCACTTGTCCTCGTCGCTGACCTCGGCGTGGCGAGGATCGCTCGGAGAGCGGCAGGCGGTGCTGCCAGAGACCAGGCTACCCCACCGCCTGGACCTGACCCCGACGAACTTACGGGCGTGACCACTAAGTGTGAGGGTCAGTCCATTCCAATTCGTAGCCTTCGACAGAACTCTTTCGCAGTCTTATCCCTGGTCGGATCGCCCTTCGCTCCATTGCGTTGCCTGCCCGAGCTACGGTATTTACGAACGGCACATAGCCCTCTAGTGCAATCGTCGCTTCTTGCGCCTTCTGAACCTTAAGGAACTTGCGGATACCAACGACAGAGTAAGCGGGCCAGTAGATTGCCAACATCGTGGCCGTCGTCCGGCTCTTAAGAACCTTGATGTCACCCGATCTGGAGATCAGTTCCTGAGTAACCTCAACACAGTTACTATAACTCTCGTTAAGACGGTACCGGGCTTCCTCTTCATCGCCACGGGCGGCCGCGACCACACCTAGGTTGAACCGAATCACCGACGCCTCTTCAGTAGTTGCGGCCTGCGCGACAGCTTGCACCAGCAAGTCCTCTGCTTCCCGGAGATGACGTCCATATTCGGAATTTGTTCGGCCTTTCCGATGGGCGATGGCGAGTTGCTCTTGAGCGGCACGGAAGGGCCCCATTCGCAGGAGTTCCACGTCGCGCCGAATGCGCTTCAACATGGCGCTCTGCGCATCTTCAATCCCGATCAGTGCCTGGATCACCTTAGCGGCCGCGTCAGCGCCCGGAATGCCAGCGCCCTGTGCTGCAAGTACTGCCACCGACTCGGCTACACTTCCCCAGTTACCCAACACAGTCGGATTTTCGTCCACCGAAACAGGTCGCGCCGTGCTCTTATTTGCGCGAACTCGCCGAGTTCGCTCGGCCAACTGAGCGAATTGGGCATCCAAGCCCTTACTGAGTTGCCTGATGAAATCTTCCTTGCCTGTCACGATGACCTGCCCCCCTGTACCCGAACGAACTGGCCCGCACACCGCAAAGCCAACGGTCGCCACAACTCGGCCTTCCGTGTACCCCAATGGTACGCTTCGCCACTCTTGGAGGAGAGTGCCGTGCGCTACTAATTTCATACCGCTTTGCTCATCGTCCGCCACCTCGGCCGGCAGGATCATTAGCTCGTGACGGTACCGCGGGCGATCCGCGATCCCGGCATCGGCAATCGGCCGCGGTAGATCATTGGTCGTCGCTCGCCGCGGGCATCGATGGGCTTCGGCTTCTATCTGCCGGGTGCATTTCTTGTTTTGCCTTGCCGCCGGTCTCGTGGTTGCGGCGGGATCTGGCTGAACACGATACTTGGGATGGCGCAGCGGCACATGCGTCGTGGCCGGGCCGCATTCCGGTGTCCGTCGGCCTGTGCCGGGAGGCTGGGGTGGAGGCGTTGTGGGCGAGGAATGGCCCGGGAAAACGGGCGGCGGGCCGGGTGGACCGGCCGCGGGGTCGCGGATCGCCGGGTACGTGCTGGAGGAAGAGATCGGCGCGGGGGGGATGGCTGTAGTATTCCGCGCCCGTGATGAGCGGCTGGACCGGCTGGTCGCGTTGAAGCTGCTGACCCCGGGGCTGGCCGGGGATGCGGAGTTCCGTCGCCGGTTCCTCCGCGAGTCCCGGGCGGCGGCCGCTGTCGATGACCCGCACATCATCCCGGTGTATGAGGCCGGGGAGGCGGGCGGGGTGCTGTTCATCGCGATGCGGTACGTGTCGGGCGGGGATGTCCGGGGCCTTTTGCAGCGGGAGGGGCCGCTGCCTCCGGGGCGGGCGGCGGCGATCCTCTCGCCGGTGGCGTCGGCGCTGGATGCCGCCCATGGGGCAGGGCTGGTGCACCGGGATGTCAAGCCGGGAAACATGCTGATCGATGCGCGGCCGGGGCGGCCCGATCATGTGTACTTGTCTGATTTCGGCCTGGCCAAGGGCGGGTCGGCGTCGGCGCTGACCGGGACGGGGCTGTACCTGGGCACGGTGGCATATATGGCACCAGAGCAGATCCAGGGCCAGGGAGTGGACGGGCGGGCGGATCAATACGCGCTGGGGTGCGCGGCGTTTGAGCTGCTGGGCGGGGAAGTGCCGTTCGAGCGGGATCAGGACGCGGCGGTCATCTACGCGCACCTGTCGGTGCCGCCGCCGTCGCTAGCGTCGAAGCGTCCGGGTCTGCCGCCCGCGGTCGACGGCGCCTTGGCCCGGGCGCTGGCCAAGGCGCCGGAGGACCGGTATCCCAGTTGCCGGGAGTTCGCTGAGACGCTGCGGGAGGCGCTGGGCCTGCCCGGCTATGACCGCGATCGCGGGATCGCCGTGGCGCCGGCGGCGGCATCAGGCCAGGCCCCCGGCGCGCCGGCGGCGGCGGAATCCGGTCCGACGGAGGTCCGGCCGGTGACCGGTGGTGATCGGCGGGTGTCCGAGCCTGGCCGCTCGGGCCTAGGCGAGGAGGACGGTACGAGGGGGCTGCCGCAGGGCACGGTGACGTTTTTGTTTACCGACCTGGAGGGGTCGACGCGCCGGTGGGAGGCGCATCCGGCGCAGATGCGGGACGCGCTGGCGCGTCATAACACGATCGTGCGGGGGGCGGTGGAGTCGCATGGCGGCGTGGTGTTCTCCACGATGGGCGACGGGCTGGCCGCGGTGTTCGCCTCGGCCCGCGAGGCGGTGCGGGCGGTGCTCGCGGCGCAGCAGGGGCTGGCTGCGGCAGACTGGGATGAGGTCACCGGGCCGCTGACTGCCCGGATGGGGCTGCTCACCGATGAGGGGGTGCTGGGCGGGGAGCATTACCTGAACCAGCCGCTGAACCGCTGTGCGCGGTTGATGGCGGCGGGGCATGGCGGGCAGGCGCTGGTGTCGGGGGCGACGGAGCTGCTGGTGCGCGATGACCTGCCTGACGGGTGCACGCTGGTGGACCTGGGGGAATACCGGTTGCGGGATCTGGCCCGGCCGGTGCGGATCTTCCAGCTGACCGGGCCGGGTCTGCGCCGCGAGTTCCCGCCGCTGCGCACTCTGGAGGCGTTCGCCGGGAATCTGCCGGTGCAGCTCAGCTCGTTCGTCGGCCGGGCTGGCGAGCTGGGTCAGCTGGCCGCGGCGATGCAGGGGTCTGCGCTGGTGACGGTGACCGGGCCGGGCGGGGTCGGCAAGACCCGGCTGGCGCTGCAGGCCGCGGCGGACCAGCTGCCGTCCTTCAGCGACGGCGCGTGGCTGTGCGAACTGCACCCGGCCGACGACCAGGAGACGATGGCACAGGCCGTCCTGGCCGCGCTGCGGGCGCGCCCGCGGCCCGGCCTGTCCACGGCCGGCAGCATCGTGGAGTTCCTGCGCACCAGGACCGCGCTGCTGCTGGTCCTGGATAACTGCGAGCACCTGGCGAGCGCGGCCGCAGCGCTGGCGGCGGACATCTTGCGCGGCTGCCGGGGGGTGCGCATCCTAGCCACCAGCCAGCAGCCGCTGGGCGTGGGCGGGGAGCAGGTGTTCGGGCTGCGGCCGCTGTCGCTGCCGCCCCTGGCGGCGAACATGGCGACCGCCGACGCCAGCGACGCGGTGTCCTTGTTCGCCCAGCGCGCGGCCGCCGCGCGCAGCGACTTTTCGCTGAGCCCCGGGAACGTGGCCGCGGTCGGGGAGATCTGCCGGCGGCTGGACGGGATCCCGCTGGCGATCGAGCTGGCCGCCGCGAGGGTAGCGGCGCTGCGCCCGGCCGAGATCGCCGGGCTGCTGGATGAGCGGTTCCGCCTGCTGACGCGCGGCCGGGCCGACGCCGCCGATCGCCAGCAGACGCTGCAGGCCACCGTCGAGTGGTCCTACGCGCTGCTTAGCGAGACCGAGCGCCGCGTCTTCGGCTGCCTGGGCGTCTTCCCCGCCAGCTTTGACGCTGCCGCGGCGACCGCCGTGGCCGGCGCAGCCGGCCTGGAGCAGTGGGACACGCTGGACAGCCTGACGGACCTGGTGGGCAAGTCCATGGTCGCCGAGGAGGAGGGACCGGACCAGACCAGCCGCTACCGGCTGCTGGAGACGATGAGGGCCTACGCGCGGCAGCAACTAGCCGCCGACGAGGTGGGCCGACTGCGGCACCGGCACGCCGAACACTACGCGGCGTTCGCCGAGCGGGCCGGGCTGGAATTGCTCGGGCCTGCGCAACTGGAGTGGCAGCAGCGGATCCGGGCCGAGCGCGACAACCTGCAGGCCGTCGTCACCTGGGCCCTGACCAGCGGCGACCAGACGCGTCCTCTGGCCTTCCGGATCGTGGCCGCCCTAGTTCTCTTCGCCGCCACATCGCCCAGTACCGCCGGCGGCTGGGCCGAAGCCTGCGCCGCCCAGATCGGCGCGTGCCCGCCCGAGTTGCGCGGAATGGTCATCGCGGCGGCGGCATGGACCGCGTTGTTCGCCAGTGACCTTCCGCTAGCGCGGCGGCGGGCCGAGGACGCGCTGCGCGACCCGGCCTCAAGCGACCCGATCAGTCGCGCGCTGCTGCGAATGGTGCTCGCCCAGACCTGGACGCTGACCGGGCAGCCAGAACGCGGAGCTGGCATCGCCATCCAAGCCCGCCAGGAAGCCGCGGAACTGGGCATTGAGAGCCTCGTCGCAGACTTGCTGGCCGTAGAAGCGATGGCCTGGACCGCCGCCGGAGACTACGCGGCGGCGCGGCCGCCCGCGATGGAGGCGGTCGAGGTGGCCCGCAGGGTCCAGAACCCGGCGCTGTCGGCGTTTGCCTTCTGTGCCGCCGCGGGCGCGATATGGCCCGGCGACCCGCAGACCGCGCTGATGCTCATCGAGGACAGCCTGGCCCTGACCCGCGCTGGAGCCTTCGATCCCATGCTCGACGCCGCCCTGACGTGGGCTGGCTTCATCCGGGCCCAGACCGGCGACCTGTCCGGAGCGCTGGCCGCGCTGCAGGAAGCGATGGCGCAGCAACGCGCCGACGGAGACCGGCTGTTGCTCGGCATGACGCTCCAGATCACCGCCGCGACGCTGGCCCGGCTCGGCGAAGCCGAAGCGGCAGTGGTGCTGTCCGGAGCCTTCTCAGCGAATTTCCCGCAGGACGTCTCTGCCGTTAACGAAGACCAGAAGATGGGGATCGGCGAAGCTCAGTCCCTGGCCCGCCGCACGCTGGATGAGACCGCCTACAGCGCCGCGCTCATCAGGGGCGCCGCGATGGACAGTGACGAGGTGGTCGGTTACGCGCAGGGCGAGTTCCGGCGGCTCGCCGCCCGGCACGCAGAATCCGGCGCCCAGGCACCGCCGGGGCCCGGCGCGGCCGGGCCGCCCGGAATGACTGGTTTACCGGGCAAGACGACCTGTCGCAGGACAGCCAGTTCTGACTTTTTCTCTAACACCGTTGTCTTCGGGGTGAATGGCCATCGGAGCCCGATGCCGGTGTGCAGGATGATTCCGGCTCCGGCGAAGCTGAGTGCCGCGGTGGTGATCCAGTCGTCGGGGGTGGCCCTGGTCCAGTGCACGCTGTCGGCGTACGCGGCCAGGGCGCGGTTCAGGGCCAGGGCGGTCAGGGCGGTGAGGGCGAGGGTCAGAGCGCGATTGGCGCCGGGCCGCAGCAGCGCGGCGGGCCAGCCGTCGAAGAGCATGGCCACGACGAGGACGGCGCCGATGATGCATCCGCATACCGCGCTGATGGCGTCCGGTGCCCAGTGCGCCAGGTCGCGGAGGGTCAGGTAGGTGAGCGTGCCCAGGCCTATGACGAGGCCGTTACCTGCGAGCAGGCGGAGCGCGCGGCGGGTGATGGTGCTGACCGGCCAGCCATGCCAGGCGATGAAGAACACTGCCTGCCAGACTCCGACGGCGATGAGCGCGGCCCCGAAGTCGGGCGCGGCGACAGGGCCGCCCGGGTTGTGCAGTCCGGCGGCGTCCCGCTGTGAGGCTGGCAGCTGGCTGAGGCTGGCGAGCAGGAAGTAGGCGCCGGCCCCGATCGCCCAGGACAGCACCAGCGCGGCGATCCCGGACTTGATCCGGCCGAGGCCGGCAAGCGGCCAGCGTTCGCAGACCAGCGACAGCTGGAGCATGGCAGCGAATGCCGCGCCGGCCAGGGGCAGCGTCGCGGGAAAGGTCACCGGGAGGCCCGGGCCGCGGTAGGCCTCGAATACGGCCCGGACGTCGGGCCGCTCGATGACGGCCTGCCCGGCCAGGGTCAGCCCGACCGCGGCTGCGGCAGCCAGGACGGTGTCGGTGAGCCCGGTCCAGGGCCGGGAGAGCCGGGCGCCGGGCCAGTCGTTCCACCAGAACGCGATCACGGCCACGGCGGGCAGCGCGTACGTCGAGATCGGCCCGAGGATCAGCAGCGAGGTCGTGGTACTGCCGGTGCCGAGGGCTAGGGCGAAGAACCCGGCCGTGGCCAGCAGCAGGCCGCCCAGCCCGGCCCAGGGCTGGGCGGCGAGCCGGTCTGTTTGCGGGCTGGCCTGGTGCCGGGGCCGCAGCCGGGGTGATGTGGTTCGGGTCATATGGGGATCAGGTTGCGCTGCGCGCGGTGGCCGCCGGGCTAGCCGCCAGGTGGGCCAGCAGGTGCTCGATGGCGATGGGCAGTTCCCGGACGCGGTATCCGGTGGCGTGGTAGACGGCGTTGGCGATGGCGGCGGCGGCGCCGACCTGCCCGATCTCGCCGACGCCCTTGACGCCGAGTGGCCCGGTGACGTGGTCTTCGACCTCGATGAGGTCGACGTCGACGTCGGGTGCGTCGGCGTTGACCGGGACGAGGTACTCGCCGAGGCTGGTGGCGGCCCAGCCGGCGCGGGCGGTGTCCATGTGGTTGCCTTCGAGCAGGGCCTGGCTCATTCCCCACAACATGCCGCCCATGAGCTGGCTGCGGGCGGTCCTGGGGTTGAGGATCCGGCCGGGAGCGAACGCGCCGGCCAGGTGCCGGACCCGGATGATGCCGAGGTCGGCGTCGACGGCGACCTTCGCGAACTGGGCGCCGAAGGTCAGCAGCCCGTACGGGGTGTCCAGCGGCGGCGGGTCCCAGCTGCCGATGGCCTCGGCGTCGTTCATCCGGTGCCGGCTCATCAGGGCGGCGTAGGTCTCGCCGGTGCCGTGGTCGCCGGAAAGCATCAGCCGGCCGCCGGCCGCGGTGATCGTGGCCGGATCGGCGCCGTGCAGCGGAGACTGCGGGTCGGCGGCGGCCAACGCGATCAACTGGTCGCGGACCGCGGTGCCGGCGTTGTGCACGGCGGCGCTGATCATCATCGCGCCGTTGGAGCCGACCGGGGACCCGGTGCCCGGCAGGCTGGTGTCGCCGAACTCGACCTGGACGTCGCGCAACTCGACGCCGAGCGCGTCGGCCGCGACCTGGGTTAGCACGGTGGGTGTGCCGGTGCCGAATTCCTGGGTGGAGGTCTGGACGATGGCGGTGCCGTCCGAGTAGAGATGGGCGCGGGCGCGCTGAGTGCGCATGAAGAACGCGACCGGGTAGGCGGCGGCGGACATGCCGGTGCCGATGAGCCAGTTCCCGTCCCGTTCGGACCGCGGCTGCGGGTTCCTGCTGGCCCAGCCGATCCGTTCCGCGCCGCGCTGCAGGCATTCGGTCAGCCCGTAGCTGGACCACGGGTGGCCGCTGCCGGGCTGGGTCTCGGCGAGGTTGCGCAGCCGCAGTTCGACCGGGTCGACGCGGAGTTCGGCGGCGAGTTCGTCCATCGCGCATTCGAGGGTGAACACGCCCAGCGCCTCACCCGGCCCGCGGGTGAACGTCGGGGTCATGGTGTTGCCCCGGACCAGCCGGTGAATCCCCTCGTAGGCAGGGCTGGCATACAGCTGGGAGGCAACGCCGAAGGCGGGCTCGGCCCAGTCATCGAACTGTGAGGTGACCGAGATCTTTCTGTGCCGGATGGCGGTCAGCTCCCCGCCACGGGTCGCCCCGAGCTGGATGTGCTGTTCTTGCTCCTCGCGGTGCCCGCAGGAGGAGAACATCTGCCCGCGGGTGACCGTGAGCCGGACCGGCCGCCCTACGTGCTGGGCGGCCATCGCGGCCAGGGTCACGTGCGGCCACACCATTGCCTTGCAGCCGAACGCGCCCCCGATGAAACGGGTCAGGACGCGGACCTTGGACGGGGAGAT
>Ga0210388_10002256_pt1 | contig 15017 bp, 11 predicted proteins | sample IncBWC19OmetaG_FD_155485 | JGI IMG/M metagenome (GOLD analysis project Ga0210388, IMG submission 155485) | Forest soil microbial communities from Barre Woods Harvard Forest LTER site, Petersham, Massachusetts, United States - Inc-BW-C-19-O ...
CAGTTCAATTCCGTGACCCGCGCGTTTTTCGAAGGCCTCGCGCCCACACAGGACGAGGACACGCGCAAATGGATGCAAGCCCTCGGCACTTCCGACCGCGGCGACCACGCCGCCCGCTGGATTTCCGACGCGAATCCCACCTGGAACGCCATGCTGCGGGACACCGTCACGCCGACCATGCTGCAAGCCGGCATCCGTCAGAATGTTGTCCCGTCGGAAGCGCGCGGCGTCGTAAACGTCCGACTGCTCCCGGGCAATCAGCTCGATCCGCTCGTCTCGAAACTCAGACAGCTTGTGAACGATCCAGCGGTGCGCATCGAAGTCGAGCCCGGCGGCGGCGAGGCATCGCCTTCGTCTTCGCAGACAACCGATCTCTACGCGGCGATCACGCGCGTAGCCGGACGCGAATTCCCGGGCACACCGGTCCTGCCCATGATGTCCACAGGATTCAGCGATTCCTGGGAGCTGCGCATGCGCAACGTGCAGGCCTACGGACTGGTGCCCTTCCCCATGACCGATGACGACTGGAGCCGCGTTCACGGCGACAACGAGCGAATCCCCATCGACGCCTTCCGCAAAGGCATCGACTTCCTCAACGCCATCGTCACCGAATTCGCGGTTTCGAAGTAATCCGGATTTTCTTCCTGACGGCGGCGCGAGGGCCCGAATCAAGCGGGTCCAATCGACAAATGTGGGAATTAGAATGTGGCAAAAACCTGCTAAATCGCGTTTCTTCGCGGTTCTACCCGCCAAATTTTCGCGTGTTACCGGCTTCAGCCCGCGTTCGCCCCGGGGTGCGCCGCGGAGCGCCTAATTGAGCCAATCGCCGGGCTGCGATGGCGGCTTGTCGCGATGGTCGCGCGCGTACACTTCGAATTTCTTGCGCAACCGCCGGCGCTTCCAATCGGAAAAGAAATTTCGCGGCGAATAGAGATACGATCCGCGGCGCAAGTAGAGATAACCAACCAGCATCCCGCCCAGATGGCAGACGTGGCTGATTCCGTCGCCGGAATCTCCAATCGTCAGGAAAAATTCCAGCGCGCCCAGAATCGTCACCAGCAGCCACATCGGCATCGTCACCGGAATCGGGAAAAACCAAACACGCCGGTGCGGCATCACCATCGCCACGGCCAGCAGCACCCCGTAGATCGCGCCGGAAGCTCCAATCGTGGGATCGTAGAGGTTGTGTGCGCCGGCGAATTTCCCCGCGACCAGCGCTTCTCTCACTGCCACGTCGATCAGCCCCGCTCCGACGCCGCACAAGAAATAATACCGGTAGAATTTGCGCGATCCCCAGGTCCGCTCCAGATCCGCGCCAAACATCGCGAGATAAAGCAGATTGAAAAAGATATGGCTGATGCCGCCGTGGAGGAAGAGATATGTAAACGGCTGCCAGATAAACCCGTGCGTCAGGCTTACCGGCGTCAAGCCGAACCATGCCAGCCAAAAACCCCAGCCCGACCCGGGATAGATCAGCCGCGAAATCTCTTGAACCGCGAAAACGCTCACGCAGGCGATGCAAATCGTCTTGATCGCGCGCGGGAAATAGTCGCCGATGTGGAACTGGTAGCCGAAGCCGCGCGAGTAGGTGCCCACGGCTTGAGTCTAAGGCCTGTACCCGGCGGAGTCAAAAGCCACGTTTCGGCAGGTGCGGACGGGCCAGTTGCGGCCCGGCCAGCCTCTCGACTACCATTGCCGGGCCAACCTAGGAGCCACCACGTGAACAAGCGCAGACTGGGAAATTCGAGCCTCGAGATCGCCCCGCTGGTCTTCGGCGGCAATATTTTCGGCTGGACCGCAAACGAGCCCACATCCTTCAAACTACTCGACGCGTTCGTGGCATCGGGGCTGAACATGATCGACACGGCCGATGTCTACTCGAAATGGATTCCGGGCCACGTGGGCGGTGAATCCGAGACGATCATTGGAAACTGGCTCGCGAAGCGCGGCAATCGCGACAAAATCCTGATCGCCACGAAACTCGGCGTCGAAATGGGTCCCGGCGAAGGCGGCCTCTCGAAAGCCTACATGCAGCGCGCCGTCGAGCGCTCGCTCAAGCGCCTCCAGACCGACTACATCGATCTCTATCAGGCGCATCGCGACGATACGGAAACGGCGCTTGAGGAAACCGCCGAAGCCTTCGCTGCGTTGATTCGCGCAGGAAAGGTCCGCGCCATCGGTGCCTCGAATTTTAAGGCCGATCGCCTGGCAGAAGCTCTGCGCGTGAGTGCTGCGCACGGACTGCCGCGCTACGAAACCCTCCAGCCCTGGTATAACCTCTACGATCGGTTCAATTTCGAAGGCGATCTCGCCAGTCTCTGCCAGCGCGAAAATATCGGCGTGATTCCGTATTTCGGACTTGCCAGCGGATTCCTGACCGGGAAATATCGCTCGGCGAAGGATCTCGAAGGCAAACCGCGTGGCTATCGCGTGAAAGACATGATGAACGACCGCGGTTTCCGAATCCTGAAAGCGCTCGACACGGTTTCCGCCGACATCGGCGCAACGCCCGCGCAGATTTCACTCGCTTGGCTGATCGCGCGCGGCGTAACCGCGCCCATCGCCAGCGCCACCACGCTCGACCAATTCAAGGAGCTGCTGCCGGCAACGACGCTGAAGCTCAGCTCCGACGCGGTGAAGCTTCTGAACGACGCCAGCGTCGATTCCGCCTCGCAAACTGCGATGCACTAAAAGTGGAAGCTTGACGCCTGAGTCCCACGAATACCCGGACGGTATGCTGGAGCCTCAGTCCCTGAAGTTCCCTACCGCGCGGCACCCGATGCGCCCGCTTTACGCTCGCTATCGAGTGTTTGCATCTGCTCGACAGCGTAGCGGTCGCCTGCCGCGCCCTCAGCCGGTACAGCGGATTCCAAGGCGGCGATCTCACCGGCTGAGAACGAAAGCTTCATCGTCTCCAGCGCGTCGTTCAATTGCGATTCGGTCCGCGCACCAACCAGCGGAATTATGTCGCTGCCCTTCGTCAATATCCACCCCAGCGCCAATTGCGCCACGGTCACGCCCTTGTCCCGCGCAATCGCCTGCAGCTTCGCGATCATCCGCTGATTCGCAGCCAGATTCTCGCCCTGAAAGCGCGGGAAATGCCCGCGAATGTCGCCGCGTGCGATGCTGTCGGTCGACGGCACACTTCCCGTCAGCAGCCCGCGCGAATAGACGCCATAGGCCGTGACGCTGATGCCCAGCTCGCGAACCGTGGGCAATATTTCGGCCTCGATGCCGCGCGAAACCAGCGAGTACTCGATCTGCAGCGCCGCAATCGGATGCACGGCGTTTGCTCGTCGAATCGTAGCGGCAGACGCCTCCGACACGCCGATGTAGCGCACGTAACCCGACTTCACCATCTCTGCGACAGCGCCAATGGTATCCTCGATCGGCACCGCCGGATCGACGCGCGCCGGCTGGTACAAATCCACGTAGTCCGTACCGAGTCGCTTCAGCGTGTATGCCAGAAAATTTTTCACCGCGGCCGGGCGCGTGTCGATGCCGATGAACGCGCCGCTCGGCGCGCGCATCCCGCCGAATTTCACGCCGATGAAATAGCGGTCGCGTGGCATCCCGGTCAGTGCTTTATGGAGCAGCAGCTCGTTGTGCCCCATGCCGTAAAAATCCCCGGTGTCGAGCAAATTGATTCCCGCGTCCAGCGCCGCATGGATGGTGGCGATGGTTTGCTGTTCGTCCGCCGGGCCGTACATCCCGGACATGCCCATACAGCCCAGCCCGAGCGCCGAGACCTGCGGCCCGTTTTTCCCGAGCCGCGTTTTGCGCATGGCGATGTTCAAGTCCATTTTGTGCCTCCGGCCGCAGGACCCTAGTGCCGCGACATCAGCAAATGCACCTCGGGCGGTATCGGCGCCACGTCAATCGACACATTCACGCAGGCGGGTTTGCCGCTCGCGAACGCTTCCTTGATCACCGGGCCCAGCTCCTCGATCTTCGTCACGCGCCGGCCGAAACATCCGAAAGCCTGCGCGACCTCGTGATAATTCGCATCCCGCAGCTCGGTGCCGAGCAAGCGGTTCTTGCCCGAAACGATTTCCTGAAAATGCTGCGACGCCGCCCAGCTGTGATTGTTCATCACCACGGCGACAATCGGCAGTTTGTGCCGCGCCATGGTGTCGAATTCCGCGATCGTGAATCCAATCGCGCCATCGCCCACCAGGCAAAGGACGGGTCGCTTCGGATTCGCCACCTGCGCACCCAACGAAAGACCGAGCCCCATGCCCACCGCACCCAGAAATCCATGCGTGATGTAGCCGCCGGGCTTGTTCTGGCGAATCACTTCGTTCATCCAGTGATACGCCTCGGCGCCGTCGCCGATCACGATCGTGTCCTCGGGCATGCTGTCGACAATCGCCGACACGGCCTGCAGCGGATGAATCGGCGGAGCCGTACGATTCAGGTCTTCCTGCATGCGCTTGCAACGCTCCACTTTCGCGTTCCGGACGGCCTGCTGCCATTTGCCGCGGTCTGGCCATTTTTCCGATTTCGCGCGGGCGTTCAACGCGTGCAGCGTCTCGCGCGAATCGGCCACGATGGCCACCGCCGCCTGTCGCAGCCGCCCGATTTCCTTTGCATCGACCTCGACGTGAATGATCTTCGCCGCCAGCGGCACCACCAGGTCGTTCATGCCCAGCGTAAAAAGGCCGAACCGCACGCCCAGCGCCAGCACGACATCGGGCCGCTGCTCCGGCGCCGACAAATCCGCCATCTTATGATACGTGCCGCCATAAAGCGGATGATCGCTCGGCAGCAAACCGTGCGCCTGAAAATCGGAAAACACCGGAATTCCTGACGCCTCCGCGAACGCGCGCAACTCTTCGCCGGCACCGGCGAAATACGCGCCCACGCCGGCCATGATCAGGGGCCGCTGCGCGGCCTTCAGCAGCGCCATGGCCTCATCGACCGCGCGAGGCTGCGGGGGCGCCGGCGAGTCGAGCTGCAAATTCTCCGGAATCGGCGCCGACTCTTCGTCCACTTGCGTCATCAGCACGTCGATCGGCAAATCGAGCAGCACCGGCCCGGTCGGAGCGGAGGTTGTCATGCGCACCGCCTGCGCCACCAGCCGCGGAAGATTCTGTGTTACGGTCACGCGGTGCGCCCACTTCGTAATCGGTGTCGCGATGGCCACCTGATCGAGCCCCGATTGCAGCGTGTTCGTCTCCGCCTCGCTCAACCCGCTCGATCCGGTGATGTAAAGCACCGGCGTGCGATCCAGGTACGCGTTTGCCAGCGACGTGATCACGTTCGTAAATCCCGGCCCGGCCGTCACCATCGCCACGCCCAGTCCGCGCGTCGACCGTGCGTAGCCTTCGGCCGCATGCCCGGCTGCGACTTCGTGCCGCGTGTCCGTAACGGGAATTTTGTGGTCCAGGCACGACTGAAAAATCGTCTCCAGATGCGCGCCGTGCAGCCCGAAAATATTCGTGACGCCCGCTTTCATCAGCGTGCGTACCACAAGTTCGCCGCCCGTAACCTTAGCCATGTTCCTTGCCTCGATTTCCGCCAATCGCCCTCGATCTGCCCGCGGGGTGCGCGGCTAAAACTGATCGATCTTGGCGGCCAGGATAAAATCGCCTTCGCTTAAGCCATTGACGCTGTGCGTCCAGGTGGTCACTTCCGCCTTGCCCCATGACAGCAGAATATCCGGATGATGCCCCTGCTGCTCGGCCAGCGCCCCAACCTTATTTACAAACGCCAGCGCGTGCACGAAATCCGGAAATTTGAACGCGCGCGTGATGTGGTGCCCGTCCACGACCTTCCATTGCGGCACCTGCTTTGCCAGCGCCTCCAGTTCCTTCCCGGTCAGCGGCGGCGTCCCCGCCTTGCACGGCGCGCACGTCTTGCTTGCAAGTTCGCTCATGGAATACTCCTTCCTGACCTCATTCCCCACGGGAATTGTACCGGAAGCTGCGCCACGGGCATAGCCGCACACCCATCGGCGCCGATGAAATAGTTTGGAGTTCTGGTATGCTTGCCGGCACGCAATCCAAACCAAATCAAAGGGAAAAATATGCCCGACGAATTCGAGGAGCTGAAGGAGCACGCCGAGGAAGCCGCGGAAAAGGGCGGCATGGCACCGGTCACGATCACCATGGCGATTCTCGCCGTACTCGTAGCCGCCGTTTCGCTGCTCGGCCATCGCGCCCACACCGAGGAATTGCTCCACCAGACCAAGGCCACCGATCAGTGGGCGTTCTACCAGGCTAAGGACATTCGGCGGCACGCTTACGAGCTGTTCCTCGACGAACTTTCCGTAGTCACAACCGTGCAGAATTCCGCCCAGGTCGCGAGCGTGAAGGACAAATACGAAAAGGAAGCCGAGAAGTACCGCGACCAGCAGAAAGATATCGAAGCCGAAGCGAACAAAGCCGAAGACGAAGTAAAACTCGAAGCCAGGCGCGCCGACCGTTACGACCTCGGCGAAGTGATGCTCGAAGCCGCGCTCGTGATCTGCTCGATCACACTGCTCACACGCAAAAAGCTGTACTGGGCAATGGGAGTGATTCTCGCGTTGGCCGGCATCGCGACCGCCTCATACGGCTTCTTCTTTATCCGCTAGGGAGAATTACATTACAGGCGAGCAAGTCGAGTCAGCGCTTGATCCCTGCCGCCGCCCGCGCATCCACATATTCCCGCACATAGGCCACAAACGCGGCCTGAAGCTTCTGCATCGGCACCAGCGGCAGGATGGGGATCGCGTGCCCGTTGATCTCGGCAACCGCGATCAGATTCCGGTTCGTCGAAGAAATGAAGACTCCGTCCGCCGAGTAAAGGTCCAGCGGGCGCAAGGTCTGCTCCTCCACGTCCACGCCAACGCTCGCGCCGATCTCCAGCACCACGGCCCGCGTCACGCCCTCCAGACAGCCGGACGAAACCGGGGGAGTCAGCACGCGATCCTCGCGCACGCAGAAAATGTTCGCGGCCGTGCACTCGGCCACTTCGCCGCGCTCGTTGAGCAGCACCACTTCGTCGTAACCGCCCTGCTGCGCCTCATACAGATTCCACACATTGTTGAGCCAGGAAGTGACCTTCACGCCTGCCAGGGGCGACGCCGCATGGCGCCCATGCTCGCGCAGCGACAGCCGCACCGGCTCGTGATGCGCCGGCAAATCCGCCGAACAGATCAGTAAATCGGACGCCGGAATTTTTTCGTCGCTGCGCCAGTGGCCGATCTGATTCGCAATCGCGTAAATCCGCGCGCAGCCTTCGCGCACGTTGTTGGCGCGCAACACCCCGTGCAGCTGTGCCAGCAACGTCTCCTCGGGCCACGGAAACGGGCAATGTGTCTTTTCCGCGTCCCGCGTCAGCCGCTTCCAGTGCCGCTCGTAGGCGAACGGAATCCCCTCCACCACGCGCATCGTGGTGAAAAGTCCCCAGCCGCTCATGAGTCCCGATTGTCCCGGTGAAAGCCGCACATCTTCGACAGGCAGCAGGCGGCCATTGTGAAAGACGACGCGATGGATCATTCAATCCCCTGCCATATTGTAACGTAGAAAACGCGCGCGGCATTTTGCACGTGTGTCCTATTGCCCTACATCGCCCAGCGCCGCCACTCGAAGCTCCAATTCCCGCGCGATCTCTTCCGCAGCTTTGTTTTCGTCGAATCGCACAGGCGCGCCGATCGTCACGTGAACCGTCCCCGGCCACGCCCAGCTTTTGTCTGCGATGCGCCGCTCATACAGCCCTTCCAGCCGTATCGGCACCACCGGCACTTTCAGCCGTGCCGCCAACAGCCCAATCCCCGCGCGAAACGGAGCGATCTTTCTGTCGCGCGTGAGCTCGCCCTCGGGAAACACCAGCACGCTCCACCCGCGATCAATCAAGTCTCCCGCGAACGCAAAACTCTTCCGAAATCCCGCTGCGCGCGGCAGCGGAAACACGTTGTAGATCGAAACGATCAGAAAATATTTCACGCGATCGATCAGGCCGGCGAAAAACCCGGCAATCGGCGCCGGACGCCGCATCCGCGCCAGCCGCTCGCCATCCATCGCCACCGCCAACCGCCGCCGCAATCGCCCCGGCAGCGCTTCGAGCACATAGGAAGGATCGAGATATGTCTGATGGCTCGACACAACTAGCACCGGGCCTGGCACTCCGCGCAAATTTTCCCGCCCGCGGATTCTCGGCCACGCCAGAATGAGCATCGCCGGCCTTGCCACGCAATTCTGCACCACGAATCGGAACGCGCGCACGGGCCAACGCTGCGCCCACCGCGCATAGGGATAAGCACCCGCCTGCGAAAACGGCTGTTCCACCAGTCGCGCGAGCTCCCGCACATTGTCGGCCGTGGCAAAATCCGTCTCGCTTAAATCCACTTGGTAGCGATCCTCCAGCGCGCTCAGCAACTCCACCCGCTCAATGGAACTCAACTGCAATCCGTTCGCATCGTCCGGCAGCTCGCGCCCGTGCGACACGCGCGCGAAAATCTCAGCCAGCGCCCCGCCCGCAGCGGCCCTCGCATGCGCACCGCCGGAAGCCGTTCGCGCCGCTCCGCTGCCCCATCGCGCCTCCGCTAGGTCTCGAATTTTCCCCAGCACCGGCTTCTGCGTGGGCGTGCGCGGAAAATCCTGCTCCGGCCAGACCATCCAGCGCCGCATCTGCTGAAACGGCGCCAGCCGCCCATTCGCGGCCCCTACGATCTCTCCCGCCGCGCCGTCGCCCATCGCGCCCTCCCGCAGCAGCAGCACGGCGCAAGGTTCCGCATTTCCATCCCGCGCCAGGCCGACGACCACGCAATCCCGCACACCCGCTTCCTTCTGTAGTTCTGCCTCCAAATCCTGCGGAAACACGTTCAACCCCTCGGCCGTTACGATCACATTCTTCTGCCGTCCCTTGAAATAAAGATTACCGCTCGCATCGCGCTCGCCCAGATCGCCGGTATGAAACCATCCGTCCGGATCCAGAACGGACGTGACGCCCGCATCCTTCCAGTATCCCGACGCTACGTTTTCCCCGCGCACCAGTATTTCGCCGTCGGCGGCGAGCGTCACCTCGAGCCCCGGCAGCGTCTTGCCGATCGAGCCTTTGCCCAATCGAAACGGGTGATTCAAGCTCACGAGCGAGGTCGTCTCCGTCAGCCCATATCCCTGAATCACGGCGTACCCCAGCCGGTCCCAGAATTGTTCCGCCGCCGCCGGCAGCGCCGCTCCGCCCGACACGATGGCCCAGAATCGCCAGCCAAATTTCCGCCGCATCGCGCGAAATCGCCACCAGCGCCGCAAAAAATGCTCTCCCGCGCTCGCCCGCACATCGCGTTCGTATTTTTCGCGCTTGCCGCCCGCTTCCAGCTCGCGCTTCACGTGATCCCGCAGCGATTCGATCAGCCTCGGCACGGTCACCAGCAGCGACACGCGCTCGGTCCGGATCGCCCGCGTCACCTCCGCCGGATTCAGCGTGTCCAGAAACACCGTCGTCGCGCCCAAAACCTGCGGAATGAAAATCCCCAGCAACTGCCCGAACACGTGGCTCAGGGGAAGCAAATCGAGAAATTTCAGGGGATGAAAAAATCGCTCGTAACGGCGGTATTTTCCGATCTCTTTTTCGATCGGCTGCAAATTCGCCAGCAGATTCCCGTGTGTCAGCACCACTCCACGCGGCTCCGCGGTAGTCCCGGACGTAAACACGATCTCAACCGCATCATTGCGCCCCGCCGTCACGGGCGAAAAACTCCGCGCGCGCGGCCCGCCATCGCCGCCGCCCGCATCGTCGAAGAATTCCTCGAGCCCCACCGACACAACGCCGCCGCCCGGCAGCTCCAGCCCCTTGCCCACCACCGCCAGCCGTACGCCTGCATGGCCCGCCACGCGCCCCGCAAACCCAGCTTCCGCCGTCACATCCATGGGCACCGCAACCGCCCCGGCAAACATGCACCCCAGAAACGCCGCGATCCATTCGCCCGAATTCTCGCCCCACAGCAGAACCCGATCGCCTTTCGCAATCCCCCGCGCGCCCAGCTCACCTGCAAACCACATCGTAGCCTGCCGCAAATCGCCCCAAGACCACCGCACAGCCCGATACCCACGCCGCCAAACGACCGCAGCCTCATCAAGAGGACGCGATTTCTCCCCGAAGTATTCCAGCAGCGACTGTCGCGCCATGGCCACCCGAGTGTCCCTCATCCGCGCGCACAAAAAAAGCCCGGCGGGAAATCAATCCCGCCGGGCCTCTCACAAAACGGATGATCGTCGAAATCTTACTGTTGGGTCTGATGCGTCGGTGCCTGTTGATCCTTCTTGGCCAAGTCCGCCTTCGCCGGATCAGCCGTAATATCGGAACCAGGCTTCTGATACCGCGTCAGGAACGGCATGAACGGCGTAACCTCAAACGGCATCTTCTCCCGCGGCGACAGCAAAGCCACGGGTTTCGACTTGAGCATTTCTACCTTGTCGGTCCACGGATCGAGCTTCAAACGCGCTCCGATCGGCAGCGCCGCAATCTGGTCGACCTTGTCCGGCGCCAGCGCCGGCCCGGAAGACTCCAGCGATGAGGCAAACGTGACGCCGTTGCCCAGATGCGCGTTGATCAGAGCCGGCAGCTGCTTCTGCTCTAGATCCAGCTGCTTCAGGAACAGGCTCGCGGGACCCAGCTTGTCCTTGTACGGCGAATTCTTTAACAGCTCCACCGCTTTCGCGTTCGCGGCTGCAATGTCGGCCGGAGTATCGCGGAACGAAAAATGATTCAGCGCCTCGACGGTTGAAACGTTCGTCGTGTCGTTGAATCCCCACTGGTCGGTCGCAGGCTTCGTCACGATGATCTGCGCCAGCTCCTGCGCCAGCATGGTCGCCAGGCTCGCTTCATCCGGCAGCACGTCGATCAACCCGCGACTCAGCACGATCGTGTGGCCGATCGAAAAAGATTCGAGCGTCCCCGAAAGCATCACGCGGCAGTGAATCTCCGGCTGGATGTCCAGATTGTTGGTCACCTCGATATTGTTCACCACGGTCTCGAGCACGTGATCGACTTCGTTCGGCGGTGCCAGCAACCCCGTTCGCTGCAGCCGCTCCAGTACGTTCACCTCGGCCGCATGCTGCCATTCGCGCTCTGCCTCGATCGGCGAACGATCTTGCTGCGTCGTCGTCTGGTCCTTGATCGCCGACGCCGCCTCGATCGTCATCTGGCTGAACTCTTCCTCGCGCGTCGTATTCTTCAGGTCGTAGCCCCACAGCCGCGTCTGCGCCTTGAACCGCACATGATTGCCCAAAAATTCCTTCAGGTCCGATTCCTGGCTGAACACGAACGACGGCAACCACAATCCAGGCTGCACGTTCATCCGCCAGCTGTCGAAGTGCAGGTTGAAGCTGTTGATACCCGCCAGCGGCGTGTACACGCCGTTGAAGCGCACGATCGTGAAGCCCTGATCCTCGGCCCACACGCGACCCTTGAACCGCCCCTTGCCCGACTTCGGCAGCGGCGTAACGTCGAATACCAGGCAGCGCACTTCGCCCAAGAACTCGCGTCCCACGTAGTCGAATTGGTAGTGCTGGCGGTCGAAATACATATTGTCCAGATAGATCATCTGGAGGAAACCTTCAGGAATGTATTGCGACGTGAAGTAGTCGGCGACGTGGGCGAGCGGATTCAGCTGCCCCATCACGCCCTTCTTCTTGTCGAGCATGGATTCATCGACCACGCCCTTGGAAAGCAGCGCCTGGCCCAGGAAATAGTGATCCTTCACCGGAACCGCGCCCATTTCCGGATCCGGCCTCATGTCCTGAATGTAGGTCTCAATGATCGGGTTGTAACGCCGGATCGTCGCGTTCTCGTCGTGCTCGCGCGCAATCATCCGGTCGATGGCCTGATTGACTGTGGTCACCGCCGCAATCGCATCTCCGTTTTCCGTCTGTGTTTGGGTCTGCGGCTGCGTCGTGTCCGCTGCCGGTTTCGTCTGCGCCCCTGCTACCCCCGCATAGGCGCCCAAAAGGATCATCGACACTGAGAGATTCTTCCAGGTGCGCATTTCTCCGCTCCCCTTTCAATACCCGATCAGTACGCCAGTTCAAACGTGATGTGCGCCACGGCCGGAAAGTCCACTGGCTGCCCGTTCTGCGTGGCCGGCTTGAACTTGATCTGGCGGGCCGCCGCTTCGGCCGCCTCGTCGAGTCCGTATCCAAGTCCGCGCACGATGCGCTCCACTTGTACGTCACCCGACGCCTTGAACACAACCTGCACAAGCACATCGCCTTCCACTCTCTTCGCGCGGCCTTCATCCGTGTACACCGGCTTGGGCCGATACAGAATTTCTACCGGATTCGTATTGGAAACCGCCGCGGCCTGCTTCACTTTTGGAGCATCGGTGGCCTTTTCATCCGCAAACACTCCTTGCTGCACCGATCCGTGCGCGCCGCCTCCGGTTCCACCGGCTGCAACGCCGTTGCCAAATCCCGTGCTCGCCACCACGCCCTTGGCGCCCTTCGCTCCACCCGTGCCGTTGCCCTGGCCCGCGCCAGTCGGCATGTCGAAACCGCCCGCCGCAGCGATATTCGGATTGCGCGTCGTGTTGTTGTTCGCCTGCACTCCGTTTGGATCGCCAAAGCCGCCCGTCTGCACCTGCTCCCGGGGCTTCCTCAAAGTCGGAATCGCCGAGCTCCCCATCGTAGGGAAATCCTTGGCCACATCCACCGCATCCGGCGCCGCGACTTTCTTCTGCGCCACCTGCTTCACCACCGGCGCGGTGAACACAGGAACGTTGTAAATCTTCGGCTTCGGCGGTTCTGGAACCACGACCGGCTTGGGCATCGCCTTCACCACCTCCACTCTCTTCATAACCTTTGGCGGAGGAGGCGGCTGCGGTTTGTAAGGCTGAATCACAGGCGCCTCAATCGATGTAACCCAGTAATGCGGCGCCGCTTCGAACTTCGCGGGAATCAGCAGAGGTATTACGATGACAGAGACCAGCGCGCAGCACTGCAGGACCAAGCCGGCGCCAACCGAGCCCCAGCGCTGCTTGCCCTGCGGTAACAACGCTTCATTGAAAACAGGTCGATTCTTTACCGGCGCCATGTCATTTCACCCCGATTGCCCTTTTAATCTAATTGATGTGCGTCGACACAAATCCCCGCACAGTATCTAAGTACTAGAACTAAAGGCCGGAGTGAATAGGACCCGCGTACCATTCTACCCCCGGCAGTGCCGAAAGCGATAACCCGACTAACTTGCCACGCAGCTTGCTCTTAGCCCTTATCGGGCTTAACGTCGTGCTCCATTACACCCGTCGCCTATTATTCCCAACACCGCTATGGAGCATCCGTTGCGAACTCATCTTGAGACAAGATAGATGCCCGGCCGAGGGCTCGGGATAGCCGGGAGCTCGAATTTTGAAGGACTGCTCTCCAAGCGCCACTAAAACAAAGACTTCGGAGAACGGATGCTGGGCGCACCGTCCCCCGAAAGGGAAGACTTCGCGCCTCCTTCCGGGTCTTCGATCCCCGGAAGGAGCGCGATCGATCAGGGGCCGCCCTTAGTGCGACTCGATGACCATGTAATTCGTTACGCCACCTTGCAGATTCACCAGCAGAAGCACCGGCTGCTTTCCTGCCGCAGCCACTGCCTGCTTGTATTCTGCGATGTTGTGAACGGGCTTATGGTTTACTTCCTGGATCACGTCGCCACGATCGAGACCAGCCGCTGCCGCCGCGCTCGAAGCATCGACGTTCGTCACCACAACGCCGCGGGTTCCGGACGGCAACTGCAGCTGCTGGAGCGTATCCGGCGTGAGTTCTTCCACATTCACACCCTCAAGCCCCCCGCTGTTCTCGCTGGGTCCCGAATTATCTTCCGCCAGCTTGTCTGGAGGAAGTTCGCCGAGCGTCACGTTGACGTCCTGCACTTTTCCGTCTCGCGAAACCGCCAGCTTCACCGACGTCCCCGGCGCCGACTGCGAAACCCGCAGCCGCAAGTCGTTCGCCGATTCCACCGGCTGGCCATTCAGTTCCAGGATCACGTCGCCATCGCGAAGACCGGCCTTGGCCGCCGGAGCATCCGGCTTCAAACCGCTCACCAGCGCACCGCCCGGCCTGTTCAGTCCAAACTGCCGTGCGAGTGCCGGCGTCACGTCCTGCGGATAGAGGCCCAGATAGCCGCGCACCACCTTGCCGTGTCCAACGATCTGGTCCATGACCGAACGCGCCATGTTGATTGGAATCGCGAAACCGACGCCCTGATTGCCGCCGCCTCCGCCGCTCAGGATGGCCGTGTTGATCCCGATCAGGTCGCCGTGCAAATCGATCATCGCGCCGCCGGAATTTCCCGGATTGATCGCCGCATCGGTCTGGATGAAATCCTCATACCCTTCAATCCCAAGTCCGCCGCGTCCCGTTGCGCTCACGATTCCCATCGTCGCCGTCTCGCCGATGCCGAACGGATCGCCGATCGCGAAAATCACGTCGCCCACCTGCAGCTTCGAGGAATCGCCGATCGCCAGCGTGGGAAGATTCGAAGCGTCGATCTTCAGAACCGCCACGTCCGTCTTCGCATCCGTACCGACCAGCTTCGCCTTGAACTCGCGCTTATCCGCGAGGTCGACTTCGATGTCGCTCGCGCCTTCGACTACGTGATTGTTCGTCACGATCGTTCCGTCGGAAGTCACGATCACGCCCGACCCCAGGCTCTGCTCGCGCTCATTCTGCGGCTGTTCCTGTTGTCCCTGGCCGGATCCCTGATCGCCGAAAAACTGCCGAAACATTGGATCGTTGAAAAACGGCATCATTTGGTTCGGCTTCGACTTCACGATCTTCGACGTATGAATGTTCACCACCGCCGGCAGGGCGGGCTTCAGCACGGAGGCAAATCCGTTGCTGAAATTCCCAAGCGGCACGGGCGTGGCGCTGCGCGCCAGCGTCAACTCGAGATTCGGCGCTCCAAATACCTCATGGCCCGACCAATCTCTCAACCCAATTGCAAGAACTCCTCCGCCGATCAGCGCCACCGCGACGACCACCGCGGCGATCCAGCGGGGAATGTTCAGATGACTGCTCTTCATGGCTGTCTCCTTTTTCCCTTCG
>Ga0210388_10002259_pt1 | contig 15004 bp, 13 predicted proteins | sample IncBWC19OmetaG_FD_155485 | JGI IMG/M metagenome (GOLD analysis project Ga0210388, IMG submission 155485) | Forest soil microbial communities from Barre Woods Harvard Forest LTER site, Petersham, Massachusetts, United States - Inc-BW-C-19-O ...
AAACTGACCCTTCCGGACGACATTCACTGCCGCGTGATGTTGACGACGCCGCTCGAATCGCTGTCAATTGGTAATTCAATTCTCATCAGCAAGGGGCTGGTGGACGTACTGCCTTCAGAAGAAGACCTGGCAGCAGTGCTGAGCTTCCAACTGGCGCACATTGTGCTCGGGCACCACGTCGACACGCGTTACGCCTTCAACGACCGACTGCTCTTCCCCGATGAAGCGACCTTCAGCCGTATCAACATGAACCACACGGCCCAGGATAATCAGGAGGCCGCGAAGAAGGCCGTAGAGCTGTTCAACAACTCGGTCTACAAGGACAAGGCTGCCAGCGTGGGCCTCTTCTTCCAGCAGCTGCAGGCACGGGAGAAGTCGCTTACGTTCATGCTGACGCCGCGGCTCGGGGATTCCCTCATTAAAGCTGACGGCACTCCGTGGCTGGCGGGGCTGACCCAGGGTGCACCCAAGCTGGACATGGACAACTTGACGCAGATTGCCGCGCTTCCGCTGAACAGCCACCTGCGCATCGATCCGTGGGATGACAGGGTCTTCCAGTTGAACGTAAAACCGGCTCCGCTGCTCAGCGCCCGCGACAAGATGCCGTTTGAAGTCACGCCTATTTATTACCGTCTGCAACCGTATCAAACACCGGCTCCGATGGTCCCGGCAGCAGCTCCTGCTCCGGCAGCTAACGGTGCGGCAGCACCTCCGGCAGATAACGCGAATCCGGCACCCCCAGCGGACGCGAATCAGGCTCAGCCGGGCGACGCAAACCAAGCGCAGCCGCCAGCGAATCCTCAGTAAAAACAAAGAGATGCGCCCAGCGACTCCCGTCGCTGGCGCATCTTAACGGATCAGGCTGCGCGAACAGATCAAAGCCAGAAAGTATTCCATCCTTTGGAGACTGGAGAATCAGATTTTGCTCAAAAAACTTTTGATCCTTAGCGTCATGATTGGGACCACATCTGCATTTGCGCAGGTAGCGCCGTCTGCTCGAGGCGGAAATTCCACGTTGTGGGTGGGCGGTGAATTCTCCAGCTTTAATCCGGATTACGATCCCCGGACGCGCGTCGTCGGAGGCGGGGTCTTTGGCGACTTCAACCTGACTCAGAAGCTGGGAGTGGAAGGTGAAGCACGCTGGCTGCATTGGAACGGTGACCTCGGAGAGACCCAGAGCGACTATCTGGGCGGGATCAAGTATCGGGTCTTCAAGATTCAGAAGCTCTCGATCAGTGCTAAGTTTCTGGCTGGCGGGGTCTGGATCCGCTATCCCCTCGACATCGGCACGGGCAGCTATTTTGCCTACGCGCCCGGCGCGATTGGCGACTATCGTCTGACCCGCCGCCTGTCCGTGCGCGGGGATTACGAATACCAGATTCTGCCTTCAGCACCAGGATTCGAAGGTCAACCCAGCCACGGACTCTCGCCCAATGGATTCAGCGTTGGCGTAGCGTACAGACTGCTGGGCGAACGCTAAGATTTCCAGATATTCCTCTCAAAAGGGCCGGGCATTCATGTCCGGCCCTTTGTTTTGTCCGCAGCAATCCAGTAATCTCACCTCAATTTGTCAAAAATATTTGACATCTATTGGCCATGGCGCTATCTTCTCGATGTTAAATATTTTTGACACTGGAGAGATTTGCCATGGCGACAAGCCTTTCATACCGGGAGAAGTCGCTTTACGCCTCGCTTGCCGCGGAGCTCCTTGTGTACGGCCCTTACTTTTTCCTGCACCAGCAAAACTCCATCAATAAGGTCGCGGGCATGATTGTCGCAATTATCGTGTTGCAGATAATGCTGCAGCTGGTCATTGCTGCCTTAACGCGCAACCGCGTGACGGACGAGCGCGACCGCTTGATCGAGCTGCGCGGCTATCGTGCCGGTTATCTAACGTTTGCGTCACTCATGGTACTCGGGCTAGGTATGTTGTGGTTTCACGCGACTGTGGGCCACCTGCACCTGGACAGCCGGATGGTAGGACTTCATTTTCTGAGTGTCTTCTTTGGCATGTTGGTCATCGCGGAGATCACAAAGACCGCTTCGCAGATTGTGGCTCACCGGAGAGCACTCTGATGCCATCGATACGAAATCAGATACGGGAACTCCGGGCCCTCCGAGAGATGACGCAGCAGGAACTTGCCGATCAAGTCGGCGTCACACGACAGACGGTCATCGCGATCGAACAAGACAAATATTCGCCTTCGCTTGAGACTGCGTTCAAAGTGGCAATCGTGCTTGGTGTGCCGCTTGAGCAGTGCTTTCAGTTTGACCCTCTCGGTAAGCGTTAAATATTCGACGTTTGGACAATCGTTCCTTGCCGGTCCCCGCTTGATACGAAGGTATCGGTCGATACCATTGTCCAATTGATTTCCTTCCTCACCTCTGGCTTAATTGCAATCGTTCCAGACGCACGTCAAATCGGGCTTAGAAAACTTTCTTGGTGAAGGGGAACAAACGATGCCTGAGCATATGAGGGAGTCTGTGCGTCTGCCGTGGGTTGGCGGGTGGGACGGACAGGATCGCCGCGTGGCGCTAAAACACAAGCTGGTGCTCGGCGTGATCGGTGCAATGCTGGGCGCTTTGCTTCCAGGCTGCACAGCGGGCAAACAGCCTTCTCAGGAGGAAACCGGCCTTGCCAATGCGGCTAAAGACGTTGCCATTCCATTGGAGGCAGGGAAGATGAGGAACCCGCTGCCTGAGACGGATGAGGTCGTGAGCCAGGGACAGGAGGTGTTTCTTGGGTCCTGCGCCCAATGCCACGGTGCGGATGCGCGCGGAGACACTGACATCGGGCGCAACATGTACCCGCCTGCCATGGACCTGAGCTCACCCCACGTGCAGCACTGGAGTGACGCCGAGCTGTTCTGGATCATACAGAACGGAGTTCGCCTCACAGGCATGCCTGCCTGGAAGTCGAGCATCTCCGAGAACGACACCTGGAAGCTTGCACGTTTTATCCACAACCTTCCCCACCTCGCGGCTGCCTCCGCCTCCACAGCAGTCCCCTCACCGGCACAAGCCGTCACTTCCGCGCAGGACAAGTACACCCTCAAAATACCGAATGGCCTCGCGTTCTCTGAGTTCAGGGGATATGAATCCTGGCAGGTGATCTCCATCAGCCATAACGGAAAAGCGGTCGCTGCGATCCTCGGGAATCCTGTAATGATCAACGCCTATAAGGCGGGCTACCCCGGTAACGGCAAGCCCTTTCCGGATGGCGCCAAGATGGCGAAGGTTCATTGGAACGCGAAAGTGGATGCTGGTGAACCCGGTGCGCCGACGGTGCCAGGCCCCCAGCATGACGTTGATCTCATGGTGAAGGACAGCAAGAGGTTCGCGGACAGCGGCGGATGGGGTTACGGCGTCTTCGAGTATGACGCCGCCACCGATAGGTTCAGGCTCGGCAACTTAACGGACAAGCCACCCCAAGGGAACGACGCCAAGTGCGGGTTCGCGTGCCACACGGCAGTGAAGACAAAAGATTACGTTTTCACGGATTACGGGCACAGGTGAAGCGGTATGAGCGGATCGTTCTTGTGCACTGAAGGCGGTCGCCGCGTTCTTGCAGTATCAGAAGGACCCTACATGTCAAGCTAAGCCCTACCCGATCCTCACTCAGGGGTGGTTGGGCGGGAAAACAGAAAGGCCGCCGGAGATTCCGGCGGCCTTTTGCCTTTGAGGGCTGGCGATTTAGAAGTGGTAGGCGACGCCGATGACCGGATCGTTGATGTTGAAATAACGATTGGTTTTCAGATCACCCTGGCTGAAACTCGGCGACTTGACGACGATGCCGCGGTATTCCACGCGGATGTCGAAGCTGGGGCTGATTTCGTAGGCGATGCCGCCACCGTAGAGAGCGCCGATGTTCGTGCTCTGGCTCAGGTTTTGGAGCTGCGTCTTCTGGTCGTCGATCGGACCGTAGATGTAGCCGCCGATACCGCCCTCAAGAAATGGATTGAAATTCTTATAGGTGAAGTTGTAGACGTAAGCTCCGGAGATTTCCTGGAAGCGGTTGTGAATCAACACATTGTTGGTCGGATTGATGTAGTGCTGCACTTCCTGCGCGTACTGGTAGTTCAATTCAAGCCCGCTGCGCGGGGTAAGTAGATAGCGATAGCTGACCAGCACGCCATAGCCGACCGTGGCATGCAGTTGAACCGCGTTTCCAGCAACAAAGGGAGGGATGAGAGCTGACCCGCTTACGCTAATATCCTGGCGGCTCTCCTGAGCGAAACCTGCCACCGCCATAAAGGGAAGTAGCAACAGCAACAACAGACTTTTCTTCATTCGTTCGTGAACCTCTGGCCCGCCACGGCGGGCACAATGCCTCTGCGGCTGGTGAAAATATGTGGCGCCGCGAGTCAACCCCCGGTCCACATTGGCAATTGTACCTGTCGTAAGCGATTTCCTGCAGTGGTAAGAGCCTGCGCGATCAACTCTTCGGATCAGATACGCGATAGCTGAAGGGCCGGCCCCGATCCTGAGCCATGGACCTGATCACTTTGAGGAAAGCCTGGGCGGCGTAAGAGAGAGATCCATGGCTCCGGTGCACCAGCAGGAGCTGGCGCTCGATTTTCAATTCCGATACCTGGACCTGCACCAGCTCCCCCCGCGCCAGCTCCTGCTGGACGGTGAGACCCGGGACGAGGGCGACGCCGTTGCCCATGGCAACGAAGCGCTTGATGGCCTCAAGGCTGGGAAGCTCGACATTCATATTGAGCGGAGTTTTGTGCTGCTCGAAGAGGTCGATGACGCGGCGGCGCAGCGGAGAAACGACATTATGCGCGATGAAGCTCTCCGCGCCCAGCTGCTGCAGTGCGACCTTCTTCTGGCGGGCCAGAGGATGACGCGGATTCACGATGAAGATCACCGAGTCGGTGTAAACACCGATAGCCTGAAGCTGGGGGTCATTCGGCTGAAAGGTGACCATACCCAGCTCGACGGAGCGGTCGATGAGCCGGTCGGGGATGCGGCTGGCCAGGGCGCGCTGGACGAGCACACAGATGTGCGGGCAGAGGCGGCGGAATTCGTCGAGGACGGGCAGCAGGTAGAGGCAGGTGTACTCGTTGGCGGCGAGATGCAGACGTCCGCGTTCGAGCGAACGGAGCTCTTCAAGGGCGCTGGTGGCTTCTCCGCGGAGGCGCAGGAGGCGCTCGGCGTAATCGCGGAGCAATTCGCCTGCGGCGGTGAGGGTGCCTTCGCGCGAAGTGCGTTCGAAAAGCGGCTCTCCGACCTCGTCTTCGAGGCGGCGAATGGTATGGCTGATAGCCGGCTGGGTTCGATGCAGACGGTTCGCGGCGCGCGAGAAGCCGCGCTCTTCAATGACCGCCAGAAATGTTTCGAGTTGCGACAGATCCATAAGCGAGAAGCGCGGAAGATTGTCCGGCTGAGTGAACTATAAATGGTTTTTATCGAATCAGTAGAAATTATAAATTTGAATCATGTTAACTCTTTTGGCAAACTATAGGAGATGAGGCAGTTCCCCCACTTGCAGGTGATTTGATGGCACAAGAACGAGTTCACTTCTTCGACACGACGCTCAGAGACGGCGAACAGTCGCCGGGCTGCAGTATGACTCAGCATGAAAAGCTTCAGATGGCGCACTCCCTGGCCGATCTGGGCGTGGACGTTCTGGAAGCGGGCTTCGCGATCTCGTCGGATGGCGATTTTGCGGCGATCGAAAGCATCGCCCGGGAAGTTCGCGGCCCGGTGATCACTTCCCTGGCCCGGGCAAAGCATGAAGACATCGAGCGGGCGGCACAGGCCCTGAAGCGGGCCCAACGGGCACGGATTCACATCTTCCTGGCCAGCTCGGACATCCATCTTCAGTACAAGCTGAAGATCAGCCGCGAAGAGGCCCTCGATAGCACGGCAAGATCTGTTGCGCAGGCGAAGAAGCTGGTGGATGAGGTCGAGTTTTCGCCAGAAGATTCGACGCGCACCGATCCTGAATTTCTATGCAGGATTGTGACTGCGGCCATCGCGTCGGGCGCAACGATCATTAATTTGCCGGATACCGTGGGATATGCGGTTCCCGGCGACTACGCCGCGATGTTTAAACTCATTCGCGAACAGGTTCCGGGCGCAGATCAGGTCGTTCTCTCAGCGCATACGCATGACGATCTCGGACTGGCCGTCGCGAATGCTCTTGCGGCCATTGAAGCCGGAGCGCGGCAGGTGGAGTGCACGATCAATGGAATCGGCGAGCGGGCCGGGAACGCTGCACTCGAAGAAATTGCCGCTGCCCTGCATGTTCGCGCTGATTACTTCCCGGTCGAGCATGGCTTGAAGCTGGATCGTCTTTATGGAGTGAGCCAGTTGCTGGCGAAGACCATCAGTTTTGCACCGTCGCCCAACAAGGCGATCGTGGGCAGCAACGCCTTCGCGCATGAGGCAGGCATTCATCAGCATGGCGTGCTCTCGAATCCGCTGACCTACGAGATCATGACGCCGGCTTCGGTAGGCGTTCCGAACAACCGGATGGTGCTGGGCAAGCACTCGGGACGGCATGCGCTGCGCTCGCGGCTGGTTGCGCTGGGATATCACTTGCAGCCGGCAGATCTGGATATCGCGTATCGCGCTTTTACCGAACTGGCGGACCGCAAGAAGGCGATCTACGACCAGGATCTGATCAATCTGGTGGCTCACCACGAGAGACATGAAGACCTGATTGCCGAGGAGCCGGTGTACAAGCCGAGCTAACGGGAAGCCAAACTCAAATGGGCCGCGCGCGGCCGGTGGCACTGCAAATTGGAGAGAGTGATGAAGCTGAAAGTGCTGGTTGTCTCTGGAGATGGCATTGGGCCCGAGGTTACGGGCGAGGCGGTGAGAATCCTTCGTTCGGTCGCAGAGCTTGGCGGTTATGATTTCGAATTCCGCGAGGCGCTGATTGGCGGTGTTGCCATCAAGCAACATGGATCGCCTCTGCCTGCGTCCACACTGGATGCGGCGCTCGAGAGCGACGCTGTTCTGCTGGGCGCTGTGGGCGGCAATGAATTCAATTCCCTCCCCCCGGACCGCCGTCCCGAAGCGGGCCTGCTGCAACTGCGGCAGGCCCTCGGGGGCTATGCCAACCTGCGGCCTTCGTTCGCATGGCCGGCGCTCTCGTCGAACTCTCCGCTGAAGGCCGAGGTGGTGGAGGGAGCGGACATTATTTTTGTTCGCGAGCTGTTGGGCGGTCTCTACTTCGGCGAGCCGCGATCGTGGGATCGCGAAGCGGGTTCGGCGTGGAACACGATGCGGTATACGCGCGATGAGGTGATTCGCGTGGCGCGCGTGGCGTTCGAACTGGCGGGATCGCGCCGCAAGAAGGTGACTTCCGTTGATAAGGCCAATGTCCTCGAAGTCTCGCAGCTGTGGCGCGCCACGGTGACCGAGTTGGCGGCGCAGTATCCGGATATCACGCTGGAGCACCAGTATGTGGATGCCTGCGCGATGCACCTGATGAATACGCCACGCAACTTCGATGTTGTGCTTACAGAGAACCTCTTCGGCGACATTCTTTCCGACGAAGCCGCGGTAATTACGGGTTCGCTGGGCATGCTTCCTTCGGCGACCGTAGGAGGCGCGGTCAATCTTTATGAGCCAGTTCACGGATCGGCTCCTGATATCGCGGGCAAGGGACTGGCCAATCCACTGGGAGCGATTCTTACCGCGGCCATGATGCTGCGCCACTCGGCGAAGCTCGATCAGGATGCGCAGGCGGTTGAGACAGCGGTACGTAAGGTTCTGGAGCAGGGTTACCGCACGGCCGATCTGGCGCGCGGGCAATCAAAGATGGGCGTGTCCACGCAGGAGATGGGTAAGCAGGTGCACCAGGCGCTGAACGAGATCATCGATCGGCGCCAGGCCATGCACGCCGTCTAGGTGCTGGCCGGGACGTGCCGTCCGGGCCATCGCGCGCGTTGCGCGCCAAGTACGCATTCATAGCAGTTGGAGTTACGAATTATGTCAGCTATACCGAAGACCTTATTTGAGAAAGTCTGGGAGTCGCATCTGGTCGCCGAGCCGGCGAACGAGCCGGCGCTGCTTTATATCGATCTGCATCTGGTGCATGAGGTGACCTCTCCGCAGGCCTTTGAGGGGTTGCGACTGGCCGGGCGCAAACTGCGCCGTCCGGACCGCACGGTGGCGACTGTGGACCACAATGTTCCCACCACTGCGAACCGGCTGATCATCGAGGACGCGATTGCCGCGAAGCAGATCGATACGTTGCGCAAAAACTGTGTTGATTTTGGCGTGGAGCTTTACGATGTGCAGTCTCCGCAGCAGGGCATCGTGCACGTGATCGGGCCGGAGCTGGGGCTGACCAAGCCGGGCATGACGATCGTCTGCGGCGATTCGCACACTTCGACGCATGGCGCTTTTGGGGCCTTGGCATTCGGCATCGGCACATCCGAGGTCGAGCATGTAATGGCGACGCAGTGCCTGCCGCAGTCGAAGGCGAAGAGCTTCCGCATTGCTGTCGAAGGCGAGCTGCCGGATGGCGTGACTGCAAAGGATGTTGCCCTCGGCATCATTGGCCGCATTGGTACGGATGGCGCGACGGGATACGTGATTGAGTATGCGGGCTCGGCGATTCGTTCGCTGTCGATGGAAGGCCGTATGACGGTGTGCAACATGAGCATTGAAGCGGGCGCACGCGCCGGCATGGTCGCTCCGGATGAGACGACGTTTGCATATCTCAAGGGCCGCAAGTTTGCTTCGCAAGATGCGGAGTGGGAGAAGGCGGTCGCGGAGTGGAAGAAGCTGGCCTCCGATCCGGGCGCGAAGTATGACCGTGAGCTGGTGATTCCGGCGATTGAGCTGGCTCCTTATGTGACCTGGGGCACGAGTCCCGGCATGGTGATCCCGGTGACGGAGGTAGTGCCTGATCCAGCGGCGACGAAGTCCGATTCCGACCGGCGCGGCTTTGAGCGGGCACTTGAATATATGGACCTGAAAGCAGGCACGCCGATTGAGGATGTGAGCATTGACCGCGTCTTTATCGGTTCGTGCACGAACTCGCGCATCGAGGATCTGCGCGCCGCGGCCAAGGTGGTCACCGGATATCACATTCATGCGAATGTACGCGCGATGGTTGTTCCGGGATCGCAGCAGGTGAAGGCGCAGGCGGAGAGCGAAGGCCTGGATCACATCTTCCGCGAGGCGGGCTTCGAGTGGCGCGAGCCGGGATGCTCCATGTGCCTGGGGATGAATCCGGATATTCTGCAGCCGGGTGAACGCTGCGCTTCGACGAGTAATCGCAACTTCGAAGGACGGCAGGGGCGCGGCGGACGCACGCACCTGGTGAGCCCGATGATGGCGGCGGCGGCGGCCATTACCGGCCACTTCACCGATGTACGGACGTGGGAATTCAAGAAAGCTGAGGTGTTGGTTTAATGCAGGCATTTCGCACACTCACTTCGAAGGTGATGCCGCTGGACCGGGTGAACGTGGACACCGACCAGATCATTCCCAAGCAGTTTCTGAAGCGCATCGAGCGCACCGGCTACGGAGAGTTTCTCTTCTTCGACTGGCGCAAGGATGCAGGCTTCGAGCTGAACGACCCTCGCTACCAGGGCGCAGAGATCCTGGTGGCAGCGAAGAACTTCGGTTGCGGATCGTCGCGTGAACACGCCGCGTGGGCCTTATCCGATTACGGATTTCACTGCGTCATCTCGTCGAGCTTTGCCGATATCTTCTTTTCGAATGCAGGCAAGAACGGGATTCTTCTGGTCACGCTGCCTGAGGATCAGGTTCAACTGCTGCTGGATCGCGCGGCAAAGACGGAGAACTACAAGCTGACGGTGTCGCTCGAAGAGAACACGATCAAGGATGAGCAGGGATTTTCGGCTTCGTTCTCGATCGATGCCTTCCGCCGCGACTGCCTGCTCGAAGGCCTGGACGACATCGGTCTGACGCTGCGGCATGCGGATGCGCTGGACAAGTTCGAAAGCAAGCACAACGCCGACTTCTGGTTAGCACCTAAACCCGCAGCAGCAGCTCAGGAGACCCCGCACGCATGAGTTCGAACGGAACCAACGGCAGGAACGACGGAAAGCTCTACTCCATTGCATTGACCGAAGGCCCGAACCGGGCGGCGGCGCGATCCATGCTGCGCGCCATCGGCTTCACAAAGGACGACCTGCATAAGCCGATCATCGGCATCGCGAATACGTGGACGGAGATTGGTCCGTGCAACTTCCACCTGCGGGAGATCGCGGAAGCGGTGAAGAAAGGCATTCGCGAAGCGGGCGGCACGCCGATGGAGTTCAATACCATCACCATCTCGGACGGCATCACGATGGGCACCGAGGGGATGAAGGCTTCGCTGATCAGCCGCGAGGTGATTGCCGATTCGGTGGAGCTGGTAGCGCGCGGCAATCTCTTCGACGGATTGGTCGCCATCGCCGGGTGCGACAAGAACATGCCAGGCACGGTGATGGCGCTGGCGCGGCTGGATATTCCCTCGCTGATGCTCTATGGCGGCTCGATCAAGCCAGGACATCTGAACGGCAAGGACCTCACGGTTCAGGACGTCTTCGAGGCTATCGGAGCGCATGCCGCAGGCAAGCTGGATGATGCCGGTCTGGAAGCGGTCGAAGCCAATGCCTGTCCAGGCGCGGGCGCATGCGGCGGCCAGTTCACGGCCAATACTATGGCCATGGCCTGCGAGTTCCTGGGTATTTCACCGATGGGGTTATCGGGAGTTCCGGCGTTCCTTCCAGAGAAGCTCGAGGCCGCGCGCGAAGCGGGACGGCTGGTCATGGAACTGGCCAGGAACGATATGCGTCCGAGCAAGATCATCACGCCGCAGGCGCTCGAAAATGCGATTGCCAGCGTGGCGGCTTCGGGTGGCTCGACGAACGCAGTGCTGCACTTCCTGGCCATCGCGAACGAGATGAACATTCCGCTGACCATCGACGACTTCGACCGCATCAGCACGAAGACACCGCTGCTGTGCGATCTGAAGCCGGGCGGCAGGTACGTTGCAGCGGATTATCACGCAGCGGGCGGCAGCCGCCTGCTGGCGAAGCGTCTGCTGGAAGCTGACCTGATCGATGGAAGCTGCTGGAACGTGACCGGCAAAACACTCGCCGACGAGGCCGCAGTAGCACAGGAGACGGCGGGACAGGATGTGATCCATCCGCGAGACAAAGCCCTCAAGCCTACTGGCGGTCTCGTCATTCTCAAGGGCAACATCGCGCCCGACGGCTGCGTGATCAAAGTCGCCGGGCACAAGCGCCTCGAGCATCGCGGCCCGGCACGCGTCTTCGACGCCGAGCAGGACGCATTCCACGCCGTAGAGTCGGGACAGATCAAGCCCAACGACGTGATCGTCATTCGCTATGAAGGGCCGAAAGGCGGGCCGGGCATGCGCGAAATGCTGCAGGTGACGGCGGCGGTTGCGGGCATTCCAGAGCTGAGCGAGACCGTGGCCCTGCTGACCGATGGGCGCTTCTCCGGTGCGACACGAGGGCTGATGGCGGGGCACGTTGCGCCGGAAGCTGCCGATGGTGGCGCGATCGCAGCGGTTCGCGAAGGCGACATCATTCACTTCGACATTCCGAATCGCAAGCTGTCGGTCGAGATTTCCGATGAAGAGATTGCATCGCGCATGAAGGACTGGCAGAAGCCGGTTCCGCGATTTGCACGGGGAGTGTTTCGCAAGTACGCGAACACGGTTTCATCGGCATCGTTGGGTGCGGTCACGCACTAAGACCGAAGCGAAGGTTAGGAAAGATCAGCAGTACAGGAACTAGCAGTACGGGGACTAAAGGAGCGATGCAATGAGCCAGACGACAGATCCTGCGATTCCAAAACACACCACACGTCTGAGCGGCGCCGAGATCCTGTGGGCGACGCTGGAAGGCGAGGGTGTACGCGAGGTCTTCGGCTATCCCGGCGGCGCGATTCTGCCTGCTTACGATGCACTGCGCAAGTTTCCGATCCGGCACATTCTGGTTCGCCATGAGCAGGGCGCGGCCCACATGGCAGATGGTTACGCGCGCGCGTCGGGAAAGATCGGCGTGGCGATCGCAACCTCCGGACCAGGCGCGACGAATATGGTTACGGGCATTGCGACGGCGATGCTGGACTCGATTCCGCTGCTCTGCATCACGGGGCAGGTTTCGAGCAAAGTCCTGGGCTCGGATGCGTTTCAGGAAGTCGATATCACTGGGATTACGCTGCCAATTACGAAGCACAACTATGTTGTGACACGCGCGGAGGATGTTGCTCCTACGATTCGCGAAGCGCTGCGTGTGGCGCGGTCGGGAAGGCCGGGGCCTGTGCTGGTCGATATCACTAAGGATGCGCAGCAGGGTTTGGCTGCTTATGATTTCGCGGCTGCAGCGCCTGCACCGTATCGGCCGCATCCCATGCTGCGCTCGGAGAGCGAGTCTGTACTCAATGCTGCGGAGTTGATTCGCGCGTCGAAGCGTCCGGTGATTCTGGCCGGGCATGGCGTGATCCAGTCGAATGCGCGGGAGCAGGTGCTGGCGCTTGCCGAGCGGCTGCAGATTCCGATTGCGACGACGCTTCTGGGTCTGGGTGGAATGCCGGCTTCGCATCCTCTGCAACTGGGCATGATGGGCATGCATGGCGAGGCGTGGGTGAATCATGCGATTCAGCAGTCGGACCTGCTGATTGCCTGCGGCATGCGCTTCGACGACCGCGTTACGGGGTCGATTGCAACCTACGCTCCAAATGCGAAGAAAATTCATATCGAGATCGATCCGGCGGAGATCAACAAGAACGTCAAGGTCGATGTGGCGCTGATCGGCGATCTTGCCGAGATGTTGGAAATATTGCTGCCGCATCTGGCTCCCATTGCCGGCGAATCCGCGTGGGTGCGCGAGGTGAATGCGATGAAGGGTGAGTGTGCGGTGCGCGATATTCAGAATCTGCCCGACACCGGCCACCTTTTTGCTGCGCACGTGATGAACGATCTGTGGCATGCGACCAACGGTAAGGCCATTGTCGCGACCGACGTGGGACAGCACCAGATGTGGGAAGCGCAGTATTACAAGCACGAGGATCCGCGGACGCTCATCACTTCGGGCGGTTTGGGGACGATGGGATTTGCTCTCCCGGCAGGCATCGGTGCGAAGGTCGCGTGTCCGGACAAGGAAGTGTGGGTGATTGCCGGCGACGGCGGTTTCCAGATGACGGCGTGCGAGCTCTCCACGATTGCGCAGGAGAACATCGACATTAACATCGCCATCGTCAATAACGGATATCTGGGCATGGTGCGGCAGTGGCAGGAGTTTTTCTACGAGAAGAATTATGAGTCGTCGCCAATTCTCAGCCCTGATTTCGTGAAGCTGGCGGAGGCGCATGGCATTCCGGGAGCTACTGTCCGCACGCGTGCAGAAGGGTTGGCAGCGGTGAAGGCCGCTCGCGAACGCAAGGGACCGTTCGTCATCAATTTCATGGTGGAGAAGGAAGACTCGGTATATCCGATGATTCCGGCGGGCTCAGCGCTGCACGAGATGATCCGGCGGCCGGGGAAGAATCCGCTGATTGAAACCGCACAAGATGTTTAGAAGCAGGAATTAGCGATTAGCCATCAGGGATTAGCTAAATCAAGTTCGTCAGGAAAGACTTGTAACCGTATGCTGCACACATTTGTTGCTTTAGTGGAAGACAAACCCGGCGTGCTGACGCGCGTTGCCTCGCTGTTCCGGCGGCTCAACGTCAATATTGTTTCGCTTACCGTGGGACGCTCGGAGAAGTTGGGTGTTTCTCGCATGACGATTGTTTCCGAGGCCTCGAATACCGCGAGTCACCGCATTATGGCCAGTTTGTACAAGCTTGAAAATGTCTTGCTGGTCGACGATGTGGGTCAGGCGTCATGCGTGGTGCGCGAGCTGGCGCTGATCAAGGTTGCGGCGACTCCGAAGACCCGCTCGCATATCTTCGAGCTTGCCGAGGTCTTCCGCGCGCGGATTGTGGATCTCGCTCCGGAGTCGCTGATGATCGAGATCACGGGCGTCGAGAGCAAGATCGAAGGCCTGCTGCAGGTTTTGAATGAAAGCGAGGACCGGATTCTCGAAGTTTCGCGGACTGGGCGCATGGTGATGCGGCGCGGGCAGCATACCAGCCGCGTTCTCGATGCGATGCGCGTTTCCAGCGCCGATGTTCCTGAAGACGAGCTTCTCAGTCCGGACGAAGAAGAGGCTGATGCCGAAGCAGGGATTCCCCCGATTATTTGACCTGCTTCCTACCGACAGATTTACTCATTTCACCAAGAAAAGAAAACGAGGAAATAGAGAATGGCCAAGACATATCACGATCAGGACGCAGACCTTTCGCTTATCCAGAAGAAGAAGGTAGCCATCATCGGCTATGGCTCGCAGGGTCACGCCCATGCGCTGAACCTGAAGGACTCGGGCGTTGAGGTCCGCATTGGACTGCCCGCGACCAGCAAGTCGATCGACAAGGCGAAGAAGGCCGGCCTCGAAGTGAACACGGTGAGCGACGCGGCGGCGTGGGCCGATGTGATCATGATCCTGACGCCGGATCACTCGCAGGGCGACACCTACAAGGACGATATTGCGCAGCACCTAAAGCCAGGTAAGACGCTGATGTTTGCGCACGGCTTCAACATCCGCTTCGGCACCATCGATCCGCCCAAGGACATCGACGTTTCGCTGGTCGCACCGAAGGCTCCGGGGCATCGCGTGCGCGAGGTCTTCACCGAAGGCGGCGGCACTCCGGGACTGGTTGCGATTCATCAGGATGCTTCGGGCAAGGCTCTAGAGCTGGCACTCTCGTATGCCAAGGGCATTGGCTGCACACGCGCGGGCGTAATCCAGACGACCTTTGCGGAGGAGACCGAGACCGATCTCTTCGGCGAGCAGGCTGTTCTGTGCGGCGGCGCTTCGGCATTGGTGAAGGCCGGCTTCGAGACGCTGGTGAATGCCGGATATCAGCCGGAGATTGCTTACTTCGAGTGCCTGCATGAGCTGAAGCTGATCGTCGACCTGATGTATCGCGGCGGACTGGCCTATATGCG